>Ga0302310_10001679_pt1 | contig 18598 bp, 12 predicted proteins | sample III_Palsa_N1_2_FD_200451 | JGI IMG/M metagenome (GOLD analysis project Ga0302310, IMG submission 200451) | Peat permafrost microbial communities from Stordalen Mire near Abisko, Sweden - III_Palsa_N1_2 | ecosystem: Environmental > Terrestrial > Soil > Palsa > Peat permafrost | place: Sweden...
GCATTCAACGTGGCGGAAGTATTCCCGATGGAGGAAGGCGTTCCGACGGTAACAGCAGGCACGGTGGCCGGCATCACGGCTACACCCGCCGGCGCATTGACCAACTTAGTATGCAGGACAGGGCCTAAAGACGCTTTCGCCTGAAGAGTATAAGAAAAACCAATAAATGATAGAATAAAATAGAGTAAAGGTCTATTCATGAAATAGGGTTGTGGTTTTCTAAAATAAGGTCGAAGTTAAAGGTTGAGCCAGCAGTAAAGGTACCCAGAATAACATGATACCATAGTCCAAAACCGGTAAGGTGTGTTTTTGAGTTGTTAACGCGGTGATTTTAGCCGGGAACGCTAAAACAGGCTGCCCATCCTAGAGACTTCGACTCTCTGAAAAGGTCGTTTGTCCGGGATGGGCAGCCGTGTATGTAGGAAGGGTTAAAGGGGAAACAAAGTAAAACCAGGTCAAAGACCGGGCTGGTCGTGGGCAAAAGTTAGTTGCCGCCGCCACCGCCTTGACGGTTGCGCATCCTGGCTCGCATCCTGGCCTGAATATCCGCCAATTTCTGTACCTGGTCCGCAGTCAGGAATTTTTGCTCCCTGGCGGCGATCTGGTCATTTAAACCTTTGAGCTTCGCCTGTTTGTCATCCTGACTCAGGCTCTGATCCTGGAAAATAGTCCTCATCTGAGGCCTGAATTCCTGCTGAATGGCCATCACAGAATCAGCCTGGACATCTGTCAATTGAACGGAGTCCTTTAACATCTGGCGGTATTGGGCCATACGATCACCACCGCCGCCGCCGCCGCCGTTCTGAGCACTGGCGGAAATAGAAACCGCAGACAGGAATACTACGGTTAACACTGCAAGCATTTTTTTACTGAATTTCATATTGATCCTTTTTTTAAATGAATGGTTGTTTTAAGGATTAGTATCCAAAAATATTCCAATTGCGGCCCTTTAACAGCACCACTCATCCTTATCGGTAAACCCTCGCATATTATCGGTAAATCCGTGGGAAACCCTATTTTTACGGTATGACCAAGTATTCTAAACAAGCCCGGTTATTGCTTGCTGTTGACTGTATCATATTTGGCTTTGACGGGGAAGAACTGAAATTACTGCTAATTAAGCGTGGATTGGACCCCGAAAAAGGAAAATGGAGCCTCATGGGTGGGTTTGTCCAGCCGGAAGAAGATGCAGAAAGGGCGGCTGAGCGCATCCTGAAACAATTGACCGGCCTTGAAGGAGTCTACCTGGAGCAATTACACCTGTTCAGTGATCCTGCCAGGGATCCAGCCGAACGTACTGTTTCGGTCGCCTATTTTGCCCTCGTCAATATTCATGACTACGAAAATCAATTAAATGAGGAGTACCGGGCAGAGTGGTTTCCCATCCACAAGGCTCCCAAACTGATCTTCGACCACCCTGAAATGGTCCGTAGAGCCAAAGAAAAGCTACAATATAAAGCAGCTTTCCACCCTATCCTCTTTGAATTGCTACCCAATAAGTTCACTATTCCGGAGCTTCAAACCTTGTACGAGGCCATATACGACTCCACCCTGGATAAGCGTAATTTCAGCCGGAAGGTGTTATCTACAGGCCTGTTGATCAAACAAAAAGACAAAGACAAAGAAAGTTCTAAAAAGGGCGCCTTTTACTTCAAATTGGATAAAAAGCGATACAGCGCGAAGTTCCACGCATTCCTAAACTTTATCCCTAACCCGGACAGCCTCAAATAGGCCAGCCGGAGGGCCGTCGCCACGCGCTGGCCGAAAGCCGCCCGGCCGGGCAAAAGCACGAGCCCTCCGGTAAAAACAATTTGGCAGGATGGAATATTACGTGTTATTTTGACATTTATTGCCATATGGAGAAGGAGAACTATGTCATAGGAATAGATTTCGGTACTGATTCGGTACGTTCTATCATCGCCGATGCCCGGGACGGGAAGGAAATGGCCGCTTCCGTATTTTATTATCCCCGCTGGAAAGAAGGCCGCTACTGTGATCCGGCCGAGAGCCGATTCCGCCAGCACCCCCTTGATTATATTGAAGGCATAGAATCTACCATAAAGGGTTGCCTTAATCAGGCAGGTCCGGATGTTACCAGACACATAAGGGCAATCTCTGTGGACACGACCGGGTCTTCGCCCGTGGCAGTCGATCTATCGGGAACTCCCCTGGGCTTATTGCCTGGATTTGAGGAAAACCCGAACGCCCAGTTTATCCTTTGGAAGGACCATACGGCCACCGGAGAAGCGGCTGAGATCAACGCCCATGCTACCCATTTTGAAACTAATTACTTAAAGTTCGTAGGGGGTATTTATTCCTCTGAATGGTTTTGGGCTAAGCTGCTTCATATCCTCCGGGCCGATGAAGAAGTACAGAAGGCCTGTTATTCCTGGGTAGAGCACTGCGATTGGATCCCCTTCCTCCTGACGGGAGGCAAAGACATACATGACATGAAGCGAGGAGTGTGCGCGGCAGGACACAAATCCTTGTGGTCGGCTGCGTTCGGAGGCCTCCCCCCCGATTCTTTTTTTTCGTCTCTTGACCCATTACTTTCAGGGTTTACAGACAGACTGTTCAAGGATACTTATACGTCGGACCAGGCCGCCGGTCACTTAAGTGCTGAGTGGGCTGAGCGCCTGGGTCTTTCCCCGGAAATAATAGTAGGAGTTGGCGCCTTCGATGCTCATATGGGTGCTGTGGGGGGGCAAATCGAGCCTTATTACCTGAGCAAAGTCATGGGAACATCTACGTGTGACATGCTGGTCGCCCCTGCTATTGATCTGGAAGGAAAATTAGTCAAAGGAATTTGCGGACAGGTGGACGGTTCGGTGATCCCGGGCATGATTGGCCTGGAAGCAGGCCAATCTGCTTTCGGAGACACCTATGCCTGGTGGAGGGAAGTGCTGTCCTGGCCTCTAAGGAACCTGCTACCCAAAACAACCCTGATCGATAAGGACCTTATTCTCCCGCTGCAGGAAGAACTCATGAATGGCATGATCGGGGCATTGACCGAAGCAGCGGCCTTGCTTCCCCTCCGGGAAGACGATCCCCTTGCCATAGACTGGCTGAATGGAAGGCGGACACCGGACGCCAATCAATTACTGACCGGAACCGTCGCCGGTTTACACTTGTCCAGCGATGCTCCTGGAATTTTCAAAGCATGGGTGGAAGCCACCTGTTTTGGGGCAAAAGCCATTGTGGATCGATTCCGGCAGGAAGGCGTCCCTGTGAGGGGCCTGATCGGTTTGGGTGGAGTCGCCCGCAAGTCGCCTTATATTATGCAGGTCATGTCGGATGTCATGAATATGCCGATCCGTATTCACAGGTCAGAACAAACCTGCGCCCTGGGGGCCGCCATGTTTGCCGCCACTGCCGCCGGACTCTACCCTCGGGTGGAAGATGCGATGAATGCCATGGGCCAAGGCTTTGACAAGGAATATGTTCCCGACCCTGCGAGGGCCGAATTATATGCCAGGCGATTCCTGAAATACCAGGAACTGGGAAACTTTATTGCTCAAACCACTATATCATGAGTTCGTATCAAACCATACGGGAAGCCGCCTACGAAGCAAATATGCAACTGCCCACGCTGGGCCTCGTGCTATTTACCTTCGGCAACGTGAGCGTGGTGGACAGGGCTTCCGGCGTATTTGCTATTAAGCCCAGCGGGGTACCCTATCCCGATCTATCCCCCGCCAAAATGGTGATCGTGGATTTTGAAGGGCATACCGTAGATGGCAAGCTTCGCCCTTCCTCGGACACCCTGACACATGCTGTTCTTTACAGCAACTGGGCCGGGATCGGGAGTATTGTCCATACCCATTCCATGTATGCTACTTCATGGGCCCAGGCCCAGCGCTCCATTCCCATATATGGGACAACCCATGCCGACCACGCCACCGTTAGCATTCCCTGCGCCCCTCCTATGAAGGACGAAATGATAGCCGGTGATTATGAATACCAAACAGGCTACCAGATCATCCAATGGCTGGACGAGAGCGGCCTTAGCTACGAAGAAGTCGAAATGATCCTCGTGGGGAACCATGCCCCCTTCACCTGGGGAAAGACGCCTGAGAAAGCCGTCTACAACAGCGCGGTACTGGAGAATATCGCCCACATGGCTTACCTGACGGAACAAATCCGTCCGGACGCACCCAGGCTGAAGGATTCCCTTGTCAAAAAACATTTTGAAAGAAAACACGGACCGGACTCCTATTACGGACAGGTCTAAATATCAATGCTATGACTGATTTAAAAACACTCGAAGCCTGGTTTGTTACCGGAAGCCAATTCCTGTACGGTGAAGAAACCTTAAAACAGGTAGCCGCCCACGCCAGGGAGATCGCTGAAAAACTAGATGCCGCCCCGGGAACACCCGTGCGGATTGTATTCAAGCCGGTAGTGAAGACTCCGGAAGAAATCTATCAATTATTCCAACAAGCCAATACTGCACCCAACTGCATTGGGATCATCGCCTGGATGCACACCTTCTCCCCTGCCAAGATGTGGATCAATGGCCTGAAAATATTACAGCGCCCTCTATTGCACCTGCATACCCAGTTCAACCGGGATATTCCGTGGAGCACTATCGATATGGACTTCATGAACCTGAACCAGAGCGCTCACGGAGACCGTGAATTCGGGTTTATCATGAGCCGCATGCGCATCAACCGTAAAGTCGTCGTGGGCCATTGGCAGGATCCCGAAGTGATTCAACGTCTCAATGCCTGGCTGCGGGCAGCTTGCGGATGGCACGATTGGCAGGGCGCCCGTTTTGTGCGCTTCGGGGATAATATGCGGCAGGTGGCTGTGACGGACGGGGATAAAGTAGAGGCCGAAATCAAATTCGGGTATTCTGTCAACACCTACGGTATCGGGGACCTGGTAGCTGTCATCAATGCCGTCACCGAGGACCAGATCGATACATTGGTGGCCGTGTATGCCAGCGAATATACACTGGCGCCCTCCCTGAAAGCCGGCTGCGCCCAGCACGATTCCCTGCGTGATGCCGCCAGGATTGAAATAGGACTGCGAACTTTCCTGGAAAAAGGGCAGTTCAAAGGCTTTACAGATACATTCGAAGACCTTCATGGCATGGTTCAGTTGCCGGGCATCGCCACACAACGCCTGATGGCAGACGGGTATGGTTTTGGCGGTGAAGGCGACTGGAAGACGGCAGCATTGGTCCGGGCCATGAAAGTGATGGGACATGGACTCAAAGGCGGCAACTCCTTTATGGAAGACTATACCTATCATTTTGATCCGAAGAATGCCATGGTGCTGGGTTCGCATATGCTGGAAATTTGTCCTTCCATCGCAGACGACAAACCTTCCTGTGAAATTCATCCGCTGGGTATAGGAGGCAAAGCCGACCCGGTGCGCCTGGTCTTCAATTCGGCCGCAGGCCCCGCCATTAACGCCTCTATCATCGACATGGGCAACCGGTTCCGTCTACTGGTAAATCAAGTCGAAGCCGTAGCGCCTAAGCATGAGTTGCCCAAACTGCCTGTAGCCCGCGTGCTGTGGAAACCCCTGCCCGATATGCAGACCGGCTGCGCCGCGTGGATACTGGCCGGTGGCGCCCACCATACCTGTTACAGCCAGAACCTGACGGCAGAGCACCTGGGTGATTTCGCTGAAATGGCAGGCATTGAAATGACACTTATCGGGGAGAAAACCGACTTGTATCAATTCAAAAACGAGTTGCGCTGGAGTGAAGTATATTACCTGGTAAATGGCAAATAGGCCATTCCTGGCAGGGGCAGGGCGCTTATTGCACCTGCTCCTGCAATACCGCGGGACTGATCTCAGTATAGTTGTCAATATATTTGATCACATTGGGATAAGCAGCAAATTCTTGTTTTGCATGTAAGGTCGAGAGAATGACCACCGCCTTCATTCCCGCGTTCATCGCCGCTTCAATGCCTTTAGGCGCGTCTTCAAACACGATGCACCGGTCCGGAGGCGTCTGCAGTAATGCGGCACATTTCAGATATACTTCCGGATCAGGTTTACTCAAGGTCACATCATCTGCCGTTACGATGGCGTCAAAATAGGGCCTGAGTTGCAAACCGTCCAATACAAAATCCAGGTTAAAGGGGATGGCGGCCGTGCCTATGCCCATAGAAACCCCCTGGGCCCTGGACTCCAGCAAAAATGATTCCAGTCCATCAATGAGTTTCAGATGGGGCAGAAAAGCTTTCTGATACCTTCTTTCCTTTTCCATGGACCATCGGTCCATTTCAGCCTGCGTGAAGTGCCCTGCTCCGAATATCCTGGCAAAGAGTTCATCATTTTTGCCGTACATCTGTTTTCTGATATCAGAGACACTCAGGCCAGCTCTCAGATCATTATTCAAAATATCAGTCCAAGCAGTTACATGATACTCCATATCGTCGATCATCGTGCCATTCAGATCGAATAGAAAAGCTGTTCGCATGTTTTAAAATTACAGGAAATATTCTTATTCATTCGCCAAATCCACTGTCCTGCTTCCCCTGCCCACCGAATTAAAGACCCTCAACCTGATTTGTCCTTTGTCTGCAATGGGGCCGGTATACAGCTTGCTTTTGGCATCAGGCTCCTTTCCGTTTGTCGTATAACGGATAAATAGTCCGGGGAACTGTACGTTAGCCCATACCCGTCCCTGCTTAATCACGGCGCCCGGCGTAGGTATCCGGTAAGCGTACCCTCCGTTGTATATATCCAGTCCCGGCAATACATTTTTTCCAAGGGTATTGACAAAAACGGACCAGGCCCCTGCATACGCACTTTCCGCGGCAAGGGTATCCTTCATCGTAGCCCATACGGGATCGGGAGACCAAGCCCTTTCGGCCAGGCCCAGCAATTTGGGCAACATCTTGTATTCCATGTCTGTCCCTCCTTTCAGGGTCTCTCCCCACAAACAACCCTCTATTCCGGTAATATTGGATTTACCGTAATCGGTCAGGCGTTCCTTCCCCAGCTTGAAAGAAGCCGGAAGAGGATATCCCTGTTCATCCACCTTTAAGAGGCGAAGAAAATCAAAAGGAATATAGCCGAATGGCTTGTCCACGTCCAGGAAAGTTGCCCAGTAATAGCCGAACTCATCAAACGACTTGTTGTAGGCCATATCGAAATAAAGGTTGGATGCTACGGCCAGGACTACCTTATAGCCCGAGTTGGCCATACGGTAACCCAAATCCTCCGCTCCATCCCCATTATTCCATATGTGCACCTGCATGCCTTTTCCGGCAAAGTCCGGATTAGGCAGTATATAAGGCTTTCCGTCCAGCGTAGTTTTGCGCATGCCCGCCTCTTCCCAGGCCGAAGTATAAAGTCCGTGCTGTTTTAAAATGGAATCCACTTTATCAAAATAGTAATACCAAAGGTCATTCACAGAAAGCATATCCGGGTGTTCATGCACCAATGCCAGGCAAGCGGGTGACTTTTCCCAGACGCCGCCCGGCACTTCATCCCCACCCAGGTGGATGGTTTCCAGGGGCACCCCTGCCTCCCGGTACATGATCGTGATTTCGTCCACTACTTTGGCGATAAACCGGTAGACGGAAGGCAAAGCAATGTTCAACACGTCATCGTGGTATAATTGAGGCGTGGAATAAACAGATTGATCCGCCGTATCTCTGAGCAGGTAACGCAATGCTTCCTCCCGGTTGTCTTCCTGCATAAAATGCCGGTACCGGTTATCCATGGATTTCACGGCGGCCCTGGCGTGCCCCGGGCTCTCAATTTCCGGAATGACCCGGATATGCCTGTCCCTCGCATATTGCAGCAAGGATATGAATTCAGCCCTGGTATAAAAACCGCTGCCGGTTGCACTCGTGGTATCAGGACCTGAGCCATAACAGGGTCTCAGGAAATCATAGTCGTCCAGGGTATGTCCCCTTTTTGCGCCTACGCTGGTCAATTCCGGAAGGGAAGGAATCTCCAGCCTCCAGCCTTCGTCGTCTGTCAGGTGCAGGTGGAGTACATTGAGCTTGCAAAAGGCCATCAGGTCAATGAGGCGCAACAACTCCGGCTGCGATTGGAAATTACGCGCGACGTCGATCATCACGGAGCGATATCCGAACCGGGGCTGATCGGTCACGGTCAATAACGGTAAGGAGTAGCGTCCCAACCGATTTTCCCGTTCGTCCACTGGAAATAATTGCAGCAGCGATTGAATGCCGTAAAACATGCCTGCAGGCGCTGAAGCCTTTATGGTAATCTGGCCAGGCCTAATGGTCAGTCTATATCCTTCTTCGGGCAAGGTCGATGGCGCTACCCTTTCAAGGGAAATGGATTCAGCGACGCCTTGCTTCACGGCGCCCACCCCCGGCGTTTTAATTCTCAATGCTGCGAGCCGGCCGGTCAAGTAGGTAGACTCCCGCATAAAACCAGTATCGGCAATAGTTATGATCGCTCCCAGGTAAACAACCGTATCAATAGGACCTGGCTGATAGCTCAGCGGTGTTGGGAACAGTGGATTCAATTGCGCCCGCGGAATGTCCGCGATCACGCTATTGGAATCAAAAATCACCCCCGGCGTTGCTTCCGGAATATGATCCCCAGGATAACGATCGAACAAAGCCGGATTGGTGATGGGGGTCATCGTATAGCGCCCGATCGATATCCCCTTCTCCGGATGATCATCCCATACGAGGTACAATCCATCTGGCGCGTCGGAGATATTAGCGGCCGCATCGGCCGAGATGAATTCCATCCGGAGGGAGTCTCCGGGAAGCAATCCCTTAAAATCCCCTGTGGGCGAAACCTTAAAAAGGCATCCGCTCATATCCTGTATCAGCAGGCCTGCGGCCGTCTTTCCCACCATCGGTGCGGAAGCGGCATTGAAATAGAGAGCCCAACCTGCGGCAGGCAAGGCCGATTTACCGGTATTGAAAAAAGTGAAAGACGACAACGTTTGTCTTTTGCCCTGGTAGAAATTGTTTTCAAGCGCCCACTTCACGGAAAGGGAATGGGCGATCTGGCCCTCCCGAACAAGAGAACCGGCGATTCCCGATTGAGCCTCCAGGCCCGTAGCCTTGAGCAGGCCTATCAATAAAAAGGAAAAGGCAAGTCTTAAAACACGTGGCATAGCAGGAATTTGGGTATTCGTTTTTAAATCGGATGGGGAAGATAATGAGGTTTACTTGAATTAAGTGTCCCCCCTCGTTTTGCTGTAACCAATTTTTCCCGCTAAAACGATTTATATTTGACCGGTAACACATCATACATATGTTCATGCAACGGATACTGCCATTATTATTGATATGCCTCTCCACGACGGCCATGGCCCAAAACGGCCCTGCTGCGCCGACAGATGGACGGGAAGAGAACCTGGTTCCCTATGTACACCCCATCATCGGTACCCAAAGGATGGGACATACTTTTCCCGGAGCCACCGTTCCCTTTGGTATGGTGCAACTAAGTCCGGAAACGGATACTATTCCCTACGAGCAGAACGGAAAATACAACCCCGACGTATACAAATATTGCGCTGGCTACCAATACGACGACAAAACCATCGTAGGCTTCAGCCATACCCATTTCAGCGGTACCGGCCATTCTGACCTGGGAGACTTCCTGATCATGCCTACGACCGGCCCGCTGAAACTAAACCCCGGAACGGCCGATCAACCGCATAGCGGATACCGCTCCTCCTTTTCACACGAAAATGAGACGGCCGAAGCGGATTATTACCGAGTCAGGCTGGACGATTATAATATCCTCGCGGAACTGACGTCCACCACCCGTGTGGGCTTTCACCGGTATACCTTTCCCAAGTCGGACCAGGCACATATCATCCTTGACCTGATGGCAGGCATTTATAACTATGAGGACAAGAATGTGTGGACCTACCTGCACATCGTAAACGACACCCTGATCACGGGCTACCGCGAGACATCGGGCTGGGCCAGGACCCGGACCCTTTATTTTGCCATGACCTTTTCGAAGCCCTTCCTGAGCTATGGAAATCACAACTATGTCCGCAAAACGGCGTATCACGGTTTCTGGGGCAAATTCAACCAATCTGCCAATTTCCCTGAAGTAGCCGGAAGGCAGATCAGGGCCTATTTTGATTTTAACACCAAAGAAGGAGAAAGCATCTCCGTTAAATTCGCCCTCTCCCCTGTCAGTATGGAAGGCGCCTTGAATAACCTTCGCACGGAAATTCCGGGATGGGACTTCGATGCCGTAAAAAACGACGGGCAAGCTGCCTGGAATGCAGAATTACACAAGATAACGATTCAGGGAAGCCAGACCGACAAGGTGAATTTTTACACGTCTATGTATCATGCCTTCATCAATCCCACGATATACATGGATGAAGATGGTTCCTACAGGGGACTGGATAAAGGGATCCACAAAGCAGACGGCTTCACGAACTATACGACCTTTTCCCTATGGGACACACACCGGGCGCTCCATCCCTTGTTCGATATCATTGAACCCACCCGGAACGGGGATATGGTCAGGTCCATGCTGGCCCATTTCGACCAAAGCCCCGAGCATATGCTGCCCATCTGGTCTAACTCTGCCAACGAGAACTGGTGTATGACCGGCTATCATAGTGTATCCGTTGTGTGTGACGCCATCGTCAAAGGCATCGGCGCGTTTGCTCCCACAGCCCCTGGCTTTGCTACCGCTGCCAATGCGGCACTGGACGCCTGCGTGACGACCGCCCATCACCGGAACTACGACGGACTTGGGTATTATGTGGACATGGGGTACATCCCCGTGGATAAGAATGGCAACGGCGCCTCCACCACCCTTGAATATGCCTACGATGACTGGTGTATCGCCCAGGCCGCCGACAAGCTTGGCAAGACCGATATTTACAACGAATTCATCAAACGCTCTCAAAACTATAAAAACGTTTGGGATCCTTCCATAGGATTCATGCGCCCACGCCTCAGCGACGGCACCTTTCGGAAGACTTTCGATCCTTTAAGCACCATCGACCAGGGATTCATTGAAGGGAATGCCTGGAACTACAGCCTATATGTTCCCCATGATCCCGCGGGGCTGATCGCTCTGATGGGAGGCAACAAACGGTTTGTCCCTCATCTGGATTCCCTGTTCACCATGGACCTGCCCGATAAATATTTTGCAGAGACCGAAGACATTACCCGGGATGGGATCATAGGCAACTACGTACACGGGAATGAACCCTCTCACCATGATATTTATCTCTACGACTGGACCGACCAGCCTTGGAAGGCCCAACCCCTGGTCCGGATGGTCCTGACCAAAATGTACAAGGCTACGCCTGACGGCCTGGGAGGCAATGACGATACGGGCCAGATGAGCGCCTGGTATATATTCAGCGCCCTGGGATTCTATCCGGTATCACCGGGCAACGACCGATATTCCCTGGGAAGCCCCGCCGTGGAGTCTGCTACCTTGCAATTGGAGAGCGGCAAGACTTTCAAGGTGGAGGCCAGGAATCAGGGGGATAAGAATGTGTATGTGCAAAAAGCGGAACTGAATGGCCAACCCCTGCACAGGCTGTACATCACTTACGCTGAAATCATGAGCGGGGGACAATTGGTGTTTTATATGGGGGCGAAGCCGAATAAGCAGTTCGGAAAGTAATCACTTCCAGTTGCTGGCCTTATTTAACAGGTCAATATCCTCTTTTGTAAGTTCCAGTTGCGCCCCGGCTATCAGGCTCTTCAATTGTTCTACGCCGGTGGCACTGGAAATGGGGGCGGTCACTACGGGCTGCGCCAGTAACCAAGCCAGCGATACCCCAGCGGGATCGCTGTGATGACGGGCGCTGACCAAGTCCAGAGCCTTGAGCACACCAAGGCCTTTATCGTTCAGATATTTTTTGGCGCCTTGTCCCCGGGGGGATTTCGCCAGGTCGGCCTCGCTCCGGTATTTACCGGTAAGAAAGCCTCCTGCCAGGGAAAAATAAGGAATGACACCCAGGCCTTCCCTTTCGCACAGAGGCCCCAGTTCCTTTTCAAACATTTCCCTTTCCATCAGGTTATAATGTGGCTGAAGGCTCTCGTATCGTGGATACCCGTATTGGGCGCTTGCCTTCAGGGCAGCTGCCAGACGCACCGGCGAATAATTGGAGGCGCCGATCACGCGTACCTTTCCCGCTTTTACCAATTCATCGTAGGCTTCCAATGGTTCTTCCACCGAGGTATCTGCATCGTCAAAATGGGATTGATAGAGGTCGATATAGTCGGTCTGCAGGCGTCGGAGGGAGTCTTCTACTTCCCTTAATATATAGTCTTTCTTGAGCCCCTTTTTTGTGACGTCTGTACCCATAGGACCACCGACCTTGGTGGCAAGGACTATTTTATCCCGCTTTCCGCTTTGCCGGAACCACTTTCCGATCACTGATTCGGACTCGCCTCCCGTATGCCCAGGCGCCCAATGAGAATAAATATCGGCCGTATCCACAAAGTTGAATCCTGCATCTACGAACGCGTCCAGGACAGCAAAGGAAGCTGTCTCGTTGGCTGTCCAGCCAAATACATTCCCGCCCAGCATGAGGGGGGACACTTGTAAGGATGATCTCCCAACCGCTCTTTTATTCATAGATATGAATTTACGCCCATTTTTCCACCGGCGTCCAATTCATTAACCAGATATTTCAGTTCTGTTTGTTCCACCACAACTTCGTCCCCTTGGTATCTCCTCCAATGGCGGCGGCCGCTTTTTGGTAATTAACGGCATTCGTCGTCGCCTCCGTCACCGGATACGTCAGCCGGTAAGGTACCAGGGAAACATTCGGATCCAGGGAACCGGCTATCGGGGCGATAAACAAAGGCGCTCCCCCGGGCTGCTTGAAATCCAGGCGGGTTCGTTCAAACCAGCTTTGCATTCCCTGCATGTAAAAGGCCAGCCATTTTTGTGTTCCGATGCAGTCCCTCCAATCATCGGAATTATAAGGCACGCGGAGCAGGTACGCCTGGACAGCGGTGTCCGAACCGATTCCCCAAAAAGCCATACTGGCCCGGACTCCATTCGCATAATAGGTAGCAGCATCGCCGGGGACATTGTATCCCCTGGCGGCGGCCTCTGCCAGATCAAACTGCACTTCGCTGTAGGTCATGAGAATGCCAGGAAAGTCGGGTAAGAATACCGTTCTGGGGGGAAAGGAATCCGGTTCCGAATAGACATTAAAATCGTCCGAGAACATATTGATCCCATAAGGCTTGCCTACGTAACTTCCTCCTGCAACGGGTAAGGTAGCATACAGGGGAAGTCTTGGATCCCTGAGGGTGTCCATAAAGTTGATCAGGGTGGAACTGGCCAGAAAGAAGGTCAGCGCTCTCAGCGATGCATTATAAGGAATCTGGTAAGGCGCTGCCGCTTCGTAGGGGAATAAGGCGTCATCGCCATTCCTGACACTCAGGTCAGGGCCCGATTGCCCCGTCTGCATAACTCCAGCCGCTACGGCCTGCTCGACCGCTGCCTTGGAGGCAGCCGGATCGGCATCAGCCATCCGGATTCCCATCCTGAGCTTCAGGGACTCGGCCAGTTTTTTCCACTGGGCAATATTCCCGTTGTAATACAGTTCCCCGCTCTTAAACCCTTCCCTGGAAGAATCCATCATCGCTACACTCGCATCCAGCTTGGCGATCAGGCTGTCGTAAATGGTATGGCTGTCGTCATAGGCAGGGGTCAGGTTCCCTGTACCCTGCCCGGCCTGAGAATAGGGAACATTGCCGTATATATCCGTCAGGAGCTCATACAACCATACACTGAGTACCTGGACGATAGCCACCTGGTTGGGGTTGGGTCCCCCGGCCTGGGCATTGTTTATGGTAATGATCTGGTTCAGGTTGATAAGCGGTCCGTTGTACAGGCTCCAGATCGTACCATTGGCGCCTTCGTCCAGCAGATAGCGGCTGCTGGTTTCCGATTGGGCCCCGCTCCAATATTGCGCATATTCCATCCCTATATATCCATCTACGGAAGCACCGGCATTGTAAATGATATCCATAGCAGACCTTTCCGCGCCCGTTAGCAAGTATTCTACCGGAGCAACATTGGTCAGGGTGGTATCGTGGTTAATGCTGTCCAGGGTCTTACGACACGAAAAGGCCATGATGGCCAGGAACAGCGGTATAAAGAATTGTCTGATGTTCGTTTTCATGTGCTATTCATTTTAAAATCCGACGTTCAGGTTCAGTCCATATGATCTGACAGAAGGTAATGCGCCTCCTTCCAGTCCCTGGATATTACTGGTCGAATTGATGATATTAGAGGGGTCCACATTGGGCGCATTGGAATGGATCAGCCAGAGGTTCCTGCCATATAGGGACAATCGCAGATTCTCGGCCCTGATCCTGGCCGCCCAACTATGCGGCAGGTTGTATCCCAGCCTGACTTCTCTCAGATACACATAGGAGTCGTCATACATATTGGCTTTATTAATGCGTTTTCCAAAGTCGGTCTGAAAATAGTCGATGGCGCTAATGCTTTTTGTATTGGGCGCCCCATTCGCCGTCACGCCGGGGGCCACTACCCCATTCTCACGTACACCGTTTGCGGCAGTGACGGCCAGCATCCCGGAATAGTCTCCGTACAGATTGGTATAGGAAAAGAAGTCTCCCCCCTTCTGAAAGTCTATGAGCGCACTCAACACAAGATTCTTGTACCGGAATGTGTTGGTCACTCCTCCCGTAAAATCCGGAGCGGTGCTGCCTATGACCTGGCCCGGAGCCGAAGGCACATAATTTCCGGAAGAATCAACCACCTTCTTTCCGTTTAGATAAGTATAGTCCGTACCCGTCAGGGCGAACAGGGATTGTCCCTTGATGGCCACGTCCGATACTGAGTTCAGGCGCCTTTCGGTCCCAATGACCACCTGGTTCTGATCCGGGTTGTTGGGTACATTCAGGGCCACCAGGACGTTCCGGTTCCGGGCGAAGTTGATGGCGATGTCCCAGGAAAAGTTCTTTGAGTCTACAGGACGTCCACTCAACTCCAATTCAATGCCCCGGTTGCGTACCGTTCCCGCATTGGCATATACACTGGCATAACCGGTGGTGGGCGATACCTGCAAGGGAATGATCAGATCCCGGGTCATGCGGTTATACCAGGTGAAGTCAATTCCTATCCTGCTCTTCAGGAACCTTGCCTCCAGGCCTTCTTCATACTCGGTACTGCGTTCCGGCCGTAAGTCCGGGTTGTTCTTGGCCGGGTTGATGGCGATCGTCGGGTTGCTCCCGAAAAGTCCCGGCGCCTGGTACGTATCATAGATGCTGTAAGGCGTGATATCGTTTCCGATCTCCGCCCAACTGGTACGGATCTTACCGAAGGACAGCCATTTATATTTCAGCAGGTCTGAAAAGACAAAGGAGACGGCTGTGGACGGATAGAAATAGGAATTGTGCCCGGGCGCCAATGTGGACGTCCAGTCATTGCGCCCGGTCACGTCCAGGAACAGAAAATCCTCATATCCCAGCGAAGCCATTCCGAATACCGAATTGATCTGCTTGCGGATGACATCCCCCGAATATTGTACCGGCCCGTTGGCGTTGGCAAGGGTATATACCCCGGGGACGATAAGGCCTTCCGAAACCGGAATGTCCCCTGAATTGTATTGGTCATTCTGTTGCATGACATTGCTTCCCAAACTGGCATTTAGCTCAAACTTTTTACCCAGGCTCTTTTTTGCGGTGGCCAGGAGTTGATAATCCAGCTCCTGAAAGGACCTGTCCGTACGGACGTAGCTACCGGCAAAATAGTCCTTTGCGGAACGCTCTTCCTGGAGGATGCTGAACTGGTCCATAAAGACCCTGGCAGAAATGTTCAACCACGAGACGGGTTTCAAGTCAAAGCCCGCCTGCCCGAACAAGCGGGTGCGGCTGTCGGCTTCGGGCTCCATGTAACGGATCCAATAAGGGTTGTCGTCGAAAGCCGGAGCCGGATTGCTGTAGCTGGTCCTGTTCCAACTAAGCTGGGTGCCGTCCGCGTATTTGTACATCTTCAATATATCATTATTCAACTGGCGCTGGCCGTACATCACAAAGGTGAGCATGGGATTATCGCCGCTGAATCCCGTACCGGGCCTGCCCGTTGCATTATTATTCACATAGTTGGTGCTGATTACGCCGGTCAGCCTGTCGTTGATCTTGTAGGTGCCGTTAAAAGAAAGATTATTACGGACCTGATTGGAATTAGGCAAAATGAACTTCTGGGCCATATTCCCGTAGGACAGCCGGAATGTCGCCTTGTCGTCGCCCCCGCTGATGGCCAAATTATTGTTCACTGTTACCCCTGTTTGAAAAAAGTCCTTCACATTGTTCGGCTGCGGCGACCACGGAGCAAGTTTATCAAAATATGGATTGCCCTTGTCCTTGTCAAAGGAATAGTAGGGCCTTACCAGTTGTCCGTTCAATGGAGGCCCCCATGACTCATCTTCGGCGTAGTCTGGAAGGAGGTCATATCCTCCCCGGACGGGATCCGTGTAGGCGGGACTGGAGGCACTGTTGAAGTATTGCTCATTTCCGTTGTACCATAGTGTGTCAAAGGTGTTCCCGTTCCCTGCACCATACTGGTTTTGAAATTTAGGAAGGACGTACACCTTATCCACTTGTACGTTCATGTCATACTCTATTCCCAATTTATGCGAGCCCCCTTTCTTGGTGGTCACCAGGATAACCCCATTCTGCCCCCGGCTCCCGTAAAGCGCGGTGGCAGCCGCTCCTTTCAGCACCGAAATCTCCTGTATATCGTCCGGGTTAACGTCCTGGATCGGGCTACCGTAATCGTATCCCCCACCCCCGATCTGTTGACCATAACTGTTGAAATTCTCATTATTCATAAAAACCCCGTCCACCACATACAAAGCATTATTGTCTTGTGTAATGGACTTGCTCCCACGGATGATCACCTGGGTTGATCCACCCATGGAACCGCTGTTTGTATTGATTTGCACGCCCGCCAGTTTCCCCTGAAGGGCATCCGTGAAATTGGTGGTCTTGGCCACCTGCACTTCTTCTCCCCTGACTTCCTGGATCGAATAACCCACTGACCGGCTTTTTTGGGAGATGCCCAGTGCCGTAACGGTGACTTCCTGGATCTCTTTGGTGTGGCTCCTGGATAGCTTCACGTTCAACAGTTGTCCCGGTGTCGTCGGGACGACTTTTAGGGGCTCATAACCAGGACGCGACACCAGTAAATAAGTACCTTTTATAAAGGGGGCTACGAAGGACCCATCTGACTGGGGCAAGATCCCCTTCCCTGAAGAAGTTGTGATACGGACAGAATCCAGGAGAACACCCCCGGGGCCTGTAACGCTGACCTTGACGGCTGGGCCCTTGATCACAGGCCCCTTGGGCAAGGTGTCTTTAGCCGAAGCCGGTTGGGTCGTGTCGGCTGTAGAGCCGACCACCCCGGACAGATCCGGTTTAGAACTAGCGGCGGCAGTAGACATTGCAACGGGAGAAGCGGAGGTATCCGCATGGCCTGAAGAGTCGGCAGAGGCCGTTTTATCTCCCAATACAGCGAGCGTCCCATCCTTTTGGATAACCATCATCAACATCTGGGATCCCCCATTCACACCCACTGAGGCGGTGGATTTATCGGGCAGTTGCACGATGATCGAATCAGTAGGATTACTAATAGTAAGAATAAATTCACCGGAGATCCTTGTAACGGCGGAGGTTCCTAATTTTTGTGACTTTACAGTCAATCCCGGGCTGGGTTTCTGATCGGTTCCCTGAAGCTGGCCATGGATAATCCTTTCGCTTTGGGCTAAGGCGTTGGAGCATAGGCATAGGCTAGTCAAACAGGAAAACGCAATGGGCAGCATTTTCCGCATAATTCAGTGTTAAGGGGTAATAGGTGTTTAGAAAGAATTAACAATAATGAATCCAAACTTGCGCGAGAAGGCTTGCTCTTAAGCAAGATCCCTATCTGCAGCGGGTCTTGCTAATTTTCGGAGCTAGCCGACAAAAGTCGTTGTCAAGGAACATGTAGAAATATTCACCACATTTTCGAGGAAAAAGACAACATATTTGCCCTGACAAAGTGTCATCACTTCGGGTATTTTTTGTTATTTTTGCCCCTCAACATTGAAATGGCTAAATGATGCAGGAAGAGGCTATTGCAAAGGTGCTGGATGATTCAAGGCAAGGAGAGGCGTTTGCCCCATTCGGCTTGGACCCGAATACCTATCATAAAAAATTCTATATAGAAAGCTATGGCTGTCAGATGAACTTTAGTGACAGTGAAATTGTGGCGTCCATTTTAAACGAACACGGCTTTGGGGCTACCAGGGATAGCCAAGAGGCCGACCTTGTGCTGCTCAATACCTGTTCTATCAGGGAAAAAGCGGAGCAAACCGTCCGCAAGCGCCTTACGGAATTCCGGAAAATGAAGCAGGCTAAACCTGGCCTTCTCATAGGCATATTGGGCTGTATGGCGGAACGATTGAAGTCCCAGTTACTGGAAGAAGAGAAGCTGGTGGACATGGTCGTAGGCCCTGACGCTTACAGATCCCTGCCTGCCCTGATCGAAGAGGCTGAAACCGGACAGAAAACGGTCAACGTCCTGCTCAGCCGGGATGAAACCTATGCCGATATTTCGCCCATGCGCCTGGACAGTAACGGCATCAGCGCCTTTGTAAGCATTATGAGGGGCT
>Ga0302310_10001690_pt1 | contig 18527 bp, 21 predicted proteins | sample III_Palsa_N1_2_FD_200451 | JGI IMG/M metagenome (GOLD analysis project Ga0302310, IMG submission 200451) | Peat permafrost microbial communities from Stordalen Mire near Abisko, Sweden - III_Palsa_N1_2 | ecosystem: Environmental > Terrestrial > Soil > Palsa > Peat permafrost | place: Sweden...
TCCGAGCCCAGGAACAGGAAATTCTTTCTGGTGAGCGCGATCCCGCGCAGGGACCGTTCGGCCGGATTGTTGTCGATGGCGATGCGCCCGTCAGCGACGTAGAGGGCGAGCTGATCCCAGCGCGTCACGGCATATCCAATCACCTTGTAGAGCGTATTCTTCGAGGAGAGCCGCCGCCGTTGGGCCTCGAACCATTGCTTGAGATCATCGAGGATCGGGGCGGCGTGTTCCCGGCGCGCTGCCGCGCGCTGTTCGGCCGTCATGCCGGTGATCGCCGCTTCGACGTCATACAGCTGCCCGATCCGGCGCAGCGCCTCTTCGGCGATCGGCGACTTGGTCTTCTCGTACTCGTCGTAGAGATGCCGCCGGGCGTGCGCCCAGCACGCCGCGTGAGCGATGGTTGGTGGTGCGAGGCCGGACGGCCGCGTCAGGGCCTCATAGCCCTTGTAGGCATCCGCCTGGATCACCCCGCTGAATCCGGCGAGATGGTCGCGCGGCCGCTCGCCTTTGCGGTCCGGGCTGAAGCGATAGAAGGCGGCTGGCGCCCGGTCGCCGCACCAAGGTCGCTCATCGACCAGATAGGTCCAGAGCCGACCGAGCCTGGTCTGGCCGTTACCGGGCGCCAGCACCTTGATCGGCGTGTCGTCGGTATGGATGACCGGCGCCGCCATGACATGGGCGCCGATCAATGCGGCGAGCGGGGCTACCCACCAGGCGGCATGGCCGACCCAATCGGCCAGCGTCGCGCGCTCGATCTCGATGCCTTCGCGCGCCAGGATCGCCGATTGGCGATAGAGCGGCAGCCCGTCCAGATACTTCGACACCACGACATTGGCGAGGAGGCCCGGACCGGGGCGGCCCTTCTCGACCGGCAGGTCCGGCGACGGCGCCTGGATGATCGTCTCGCAGGCCCGGCACGAGAGCTTCGGCCGGATATGGCGGATCACCTTGAGCCGGGCCGGGATCTTCTCCAACACCTCGGTCACGTCCTCGCCCAGCTTGGAGAAATGCGTGCCGCCGCAGCCGGGGCAGACCTCGCCCGCCGCATGGACGATCTCCTCGCGCGGCAGATGCTCCGGCAAAGGCCGACGGACCGGTTGACGCCGGTCCCGCTTGTGCCGTTCGGGCGTGTCGTTCTCGGCGTTCAGCGACGGCGCGGTCCGGGCCGCTTCGCCTTCCTCCAGATCTTCGAGCATCAGCTCCAACTGCGCGATCTGGCGGCCGAGCTTCTCCGACGAGCGGCCGAACTGCATCCGGCGCAGCTTGGCGAGCTGGGCCTTGTACTGCTCGATCAGGATGCGGGCGCCGGTCAGTTCCGCCCGCGCCGTGGCCAGTTCGGCCTCGCGTTCGGCAAGCCGGGCGCGAAGCTCGGCGATCTCTCCGGCGGCATCGATCATGGCGAAGATTCTACCCGAAATCGCCGTCATCGGCACGTCGGCGGGCTCACCCCGAGTCACTTTGCCGCGCCGATTCAGCAGGCCGTTTCCGGCCGCCAAGTCCGCACCGGCGCGCGCCAGTCGATCCCTTCCAGCAGCATCGAGACCTGGGCGGCAGTAAGCGCGACCGAACCTTCCCTGGCTTGGGGCCAGACGAACCGGCCGCGCTCCAGCCGCTTCGAGAACAGGCAAAGGCCTTGGCCGTCCCACCATAAAATCTTGATCAGATCACCCCGTCGCCCCCGGAACGCGTAGAGCGCGCCGTCGAATGGTTATGTGGCGCGACGCATAACCGTTCTTATGTGGCGGACCAGATTATGTGGCGGAGCTGCCGATGGCAGCTGCCTGAGCGGGCCACGCCTTGGAGTCCTCCGCCACATAATATTCAGATGCTGGCCAACAGTTGCAGGACGGCGTCATTCGGCCTGAAACGAGCGCCGTGAACGCCGGAGATGCCCGCCTTCTCCAGGCCCTGTCGCATCATCTCGACATCCGCGGCAGCGTAGCGGTGCGTGGTCGCGACTTGGGCATGGCCGAGCCAGGCCTGGATCGTCAGCAGGTCCACGCCGGACTGAAGAAGCTTCATGGCAAGGGAGTGCCGGAAGATATGCGGCGAGATGGGCTTGTCAGCCATGGCCGGGTTCATGGCCGAAACCGCCTTGGCCGCGCGCCGGACTATGTGCGTCGCCCCGAAACGCGTTAGGCGTTCGTCGTGGGCCCCGACGAAAATCGCCTGCGGCTCGTGATGGGCGATCCCGCGCTCGCTCAACAATGCCACCAGCGATCGCGACAGATCTGCGGTGATAGGAACGACACGGTCTCTGCGCCCCTTACCTCGGAGCAGCACCTGCGGGCGCGGACGTGCGAAGTGAAGGTCGGATGCGTTGACGCCGATGGCTTCGGAGACCCGGGCGCCAGTCCGCGCCAGGAAAAGCAGCAAAGCCCGGTCACGTCGACCGCGCGGTGTTGCCTGGTCGGGCGCGGCGATGAGGGCGTTCACTTCAGCTTCGGTGAGATGGTTCGTCACCTCGACATGCGCCCGCTTTATGGGGATCGTCAGAATGCGTTGAGCAATCCCGAAGGACGCCGGGTCGTTGGCAGCGACGTGATGGAAGAAGGATCGGATGGCGGCCAGCCGGGCGTTACGGGTGGCGATGGAGTTCTTCCGGTTCTCCTCGAGTTCGTCGAGAAACGCGAGGACGAGGTCTCGATCAAGGTCCTTGAGCCCCAATGCCGCTGGCTTCCTCTGCAACCGTGCAGCGGCGAAAAGGATCAGCATGCGCAAGGCGTCGCGATAGCTGGCCACGGTCGCGGGGGTCGCGTTGCGCTGCTTGGTCAAATGGCGACGAAAGTAGGATTCCAGGAGCGGCGCCAGGAGCAGATCTTCGCTCATGCGGCACCTCCATCGAGCAAGGCGCGATCGGCGGCGATGGCGAGGAGCTCCGCCGATCCGGTCAGGTAATAGGCCGTGTCGCTGTAGTTGGCATGGCCGAGATATGTGGCCAACACGGGTAGCAACGCCTGAACGTCGGCGCGTTCCTGGTGCCAGAGGCTGAGCCGGGTCACGGCGAACCGATGCCTGAGATCGTGAGGCCTCACGGGCTTGCCGTCATCGAGACCGGCGAGCTTGCGGACCTTGGTGAATAGGCCCTTAAGACCGCTCGCCGATAAGCGGTTGCCTCGGGAACTGAGGAAGAAGGCCTGGTCCTTGGGCCTGGGAAACGCGACGTCGCGCTCGCGGGCGTACTGGAGAAGGGCTGCTTGGGTCGTGCGATGCACCGGGACGAGGCGGTCCTTGCGGAACTTTGTCTTCCGAACCAGGAGAACCCCGTTGGCCAGATCGACGTCAGCGCGATCAAGCCCGACTGCTTCGCCCGATCGCAACCCCGAGCTCGCCAACAACCCGATCAGCGTCGCCATCGTCCGGCCCGTGAGAAGGATCCCTGGCGAAACGCGGCTGCATGCCGCCATGAGCGAAGCCAACTCCGCCTCGCTGAGTATCCGCGGCGGTGGAATCGCCCTCGACCTCGGAAAGGGCCTGCGCTCGAGAGCTTCGGTGCGCGGGTCGTAGATGGCGAGATACTCGCAAAATCGACGGAGCACGCCATGACGGACAGCGCGGCTGTTGGCGGCCCCCTCGAACGACAAGACAAAGTTCGAGGTCATGGTCCGGGTGAGCGGCCCATCCAGCTCGGCCCGTTCAACGTAGCGGACGAAAGCCCGCAACGTGCCGGCCTGCTTGCTGAAGGCGAAGCCGAGGGATCGGCGCAGCTCGATATAACGCTCGACCTTCTCGGCGAGAAATCCAGCGAAGGCTGTCATGGGACACCTCCCGGAAAGGGAAGCGCAACCTCTGCGAGCTGCGAGGCGGCGACCTTTACGTACAACGCCGTCGTGTTGATGCTCCGATGACCGAGAAGATCCGCCACCTCGTTAATGGGGCGCCGTCGCCCAACGAGCCGGGTCGCCAGGCTGTGCCGGAGGAGATGGGCGCCAGCGCGCGCGGTCAGCTCGATCCCGGCATGCTGCAACCGCTTCCGGACGATCCGCGAAATGGGCGACGCGCTCTTGTATGGCCTCACCGGCGGCGCCGACAAGAGGAACACATATGGGCTGTCGATCTTCGGTCGGGCACGCAGAATATAGTCGGCGAGCGCCGCCCCGGCTTCTTCGAGAAGCGGCGCTACCCGGTCTCGCTTACCCTTGGTGCGCCGGACAAAAACTTCGCCTGACCGCCAGTCGATATCCTGCAGCTGCAGGGCGCGTGCTTCGCCGTTGCGCATGCCCGTTGTGGCGAAAAGCAACAGGAGGGCTCGATCACGGATATCGCCCGGAGTTGTAACGCCGATCAGATCGATGGCGCGACGAACCTCCTCCCAGGTTAGGCGCGGCGGCAAATGTGCCAGACGCCAATGGGGCGTCCCTGGGACGACGCGGGCGAGGTCCTGGTTGTGGCGGCCATCCCAATGCAAGAAGCGAAGGAATGCTCGGATATGGGAGGTTGCCGATGTGCGGGTGCCCGCGGCCACCGAGCGCGACAGCTGATCTTCGACGGCGGCGAGGACATGCTCGGCGGTCACCGCCTCAAGGCCCTTGTCAGGGTACTGATGGCGAAACCAATCGAGAAAACGGCGGGCGCCGAGGAGTATCCCCTCGCAGGACTTCGGCTCCAGGCCACGCACCTTGCGCAGGTAGTCCTGATAGGAGGACAGAAGCGGAGCCTCCGGATCATCTACTGGAGCAGAGACTGGAACAATGAATCGTTCCGGGGCAACTCTTCGTGCGTGCGCCAGGGCCGAAACCACTGCAATACGCGGCGATTCTGTAGGAAAAGAGAGGAGATACCGGTCAACGACCTCTTGAGAAATCGGCGCGGAACCTCCGCGCTTCGCAGCGAAATGGCTAAAACGCGCAATCCGGCTAAGGTAAATCTTGGCAGACGCTCGCTTGTAACCGAGCTCGGAAAAACGTGCTGCGATGCAATCCATCTCGCCGCCGAGCGCCCCGCTGCGGAGGCGCCTGAGCACCGCACGATACGAAAAATACAACTCGAGCATCCCGTTCCTCCCGCATGGCGGCGCAGGCTTGTCCTGCGCCCAACGGGGAGGCACGAGATATTATGTGGCGGAGGACTCCAAGGCGTGGCGCGCTCAGGCAGCTGCCATCGGCAGCTCCGCCACATAATCTGGTCCGACACATAAGTGCGGATCCCGGCCGAGCGCCTCCTGGACCTGCAATGCAAGGCCATTCATGCCCCGGCGCATATCCGTCCGACCGACCGATAGCCAGACCCGGACGTTCGACGGGACTGGGATCATCGCCGCTCCAGCACGTCGAGCATCCGGCGAAGCGCCTTGCCGTCGATCGCGGCATCGACCCGGATGCGGTATCCGCTCGGCAGATCGATCTCGATCCGCCCGGCATCCGAAGGAGCCGCGGCCTTCTGCGCGACCGGCTCGTCCGTGATCGCTACCGGCAGCAATGCAGGCCCACTCTGATCGGACGCGACCAACAATCCATCGCAATATTGCCTCCGCCAGATGAACAGCTGGTTCGTGTTCACGTCGTATCGCCGCGCGACCACCGAAGCCGACGCTCCAGGCTCGAACGACGCCGCGACGATCTCCCGCTTCAGCGCCTCAGACCAACGCCGCCGACGGCGCCTGGCGTCGGTCGTGTCCATTATCCCGTTCGTGGACACTTCCCACCCTCATGCACACAGACATCGCGCCATTTATCGACGATCAATATCAGCGGCGAAAGGCGGCTCACGGCGGAGGACTACCCATGACCAGGTCCCGCTGTCGCCGCTTCGGCAGCGCGCCCTGGGCCGCCAGCGGCAGGCCGACGATGTCGCCGATGCGCTGGCGCGGGTTCAGCGACGAATAGGGGTCCTGGAACACCGGCTGGATCAGGCGCGCCCGCTCGCGGCGGTCCATGCCGGCCAGGCGGCGCCCGTCAATCAGCACCTCGCCCGAATCGGGCGGCAGCAGCCCCATGATCAGGCGGGCGAGAGTCGACTTGCCGCAACCGGACTCGCCCACCACGCCCAGCACGTCGCCAGCGGCCAGCGAAAAGCTGACGCCATCGACCGCGCGCACGGCTGGCGCGCCGCCCCGTTGCGGGAAGCTGCGATGGAGATTGCGGACTTCGATCGCCGCCGTCATGGCAGCACCTCATCCGGCATCAGGCGGCAGAGATACGTATGACCGTCGCCGGCTCGGCGCAGCGGCACCGCCTGGGCACATTCCGGCAAGGCCGAAGCGCAGCGGTCCCGGAAGCCGCAGCCGACGAACCCGGGCGGGACGCGCGGCACTACGCCCGGAATGCTGCCGAGCGGATCGCCGCGCCGCACCGTCCCCGGCACCGGAATGCAGGCGAGCAGCCCGCGCGTATAGGGATGCGTCGGAGCGGCGAACAGCTCGGATACCGGAGCGCTTTCGACCACCTGTCCGGCGTACATCACCGAGACGCGCTGCGCCATGCGGGCGACGACGCCCAGATCGTGGGTGATCAGCAGCATGGCCAGCCCCAGCTCCCGCTGCAATGTCTGCAGCAGCCGCAGGATCTGCGCCTGCACCGTGACGTCGAGCGCCGTGGTCGGCTCGTCGGCGATGAGCAGTTCCGGATCGCACATCAGCGCCATCGCGATCATCACCCGCTGGCGCAGGCCACCGGACAGCTGATGCGGATATTGGCCGAGGCGCATGCCGGGCCCGCTGATGCCGACGCGCTCCAGCAATTCGGCAGCGCGGTCCAGGGCCGCCCGCCGGCCGGCACCGCGATGGCGCTCGAACACCTCGGCCATCTGGGAGCCGATGGTATAGGCCGGGTTCAGGCTGGTCATCGGCTCCTGGAAGATCATCGCGATCTTGTCGCCGCGCAGGCGGGCCATCTCGCGCTCCGACAGGCCGAGCAAGTCCTGGTCGCGAAAGCGGAGATGGTCGGCCGACCGGGTCGCGCCGCGCGCCAGCAGACCCATCACCGCGAGCGAGGTCACCGACTTGCCGCAGCCCGACTCGCCCACGATGCAATGGGTCTCGCCGCGCGCAACCGACAGCGACAGGCCGCGCACCGCTTCCGTGCGCTCGCCGAATTTCACGCGCAGATCGCCGATGCTGAGAATCGCGTCGCTCATCGCGGCCGCTCCGCGCCCAGCAGGTCGCGCAGCCCGTCGCCCAGCAGATTGATGCCCATCACCAGTACGAACAAGGCGATGCCGGGGATCATGATGATCCAGGGGCTGAAGAACATGTAGTCCTTGGCTTCCGCGATCATCAGGCCCCAGGACGGCAGCGGCGGCGGCACGCCCAGGCCGAGGAACGACAGCGCCGCCTCCAGCAGGATCGCGAGCGCCATTTCGAGCGTCGCCACCACGATCAGATGCACCAGGATATTGGGCAACACTTCGCGCAGCAGGATGTGCCGGCGCGACGCGCCCGCGGCCTTGGCGGCGGCGATATAGTCGAGCGTGCGGACCTGCATCGTGGTCGTGCGCGCCACCACCGCGAAGCGGTCCCACAGCAGCAGCCCGAGCGTGAGGCTGACCACCGTCAGCGAACTGCCGACCAGGGCCACCACGGTGAGGGCGACCAGGATGAGCGGGATCGCCAGTCGGCAGGTGATCAGGAACATCACCAGATCGTCGGTCCGCCCGCCGTAGAACCCGCCGAGCACGCCCAGCGTAATGCCGATCAGGCCGGACATGACTACGGTCATCATCCCGATCAGCATGGAAATGCGCGTGCCGTAGATCAGGCGCGACAGATAATCCCGCCCGAGCTGATCCGTCCCCAGCAGATGGGCCGGCTGGCCCCCGTCCATCCACAGCGGCGGGATCAGGCGCTGATCGAGATTCTGCAGAAACGGGTCGTGCGGCACGAGCGCGGGCGCCAGCAGCGCCACGATCACCGCCAGGCCGACGATCAGCGCGCCCAGCAGGGTCGCGAGATGGCGCACCGGCGGCAGGCGCCGGCTCATCCGCGCAACCGCGGATCCAGCAGCGCGTTCATCATGTCCGCCAGCAAAGTCAGCGCGATATAGATGACCGCCAGGAACAGCACGACCGCCTGCACCACCGGAAAGTCGTTCTTGGTGATCGATTCCCAGGCGAGATAGCCGATGCCCGGCAAGGCGAACACCGCCTCGATCACCACGGAACCGCCCAGGATGAAGCCGAGCTGCACGGCGGCGATCGAGACGACCGGCATCGCCGCGTTCCGGAGCGCGTGCTTGAGCACGATCTTCGTCCGGCTGAGCCCCTTGGCCCGGGCGGTGCGGATATAGTCCGCTGCCAGGGCTTCGATCATGCCCGACCGGGTGAGGCGCATCAGCGCCGGGATCGCCGAAAACGCCAGCACGATGCCCGGCATGACATAACCCTGCCAGCTGTCGACACCGGAAATCGGGAACCATTGCAGATCGAGCCCGAGCCAGATGATCATGACGAGGCCGAGCCAGAAACTCGGCATCGCCTGGCCTACCAGGGCCACCAGCATGATCGCCCGGTCGAGCGCGGTGCCCTCGCGGGCGGCGGCGAGAATGCCGAGCGGCAGCGACACGACAAGCGCGATCGCGAGCCCCGTCAGACCCAGGGTCAAGGTGACCGGCAATCGCGCCCGGATCAGGTCCCAGACCGGCGTGTGGTAGAGGAACGAGCGGCCGAGATCGCCCGTGGCGGCATGGCCCGCCCATTCGATGAACTGGACCGGCAGCGGCCGGTCGAGGCCGTAATTCCGCGTGATGATGGCGATATCCGCGGCGGTCGCATTGGGGCCGGCGATCGACGCGGCGAGATCTCCGGACAGCCGCGTCAAGGTGAAGCTGATCACCATGACGGTCAGGCAGACCAGAACGGCCAGCACCAGCCTGCGGACGAAGAAAAATCGCATGCGCCAAGCCTACGATGCGGGCGTGCGCAGCGGCAAGGAAAACGGCGGCAGACGGTCGCGGCCGCCTCCCCTCGGCCGGTTAAGTCCGGCGTTTCGGTGCCGCGAGCGCCGTCGCCGCGAACAGGGTCAGGCGCTGGGGATCGAGCGCCGGACTGACCGGCATGACCGGGGTCCCGAGCCGGGACATGAGTACCGCCAGCGTCGCATCGACATCGTCGGTCTCCATCTCGTAGATCGCGAGATAGCTGGAGGACGCGACGCCTTCCGGCGACTTTTGATGGCTGAGACGGAAGCGCTGGGCGGAGACGAAACCATCGACGGCCAGCACGTCCGCCAGATGGCGATTGTCGTACCAGTCGTTATAAGCGTCGTCCTGGCCCTCGACCGGGTCGGTCAGGACCATGAAATATTGCGTGCTCATCGTGATGGCGCTCCCCGCGTTCGGTTCATTTCAGCGTCGACAGATAGGCGATGACGTTCTGGCGGTCCTTTTCGTCCTTCAGGCCTGGAAAGATCATCTTGGTGCCGGGCACGACCGCGCGCGGATCGACGAGATAGGTGTCGAGCTGCGCCGGGTCCCAGACCTTGTCGAACGACTTCATCGCCGGAGAATAATTAAAGGTCTCGATGCTGCCGGAATGCCGCCCGACGATGCCGTGCAGGCTGGGACCGATCTTGTTCACCCCGGCATCGGGCGAGTGGCACAGCGCGCATTTCTTGAAGATTTCCTTGCCGGCCGCGGCATCGCCGTCGTCGGCCCGCGCAGTCCCCATCGAAAAGACGGCCACGGTCGCGGCCAAGTACCCCATCCAGCGTATCGTCATGCCTCATCCTTCTCGCGTTCGACGAAATTCACGGCCCATCCTTCTCTGGCGGACGCGGCTCCGGCTGCGCCTCGGTCAGGGACAGGCCGGCCTGGGCCCAGCCGTCGCTGCCGTCCGGGTACCAGAACACGCGCCGATAGCCGTAGCCGATCGCCCGCTTGGCCGCGTTCCAGCTCATCCAGCACCGGCTGAGACAATAGAAGACCATCGGATGCCCTTCGTCTCCGGCCGTCGCCTGGACCAGGCGTTCGCGAAACCACTGATCGAAGTCGGGCGCGAGGGCGCCGCGACCCACGTCCGGCAGCCACAGGCTGCCCGGAATATCCCGGCGCGCCACCGGCATCCAGGGCTGGTCGGGCCGCATGCCGGCCGGCCGGCGCGGCGCGGGCAACACGTCGATCAGCAGGACGGACCCGCGCGCAAGCAACGCCCGCAGCGCCCGGGTATGGACGACACGCCCGCCCGCGACCGTCGCCGGAACCGGCGCGCGGTAATCGTCCTGGCGATAGTCGCGCGGCTCCGGCACGCCGGCATAGGCCGCGCCCGACAGAAATCCCGCAACGACCATGCCGAGCACCGCGCCTCTCATTGTCCCGCCGCAGCGGTCACGGGGTGGCCCTGTTCGTCGAGCAGCGGCACGCCATAGCTCCCGAGCAGGTCGGTCACCTCGGCCCGATGCTTTTCCAGGGCGCCGTTGATGCGGCGGCGCCATTCTGGCTCGCCCGGCCGCACCCCCATCGCGATCCGGAAATCGAGCCGGGTCGAATCCGGCTCGCTGTCGAGAAACGCCGCCTTGAGCGGCAGGGCCTCGTGCTTGAGGTAATAGCCGGCGATCGGCCCCCACAGCAGGCCGACATCGATCTTGCGATCGAGAATGTCCTGGATCATCGCCCGGGCCGGCGAATCATAACGGGTATCGACCGCGAGCGCGTAGGACGTGACATGGGGCATCAGCCCATGGCGCAGCAGCAGATCGGTCGGCGGCGTCGCCGCGATCAGGCCGATCCGTTTGTCGGCCAGTGCCGGATCGCCGAGCCCGGTCGCGCCGATGCCATCCGCGGTCCGGCTGACGATCATGTAGCCCGAGTGATAATAGGCGTCGGTATTGTCCATCAGGCCGTCGCCGCTGACCGTGCCCATGACCAGATCGCACTGCCGCGCCCGCAGCGTATTGCGCACGAAGCCCACGACCTGGGGAAACCAGACGTAGCTGACCGGCAGGCCCAGCTCCTTGCCGAGGATCTCGGCGATCTTGTTCTCGAAACCTTCGCGCTTGTCGTTGGAGAAGGGCAGATCGTTCGGGTCGGCGCAGACCTTGAGCTCGGTCCGCGACACCAGTTCGACCACGCTCTGCGCCGTCGCGGTTCCGGCCAACCCCAGCAGCCCGATCAGGCCCGCCGACAAGGCCGCCCTAATCATCGCCGGCCCGTTTCGGCCGGCCCCGGCCGAGGGCGCCGTCGGAGCGCGCCTTCAGGTAGCCGTAGATGTCGTCGAGATAGCTGACCACATCCTCCGTCGTACCGAACGCCGGCATCACGTTGCTGGCCGAGGTGGTCACGTTCTGGCGGCCGTTGATCACGACCTCGGCGAACTGGTCATGATCGAGGTGCTTCAGGGAGTCCGTCAGGTCCGGCGCATAGGAACTGCCGGCACCATCGGGACCGTGGCAGCGCATGCAGGATTCGCCGTAGCGGCGATAGCCGTTGTAAGTCCCCTGATCGACGTTGCCGTTCTCGATCTTGTAGGGTTTCGGTTCGTCCGCGGCCCGGACCGCGGTCGGCGCGAGGGCCGGTGCAAGGATGAAGACCAGAAAAAAAGCCACGACGCCCGGCAACAGACCTTTACCCATTAATCAACTCCCTTCGGCCGGCGGCGCTTGGCCGGGCCGCATCGGTTTGGATGCGTGACGGAAAATATGCGGGCGGAAACGGCCGTTCCGTTTCACGAGCGCTCGTGAAAAGGGAACGGCCGCACCAGATCGAGTCCGCCGGCCTCAGTTGACCGCGAACACGGTCAACACGCCGCCGAGCTGGGTATAGTTCGACAGGCTTTTGTAGGCGCCGACGGCCCCCAGGCCATCGGTATCGTTGGCCAACCCCGCCGCCATGCCGATGCCGGCCCAGCCGCCCACGCCGGAAAGCACCGCGATATATTGCTTGCCCTTATGGGTATAGGTCGTGACGTTGCCGATGATGCCCGACGGCGTCTTGTACTTGTAGAGCTCCTTGCCGGTCTTGAGATCGACCGCCTTCAGATAGCCCTCGAGCGTGCCGTAGAAGGCGATGTCGCCGGCGGTGGCGAGCGCGCCCGACCAGACCGAGAACGGCTCCTTGTCGGTCCAGACCACCTTGCCCTGGCCGGCGTCGAAGGCGATGAAATTGCCGAGATTGGTCTCGCCCTTGGGCGGGAACATCGACAGGGTCGCACCGACATAGGGTTGGCCGGCGGTGTAGGCGACCTTGAACGGCTCGTAATCCATGCAGACATGGTTGGTCGGCACGTAGAACAGACCGGTCTGCGGCGAGAAGGATGCCGGCTGCTGGTCCTTCGAGCCCAAGGCCGCCGGGCAGACGCCCTTGGTGTTGTGATCCTCGCCGCCCGCATCCGTGCTGTATTGCTTCACGACCTCGGGCCGGCCGGTCTTCATGTCGACATGGGTCGCCCAATTGACCGCCGGATCATATTTCTCGGCGACGAGCAGCTCGCCCGTCTCGCGGTTCAGCGTATAGGCGAAGCCGTTGCGGTCGAAATGCACCAGCGCCTTGGTCGGCTTTCCCTTCACCGGGATATCGGCCAGGATCATCTCGTTGATGCCGTCATAGTCCCATTCGTCATGGGGCGTCATCTGATAGACCCACTTGGCGATGCCGGTATCCGGATCGCGCGCGAAGATGGTCATCGACCATTTATTGTCGCCGGGCCGCTGCGCCGGGTTCCAGGTACTGGGATTGCCCGAGCCGTAATAGATCAGGTTCAGCTTGGGATCATAGGAATACCAGCCCCAGGTCGCGCCGCCGCCGGTCTTCCACTGGTCGCCCTGCCAGGTGCTGACCGACGAATCCTTGCCGACCGGCTTGCCCATATTGGTGGTCTTGTCGTCGAACAGGATCTGATCGTCCGGACCGACCGAATAGGCCTTCCAGGCGACCGAGCCGTCCTTGAGATTGAGCGCGGTCAGACGGCCTTGGACGCCGAATTCGCCGCCGCTGATGCCGACCAGGACCTTGTCCTTCACGATCATCGGCGCCGCCGTCATGGTCTCGCCCTTCTTGGCGTCACCATTGGCGACCTTCCACAGCTCCTTGCCGGTCTTGGCGTCGAGCGCCACGACACTGGCGTCGGCCTGGTCGAGGATGATCTTGCCGTCACCATAGGCGACGCCGCGATTGACCGTGTCGCAACACATGACCGGGATGACGTTCGGATCCTGCTTCGGCTCGTATTGCCAGATGATCTTGCCGCTGTCGTTCAAATCGAGCGCGAAGACCTTGTTCGGGAACGGCGTATGGACATACATCACATCGCCGATGATGAGCGGGCCGCCCTCGTGGCCGCGCAACACGCCAGTCGAGAAGCTCCAGACCGGATGCAACTCCTTGACGTTCGAAGCATTGATCTGCTTCAGCGTGCTATAGCGATGATTGCTATAGTCGCCGGTCGGCATGACCCACTGATTGGGGTCCTGCTGCAGCTTCAGCAACTCGTCGTTGGCGAGAGCCGGCCCCGCGAAGACAAGCGCAGAGCAGGCCAACACTGAAAAATCTCTCAGTTTCACGGTTTCCTCCCAATCTTGTCGTCGCCCGCCCAACTTCTTTTGAGGAAGCCGCGGATGCGCACGGCTATTTCTTGCGATGCTGCGCTCGCTAGCCGGTCATGACGATTGCGCGGCGGGGTCCCGGGGGTCAATGCCGCCGCCGGCTTCCGGCGATACGACTTTAGTCCAGTACCCGGTCGCCAGGCGCGGGGCCGAACCCGCGCCTGACATCCCTCAGGGATATTTATTCAATTCCGCTCCGATACTTACCGTGCTGCAACATAAGTTTTGCGCAGCAGCGAAACCAGACCGGCGTCGATAGCGACCTCTTGCGCGGCCGGATCGATCCACGGCCAAATGCACCCGACAAACGCAACGGCAAGGATCAGGGACCATGGATGTACGCGCGGCGGTGGCCTTCGAGGCCGGCAAGCCCCTGGTAATCGAGACGGTTCAGCTGGAAGGGCCGCGCTTCGGCGAGGTGCTGGTCGAGGTCAAGGCGACCGGCCTGTGCCATACCGACAAGTTCACCTTGTCGGGTGCCGATCCGGAAGGCCTGTTCCCGGCCATCCTCGGCCATGAGGGCGCCGGCATCGTGGTCGAGGTCGGGCCGGGCGTGACGTCGCTCAAGAAGGGCGACCACGTCATCCCGCTCTACACGCCCGAATGCCGCGAGTGCGACTATTGCCTCAGCCGCAAGACCAATCTCTGCCAGAAGATCCGCACGACCCAGGGCCGCGGCCTCATGCCCGACGGCACCAGCCGCTTCTCGTACAAGGGCAAGCCGATCCATCATTACATGGGCTGCTCGACCTTTGCGAACTACACCGTGTTGCCCGAGATCGCGCTCGCCAAGATTCGGCCCGACGCGCCGTTCGACAAGGTCTGCTACATCGGCTGCGGCGTCACCACCGGCCTGGGCGCGGTCCTGTTCACCGCCAAGGTCGAGGTCGGCGCCCATGTCGTGGTGTTCGGCCTGGGCGGCATCGGGCTGAACGTCATCCAGGGCGCCCGGCTGGCCGGCGCCGACATGATCGTCGGCGTCGACATCAATCCCGGGCGCGAGGAATTGGCGCGCAAGTTCGGCATGACCCATTTCGTCAATCCGAAAGACATCCAGGGCGATCTGGTCGGCCACCTGGTCGAATTGACCAAGGGCGGCGCCGACTACAGTTTCGAATGCGTCGGCAATACGACGCTGATGCGCCAGGCGCTGGAATGCTGCCACAAGGGCTGGGGCGTCTCCGTCGTGATCGGCGTCGCCGGCGCCGGCCAGGAAATCTCGACCCGGCCGTTCCAACTGGTGACCGGCCGCGTCTGGATGGGTTCGGCCTTCGGCGGCGCCCGCGGCCGCACCGATGTGCCGAAGATCGTCGACTGGTACATGGACAAGAAGATCAACATCGACGATCTGATCACCCACACCATGCCCTTGGAGCGCATCAACGAGGGCTTCGACCTGATGGCCCGGGGCGAATCGATTCGCTCCGTCGTGCTGTATTGACCCCCCGGACCCGGCGTCCGGGCTGGTCAGGCCGGCAGTTCCGCCGGCTTGTCCTTCTCGCAGCGCCAGCCCGACAGCTGCCAGGCCGGATGTTCGCGAACATATTCGATCGCCATCTGCTGGCCATTCATCAGGCAACTGGCCGCGGTCAGCGGCTGCTCGAAGGTCGGTCGCTGCTCCTGGCAGTTCTTGGGGTCGGCGACCATGCAAAACACCAGCACCAGTTCGATCATCCCATCCTCCCTCATCGATCCGATCGGCACGCCCGGCACTGGATCGGCGTCGCCCTTGCCGCCGTGACGCTCGGAACCCCGATCCTCGCCTGCGCCGCCGCGTCCGAGGCGCCGCCGCTCAGTCCGGCCCAGACCGCGTTGTTCGAGACGCCGCATCTCAGCAATATCGCGCATCCGGAGACGCTCGATTACCGTTTCGAGCAGACCGGCCCCGCCGCCTTCACCGATCAGGTCGCGGTCCGTATCGACCAGATCCATCCGGACGGCACGAAATACGTCAGCATCGAATTCCTGACCGGCGCGCACCATGCCTTCTTTCCGGCGGTCGATGATTTTTCCGGCAATCCGCTGCTCATGGCGTTCCTCGAACATGACGTCGGCGAAATGAAGGATCAGGTCGGCGTCGCCGCCGCCTATTTCCGCAACCGCATCCGCACCGCCTTCATCGATCAGGCCCAGATCTCCGACACCACGATCCAGCTCGACGGCCGCAGCGTTCCGGCGCGGCGCATCGTGTTGAAGCCGTTCGCCGACGATCATCGTTTCGACCGCCTGCCGACCGTCCAGGGCAAGACCTACGATTTCGTCCTGTCCGATCAGGTACCCGGACAATTGGCCGAACTCGCCACCGAAGTACCGGCCGATCCGGCCGCGGGCGCGCCGGCCTGGGCCGAACGGCTCACCTTCGCCGGAGAGAAGCCATGACGCGCGCCAGGCTGCCCCTCTGTCTCGCCGCCGCCCTGGCTTTTGCCCTGCCGGCCCGGGCCGAGCCGCCGCATCATCCGAAGCACGACTACCCGACCGCCGCGCGGGCGGATTATGTCATCGGCTGCCTCGCGGCCAACGGCTTCAAGCGCGAACTGCTCGACAAATGTGCCTGCGGCATCGACACGATCGCGGATCTCATGGCCTACGACGATTATGAAAAAGCCGATACCATCCTGCGCATGCAGCAGGGCGGCCTGGGCGAGCGCGGCGCGATGTTCCGCGACACGCCCATCGCCAAGGACGAGACCGAGAAGCTCCGGCGCGCCCAGGCGGAGGTCAACCTGCGCTGCAAATGAGCCCAACGCCACGCCTTCAGCTGCCCTTGCCCGGCCCGTCGAAACTCTGCCGGAAGGTGGCGTTGGCGCTGTCGTGAACCTCGACGGTGATCGGCGCCGGCGTCTTGCCCACGACGCCGAAGGTGATCGCCGGATCCTCGCTGAGCGAGATGTCCGCCTCCAGATCGAACACCAGCGCGTCGCCGCGGGTCACCCTGACGTCCTGGATGAAGCGGGCCGGCGTGTAGTTCCGGGTCAGCTGATCCATCTGCATCCCGTTGAAGTTGGGATGGCTGATCAGCAGCTGAACCGCGTCGCCCGCGGGCTTGAGCTTCATCTGACCGAGCCGTTCCAGCGCCAGCTTCGCGTCCTTGGTCGAGGGTGCCGAGCAGCCGCCCGCCGCCTTGACGTAGCGCTCGGCCATGAACAGACGGCCATCCTCGGTCTCGGCCACCGCATGCATCAGCGTGTAGGCATCGACCCGGACCCGCGTGCGCAGTTCGCGCGTGTCGGCCGCCGGGCCGAAATGAAACGTGCCGGCGAGCGGCGACGGATTTTCATCGATCATCAGATAGACCGTCTTCACCTTGGCCGGCCCCGGGAGATCGATCGTGATCGGCACCAGCGCCGCATCGAGCGCGCGGGACGGGGCGTCGAGCGTGATGGTGCCGGCGCCGTCCTCGACCGTGCGATCGCCGAACACGGCATGGCGCAGGTCCTGCCAGCGCGCCTGTCGTTCGGCATCGCTCTCTTCGGCCCGGACGGAGCCCATGGTGCCCAGGGCGATCAGCACGGCGATCAAGACGAAACGTCCCATCACAACCTCCTCCCGGCCTATTCCCACTCGAGCTCCTTGAACGCGACCGTCACGTTCCGCCCGTTATAGTCGTCGAACAATTGCCATCTGCCGCGCTCGCCGAGACCGACGGTCGCGACCGCGGTTTCGATGTCGCCGCCCTTGGCGAGCAGGGCCCGGATCTCGGACGCCAGCGTATTGAAATAGCGTTCCTCGTCCGCCGCCGCCGCGGGCCAGGGCACGACCGGCGGCCCATGGCCCGGCACGGCACGGGTCGCCGGCAACGCCTTGAGCGCCGCCAGTTCCTTCAGCCAGCCGCTCAGGCTGCCGTCGATCGCCGGAATCCGGTCGACGAACAGCAGGTCCGCCGCCCACAGCGTCCCGGTCTGGCGATCGAGGATGGTCAGGTCGTTGTCGGTATGGGCGGCGCCATGGGCCTGAAGGTCGAGGATGCGCCCGCCCAGATCGAGTTCGGCCTTGTCGGCAACGAGTAAGGTCGGCATCTCGTAATCGCCGGCCCGGCCGGCACCGAGGGTCTCGACCAGCCGCTTGCGATAATATTCGCCCCGGTCGACCAGCACGCCGGCCAGCCGGGCATGGCCGACGAAGACCGGATGATCGGGCAGGAAAGCGACGCCGCCGAAGATATGGTCGGGGTGGGCATGGGTCATCACGACATAGCGGATCGGCCGGTCGGTCCTGGCCTGGACCGTGGCGCGCAGCCGCTCGCCATCGTCGAGGCTGCCGCCCGGATCGATCACCGCGACCGCATCCCGCCCGACGATGAAGCCGATATTGGCGATGGCATCGTCGTTCTCGGCGGTCGCGTCCTGATGGACGCCCTGGCGCACGAAGATGCCCGGTGCCACCTCGGTCATGGCGAACGGCACCGGGGCCGCCGGCGCCGGCGCCGGGCCCGCGATCAGCCAGGCGCCGGCGACGGCCGCGAGCAAATGGCGCCGGCTCATGCCCGGACCGTGGGCGCGGCACCGATCCGGCGATAGACGAAATCCGACGCCGGAGACCGATCGGCGGCCGTGATCGCCGCCTGCATCGTCGGGTGATGGGGCGAGAGCGCGCAGGCCGGATCGGTATTGGCGGCATCGCCGGTCAGCGCCAGAGCCTGACAGCGGCAGCCGCCCCAATCGACCTCGCGCCGATCGCAACTGCGGCAGGGCTCGGCCATCCAGCCGGTGCCGCGATAGCGTTCGAACGCCGGTGACGACCGCCAGATCGCCGCCAGGCTCTCGTCGCGCACCGAGGGGAAATTCAAGCCGGGCAGCGTCTCCGCTGCGTGGCAGGGCAGCGCCTTGCCGGTCGGCGTGATGTTGATGAAACGCCGTCCCCAGCCGCCCATGCAGGCCTTGGGACGCTCGGCATAATAGTCGGGCGTGACATAGTCGATGACCATGCGGCCCTTGAACCGCGCCCGCGCCGCTTCGACCTCGGCCGTCGCCGCTTCGAGCTGGTCCCGGCCGGGCAGCAGCCGGTCGCGATTGACCAGGCCCCAGCCGTAATATTGCACATGGGCGACCTCGATCCGCTC
>Ga0302310_10001692_pt1 | contig 18514 bp, 14 predicted proteins | sample III_Palsa_N1_2_FD_200451 | JGI IMG/M metagenome (GOLD analysis project Ga0302310, IMG submission 200451) | Peat permafrost microbial communities from Stordalen Mire near Abisko, Sweden - III_Palsa_N1_2 | ecosystem: Environmental > Terrestrial > Soil > Palsa > Peat permafrost | place: Sweden...
CTCCTTCTCCCCTTAAACGGATCAGGTTGGCGGCCTGGTATTTATCTGCCAGATCATGCCGGAACCCATCGGCGGAGATCAGGATGATATAGGGCTTCTTTTGCTGTTCCGGGCTGTTGACCCGGTCCCATATGATGCGCTGGGTCGTATCGGGGGTCTGGCTCAGGGCGCGATACGGCAGCAGGGCCGTAACGAGAAGGCTGGCCGCGAGAAGGGGGCGGACCGGAAGCACAAGGCTGCGGGCTGCACGAAAGATGTTTTTCATTGGTCAAAACGATTAGTGGATGCAAAAATAAGTACTCACAGGTCTTCTTCCTCCAATTCTATGCGTTGGGTGATATCTTTCAGGTTACTGTAGCGTTGCACGGTATAGGGGATGGTGTCCAGGCCGGAAACAAATTTCAGGATATATGTATAGATCCCGATGATATCCCCCGCGTGCAGGGTCTTGCCGATATGGGATTCGGTGACCAGCAAGGAAACAATGATGACGACCAGCACCAGGAGTTCCATCACCCCGAAATTCCAGGCTTCCTTGTCGGATATGCGGATCTGCCATTTCTGCAGCAGCTTGTAGTGCCGGTTGATCTCCTTGACATTCTGGGTGGAAATGACGTCTACCTGCAGCTCCAACTCGTCATTCTTATACTGGGTAAGGCGCTTCATTCTTTGCCCGTACCGGTAGCTGATGAGAGAGACCGGCACCAGGATCGCCAGGCAGACCAGGACTACGGACCGGTCGTAAAAGAAAAGCAGGATTAAGGAACCGAGCAGGTTATAACAGGCCTCGATGATAAAGTTCAGGTCGAATTCCAGGAAGTCGATGAACTCCCGCGTAAGCGTAGAATGGGCGCTCAACCTGGACACGTCCGAATCCCCAAAACGCCGGGACAACATCTTGGTGACGATGGCAGTGTAGATGCCCGTATATGTCCGGACATCCACTTTATGCCTTAATGTACCGATGATCAGGTAGCTTAAATGGATGATGGCCAGCAGGATCAAACCCCGGTAACTACCTGCGATCAGCCCGTTCACCGCTTCTCCCAGGAAATAGGGGCGCATCAGGCTTCCGAGCATCTCAAGCGAAAACAGAGAGTACGTAAGTAGCAGTTTGTACTTATGTCGTAAAAAAACGTTCTTCAAAACGATCATCTTCGCCATCGTCATTCCGTTTTGAGCAGGCGGGTCTCGAGGCTGCCGTAGATCATACCCCGGCAACCGGGGGTACCGCAATTACAGATAAATGGCTCCAGCGTAGTACCCATCATGGTAGCGTAGTCCAGGGTCAATTCCTCGCCCTTGCCTATGGCGGCTATAGCATAGACATTCAATCCCCGGTACGCCGTATTAGGCGCACAGGAATGATTTTGGGGCGCCCAACCGGAGGGGTCATCATCCCACAATACGAATACATCCCGGCCCAGGGGATACGCATACCGGCTGAAGACTTCCTGCTGTTCTTTGGTCCAGTGACGGCGCACCCAGTCATGGGTCACGATGCGCTGTGACCGCTCTTCTCCCTGGAACAGTAGCTCCCCCGGGGCAATATCCCTGCGGGCATAAATGCCATAGCCTGCAATGGGGCTGCCCATTACCTGGTATTTTTTTTGCCGGCGCTGGTGCCTGGAAATGCCTTCCGCCATGATATGCCTCAGGAAGCCCTCCGGACCTATGCCGTCATAACGCAAAATATAATCGGCAGATCCTTCATACCCTTTATCGTAAAAAACAGAGCAAGTAAAATTGATCTCCAGGAAGAACAGTTCTCCCTGATCGGACAGCCTGAAATCAAGCCTTCCATACCCTACCCCACCGAAACCCTTGAAAATGCGCCGGGAGGCATCCCTCAACTGCACATCCAGTAAAGGATCTGCACAGGGGATATTGCTTTCGGGATGCAGCTCCGAGGTCTTCAGGGCGTAGGTTTTAAAATGCCTGCCTTCGGGGAAGACGAACTCTACCGGTGCAAACGCCCGGCAGCCCTCCCCCTGTTCATCCGCCTCTGCCGCGACCAGCACGGTGAATTCCCGGCCTGCGATGTAAGCCTCTGCCAGCAATTCATCATATTCCGGCAGTAAAGTATTCACTTTCCTCTCCAGCTCTTCCCGGGTATGGATGAGGGAAAACTCGTCCACCCCCAGGCTGTCCCCGGCTTTGGCCGGTTTGACAAAAAGGGGAAATCCGACTTCCCGTATCGCCCTGTCCATGTCCCCCGGCTCCCGGATCAGCGCGTACGCCGGAGTCGAGACGCCTTCAGTGTACGCCACATATTTCATGAGTTCTTTGGAGGGGTCATAGACGCGGGCATTGGGACCTGTATAGGGCAGGTTCAACGATTCTAGGCTATGGATCACATCGATGGACGGCACACTCCATTCCAGGTATCCCTCGCAAAGGTTGACAAAAATGTCATACCCCTGCCTGCGAAGCGCCTTGAGTTGTGCATACGTATGGAGCTTGTTCAGGAAAATATGGTCCACCGTCGATTCCGGCAACAGGGATGTAAGGTCCCTGGGAGGATCGTAGTATTGATAGTCTACCTGTGAAGTTGTATAATCAGGTTGCAGCACGCAAACTTTCATCGCTGGATACATTTAATGGTTTCAACCCAGCCCTTCGCAGAGCGTCCCGGATAATATCTTCCACAAGGGTTGCATAGGGAATATCCGACAAGCGTAAAATGGCCCCGATGGACGTATAATTCTCATCTTCGGAAAGGCCGCACTGTGCGTTTACTTCTAATACCTGCAACTGCCCCTGCACATTCCTGCGAAGGTCTACCCTTCCGTATCCCTGACCCCGGACCGCCCGGTAAGCATCGAGGCTGACCCGTTGGATCTCCGGTATCAACATGGCATCGGGCAACTCATAGGTATAGAAGTCTTCATAATCCCCGATGGGACTTTCTGTTTCATAGATTTCCCAGAGGCGGTCAAAGGACAAGAATTTTTCGGTCTCTGGCAGCGCCGGATGGAACACCCTTTGCACCGGCAAATAAACCCGGCAATGCCCGGGGTCGTCCCAAGGCCCCACGATGAGGGTCGTGTATTCTTCTCCGTTGATGAACCGTTCTGCCAGGATCCCTCCTGTCGTCAGGGACCAGCCCCTGTAGCGTTCTTCCAGGGCTTCTATCTGTGTCTCCAGGGCTTCCTTGGTATGCACGACCGACTTGACGCTGATTCCCATACTGCCGGCCGATACCGCCGGCTTCACAATGAGGGGGCTGCCCAGGCGCTCAAAAATACCGTTCACAGGAATCCCTTCCAGGCCCACGGCCTCCCAGGCGGGTGTCGGGACCCCTTCTGCTTCAAAGAGATGTTTCATCGAAAGCTTTGAAGTCGTGGCCGCGTAAAAATAAGCGTCCGCTCCCGTATACGTCAACCCGCTTTCTTTGAGGCAACACAATACCGAAATACCCGGGCTTCCATTTACTTCATCTCCGTCACACAAATTGAAGACTACCGGGACTTCCGGCGTCGCGCTGACGGCGATCATTTCAATGACTTCCCGGTAATTCTCCATACTGACGGGTTGCCAGCGCCAGGGAATATCCCACTTCGCAAACACCCTGGAGTACTCCGCAATGCTTTGGGAAAAGTCGTAGTAATAATCGATGTTGGGATCGTCTGTTTTCACCTGCGGGACGAGGACCCAAACGATCAGACTTTCGGGGAACGAGGCAGGGAGGACGCCATGGGCGAATGCTCCGGTAAGGGCATCTCCGTTGACGGCGGTTTGATTCCCGTTGGCTTCCAATCTTTTTCGGTTCCATTCCTGCATAATATGCGGGGTCAACCGGTACGTGCTCAGTACCTCATCGGGTAAATGGGCCGCTCCTTGTATTTTACCCAGGCAGCAGGAGGCGCCGCAAAGACAATCGAAGGGCTCTGCCATCGACCATTCCGTGGAAGGATAAAAAAACCGGAGTTCTTCCCCCGCAGGGATAGGGCTCAGGCAGACCAGTTGCATGGAAGGAATATCGAAAAATATGTTGGGGTCACAACTGTGATTGACGTACCAGAGGTATTCAGGGCTCAGCAGGATATGCCTGTCCGTTGACAACTGAAGCGTATACCGTGTGGGGGCATCCAACACCGCAGACGATGAGAAAGAACAAATCACATCCCCTGCTTCCCGTCGAATGGTTGAATGTAAAGACTTCTTCCCCGTTTCCGAATCCTGGCTTAAGGTCAGCGAATCATTGGCAATCGTCAGGTGTATAAGCATTCTTTTATGACATTAAAATAAAACAATAGTTTAAAGGTATAATTGCACCATATAGCGCCAGTAGCGGGCTTTATGTGATTCTCCGTCCCAAATATGCAGCGCATTCCATATCCCCTTCTGCCAAAGGGCGTCGCTCAGCCGCTGATTATTGGGCAGGAAGGCATCGTTCTGTCCGACGACAAAGGTGATTTCCATGGTCTTGAGCAAAGAGATGATCCGGGTATCCCACAAATTGGGGATGAATAAGCCTGGCATATTGTAATATACGTTCTCATCCTTGTATCCCTCAAACAGATCCCCAAAATGTTCCATTTGTTCTGTCAGGTCATAACGGCCGCTCATACCTACCGTCTTCCGGAATAGCCAGGGATATTTAAAGGCGATGTTCACCGCGTGGTAAGCACCCAGGCTGCAACCCGCCGCTACCAGGAACGGATCGGGGTTTTTCCGCTTGACAAGGTCCAGGACTTCCGTCAACACATATTGTTCATATTGCATATGCCTGAAAACCCGGTCTGCCGGATGGATGGCCGTGCTATAGAAGCTTTCCGTATCAATACTGTCCAGGCAATAGACCTGGATGGCGCCTGATTCAATCTTAGGCTGAAGGGCCTCGATCACCTTCCAATCCTCATAGTCATAAAACCGGGCGGTCCTGGTCGGGAAAAATAATACCGGTGAACCTGCATGTCCGAAGACGAGCAACTCCATATCTCTTTCGAGATGGGGACTGAACCACCTATGGTATTCTCTGGTCATCAATTGAATGGGCAATATATTCTGTAACGACTCGTCTCCACAAGTCGTATCCTTTGGCGTTGATATGCAACCCGTCCGGGTCCAGGAATTCCCGTTTGGGATATCCTGAATTGTCCGTCATCTGGTTATAGACGTTGATAAAATGGAGGTTCCCTCCCTGCTTTTTGATCTCCGCTTCGATCAACGTGTTGGTATAGCGGATACTGTCCACTATGTTCCATCGGATGATGCTGGGTTTCACGGAAATAAAGGCACAGGGGATGTCTCCGAAGCGCTCCCTGACACTAGCCACCAATTGCTTAAAAAAGATAAAGACCTCCTCAGGATGCCGGCCATCCCCCAGGTCGTTGTCTCCTGCATATACAATAATGGACGAAGGATGATACATACCCACGAGGCGGTCGAAAAACCAAACACAGGCCGCCAGGGTAGATCCCCCAAAACCAAGGTTAACGGGTTGGTATTTCCCGAAATCCTCATATAAACTTTCCCAGAGCCTTATCGAGGAGCTGCCATAAAATACCATTTTGGGGTCGTATGTCAGGGCAGCCTTCTCTTTTTCCAGCCGCTGAACTTCATTTTCATACCAAAGCATAAGCGCTACATTCCATATTGTTTCAATACATCTGCAGGTACCCCATCCCATTTGCCCGGATGGTTACCCAAATAGCCCAGGTCCTTTACACCCATCTCACTGGTGTAAAAGCCGGAAGCGGTCATATCCCTGAGCCGGCTGAAAAAGGCAACCCCTTGTTCCATACCGGGCTTCACCGACCCTGGGTAGGCGATATCGTCTATGATGTCTATCTGCTCCGAAGGACTACAATCCGCAAAATCATGCCCGTACCGTTCCAGGCATTGAACGCTCAGCCACCGGAGGCCGCCCCTTAGAGGGATCTGGTTATCGGGTTCGTCTTTGACGGCAAATTCGATATAAGCAGGAACGCCCGCTTCGGAGGCGCTCCCGGAATGGTCATCCTTGGGCAGAATGATATCCACGAGCACCGTGATCGTCTTCATTTCGTCATCCGTGAAGAATTTTTCCGCGTGGAGGCGTTTGTCCCGCTCCACTTCGAATGGTTCTCTGCCAGACACTTCAGCCACAGGAATGTCCTGGACGGCGGGCACATTCACGATCGGCTCTTTAGGCTTCGGGTTACAGGCATCCAGCAGGATTCCTGCCGAAAGGGTCGAAAGGCCAATGACCTTTAATGATTCTCTACGGTTCATCCTATATTCAATTTCTTTCTTTGTTCAATAATATATTCCGCCGTACGCATGGACAAGGCCAGGATCGTCCAGGTCGGGTTCTTGTCTCCCTGCTGCACGAAAGAGGCGCCGTCCACCGCAAAGAGATTGGGGCAATCGTGCGACTGGCACCATTTATTGAGAACGGATTTTTTCGGATCGTCTCCCATCCTGGCGGTGCCCACTTCATGAATGATCTTGCCCGGGTTTTCCAGTCCGTAGTTGTTCTCCGGCCCCTGGTTTCCGTACAACATGATGCCTCCCATGGCGTGCATAATGGCTGCAAAGGTTTCCTGCTGGTGTTTGGCCTGCTGGATCTCTTCCTGTCCCCACGTATACTGAAACCGGAGGACTGGAATGCCGTATTTATCAACGGTTTTGGGGTCGATCTCACAATAGTTGGTTTCCCTGGCCAGGGCGACGCCGCGACCTGCCATTCCTACCGACGTACCGTAGAACCTTCGGTAATCATCCTTCAGGCCCAGCCCGTAACCACCGGCCTCTTTTTTCTTGCCATCCCTGTCCGGGACCATTCCGTTCACGATGGGAACTTCATCTCCAAACCCGGCGGAAGGCATGCGTAAGCCGCCCCCGAATTCGATATGATAGCCCCTGGGGAAATTAAGTTTACTGTTATCCTGGAGCCAGGGCGCATAGATGTGTACACTCCCCACCCCATCTTCATTATAGCGTTTGCGATCTGTCAATTGGGGTAATATACCCGAAGTGGAAGTACCCGTCGAATCGTGCAGGTATTTGCCCACCAGCCCGCTGCTGTTCGCCAGTCCGTTAGGATACCTGGGGGATTTGGAATTGAGCATCAGCCTCGCCGTCTCGCAGGCCCCGGCCGCCAGGATCACTATCTTGGCCCTGACCTGGTATTCCTGGAGGTCTTTGCGGTTGACATAGGAAACGCCCGTCGCTTTGCCGTCTGTATCCGTGAGCACTTCGCGCACCATAGCATCCGGTACCACTTCAAGATGTCCTGTTTTCATGGCGGGAATCACCAGGCAGGAAGAACTGGAGAAGTCCCCATATATTTTACAACTGCGGCCGCACTGCCCGCAATAAAAGCAGGCGTTCCGGTCTTTATTGCCGGGCAGGTCCTCTGTGAGGACTGATCCCCGGCCGGGTAAGACCCTTACACCCACGCTATCCGCCGCCTTTGTAATAAACAGTTCGTTGAGCCGGGGTTTGGGGGGCGTCATGAAAATGCCGTCGGGTTCGTTTTCCAACCCTTCTTTACTCCCATAGACCCCCAGGAGGCGGTCAATCTTATCGTAGAACGGCTTCACTTCTTCATAAGAGATCGGCCAGTCATCACTCACTCCATCATGGCGCCGACCTTTAAAGTCTTTGGGCCCAAACCGGAGGGATATCCTACCCCAGTGATTGGTGCGTCCGCCCAACATACGCGAACGGAACCACTCGAACTGTGAATTTCCTTTCTGCGTATAGGGTTCGCCTTCAATCTTCCAACCTCCGTAAGCCGCATCGAAATCCCCGAAATAGCGATTCGTACCGGCTCCCCTCCGGGGAGATTCCCATGGCCATTTTAATTGCATAGAATCCTTTGCCGGGTCGAAGAAAGGGCCCGCTTCCAACATCAATACTTTTATCCCCGCATTCGCGAGTACATATCCGGCCATTCCCCCTCCGGCGCCTGATCCCACGATCACTACGTCGTATAAGGTTGCTGTCTTTTTGATCTGCATGACCGAATATACCAAAAATGCGTATGCCGCAAAAAGATTAATAAATCTCTTTGCGGCATACGTTATATTAAATTTATGTGTCTACCCTGCGGGTACTGCTGGTCGCTGTACCGTCAGCCCGCCGGTACCACCGACAACTGTACCGTGGCGGTTTGCAAGCCGTCGGCGCTGGCTTGAACCTGCAAAGCGCCTGCATCCTTTCCACCGGATTGGATGATCAACTGACACTTGCCGTTGAACAAATGCCGTTGCCAGTTCCCTTCCGTGCACTGATCAGGTTCGTGGCTGCTGGGATCTCCGTTACCCACCCCTATGAAGCGGGCGTTACCACTGAGGGTAAAGTGGATGAGGTCCATGGCATCCGGAACTTCCCGGCCTTGTTTATCTTTCACGGTGACGTTGATCACGGCGCCGTCCCGGCCGTCAGCCAGGATGATATTTTTATCCGGTGACAAGATCACTTTATAGGCGCTCCCTGTCGTTTCCACCGTCTCCTGCGTTCTGCGCAGGCCGTCCGGCGTATTAAAGGTAGCGACCGCCTTCAATTCGCCCGCCTTATAAGGAACGTACCAATAAAGATGACTGTTGCGGGGCATGGATTTTTTGCCCAGGCTTTTCCCGTTGAGGTAAAGCTCCACCGCCGTACCGTTGCTGTTCACCCATACCTTGATGAGCTGCCCCTCTTTTCCTTTCCAGTTCCAGTGCGGAGATATATGTATAAAATCCCCTTGTTTCCACCAGGACTGATAATAATAATAGACGTTCTTGGGAAAACCGCACATGTCCATGATGCCAAAATGGGAGTTGATATTGGGCCAACTGAAAGGAGTGGGTTCCCCCCGGTAGTCAAAGCCGGTCCATACAAAACCTCCCATGAACCAGGGCCGATCGGCAGCCACCGTCCACCATTGTTCGGCCGTGGAAGCCCAGGGAGGATAGGTACTATCCTCGTCCGGCACATAGGCATGCACTGTATCCTTAATAAAGATGCCCCTGGTCGATACCGTGCTGGCCACTTCCGTTCCCATAATGGGCTGATCCGGGTGATCCCTGCGGTATCCGTCCAGGCCAAAAAGGTTATAATTAAATCCCCGTACCGGCAGGACTTCATTCACGCCATGAAAGACATTGCCGTCGTTGACGGCTTCCGTACAAAGGCGGGTGGGGTCCAGTTGAGCCGCCAGTAATACCTGGTTCTGCGCCATGCGCTTCCCGATATCCGTTGTCTGTGTCACCCATTCCTCATTCCCGATGGACCACATAAAGACGCTCGGGTGGTTCCGGTCCCTTAGTAACAGCTCCCGGAACTGCTGCTCATACTCCGTCCCTGTATTTAACAAACGCGTCTCATCCAACACGAGCATTCCCAGGCTGTCACAAGCATCCAGTAGCTCGGGCGTCGGAGGGTTGTGACTGGTCCGGTAAGCGTTAACACCCATTTCCTTTAACAGGCGTATGCGGTAGTATTGGAGAAAATCCGGCAACGCACTGCCAACGCCTGCGTGGTCCTGGTGACAGCAAACACCTTGTATCTTCACCGGATTCCCATTGACGAACAAGCCTTTGTCTTTGTCCACCGTAATAGTACGGACCCCGAATCTGATGGTAACGCTGTCGATTACGCCTTCCCTGGACTTCAGCAGAACAATGGCCCTGTAAAGATAAGGATCTCCCAGGTTCCACCGGTGGGCGCCCGGCAAAGCCGCAAACAGCCGGACGGTTTGTTGCCCATTCACGGGGAGCTGCACGTGTGCCGCTTCCGCATCTGCTACTTTACGTCCTTCCCTGTCCGTGATATAAGCGGACACACTGCCTTCAGCCGTGCCGATGTTCTTATTGAACAGGGTCGCGTCGATGTCCACAGCCGCCCCATCCTTCCCGTTCTCGGTATGTACAAAGACGCCGCCGTCCCTGACGATATGCAGGTTATTATATTTATTGAGCCAGGCGTGCCGGTAGATACCCGCGCCTTCATAGAACCAGCCTTCGTACTGGCTGGCATCCGCCCGCACCACGACGACGTTCTTGCCTTTGAAGTGCAGGAAGTCCGTAACATCGAAGGAGACTCCGGTATAACCGCTCAGGTTGCTGCCCAGGTAGTATCCGTTTATCCACACTTTGCTGTCCCGATAGATGCCGTCGAAGGTGATGACAAAACGGTTTCCGGAATCGGAAGGGCTCAGGGTGAACGTCTTCCGGTACCAACCGATATTGCTTTCGGGAAATAAGGGGCCGGTGGGCCGGTACCCATGCGATTCCAGGTCTCCGTCCGGCTTGTAAGCAAAAGGCTGGGTCACCGCCCAATCGTGGGGCAGGCGCACCTCGGGCCAGTTGCTGTCATCAAAATGGGGGTTGGCGCAGGTATTGCCTGCATCCCCTGTTTTAGAAAAAATATTATCCAGTCCATAATTAAAGTCCTTGGCGGGATCTTTGGCATTGCCCAGGTGGAATCTCCAACCCTCGTCCCAGTTTTGCCGCAGCGGCGCGGAAGCCAATGCCAGTGTGTTGGCTGATGGCCCGGCTGCCGAACTTTCTTGCGCCTGCGCACTGAGGCCTAACAAACCAGCGGCAATCAGGAAAACAAATCGGTGATGATGCATCTTTTTATTTTTTTACTGAAAACAAGTATTCCGATACCGTATGATAGACCGTCCCCGGCTCCAGGACCGTAGACGCAAAAGAAGGTTCGTTAGGTGCATCCGGAAAGTGCTGGGTCTCCAAGCAGAAAGCCGTCCGGTAATCATCCTTCTTGCCGTATTTCATAGGATGCTTTCCGGCCATGAAATTGCCCGTATAAAACTGAAGGCCCGGCTCACGGGTATATACATCCATCACGATCCCACTCTTGTCTGCCCATACCGTCGCCGCATGACGCAATGAATCGGCACCCATGGGCGCGTTCAAGGCAAAATTAATGTCATACCCTTTCCCATTTTTCAACTGAAGATTATCGGTATTGATCCTGGCGCCGATGGCCGTGGGTTGCTGAAAATCAAAGGGCGTCCCTGTGACAGGTTCTACCTTGCCCGTCGGGATCAATCCCGAATCAATCGGCGTATATCCGTTCCCGTAGATCTGCAACTGGTGATCCAGGATCGTTCCGTTGCCGGCCCCGTTTAAGTTATAATAGGCATGGTTGGTGAGGTTCAACACCGTCTTTTTGTCCGTGGTGGCCAAGTACTCCAACTTCAACCCGGTATTGGCAGTCAGGGTATAGGTGACCTTCGCCTGAAGCGTACCCGGAAAGCCCTCGTCCCCGTCTTTGGAGGTGAAGGTGAGTTCCAGGGTAGAGTCACTGGTTTTGGTGCCGTCCCAGACATAATCCGAAAAGCCTTTCACTCCCCCGTGCAGGGCGTTGATCCCATTGTTGATGGGAATGGAATATTCTTTTCCGTCCAGGTGGAACTTCCCCTTGGCAATCCGATTCCCGTAGCGCCCGATGGTCGCCCCGAAATACGCATCCCGGGCCGATTCATAGCCCTTCACGCTGTCAAAGCCTGCCACCACATCCGTGGGTGTGCCATTTTTATCCGGTACAAAAAGGGCCACCAGTCTCGCACCAAAATCCGTGACATAAGCGGTGGCCGCGCCGTTCCCGAGCTTGTACAAGTGGGTGGCTTTGCCATCAATCGTATCCTTAAACCCGGCGGAGTCCGGCGCGGGGTTGACTGCGATCGTGTCCCCGATCGCGGCAGGGCCGTTGTCGGAATTACTATTGCCTCCGCAGGAAGACAGGATGGCTGCCATCAGCAGGCCGGTACCCAGGGATGAAATTGTCAGACGTTGCGTCATATGGTAATCGTTTTTTGTTTGTAATGAATTTCCGGAAGGCCCTGCAAACGTTCTGCCGCCCATTCGGGTGTTACATCCCGTTGGGGTCCTGCCAGCATCTCATAGCCCACCATGAATTTCTTCACCGTCGCCGAACGCAGCAACGGCGGATAGAAGTGCATATGCCACTGCCATTCCGGGTGCGGTCCGTCATTCACCGGCGCCTGGTGCATCCCTGCCGAATAGGGAAAAGACGTTTGGAACAGGTTATCGTATCGGGTGGTCAATCGCTTCAGGATATCAGCCAGGGCTTCCTGCTCCGCCTCCGTGAATTCCGTTACATATTGCACTACCCTTCGGGACAAGACCATCGTTTCAAAAGGCCATACCGCCCAAAAAGGCACCAGTGCTACAAAGTGCTCGTTCTGGCAAACGATGCGCTTGTCCTGCCCGATTTCCAATGCGAGGTAATCCGATAACAAGCTCTTTCCCTTCGTCTGAAGATAGGCTTTTTGATGCCTTGTTTCCTTTTCCAGCTCGGCCGGCACATCGTTCAAGGCCCAAATCTGTCCATGCGGATGAGGATTGCTGCATCCCATGATCTCTCCCTTGTTCTCAAAGAGTTGGATATACCGGATATCCGGCCTGGCTGCCAGGGCGGCAAATTCCGTGATCCAAAGAGAGACCACCGACTGGATCTCCTGTACACTCATTTCAGGTAAGGTCAGGTCATGCCTGGGAGAAAAACAAATCACCCGGCTGGTGCCCCGCTGGCTTTTAGCTACCAGCAGGCCGCCTTCATCGTACGTCCCGTCCGGCGTGTTGGGGAGCAAAGCCGCAAAGTCATTGGTAAAAGCATAGCTGGAGGGATAGGCGGGATTGTACTCCCCGTCCGCCCGTTTATTACCGGGACAGAGATAACAAGTCGGATCGTAGCCCGGCCGGTCCACTACCGCCGGCGTCTCCACCTTGCCCTGCCAGGGCCGCTTCATCCGGTGTGGGGATACCAACACCCATTCCCCCGTCAGGGGATTATATCGCTTATGAGGATCTTCTGTAAAATCAATACCAGCCATCATCGTTATTTTATAATTCCTCCACCGTTGGCAATATTAGCAATATAGACCCTCAGATCCTTGTCCAATTGTTGTTTATAATGCAGTGTCATGGCATCGCTCCATGCCTTTACTTCGGACTCCTTCACCAGGTTGAGGGTGCATCCCCCAAAGCCTCCGCCCATCATACGGGCGCCCAATACAGCCGGGTATTCCCGGGCATGAAGGACCAGGAAGTCCAGTTCGGGACAGCTCACTTCATATAGGTGACTGAGGCCTTCGTGCGTCTCATATAACTTGGCGCCGAATGCCGCCAGATCACCCTTTTCCAGGTCAATACAAGCGCCGATCAGCCGGGCATTTTCCTCCACGATGTATTTGCAGCGACGGTAGATCAGCGGTTCAGGTCCGGCCACGTAGGCCTCCAGCATGGCCAGCGTGACATCCCGCAGGCTTTCCACCTCCGGGTGATGCGCTTTTACCAAGGCAACCCCGGCCTCACACTGCTGCCTTCGTACGTTATATTCCGATGAAGCCAGGGAATGGTGCACGCCCGAATCACACAATACCAGTTGGTAACCGTCCGTACGGAAAGGGACATATTCAAATTCCAGGGAGCGGCAGTCCAGGCGCATTACGTGCCCTTCCTTTCCGAAGAGGCTGGCAAAGGGGTCCATTATACCGACCTTCACCCCCGCAAAAGCGTGTTCGGCCTGCTGGGCCATTTTAGCCATCGTCATACGGTCCATCTGCAACCCGAATGCTTCATTCAATGCAATGAGCATGGCGCATTCCACGGCGGCCGAAGAAGACAATCCGGCTCCGGCCGGAACGTCCCCCCACAATTCTACTTCAAAACCTTTCAGGGGAATGCTCTTTTTCACTAACTGATCCACCACGCCTAAAAGGTAATTAGGCCATCCCTTGGCCGAAGGCCCCAGGGTTGAAATGGTCGTTACAAACATATCGTTAAAATCCCTCGAATGCAGGATCACCTGATCGTCGTCCCGGAGCTTCAGGGAAATATAAGCTGCTTTGTCAATGGCAGCGGGCAACACAAACCCATTGTTATAATCTGTGTGTTCACCGATCAAATTGATCCTCCCCGGCGACCGGGTCAAAAATGTCTTGTTACTGGTCATGTTTCTTTATATGCGGTTTTAAGATTGTCCCGTTTCAGGAATATGTTTTAAGGATGCCCTGTCAGGGATTTGATCAATTCAATTTCGGAGGCGCTGAAGGGGGTTCCGTCCTTCCGGAAGATATCATGGAACCATATTTTGGGCTCAGCCCCATCAGGCATAGGCGTATCCCAGGCATATATCGTATTTGTTTTCCCCATCACAAATCCCCAGTTGATCGCCCCTACATGGTTCTTTTTGAGCACCGGCATGATATTCGTAAAAAGGCTGCCCCTGGGCCTTGCCATGTATTCGGTGCAGATCAGGGGACGGCCATAGACGCGCAAACGGTCAATCTCTTTTTGCTGGTCTTCAGGACTATTGTAATTGTGATAGGTGATCACATCCGACTCCTTTAACTGGAAGGTCGACAGCCTTTTCAGGTCGTCGTTCCAGATCCCTGCCGACAGGGGTTGGTCGGGGTTCACCTGCCGGCCCCACATGAACACGTGCGCCAACAGGGCCAGGGAACTGTCCCCATGGTCTCCATTGCCGGGTTCGTTATATACATCCCAAAGCACGATGCGTTTGTCCCGCCTGAAATGCCCCATGACATCTTTTACATACTGTTCCAGCACAGGATATAAATGCGCCGAGTCCTGGTGAATGAGTATTCCCGGGTCCTGCACCCAGCCTGAATTATGAATACCCGGCCGCGGCTCGGGTTGTGTTCCGGCGTGGTTCACAGGATTCCAGCAATCGTCAAACAGGACGAAAATCGTAGCAATCCCATGGCGGTGGGCAATAGTCAGATACTCCGCCACCCGTTCCCTGAATCCCTGTGGATCCTGTTGCCAGGCCAGGTGATGCAGGAACACGCGCATCACATTAAATCCAATGCCCTGGGCGTAACCCAATTCCCGGTCGATCGTCGCCGAGTCAAAGGTTTCTTTCTGCCACATCTCCAATTGGTTAATGGCTGTGCTGGGAATAAAATTGCTTCCTCTCAGCCAGCCCCATTGCTTATACCAGTCGTTGGCTTTCTTCGAAGACCAGACGGGGCGGGGAGGGTTGGCGGGGGGGATGGAGCTTGCAGCTTTTGCGGCCGGCGCGGAGCTTGCCGAGAGGCCGGCGCTGGAAGCCGAGCGCGGAGTAGCGATGAGGCCAGCCGACAGCAGGCAAAAGCAAAGCGCCAGGCACCATTTTTTTGTAGTCATCTTTAAGCGTATCCTTTAATGGTTATATGATTCTATTTTTACTGTTATTGCACCACCGGAAATGCGGAAATCCTCAAACGTGCGGCCCCCATGGGAATCAACTCCAGGTCTTCCGTGGGCGTTGAGACCTGTACGGGACTTTGGGGAAGCAATCCACACAACCCATACTGATCCGTCGTCCATGCAGGAATCTTTTTCCCTTTCGCCTTTAGCCCGATAGGAACGGAGCCTTGTGCAAAAGGGAAATTATCCGCAGGCCAGGGCCGCTTGACTACGGTAAAGTCCGATGCAACCGGTCCACCATTCAATTCCAGTCCATAGTTCCAGGCGCTTCCCGGATGGATTTCATAAGCCGGCCACTCGGCGGGATTAGCCGTTGCCTGCCATTTAGAATCACCGATAGCGCTGGCCTTGCTATTCATCCTCAAATAGCGTTCCTTTATCTTCAGCGAAAACGTCAGGGGTCCGTAATTGACACTTACGCTGTTTTTATTTTGCTCCCAGGTCCTGACCGTAACTTCCATGGGTAACGTCAGTTCAACGACGTCTCCCGGATGCCAGGTCCGCTCGATCCGGGCGTACTGATCCCCGTTCACGGCGCCCGTAGCTCTCAAACCGTTCACCGAAACGCGGGCGTTCTTACACCAGGCCGGAATACGCAGGTATAGCGGAAAGGTTACCACCTTGGGTGTATTGACAGTGATACGGATCGATTCGTCAAACGGATAATGGGTGGCTTCTGTCAAGGTCACAGGGACGTCGCCGTCCACCACTGCCTTCACCGTATTACTGCAGTAAAGCAGCGCCACCACGCCATTATCGGGGGTGGCCATCCAAAGGTGTTCGGCATAATAAGGCCAGCCCTGGGAATGATTGTGCTGGCAACAACGGCTGCTAAATGGATTCATCACGAGGAAAGGACCATCGTTTTGAATGCCCGGGCTATGGTTCATCGTATCGCTGACCACCATATTGGGCGCTGTCAGGTAACGCAAGCCCCTGAAGTCCGGCATCACCGCCGCCGGGTAAGTATTAAAAGCGACATCCTCACAATTATCCGCCCACATCGGGTCCCCCGTAATACCCATCAGCAATTCATCAGAAGCCATCTGTTCCACCATACCGCAAGTCTCCACCGCCTGCCTTGGATCCGCATAACCCTTCCGTGCATTTTCATCCGCCCCGAACATCCCTCCCGGCACCTGTCCATATAACTGCCGCATCAGGTAGTAGTCGTGATAGGTCGCCTGTAGATAGAAGGAGTCTTTGGTCTGCATATAATAGGTGGCAGGCTCCCTGAAACACTGCGCCACATTCACATTATGCCAGTTGGGTAGCTGATTTTCCTGTGTCCAGTTGGCTGTATTCCGGTGGATCTTCACCGCCAGGTCCAGCAATTCCGGGGCGCCCGTAATATTATAGAGCCAATAAATGCTGTAGAGATTATCCCCTCCCCTGCTGTTCTCCCAGTATATCTTCAGCAATTGGCTATCCGGTACGGTTGCCTGCCAATGGAAATATTTAGTCATAAACGAAATCACCCTTGGGTCTCCGCTGTACTCATAATAAGATTGCATGCACCATAACATCAGCATATTCGGCCAAAGGTCGGGGGTCGTTCCCTTGTTATCCTGGTGATCGTTCTCCACAATCCTGGGTCCAAAATAGCCGTCTGGCTGCTGGCTCTGAAACACCTTTTCCAACCAGTCCTTTGTCGTCCGTATCATCTTGGGATCCTTCAGCAGATAAGCCAGGTCCCCGTATCCTTTTAACCAGTAAGGAACTTCTTCCCATCCATGCCCCCCCTGGCCCGTTCCGCTGTACCATGCATTGTCCTTTTTATCGAGCCATGCGCTGATCTCTCCCAAATGTCCCGTAAGCCCGTCCCGTTGCAGTTCCAGATATTTAAGGACCCATCCTTCAGGCCGAATGCTTCCCACCGGGAGCTTAATAAAGCTCAAAGGTTCCAGCGGGGAGCGGTTGCCCCTATAATTGGAATTGATGGAGTGGATGTCCGGACGGTCCACGGCTTCAAGGGTGAATCCCTGCTGCGCCAAAAGCCGCTGCTGCCCCAAAAGGCCCATCACCATATATATTATTAGATGCCTCATTCTATCTTTTATTAGAGCAGCAAGCTGTCTTTGATCGGCTATCAGCGCAGCAGGTGCAATCGTTTACATAACCAGTCATCAGAAATCAATCCCGGAGCGATGACCGCCGAAAAAACGTGATCGGTTCCAGCATGACCTTGGAATCTTCCCTTGGCTTGCCGCTGTGAGGGTGCATCAATTCAAGCAACAAACCGAAAGCCTCTTTACCCATTTGCACAGGTTGTTGATCAATCGTAGACAAAGCCGGTGTAATATGCTCCCCAAAATCTTCATTGGCAAATCCTATAATACCCATTTGTTCCGGGATCGAAATCTTATGCTCTTTTAATTCCTTTATGGCGCCCAAGGCTGTATAATCTTCTACCGCAAAAATCGCGTCAGGCACATTATCCAATTGGAGGTAATGGCGGACCGCCCGCCGTCCCGAATCAATGGAGACATCTCCCCGGAATATCCACTCCGGATCAGCCGCCAATCCGTGCGCCGCCAGGGCTGCCTTGTATCCCTCTAAACGATCTTTAAATATCTTCAGGTGTTGTTGCCCGGAAATATGTGCAATCCTTTTGTAACCTTGCGTGATGAGATGCTCTGTGGCCGTAAAGCCGCCCTTGAAATCATCCACCACCACCGAAGGAATGCCCAGCGCATCATTGGCGCGATCAAAAAACACCAGGGGTATATTGTGTTCACTTAAAGAAAGGTAATGTTCGAAGTCCACCGTCCCCTTAGCCAGGGAGGCCAGTATCCCGTCTACACCCGCGCTGATGAAAGCCTCAATGCCCTTTTTCTCAAACTCCGGCAACTCATTGGATTGGTACAACAGGATGCTATATCCGTTTTCACCAGCGATCAATTCGATCCCATGCACCACTTCTCCAAAAAAATTGATGGCCGTACTGGGCAGGATCACCCCAATCATATTACTCTTTCCTGAGCGCAGGGAAGAAGCAATTTTGTTCCGCTTGTACTGTAATTTTTCGGCTACCTTGCGAACGGCCTTTTTAGTCTCCTGGCTAATGCCGGGATGGTCATTCAGCGCCCTGGAAACCGTTGCAGGAGTAACATTCAGGGCCTTGGCAATATCAGCAATCGTAGCTCTCGGGCGCATTTATGCAATCGTTTACACAAACCTAGGGAATTCTATCTAATGTAGCCCCTTTTTTTCGCTTATTATTTTTTTATTCCCTAAGCAATTGCCGTTCAATTTGATACATTTCCAATCTTTTTTTGGTGGATATTTCTCAAACCCTAATTTTGCGCCCGGAGAGGTGGCAGAGTGGTCGATTG
>Ga0302310_10001701_pt1 | contig 18486 bp, 9 predicted proteins | sample III_Palsa_N1_2_FD_200451 | JGI IMG/M metagenome (GOLD analysis project Ga0302310, IMG submission 200451) | Peat permafrost microbial communities from Stordalen Mire near Abisko, Sweden - III_Palsa_N1_2 | ecosystem: Environmental > Terrestrial > Soil > Palsa > Peat permafrost | place: Sweden...
CCGTCTGTACCGGCCACGCTGGGGAACTTCCTGATACCCATCATGCTGGGCGCCAAGGACCTGGCCTTCCCGAAGATTAATCTGCTGAGCTGGTATCTGTACTGGATCGGTGGACTCTTCACGCTTTCGGCTCTGGTGCTCGGTGGTGTCGATACCGGCTGGACGTTTACGACTCCTCTGTCGACACACTATCTGAATACGCATGTCGTTACGGCAGCGACCGGGGTCTTTATTATCGGCTTCTCGTCGATCTTTACCGGTCTCAACTTTATCGTTACGATTCATCGCATGCGGGCACCCGGGATGACATGGTTCCGCATGCCGCTGTTTATCTGGTCGAATTATGCAGCTTCGATCCTGATGGTGCTGGGTACGCCGGTTCTGGCGATCACGCTCGTCCTTGTTGCTTTGGAGCGCGTGGTTGGCCTTGGCGTCTTCGACCCGACAAAGGGCGGAGATCCGCTGCTCTTCCAGCATTTGTTCTGGTTCTACTCTCACCCGGCCGTGTACATCATGATTCTTCCGGGCATGGGTGTCATCTCGGAGGTCATCAGCACCTTTAGCCGCAAACGTGTCTTTGGCTACACCGCAGTTGCCTTCTCTTCGGTTGCGATTGCGCTCTTCGGCTTCTTCGTCTGGGAGCACCACATGTTTATCATGGGCGTCTCCAACTACTCCGCGCTGGTCTTTTCGCTGCTGACGATGCTGGTTGCTGTTCCCTCTGCGATCAAGATCTTCAACTGGGCCTTCACCCTGCAACAGGGATCGATCACCTTTGAAACGCCGATGCTGTATGCGTTCGGCTTCCTTGGGCTGTTTACGATTGGCGGCATGACCGGCGTTTACCTGGGCGCTCTGGGCATGGATATCCACCTTACCGAGACGTACTTCATCGTGGCTCACTTCCACTTCGTCATGGTGGGCGGTATGCTCATGGCGTTTCTGGCAGGCATCCACTTCTGGTGGCCCAAGATGACCGGGCGCATGTATCCGGAGTCGCTCTCGAAGCTTGCCGCCGTTACGACGTTTATCGGCTTCAACCTTACGTTCCTGCCTCAGTTCATTCTCGGGTACCTTGGTATGCCGCGGCGCTATCACGCATATCCACCTGAGTTCCAGGTACTCAACGTTTTGTCTACGGCAGGCGCGACGGTGCTGGGTGTCGGTTACATGCTTCCGCTTCTTTACCTTGGATGGTCGTTGAAGTATGGCGCCATCGCAGGGAATAATCCCTGGCAGGCAACCGGCCTTGAGTGGCAGATTCAGTCGCCGCCGCTGACCGAGAACTTTACCGAGATTCCTATCGTCGATCATGAGGCTTATGACTACGAGTGGCTGGCCCACAAGACGGAACAAGAGGTGACGACAGTTGGATAATGTGATCGTAGCAACACGTTCCCATACGCATGAGGCGGGTGCCTCAGAGGAGCACGCTCACGTCGCTCTGCCGCAGCACCGTCATCATTTCGAGACGGAACAGCAACAGCGCGAGGCCGGAACCTTCGGCATGTGGCTCTTTCTGCTGACCGAAATCATGTTCTTCGGCGGCCTGTTCATGTCATACCTGCTGTATCGCAACTGGTACCATGACGCCTTCGTTGTTGCATCGAATCAGCTAAGCATCAAGCTGGGCGCATTCAATACCGCTGTACTCATCGGTTCCGGTTTCTTTATGGCGCTGGGCGTGTGGGCAGCGGAGGTCAGGAAGAAAGGGCTTCTTGTTCTCTTCCTCGTTCTGACCACACTGCTTGGACTGGTATTCCTTGGCGTCAAGTATGACGAGTACCACGAGAAGTGGGAGAAGCATCATATTCCGGGCGCTCATTTTGATGTCTCGGAGTTTGTGAACCCGCACGCTTACGGCATCAAGGAAGAGCCGCTTGCGCCGGATATGGCGCAGAAGACGCAGGTGTTCTTCTCGCTTTACTTTGCCATGACCGGGATGCACGCGCTCCACATGATCATCGGAATCGTTCTTCTGGGATGGCTGACGTACCGCGCTCACCGAGGCGATTTTTCGTCGGGTTACGTCGCGCCTATCGAAAACTTCGGACTGTACTGGCACTTCGTCGATATCGTCTGGCTCTTCCTGTTCCCTCTGCTTTACCTGATCAACAGACACCCCGGCTCGTAGCCGCATTCCCGGCCATGCACGATGGCTGGAAGGAGAAGACCATGTCCGAATTTCATGATCCGGCGAACGTAGTAAATCCCGAGCACGCCGACCATCACATCATCACGCCAAAGACCTACATTCTGGTTTTTGCCACGCTTCTGGCCTTTACCGGGATTACGGTTGGGGCCGCGTTTATCGATCTCGGCATACTGAACCCTGTCGTGGCGCTGGGCATCGCGTGCTTCAAGGCTGTGATCGTTATTCTGTTCTTTATGCACGTCAAATACCAGTCGAAGCTGGTCAAGATGACAGTGGGGGCGGGCTTCTTCACCTTCATCGTGCTGATTACCATGACGCTGACCGATTACGTGAGCCGCGCGTGGGGTCTTTGGTAAGCGATTCGTTTTGATGGGAATGCGGCCTTCGGGCCGCATTTTTGTTGCCACGAAATCTTCCTGCCAACGCCCCGTACACTTTGTTCATGGCCGATACGCAGTCCTTTTTTTCTGAAGATCTTCGAAGTCTGGCCAGTAGTCCGCGTGTCACAGTACGCCGCGATGGGCCGCCTGATCCTAAAGGAAAGTGTGTTGTGTACTGGATGCAGCGTGCGCAGCGAGGCATCGATAACCACGCAGTCGACCTTGCTGTTCATGTGGCTAACCTGCTTGGCCTTCCGCTGGTGGTGTACTTTGCCGGGATCTCCAACTTTCCTCATGCCAACCTTCGTCACTATGTGTTTCTGAACCAGGGGTTGCCCGATATCGAGGCTGATCTTGTGACGCGCAATATCACGTTCGTGATGCGACGCGCTCCGCACGAGTCGCATGAGCAGTTGCTGGCCGATGTGCAGGCAGCCTTTCTCGTGGGGGATGAAAACCCGATGCGTGAGCCGGAGCGCTGGCGCAAACATCTTGCTTCGCGGATTCGCATTCCGTTCTGGACGGTCGACGCGGATGTCGTCGTGCCGTCGAAGCTTATCGAGAAGGCTCAGTATGGCGCGTACACGATTCGTCCGCGTCTCTATCGCCTCCTTCCGGACTATCTGGTTCCTTACGAAAACCCGCATGCCGCCTATGCGTGGAGACGGCCGCGCCGTTTTCTATCTGATTCCGTGCATGAAGACATGACTCGTGGCTGGAAGGATTTTGACCGCAGCGTCCCGCCGGTTGATGTCTGGAAGGGTGGAACTCACGCCGCGCTGAAGCGTCTAAAGCTTTTCACCGGCAAACTCCTTGATGCCTATGAGGCAAAGCGGAATCATCCGGAGATCGATGGCACCTCATGCATGTCGCCGTATCTGCATTACGGACACATCGGCCCCGTTACCATTGCGCTCGCCGTCGCTGCCGCGGCAAAGGCAAACCCGAAGCTGCACTCTGCCCGCGACAGCTATTTCAATGAACTCATCGCCTGGCGCGAACTCGCGGTTAACTTTGTTAAGTACACTCCAAACTACGACTCGCCTGATTGTGCGGAGGCCTGGGCGAAGACCACGATCGCGGAGCATGCCCGCGACGAGCGCGAACATCTGTACACGCTCCATCAACTGGAGACGGCGCAGACGTATGACGATCTATGGAACGCCGGCCAGATCCAGATGGTTCGCTACGGCTGGATGCATAACTACGTGAGGATGTACTGGGCCAAGAAGATACTGGAATGGACTCCCAATATTGCGACGGCGATGAAGTACTGTATCCATCTCAACGACAAATATTTTCTCGATGGCCGCGACCCCAATGGATATGCGGGGATTGCGTGGGCGATTCTCGGGAAGTTCGATCGAGCCTGGGGTACGCGTCCGGTCTTCGGCAAGATTCGCTACATGTCCGGCGCGTCGACGGGTAAAAAGTTCGACTCGAAACGTTACATTCAGCAGATGGAGATTCTGCCGCAGCAAGGGACGCTGACGTTCTGAGTTATCGCCGCTTACTCATTGCGATGCAGAAAATCTTCTCTGAATGCGATGCTGTCCTGGTGATGGCTGACTATTCGATCTACAACTATGGATTGATTTTGATGCGGCCCAGCCAGATGGTAGATTCAAAAAGACGTTAGGCGTTGAGTCATTCATCGAAGATCGTCTGGTAGGAAACGCGTTGCGGAAGTGGCCGTAGAGTCAAAACGAAAAGTAGATATTCAGCGGGAGCGAGAGTTTTCTTATCCCGTTGTGGAATTATTAGAGAATTCTTTTCCAGTCCTGCGTTGGCTGGCCCGGTATCTGCTTGCATCATCAGGAAGCAGATCTCTGCGTACCAATTGCATGTTATGGGCCTCACCGCATCTCCTCAACTCGCGCACCCGCCACCGCTCTGCTTTCGTCAGGGAGTTCGCGGCTTCTTTCTTTCGATGGGGCTTTGCCTCACAGTTTTAGCTCCTGCCTATGCTGTCGGTCAGCAGTCTGTTGCAACTGCAGATTCAACTGCCGCACGTGCCTCTCGATCAAACGGAACCACGCCATCGCACGTAGCTCAGGCTCGTCGCTTTCTGGGTGGCCGCACTCTCGCGGGCAACGTCTCTGCTGCGCAGGCAATGGATGCAGCACGGCGACAACAGGCCACGATGCTGATGGAGCATGCGAATCTCTCGCCGGACTCCAGCCTGAATACAGCGTGGCAGCCACTGGGACCGAATCAGGTGGCGAGCATCGCCTATGGCAATGTCACAGGGCGCGTGACTGCCATCGCGATCGATCCGGCGGATACGACGGGTAATACCGTCTATCTGGGAACGACCGGCGGGGGCGTGTGGAAGTCGACCAACGCAGCGGGTTCGCCCGGAAGCGTGACGTTTACCCCTCTTACGGATACCCTGCCCGTCTTTAGCGCCAACGCCGGAGCCGCGGTCGTTCCGTCGCTCAGCATCGGAGCGATCAGCGTTCAGTCGGGCATCGTGCTGGCAGGTACGGGCGATCCGAATGACGCTTCCGACTCCTTTTACGGCAGTGGGTTGCTGCGCTCCGCCGATGGGGGACTGACGTGGACGCTGATTCAGGAATCGCAGGACGGAGTGGCGGGAAACCACTCCTTCATGGGTCTTGGTTTTGCGGGCTTTGCCTGGAGCAGCACCTCGCCTGGCACGGTGGTCGCTGCGGTCTCGCAGGCTGCGGAGGGAGTTCTGGTCAATGCGCCGGATGCGACGAACAGCGTCATGGGGCTCTACTATTCGACTAACGCCGGCGTTACGTGGCAGATGTCGGTCATCATGGACGGCAGCCAGACTGTGCAGACGCCTCTGCCCACCGGCGGCGACCTTGGCGGCAGAGCAGCGACGGCAGTGGTCTGGAATCCTGTTCGTCAGAGCTTCTACGCTGCAATTCGCTATCACGGGTATTACCAGTCTCCCGACGGCGTGACGTGGAGGCGTCTTGCGAATCAGCCGGGAACCGGGCTCACCACGACGGCCTGTCCCACGGCTCCTGGAACGACAGGGAGTGCTTCCTGTCCGATCTTCCGCGGAGCTCTCGCGGTTCAGCCGGCGACGGGAGATACCTTTGCCCTGACCGTCGATAGTAATAATCTCGACCAGGGACTCTGGCAGGATGTCTGCGCGCTCTCCGGAACGAACTGCTCCGGCAGTACTGTCACCTTCGCCAATCGGCTTAACTCAGCGCCCCTTGAAGTCGGGAACGGCAGCACTGTTATTTCACAGGCCGACTACAATCTCGCTTTGTCGGCAGCGTCGTCGGGAGCGGGCGGTTCGACGGCAGACACGCTTCTTTACGCCGGAACGATTGACCTCTATCGTTGCTCCCTCAGCGCAGGATGCGTTCTGCGCAACACTACCAACGCAGTCAACGGATGCGATGCACCAGCACAGGTGGCTCCTGCGCAACACGCGATCACTACGCTTGCGACATCATCGCAGCCCCTTCTCTATCTCGGCAACGACGGTGGACTCTGGCGGTCAACCGACGGCGTGAACCAGCAGGGCGCGCCCTGTTCTACAGGAGATGCGAGCCACTTCCAGAATCTCAATGGCGGCCTTGGGTCACTGGCAGAGGTGGTCAGCTTTGCCCAGCATCCTACCGATCCTTCGACACTGCTCGTTGGTCTTGGCGCAAACGGCAGCGCTGCTAGTGCGGCGGCCTCCTCGCTGACAACATCGTGGCCCCAGCTCTCTACCGGCGAAGGCGGGACCGTGGCTATCGATCAGAACAATCCTCTGCTCTGGTATCTCTCCACTGCCGCAGGCGTCAGCGTTCGGCAGTGTACCGATGGAAGCTCCTGCACTGCAGCGAACTTTACGGGCACACCCACCATCGGCCCAGAGCAGGTCTCTCTTGACGACTCGGTGATCGACGCTCCCTGGCTGCTCGATCCGGCGCTCACTTCAAACATTCTTATTGGTACCTGCCGCGTCTGGCGTGGGCCGGCTGCGAACGGAGCGCTGTGGTCCTCGTCGAACGCCATCAGCGAGCTGCTCGGCGGTCCGCAGAACGCAGCCTGCGCCAGTACGAATCCGGTGCTGCGCTCACTTGCCGCAGGCGGTCCGGCCAGCATCCCTGCAGCCACGCAGAACGAGGGATCTCAGGTTCTCTATGCGGGCATGGCGGGGTCGCTCGACGGTGGCGGCAACTTCGGCGGACATCTCTTTTCCACGATGACTGCCAATACTGCGACGAACACGACGGCCTGGACCGACCTCGCGATGTCGCCGGTCATCAACGACTCCTCCGGCTCGGGCGTTTTTAATGCTGGAGGGTTCGATCTCTCCTCTGTCACTGCTGACCCGCACGACGCCACGGGCAGCACGGTCTACGCGACGGTCATGGGCTTTACGGGGAACGGCGTCAACGCGCCCCATCTCTATCGCTCCATCGATACAGGTGCGCACTGGACCAACATCAGCAGCAACCTGCCTAACGCTCCTGCGAACAGCGTGGTTGTCGATCCGAATGATGCCAATACGCTCTATGTCGCGCTCGACAGCGGCGTCTACGTTACGAGCGAAGTTACCAGTTGCGTTACGGTCAACTGCTGGAGCGTCTACGGCACGAATCTGCCGAATGCGCCTGTCGTCCAGCTTATCGCCGCACCGGCGCTGCCGACCGGTGATGGCCGCACCGGTGAGCTGCGCGCCGCAACCTACGGACGCGGTATCTGGCAGATTCCGCTGGTTACAGCATCGACGGCGGCGCAGGCTGCAATGACTCTCAGCCCCACGACGCTTACCTACAGCACGCAGGCGGTCGCCACCGCCAGCAGCGCGCAAACCATCACGGTTACAAATACAGGGGTTGCTTCGCTTACCGTAAGCCAGATCACTACCACGGGCGACTTCAGCGAGACTGACGACTGTACTGGCGCGTCTATTGCTCCTGCTCTCAGCTGCACGGTTCAGGTTCGCTTTCTGCCGACAGCGACCGGCGCTCGCACCGGAGTTCTTACCGTCTATGGCAATGTTCCCGGCGGACAGGTAACGGCGTCTCTCTCGGGCAGCGGCAGTCCGGCGGCGGCTGTGGTTCTCACTCCGCTCGCTCTCACTTTTACTTCGACAATTATCAATGCCACGAGCGCCGTTCAAAACATTACGATCTCGAATACAGGCACCACCACCGTCGCTCTGCAGACGCCATCCGTTACGGGAGATTTCAGTATCACGGCGAATACCTGCGGTTCGAGCCTTGGAGCCGGCGTGGGCTGCACCGTCGCTATCGCTTTTACTCCGACTGCGTCAGGGACACGCAGCGGGCTGTTCACGATCACCGATGCCTCCGGAACTCAGGTCGCTTCTCTTACAGGGATCGGAAGCTCGCCCGCCACAGACGCTCTCTCACCGCTTTCGCTTACCTTTGCGGCGCAGCAGATCACCACGTCGAGTCCGGCTCAGCAGGTCACGCTCACCAATGCGGGCGATCTTCCTCTGACGCTGATCTCCGCGCAGATTACCAGCGGCGACTTTACGGCGGTCAACGCCTGCGGCAACTCGCTGAATCCGCACTCCACGTGTTCCATCCAGGTGGCTTTTCAGCCGAAGAACATTGGTCAGCTCACCGGTATGCTTTCGGTCTCGGACCAGTACCGGACTCAGACGGTCACGCTGAACGGGACCGGGATTGCTCCACCTGGAGTATCGCTTGCGCCGTTCGCTACAGTGAGTTTTCCGAACACGGGCGTCGGTCTTGCAGCGCCGGCTCAAACGGTCACACTGACGAACAATGACGGAACGCAGCTTCTTCTGCAGAGCATCGCGCTGACCGGCGACTTCGCGGTTGTGCCTGACAGCAATTCCTGCGGCGCGAGTGTTGCCCCGTATGCGGCCTGCACCATGCAGATTGCGTTCACGCCAACTGCCGGAGGCCCGCGTTCCGGCACCGTTACAGTCACGGACAGTGCGCCCAACTCTCCACAGGCGCTGCAGCTCACCGGTACCGGCGTTGACTTTACGCTGACTCCGGACGGAAGCACAAGCGTTACCATCACCAATGGTCAGAACGCCGTCTTCCCACTGCTGCTTAGCTCTGCCGCCAACGTTCCTGGCACGGTCACCTTTACCTGCGCCGGGATACCGGCTAATGCAACGTGCAATGTGACTCCGGCCAGTGTTGCGCTCGGCACGACCACGACAGTTTCAGTGACCATTCTGACGGGCGTCAGCAGCAGCGGTTCGTCTTCTGCATCGCGGCTTTGGAACAGGGTCGGCGTTCTGTGGTTTGCCATGCTGCTGCCGATCGGCCTGCTGGCGCGGGGCAGGCATCGTCTGCCTCGTCTGATAAGCGCCGTTCTTCTGTGTCTGCTGATCGCTGCGTCAGGGTGCGGCGCGGGACGTGCGATTCCTGCGGAGAGCAGCTCGAATCCAGGTAACCCGATCTCCACCGGCCCGGCAACACCCGCAGGGACCTACACCATTGTTGCTTCCGCCGGCAGCGCTGGTCTGACGCGTACGATCAATCTCACGCTCGTCGTGCAGTAGTGTTATTTGCAAAGGCGGTCAGGTGATTAGACTGCGCGTCCTGCGCTGACTCCGGATGCCCATGCCCACTGGAAGTTGTAGCCGCCAAGCCATCCGGTCACGTCCACTACCTCACCGATGAAGTAGAGGCCCGGTACTTTGCGGCTCTGCATAGTCTTTGCGTCCAGCTCCGCTGTGTCTACGCCTCCAACGGTCACCTCCGCTTTGGCATAGCCATCTGTCCCGGCGGGCGTTACACGCCATGCATGAAGCTGCTGCTCCATGATCGTCAACGAAGCGTTGGTCCAGTCTGCGGGCGTGTGGAGGTCAACCCAGCGCTCTGCCATGCGGCCTGGCAGGACTGCCCGCAGCGCGAGCACTGCGGCTGCGGGATCTCGCCGGGCGTTTCGCTGCAGCAGGGGCGCGATTACGTCTGCATCGGGCGCGAGGTCAAGTGTGATCGCCTCGCCGGGCCGCCAGTAAGACGACACCTGCAACATCGCCGGTCCGCTCAGCCCGCGATGCGTTACCAGCATCTTCTCCCGAAAGCTGCCTCGCCTCTTCTGCGCTCCGGCGACTGCGATCACCTCGGCTGAGACGCCAGCGAGATCGCACCACTGCTCACGGTCCTCGGCGCTGAAGACCAACGGCACCAAGGCAGGGCGACACTCCACGATGCGCAGACCAAACTGCTCCGCGATGCTGTATCCGAAGCCGGTTGCGCCCATCTTCGGTATTGAGAGGCCACCGGTGGCGACGACCACAGCCTCAGCCTGAAACGGACCTGCGAATGTATCGACTACAAACTGTCCGTTGTGCACGACGGAGCGGACCTGCGTGCCGGTGAGGAGGCGGACACCTGCCTCGGTGCACTCCCGCTCCAGCATCGCTACAACGTCCTGAGCGGAACGGTCGCAGAAGAGCTGGCCCAGCGTCTTCTCGTGATAGCGGATGCCGTGTTTCTCGATCAGAGCGATTATGTCGGCGGGTGTGAAACGGGCCAGCGCGGATTTGGCAAAGTGCGGATTCTCCGAGAGAAAGTTCTCGGCGCGGCAGTGGATGTTGGTGAAGTTGCAGCGTCCGCCGCCTGAGATCAGAATCTTTTTGCCTGCGCGTTCGGCGTGATCCAGCAGCACAACGCGGCGTCCACGGCGGCCGGCCTCGAGAGCGCACATCATGCCGGCCGCTCCTGCGCCGAGTACTACGACATCAACCTTTTGCACGCCTGCTCACCGCCGCCAATCGTTTCGCATTTTTATCGCTGATCGCATTCTAAATTCGGCGCTTCTCCGGGTGTGCGACCATTGGAAGATGGTCAAAAAAGTTGAGGATCGAGGACCCCGAGTGGTTGCGGGTCAGCCGCATGGACCGGCGGCGGCGATTACGCGGCGTGCTGCGGACCGTCTGCGGGCAGGACATCTTTGGGTCTACCGGTCGGATGTGGAGTCGCTGGTGCCTCCGGTTGGAGCGACGGAGATTGCTGCGGGGGCGCTGGTGACGGTGATGGATAGCCGTGGGATTCCGCTGGGCACCGGGCTTTATAGTGCGGCGTCGCAGATTGCGGTGCGGATGGTTGCGGCGGAGGCGTCGCTGACGCGGGGCAAATATCTGGAGCAGGTGCGGGAGCGGGTTCTGGCGGCGCTGGCGCTGCGGGATGAGGTTGCGCCGGAGTCGATGGAGAACGATGCGTGCCGGCTGATCTTCTCGGAGGCGGATGGTCTGCCAGGGATCGTCGCGGATCGGTATAACGACCTCGTGATCGTGCAGCTGCTGACGCAGGGAACGGCGCAGGATGATGTCAGGCAGATGTTGACTGAGGTGCTCAGAGAGCGGTTTGGGTCGGATGGAATCACCATCTGGGAACGGCCTGACCCCAAGATTCGGGAGCTGGAGGAGTTGGCTGCGCCTTTGCCGGGGCCGCTGTACTCGGCTGATGGCGATTCGGCGCGAACGACCACGGTCTTCACCATCAATGGGCTGCGCTTCCACTTCGACGCGGGGTCGGGGCAGAAGACGGGCGCGTTTCTCGATCAGCGACTGAACTATGCGGCTGCGGCGCGGTATGCACGTGGCAGGGCACTGGATATCTGCACCTACCAGGGTGGTTTTGCGATTCATCTGGCGCAGCATTGCCAGCAGGTGACCGGGGTCGATGCCAGCCGGGGGGCGCTTGAGGTGGCGGATCGGAACCGGGGGTTGAATCCGGAGCTTGCGGCGCAGGTGCAGTGGATGGAGGCGGATGCGTTCGAGCTGCTGCGCGAGTACGAGGCAGCGGGGGAGCGGTATGAGACGATCGTGCTCGATCCGCCGGCGTTTGCCAAGTCGAAGCGTGCAGCCGAGGGTGCGATGCGCGGGTATAAAGAACTGAACCTGAGGGCGATGAAGATGCTGCAGCCGGGTGGGACGCTGGTGACCTGCTCGTGTTCGCACCATGTTGGACTGCCGGAGTTTACTGAGGTGGTTGCGGCGGCGGCTTCGGATGCGGGACGCAGGGTGCAGGTGCTGGAGATCAGGGGCGCTGCGCCGGATCATCCGGCAGTGCTGACGCTGCCGGAGACCAGCTATCTGAAATGCCTGATCTGCCGGGTTGGATGAGTCTTTTCCCCTACGATGTCCTGCCGGACGGGCCTCCTGCGCGGCGCGCGACCACTTCGTGGTGTGTGTACCGGTCTTGCGGGGATGATCTTCTGGGGGCCTCGCGTTGCTCGGCGGAAAAATGATCCCGACCAACGGGAGGGCCACTGCTCTCTATTTTGCCAAGACAACTTAAAAAGGCGTGTGAACGCCCGCCCCACGCGAAGTGGGCCCGTCCGGCAGGACATAGTCTTTAAGGGCGCTGGCCGTGCGTGGTGGGGGTGATGGGGGTGGAGACCGGAGTGGCGATACCGACGAATTCCGTGATGGAGTTGTAGGTGAAGTTGGTGATCCAGACGTTGCCTGCGCCGTCGATGGCGAGGCCGCGAGGGCCGCTCAGGCTGGCCGCCTGGTAGCCGGTGGACGGGCTGATGGGGGTACCGTCGTTGTTGAAGGCAGATAGGGTGTTGCTGTTGCGGTTGACGACCCAGGCACGGTTGCTGCCGTCGATGGCGATCTGGGCTGGGCCGTTGAGACCGCCTCCGGTGTAACCGGTGGAGGGAGAGATGGCGTTGCCGGTCTTGTCGAATTTGCCGATGGCGTTGTTGGCGCCGCTGACGAACCAGACGTTGTCGGCGGAGTCGATGGCGATGGTGGTGAGGTCACTGCCGGTGGAGGCGGTGACGGACTCAGGGATAGGGCTGAGGACGGCGGGAAGGGATAGTTTGAAGAGGCGGTTGGGCTGGCCGATGGTCCAGGCGTTGCCGGTGCTGTCGATGGCGACGCCGGAGTTGTCGGCGTTGGTGGGGAAGTGGGTGAGGATCGCGCCGGAGCTTTGGAGGACGGTGGTTTGGGTAGCGCCGGAGGCCCAGAGGTTCTGGCTGCTGTCGAAGGCGAGGAAGTAACAGGCGCTGGAGCAGACGTAGGGCGTGGTGCTGATGACGTTGCCGTTGCTCAGGAACTTCGAGATGGTGGAGTCGCCGATGGGGCCGAAGTTGACGGTCCAGGCGTTGTCGTGGGCGTCGATGGCGATGGAGTAGGGGAGATTGAGGCCGCTGCTGGCGCCGCCGAAGCCGAACTCGCCGGAGAGGACGTTGCCGAGGGGGTCGAACTCGGTGAGGGAGTTGCTGGCGAAGCCGGGGACCCAGAGGTTGCCGGTGGAGTCGATGGCGGGGAAATAAGGGCCGGTCATGTTGTCGGCGTAGTAGACGATGGAGAGGGTCCAGTCGGCGGGGACGGAGGTGAGGGTGGGGGTGTAGGTGGGGTTGGCGTTGCCGATGTTGTAGAGCGTGGCGACGTTGGCGGCGGGGTTGTGGGCGATGTTGAGGAGGGCGGTGACGGGGTCGGCGGGGAGGTTGCCGGTGGTGCTTTTGGCGTTACTGAAGAGGGTGGGGCACTCGGAGGTGCTGCCGTTGGAGTTGATGCAGGGAACGAGGATGTTGGCGAGGGCGTTGATCTCGGCCTGCGGGACCTCGCCGCTGCCGGTGGCGTTCTGGGTGAGGGCTTCGCCGTTGGGCAGGTAAGCCAGGTTGCTGAAGGTGAGGAAGGCGTTGGCGATGCCCTGGAGTGCGGCGGGGGTTCCGCTGGAGCTGATGTGGGTGGCGTCGGTCATGTAGCCGGAGAGGGCGTAGACAGAGGCGACGGTGGTGACTTCGTTGATGGAGATGAAGTTGAGGACGTCGGCGAAGCTGGTTGCGCCGGAGGGGCAGGCTCCGAGGACCGACATCAGGGTGAGGAGGGGGTTGGTGGTGCCGTTGGGCAGGCCGGGGTTGCCGCCGGTGGCGAGCATGTAGACCTGCTGGCCGGAGGTGCAGGTGTAGTCGCCGGTGAGGTGGAAGTTGCCGGAGGAGTCGGTGAGGACGTAGTTGCCGGTGGCATCGCTGGCGACGCCGGGCTGGGAGGTGTTGAGCAGAGAGAGGCTGGGCGCGCCGTAGCCGGTGGTGTTTGCGGCGAAGAGGTAGATGTGGGCTCCGACGACGGGCTGCGTACCCCCGTGGACGTTGCCGTCAAGCGCGGAGTCGGTGTTGACGGGGGTGGTTACCGGCTGTGATGTGACTGTCGTGGTGTCTGCCGGGCGCGTGGGCGTGGAGCCGCAACCGCTGAAAAAGACAGAGGTTAGGAGCGCCGAGGCGAGAGAAAGCAGGGCAGAAGAGCGGGGCAAGGATACTCCGGGGAGCGCAAGTGTGGATAGGCTATCACTTAGAGGGGAGCGTCGAGGTACGACTTTCGCGGGACAGATAGTGACGGAAAGAATGCAGGGCGACGGCCAGGAGAAAGGGTTCGGCGAACCAGAGGGAGTGGTTGCCGAAGCGTGGGGCGGCCCAGGCGCCAAGGATGGCTCCGATGAGGAAACAGAGGCAGATGAGGCCGAGGTCGACGGCCTTGGAGAGGCCTTTTTCGCGGGTTTCCGGGTCGGAGGCGCTGGTGGCGTCGTAGAGGCCTTCGGCCATGTCGCGGAGGTTGCCGGTGACGAAGGTGGAGTTGTAGGAGAAGCGCTCGACACGGCGAAAGCTGGCGACCTGGAAGGCGGCGACGAAGGCAATGATGGCGGTGAAGGCTATGTGGGAGAAGCTGTTGGGGAGCCAGCCGAGGGCGAAGAGGGCCAGAGATTCGAAGGTCAGGCCGAGCAGGAGGACAGAGGGTTCGCTCAGACGGAAACGCATGTGTTTTGAGGAGGTTACGCCAGCGAGGAAGCCGACGAGGGGGACCAGGTGGGGGATGATCTGCTTCCAGTCGTGGCCAAGGACGGCGATGCCGAGGAAGATGACGTTGCCGGTCATGGCGTTGGCGAAGACGTGGCCGTGGTTGAGGTAGACGACGGCGTCGAGCAGGCCGCCTGTGGTGGCCAGGAGCATGGCGTCAGGGAGCGCGTTGGGCTGGATGGAGGGGGCGGTTGGCGGCATTGAATTTCTGAAAAAAAATCCGGGGTGGTTGGGCGGGCTAAAAAGCGGAATTTACTGGTGTTTTTGAAGGGGATTTTGGAAAAAGTGAGTGTTTGTTGTGGTGTTTTTGTGGTGCGTTCGTGGTGGAATGCGTGGTGAACGTGGTGACAAAAATGCTGTTGCGCGGAGGCTTAAAAATGTGCCAAGCATTTCAACTTTATTTTGTCAGAGATGGAGGAGGACGACGGGGATTCTTCCGGGGGACTCGCGGCGGATGACAGAGTATCGTGGAAGCGGGCTGAAGGGGAGGGACTGGCGGCTATGGATTGCGGCAGGCGGGTTAACAGGATGGGAATGTGAGTGAGTTGTTGTCAGATTTTCGCATCCTCTTTCCCTCCTGGTGCGTCTAACTTATCGATAAGTAAATTCAACCGATGACAGTTCGGGGTGGCAAGGAGATCGTTGTATGGCAATCAAGTGGGATAAGTTGACGGTGAAGTCGCAGGAGGCGGTGCAGGCGGCCAGTAGTCATGCCGCGGAGAACGGGAATCCGGAGGTGCTGCCGCTGCATTTGATGGCGGCGCTGCTGGAGGACCGCGAGGGAGTGGTGATCCCGGTGCTGGAGAAGGTCGGGGTGCCGGTGCAGGAGCTTTTGGCGGGGGTGAATGCCGCGATTGTGAAGCTGCCGAAGGTGCAGGGCGGGACGCAGCCGGGGCTGTCGCCGGCGCTGCAGAAGGTGCTGGAGCAGGGTTTTAAGGAGGCGGAGAACTTCAAGGATGAGTACTGTTCGACTGAGCATCTGCTGCTGGCGTTGTCGCGGGCGAAGAACGATCCTGTGGAGCTTGCGCTGGCGTCGTTTGGGGGAACGCACGATGCGATTCTGAAGGCGCTGAGTACGGTGCGGGGATCGCAGCGGGTGACGGACCAGAATCCTGAGGGCAAGTTTCAGGCGCTGGAGAAGTATGCCAAAGACCTGACGGACCTGGCGCGGCGGGGCAAGCTCGATCCGGTGATCGGCAGGGATGAAGAGATTCGGCGGGTGGTGCAGGTGCTGAGCCGCAGGACCAAGAATAATCCGGTGCTGATCGGTGAGCCGGGCGTGGGTAAGACGGCGATTGTGGAGGGGCTGGCGCGGAGGATTTTTCTGGGCGATGTGCCGGAGATTCTGAAGGGCAAGCGGGTGTGCTCGCTCGACCTGGGGGCGATGATCGCCGGAGCGAAGTTTCGCGGTGAGTTTGAGGATCGGCTGAAGGCGGTGCTGAAGGAGATCGAGGAGTCGAACGGCGAGATTATTTTGTTCATCGATGAGTTACATACTCTGGTGGGCGCGGGTGCGGCTGAGGGATCGCTGGATGCGAGCAACATGCTGAAGCCGGCGCTGGCTCGCGGCGGGTTGAGGGCGATTGGCGCGACGACGCTGAATGAGTACAAGAAGTACATCGAGAAGGATGCTGCGCTGGAGCGGCGGTTTCAGATTGTGTACGTGGGCGAGCCGAACGTGGAGGATACGGTTGCGATTCTGCGCGGGCTGAAGGAGAAGTACGAGGCGCACCATAAGGTTCGGATTAAGGATTCGGCGATTGTGGCGGCGGCGACGCTCAGTCACCGTTACATATCGGATCGGTTTCTGCCGGATAAGGCGATTGATCTGGTGGATGAGGCTGCGGCGGCGCTGGCGATTCAGATTGGTTCGGTGCCGGTGGAGATTGACGATCTCGAACGGCGGGCGACCTCGCTGGAGATTGAACGGGCTGCGCTGAAGCGGGAGAAGGATGCAGGTTCGCAGGAGCGGCTGGAGGTTGTGGAGCGTGAGCTGGCTGAGGTGAAGGAAAATGCCTCGGGGTTGCGGGCTCGGTGGCAGAAGGAGCGCGGGGCGATTGGCCGGATCGCGGAGCTGAAGGAGAAGCTCGAATCGCTGCGGTTCCAGATGGGCGAGGAGACGCGCAGGGGAAATCTGCAGCGGGCGGCTGAGCTGCAGTATGGCGAGATTCCGAAGATGGAGGCTGAGCTGCGCGAGCTGACGGCGGAGCAGGATGCGGCGGTGGCTGAGGATGCGGTGGTCGCGGCAGATATGGCAGGGACAGGAAAGCACCTCACCGTTTCCGGTAAGACTGGAAAGGATGGGGCAGCTGGTAAGAGGGCTCCGCGACGGATGCTGAAGGAGGAGGTCGACGAGGAGGACATCGCTGCGGTGGTGTCGAAGTGGACGGGGATTCCGGTCTCGAAGATGCTGGAGGGCGAGATGCAGAAGCTGGTGCAGATGGAGGATCGTCTGCGCGAGCGTGTGGTTGGGCAGGATGAGGCTCTGTCCGCGGTGGCGAATGCGATTCGGCGGTCGCGTGCGGGGTTGAGCGATCCGAAGAGGCCAATTGGGTCGTTTATTTTTCTGGGTCCGACGGGCGTGGGCAAGACCGAGACGGCGAAGGCGCTGGCGGAGTTTCTGTTCGATGACGAGACTGCGATGGTGCGGATCGACATGAGCGAGTACATGGAGAAGCATGCTGTGGCGCGGTTGATTGGCGCGCCTCCGGGGTATGTTGGGTATGACGAGGGGGGGCAGTTGACGGAGGCGGTACGGCGTCGGCCTTATGCGGTCATCCTGTTCGATGAGATCGAGAAGGCGCACCCGGATGTGTTCAACGTGCTGCTGCAGGTGCTCGATGATGGGCGGCTGACGGACTCGAAGGGGAGGACGGTGGACTTCAAAAATACCGTTCTGATTATGACTTCGAACGTGGGTGCGGCGCAGTTGTCGACGGCGTGGGCGGCTGGGGAAGACGGATTCGAGGACGCCAGAGGTCGCGTGATGGATACGCTGCGGCAGCACTTCAAGCCGGAGTTTCTGAATCGCGTGGACGATATTGTGGTCTTCCGTCCGCTGGGCGATGAGCAGTTGACGCATATCGTCGATCTGCGGCTGAAGGACCTGCAGAACCTGCTGGCGGATCGGAAGATTACGCTGGAGTTGACGGACGAGGCGCGGAAGGCGATCTTCAAGGCCGGGTACGACAGGGCTTATGGAGCGAGGCCGTTGAAGCGGGCGATTCAGCGCATGGTGCAGGATAAGCTGGCGGTGAAGATTCTCGATGGCAGCGTGCTGCATGGGGATCATGTGCTGGTGACGGCGGGGAAGGCGGGGCTCGCGTTTGAAGTGACGGAGCGCGAGTCGTAAGAAGAGTGTGGCCTGCCGGCCGGGCCCGCTGCGCGCGGGGCGACCACTTCGTGGTGGGTATGTCGGTCTTGCGGGGATGAAATGCAAGGGGCCTCGCGTTGCTCGGCGGATGATTATGTCGAGTAACGCGAGGACCGTTGCTGTTTGAGCCCCGTATACTTGTAGTTTCGGCTATGAGTAAGAGAGCAATCATTATTGGGGCGGGGCCTGCAGGGTTGACGGCAGGGCTGGAGCTGTTGCGGCGGTCGGATGTGCAGCCTGTGATTCTTGAGGCGAGCGACGAGATCGGTGGAATCTCGCGCACGATTAAGTACAAAGGCAACCGGATGGATATCGGCGGCCATCGCTTTTTTTCGAAGAGCGATCGCGTGATGCAGTGGTGGATCGACCTGATGCCGCCGGAGTCTGCTGACGATGCGGGTGCGACGCAGGAGATCAGCTATCAGGGCAGGCGGCGCGTGATTGCGGTGCCGGCGAGGCTGCCCGAGGAGCCGGTGCTGCGTGGGACAGGGCCGATTCTGCACCACGTCGATGTGGATGACGACGAGCCTGAGGTTGATGCGGAGTCGGTGGAGATGATGGTGGAGGCGCCGTCGCCTGATCCCGACCTGGTGATGCTGATTCGGCCGCGGAAGAGCAGGATTTATTATCTGCGGAAGTTTTTTGATTATCCGATTACGCTGACGGCGACGACGCTGCAGAACCTGGGCGTGATGCGGACGCTGAAGGTGGGCGTGAGTTATATGAAGTCGCAGGTGACGCAGATTTCGCCGGAGAAGAGTCTTCAGGATTTTTTGATTAATCGGTTTGGGCGACAGCTTTATCTGACTTTTTTCAAGAGCTATACG
>Ga0302310_10001706_pt1 | contig 18458 bp, 19 predicted proteins | sample III_Palsa_N1_2_FD_200451 | JGI IMG/M metagenome (GOLD analysis project Ga0302310, IMG submission 200451) | Peat permafrost microbial communities from Stordalen Mire near Abisko, Sweden - III_Palsa_N1_2 | ecosystem: Environmental > Terrestrial > Soil > Palsa > Peat permafrost | place: Sweden...
CGGAGGCTTAGCTGGCCATGACGTCGGGCAGCAGGCGGTCGAATTCGGTCTTGACCACGGCATAGCATTCGCAAGCCTTTTTTTCCAGGCGCGGGCGGTCCAGGACGGTGATCTTGCCGCGGCTGTAGCTGATCAGGCCCGCCGTCTGCAGCTTGCCCGCTGCTTCGGTGACGCCTTCGCGTCGCACGCCGAGCATGTTGGCGATCAGTTCCTGGGTCATGGTCAGGTTGTTGTCGGACAGGCGATCGAGGCTGAGCAGCAGCCAGCGGCACAGCTGCTGCTCGACCGAATGATGCCGGTTGCACACTGCCGTCTGCGCCATCTGCGTCAGCAGGGCCTGGGTATAGCGCAGCAGCAGATGCTGCACGGCGCCGGAGCGGGCGAATTCCTCCTTCAACAGCAGCGCCGGCAGCCGGTAGGCGTGGCCGCCGCTCTGCACCACCGCACGGCTCGGCGTGGTTTCGCCGCCCATGAACAGGGAGATGCCGACGATGCCCTCCCTGCCCACCACCGCGATTTCGGCCGAGGCGCCGTTTTCCATCACATAGAGGAGGGAGACAATGCTGTCGGCGGGGAAGTAGACGTGCTGCAAGGCGTCGCCCGGCTCGTACAGCACATGGCCGAGCTTCATCGGTACCTGTTCCAGGTGCGGAAACAGGCGTCCGCGCTCCGCCTCCGGCAGGACGGCCAGAAGACGGTTTTGCTGGGGCTGTTGAGCGGGGAGAATGGGTGCGTTCCTTGAGTGGCAACGGCGGCTGCGATACGGCCATGACGGCGAGGGACAAAACCCCGCCGACTTTGATTTATACAGCAAATCCTGTCTTTCATCCGTACGCTTGCGTACATTGCCGCCGGCTGAATCCAGGCTGCCGGTGTGCGCTGCCGGACACAGCATGGGTGTGCCGTTGTGGCGGCGCCTCAGCGCAGCCAGCGGCGGCCGCCGGTGGGGGACAAATCGATCAGCAGGGCGATGACGATGGCGACCATCGGCCACAGGGTCCAGTGCCCGCCGAACCAGTGCTGCACGACCATGTAGCAGAGCAGCGTCGTAGGCAGCAGGATAAAGCCCAGGATCGGCCACAGCAGGGTATGAAACATGCCGCGCGGCCAGGTGGTGAGGAACCACAGCAGGAACAGAACCACGCGCGGCGCGATCAGCGCCACAATCACCAGCAGAAATGGCATGGCTTTACCTCATTGGCAGGGGGGCGGAGGTGCTCCCGCGATGGCGTAAATGTACCAGCCAGCCGGTCCCCGCTCTGTGCGATTGCGTACCGAGCAGCCGTCGCGACTGGCGAAGCCGAAGCCGCCGCAACCGCCGCGCCTATGTTCGATAGCGAACCGACCGCCATTGCGCGAGCCCCTATGTTGGGCCGGTCGATTCGGCAGGCTGTGCCAGCGGACGGATTGTTGCGTGAAGCCACAGCTGTCGCGCCGCACACCAGGCGCATCTCCCAGTTCCTCAATCCGGAGTCCAGATCATGCAAAGAATTTTCCGTCAGTCCGCATTTCCCGCCGCGCGCGCCATAGCCGCCGTGGCTTTCCTCGCCGCCATAGGCGCCGCCATTCCGGCGGTCGCGGCCGACAGCCAGGCGCCGCAGGTCCGCGTGGTCCTGGCGGCGGCGGATGTCGCCCCGGCCTCGGCCGCGACGACAGCGGTCGCGGCCCGCATGGACGCAAAGGTCGAGGCGCGCATCAAGGATCTGCATACCCGGCTCGCCATTACGGCGACGCAGGAAGATTCATGGGGCAAGGTGGCCCAGGTGATGCGCGACAATGAAGCCACCATGTCCACGCTGATCGAGGCCAGAAGCGGCGGCGCGAAGACCATGACCGCCGTCGACGACCTCAAGTCCTACGGCCAGATCGCCCAGGCGCATGCCGACGGCATCCAGAAGTTCGCGCCGGTATTCGGCACGCTGTACGACAGCATGTCGAGCGAGCAGAAGGCCAATGCCGATAGCATCTTCCGCGACAGCGGCCGCAAGGCGGCAAAGCACATGGCCGCCAAGGCCGGCTGATCGGCATTGCCCAGGCAATTCCTGGCCCCGAGATGCGACGTCCGGCCCAGCGCCGGCAAATCTTTTCAAGCATGGATGAATCACACATGACACTCTCAACCAAGCGGAGCGGCAACTTGCGCTCCACGGCAGTCAAGCTCGGCGTCGGACTGACGCTCGCCGCGATGTTCGGCGGCATGGTTTCACCGGCTTTCGCCGGTGATCGCGGCCGCGGCGGCGACCGTGGTGGCCGCGGCGATTACCACGGCCATTGGCGCCATGGTTATGACCGGCGCGACTGGCGCGGCAACGGCTACTACGAGCCGGCCGAGGTCTACGCGCCGCCGCCGGTGTACTACCCGCCGCAGCCTTCACCGGGCATCAGCCTGTTCTTTCCGGTTCATATCCGATAGCGGATCTGTTCCATCCCCGTTGTCGCACCAACTCAACCGGGTTTGTGCGGCAGCGGGGCATTGCGCTGCAGCTTCCGTAGCGCCGCGGCAATGCGCAATACGCCGCATCCGCAATCCGGCGATGGCGGTGCACGGGAAAGTCGTCGCAGCCATCGCAGCAATCGTTTGCACGAACCTTGCACAGGTGTACTCCACCGTACGGACTGCACCGCAATGTGTCGGTATTCTTGGTCGCACCTCCTCTCGCCGCTCCGGTCCAGTATTGGCCGCGGGTGTTTGCGGGGTTCCAACCAAACATATTAGGAATTATCGACCGTGAAAACCCTGTCGCAGTACAAACTTATCGTTGCCTCAATATTATCCCTTGCCGTCTGCGCCGTCGCCCAAGCGGCGGAATCGGACAGGGCTTCAGAAAAGAGCAAGAGCCAGTCTCTTACCAATACCGGCTTCAATTTCATGATGTCCAAGGATTATGCCGGCGCCAAGCCCTATTTCGAAAAGGCTCTGGAGCTCGAGCCTAATCTTGCCATGGCGCACCTCGATCTCGGCGCGGTATACCAGAACACCGGCAATCAGGTCGCCGCGACCGAACAGTTCAATCTGGCGATTCTCAATGATGTCGAGGCGAACAATTATGCGCCGGTGCGGGAAACGACCGATGGCAAAGGCGGCACTGTGACCGAGATTGCCAACCGCAATTTGAAAAAGATGCAATAGGCACAGCTGAAGACGGGAATCGCGGCGCCGCACGGCGCCCCTTTCCTGTGTAGCAACTTCGGTTCTCTGGCCACACCGGCTTTCATCTGAGCGCCGCGGGCCTTGCCAGTGCGCTCTTCGGATTGAAGCGGCTTGGGTGTGCTGCCGCACGGATCGACGCCGCTTTATCGGCCAATCTGCCCGCCTACAGACCGCTGCGAAGCCCATCGGAGAATTTGACCATGCTCGAAACCATCGCGGTAATCCTGCTCATCTGCTGGGCGCTGGGATTGCTGACCTCCTACACCATGGGTGGCTTCATCCATATCCTGCTGGTAGTGGCAATCATCGTGATCCTGGTGCGGGTGATCCAGGGCAGAAGGCTTTAGATTCCGCTTCGGGGCAGGTCGCGGCCAGCGCTATGTATGCTGACAGACGGACAGCTCCGGGCATCACACGTAAAACATCCCGGCACGAAGAGATCGGCCCGCGCTTCGACCCGGGTCCGCGGAAGCATGCAGACTCCGCGACCGATTTCCGCGCTCCGGTTTCATCGACTACGTCAAAGGTCACACCATGAAAACAGCAAGACGTTCAAGCCCGATTCTCATCGCCGCCGGCGCCCTGGCCCTGGCCGCCTGCGCCACGGTGCCGCTGCCCCCCAACGACGCCTTCCAGGCCGCCGACATCGCCATCTCCAACGCGGAGAACGATCACGCCGCCGACTATGCGCCGCTGGAGATGCGCACGGCGCACGAGAAGATCAGCGCCGCGCGCGCCGATGCCATGCAGACCGACGAGGTGCAGGTGGCGCAAGCGCGGCCGCTGGCCGACGAGGCGCGTGTCGAGGCCGATCTGGCTTCGGCCAAGGCGCACCTGGGCAAGGCCGAGGCGGTCAACCAGGAGCTGCAGAAGAACAACAGCACCTTGAATCAGGAAATACAACGCGGCTCGGGAGGTTGAGGCATGAACACGATCAAGAACGTCATACGCTCCGGTTTGTACGGCACCACCCTCGGGGCCGCCGCCATCCTGCTCGCCGCCTGCGCGGCCGATACGGTGAAAGATCCGGGTGTGGCCAAGGCTCGCGCCGAACTGACCGATCTGCAGTCCGATCCGCGCCTGGCCGGACGCGCCCCGATCGCCATCCACGACGCCGACACGGCGGTGCGCGATGCCGAGCTGCCGCAGACCGATCCGGTGGTGGAGACGCATCTGGTCTACATCGCCGAGCGCAGGGTGCAGATCGCCCGGGCGCTGGCGCAGACCAAGTATGACGAGGATCAGCGCAAGAGCTTGAGCGAGCAGAACGGACAGATCCAGCTCGACGCGCGCACCAATGAAGCCGATGCGGCGAAGCAGCGGGCCGACGCCGAGAAGCTCAAGAACGACAACTTGCAGGCGCAGCTAGCCGCTCTGCAGGCGAAAAAGACTGACCGTGGCATGGTGCTGACGCTGGGCGACGTGCTGTTCTCCACCGGCCGTTCCGACCTCAAACCGGGCAGCGTCGAGAACCTGGACCGGCTGGTCACTTTCCTGGGCCAGGCTCCGGACCGCACCGTCCGCATCGAGGGCCATACCGACAATCGCGGCGGGCAGGACATGAACCAGGCGCTGTCGCAACGGCGGGCCGATTCCGTGTCCCTGTATCTGACCGGCCGCGGTATCGCCAGCAACCGCGTTACCTCGGTCGGCGAAGGTTACAACTCGCCGGTTGCTGACAACAATACCGATGCTGGGCGGCAGGCCAATCGCCGCGTCGAAGTGATCATTCAGGATCCGCCGGCATAGCTGCCGGCCCTGCTGACCATCGCCAGCACCTGAAGCATCGCTGCATCGCTAATCGCCGGCAGGGAAGTCCGGTGTGAGGATCACGGATGATCGGGGCCGCACTGCAAAGTGCGGCCTTTTTTTATGCAGTGAGCCACGGACGTTGGCCGGCGCCGCGTACGCTGTCGCACAGACGGTGATGCGGCAATGGCGCTTTACTGGCTTTCCTACAGAGGTGCCTGCTCATGTCATCCAATATCCGTTCACTGACGCTGGCCCTGGCGATGTTCGCCGTGCCGGCAACATCTTTCGCGCAGATCGGCATTTCCATTACCATCGCGCCGCCGGAGCTGCCGGTCTACGAGCAGCCGGTGATTCCGGGCGACGGCTATCTGTGGACCCCGGGTTACTGGGCCTACGGGGACGATGGCTACTTCTGGGTGCCGGGCACCTGGGTCCAGCCGCCCATGGTCGGTGTGCTGTGGACGCCGGGATACTGGGGCTGGTCGGACGGCGTCTACGCCTTCAACCGCGGTTACTGGGGCCCCCACATCGGTTTCTACGGCGGCGTCAACTACGGCTACGGCTACGGTGGCGACGGCTACTCCGGCGGACGCTGGAACAATGGTTCATTCGCCTACAACCGCGCGGTGAACAACGTCAACATCAGCAGCATCCACAATACCTATAACGAAACGGTGGTCAACAACACCAACGTCAATCGCGTCAGCTTCAACGGCGGCAGCGGCGGCATCAGCGCCAGGCCGACCGCCGAGCAACAGACCTTCGCCCACGAGAATCATGTCGCCCCGACCGCCGCCCAGACCCAGCATGAGCAGACCGCCCGCGCCAATCCGGCGCAGCGTGACTCGGTCAATCATGGCCATCCGGCCGTGACCGCGACGGCTCGGCCCGGGGATTTCAAGGCCGCCGCTGCTGAAGCCAAGACTTCCGCCGAAAACAAGCCGGGAGAGGAGAACAAGGCTGCTGTAGAAAACAAGGCCGCGACCGAGAACAAGGCAACGGCTGAAAACAAGGCGGCGGTGGAGAACAAGGCAACAGCCGAGAACAAGATGCCGGCGAGAGCTCCGGCGGCCGCGGAACGCCCCGCGGCAGTTGCCCAGTCGCATCCGGCTGCCCCGGCAAGAACCGCGCAGCGCAGCGCGCCCGCGCCCCATGCTGCGGCGCCGCGTCCGCAGGCTCAGCCCAGGCCGGAGGCGCAGGCGCGTCCTCAGCCAGTGGCACGTCCCCAGCCGCAGGCGCGTCCTGAGCAGGCGCCGCGTCCGCAGGTACAGGCACGGCCAGCGGCCCCCCAGGCTCGTCCGCAACCGACAGCACAGCATGAGGGCAAGCAGGAGCCTGAGCATCACTAGCACCGGGATTTTGCCGGCGCAGTGTGACCTCGCTTGACGCTGTATGTAATGCGTGATTTCTGTGCCGATGCCCTCTGCCGCTACACCGGCTTAGGGTGTCGGCCGCGGATTTCCGGCGGCGTGGCGCCAGCGAGCAGGAATCCGCATCGCGTCCAATGTGCGCTAGCGTACAGACGCTGTTCGCCGTAGATCGGATAATTTTCGTCGCACCGGGCCAGGGGCGGCAGAGCCTGCCGTATTTCCCGTGCCCCTCTTGCAATCCCTGCTGCGAGACCGCTTCCACGCCGCTGTAACGCCGTACCCGAAGGCCGGTCATGTTAGAAAAAACAAATGGTTCCGCCGTTGCCGACGATGCCGGCAAGGTGGATTGCATCAGTGAAGTACGCCGCCAGGAAGCCCTGCTCAAAACCGGCGCCCTGCAGAACGCCATTCTCACCAGTCCCAATTTTTCGATCATTGCCACCGACGAGAAGGGCATCATCCAGTTGTTCAATGTCGGCGCCGAGCGGATGCTGGGTTATCAGGCCGCCGAGGTGGTCAACCGGATCAGCCCCAGCGACATCCACGATCCACAGGAAGTGATCGCGCGGGCCCAGGCCTTGAGCCTGGAACTCGCCACCACCATTACACCGGGCTTCGAGGCGCTGGCCTTCAAGGCCTCGCGCGGCATCGAAGACAGCTATGAGCTGACCTATGTCTGCAAGGACGGCAGCCGCTTTCCGGCCATCGTCTCGATCACGGCGCTGCGCGACGACTATGGCGACATCATCGGCTACCTGCTGATCGGCGCCGACAACTCCATACGCAAGCAGGTCGAGCTGGAGCTGCACGAGGCCATGGCGGTGGCGGAAAAGGCCAATCTGGCGAAGTCCGACTTCCTCTCCAGCATGAGCCATGAACTGCGCACGCCGCTCAGCGCCATCCTCGGCTTTGCCCAGCTCATCGAATCCGGCTCGCCATCGCCGACGGTTTCGCAGAAGCGCAGCGTCGACCAGATTCTCAAGGCGGGCTGGTACCTGCTGGATCTGATCAACGAGGTGCTCGATCTGGCCGTGATCGAATCGGGCAAGCTGTCGCTGTCACTGGAACCGATTTCGCTGGCCGAAGTGATGCAGGAATGCCGGGCCATGATCGAGCCGCAGGCGCACAAGCGCGGCATCAGCGTCAGTTTCCCCCATTTCGATGTGCCCAGCTTCGTCAAGGCCGATCGGACCCGGGTGAAGCAGGTCCTGATCAACCTGCTCTCCAACGCGATCAAATACAACAAGGCGGGCGGGGCGGTGGTGGTGGCTTGTATCATGAGCCTGCCGGGCCGCATTCGCATTTGCGTGGAGGATAGCGGCGCCGGCCTGACCGCGGACCAGATGGCGCAGTTGTTCCAGCCGTTCAACCGTCTCGGACAAGAGACCAGCATCGAGGAAGGCACCGGCATCGGCCTGGTCGTGTGCAAGCGGCTGATCGAGTTGATGGGCGGCGCCATCGGTGTGGAAAGTACGGTGGGCAAGGGCAGCGTGTTCTGGCTCGAACTGCATCTGACCGATGAGCGAACACCCGTCGTCGGCCCCGCCGAGCTTGCCACCGTCACCCAGGCTCCGGTGCCGGCGGAAACACATCAGCGCAGCGTGCTCTATGTCGAGGACAATCCGGCCAATCTGATGCTGGTGGAAGATCTCATGGCGCGGCGGCCGGATATCCGCCTGCTCAGCGCGCGCGACGGTATCAGCGGCATCGAGACCGCGCGCGCCTCACTGCCGGACGTGATCCTGATGGACATCAACCTGCCTGGCATCAGTGGCATCCGGGCGCTGCGTATCCTGGCGGATCACCCGGCCACTACGCACATCCCGGTAGTGGCGCTCAGCGCCAATGCCATGCCCCGCGATATCGAGAAGGGACTGGAGGCGGGGTTCTTCCGCTATCTCACCAAGCCGATCAAGGTGCAGGAGTTCATGGAAACGCTGGACCTCACACTCGAATTCGCCAAAACCGAATCGGCCCGCCTGCATCAAGAGAAAAAAGTATGATGGTCAACGCCCCCGACATTCTCAACGCCGGCATCCTGATCGTCGACGACCAGGAGTCCAACGTCAGCCTGCTGGAGCAACTGCTGGGCGAGGCCGGGTACACCCGCGTGACCTCGACCATGCATCCGCAGGAAGTCTGCGCGCTGCACCGCAAGAACCATTACGACCTGATCCTGCTCGACCTGCAAATGCCCGGCATGGATGGTTTCCAGGTGATGGAAGGCCTCAAGACCAACAACGCGGACGGCTACCTGCCGGTGATCGTGCTGACCGCCCAGCCGGGGCACAAGTTGCGCGCCCTGCAGGCCGGCGCCAAGGATTTCATCAGCAAGCCGTTCGACCTGGTCGAAGTCAGGACGCGCATCCACAACATGCTGGAAGTGCGGCTGCTGTACAAGATGCTGGAGCACTACAGCAAGGCACTGGAACAGACGGTGCAGGAGCGCACGGCGGAATTGCGCGAGAGCGAAGCGCGCTTTCGCAGCCTGACCGAACTGGCTTCCGACTGGTATTGGGAGCAGGACGAAAGCGGCAACTTCACCAAGGTTTCCGGCCCGGCCCTGGAAATGCTTGGCGTCCAGGTCGATGGCCTTGCCGGAAAAAAGAGCAATGATCAGACCAGCGGCTGGAATGAAGCGGAGCGGGAAACGCTGCAGGCCATGATCGCGGCGCGACAGCCTTTCCTGGATTTTGTATTCAGCCGCACCGGCGTGGATGGCTCGCGCCGGAAGTTCCAGGTCAGCGGCGAGCCGATGTTCAACCAGGCTTGCCGCTTCCTTGGCTACCGCGGTATCGGCATCGAGCTGATCGCCAAGCAGTAGGGCGAAGGATTGCGAGGCTCCGCCATGGCATCAATGCACAGCCCCAACCAGAATCATCTGCTGGCCGCATTGCCCGGCCCGGAATTCGAGCGCCTGGCGCCCCATCTGGAACTGGTGCCGATGCGGCTCGGCGACACGCTTTACGAGCCCGGCGGCCAGTTGCAACATGCTTACTTCCCCACCACCGGCATCGTCTCGCTGCTCTATATCCTGGAGTCCGGCGTCTCGGCGGAACTCGCGGGTGTGGGTAACGAGGGCATGCTTGGCGTGTCCCTGTTCATGGGCGGCAACACCACGCCAAGCTCGGCCGTGGTGCAGACCGCCGGTTACGGTTACCGGCTTCAGGGGAAGCTGCTGAAGGAGGAATTCAATCGGGCCGGAATGATGCAGCGCCTGTTGCTGCGCTATACGCAGGTGCTGGTGACGCAGGTGGCGCAGACCGCCGCCTGCAATCGCTTTCACTCGATCGAGCAGCAATTGAGCCGATGGCTGCTGGCCACGCTCGATCGCCTGCCTGCGAACGAGTTGATCATGACGCAGGAACTGGTCGCCAGCGCGCTCGGCGTGCGCCGGGAAGGCGTTACCGAGGCGGCCGGAAACCTGCAGCGCGCCGGCGTCATCAGCTACCGGCGCGGCCATATTTCGGTGATCGAGCGGGACGGGCTGGAAAGCCGCGCCTGCGAGTGTTACGCCGTGGTCAGGAAGGAGTCGGGGCGCCTGCTGTCCGACGTGCGGTAAAGCTGGAGTCGGACGTGGGCGGGTAACGAAGGTGGGGGCGCGGACTGCCGCAGCCCGGAGGCTGCGGCGAGCTGCGGCCTAGTGCACGTATCCCGTTTCGGACGGGTCGACGTTGATGCGGATCAGCTTGAACGAGGAGTCGCCGATGCCGCCGCCGGAGAAGGTGAGGGTGCCTTCGCCCTTGTAGTGATATTCCATGCGGTAGTTGTCGCCGCCGAAGTGGAACGGGATGAAAGCTTTTCCGGTCTGGTAGCCCTTCTGGTCGTTGGGCTGACCGATCAGGTCGGTGACTTCCCTGGAATGCATGCCGACCTGGATTTTCGAAAACTTGCTGCCGGGCGCCGGCGTGCCGACCACGCCGCTGCTGCTGGCGGAAGCGGCGGGCTGGGCATCGGAATCGGCATGGACGTAGCCGGCAAACAATACGGCGGAGGCGGCAATAACGCCGAAGAGTTTCTTCACTTGTGTATCCCCATGTTGTAGGCCAAAAAAAGTGGCAACGAAAGTTGACGCTCGAACAAACACATAGACAGATAAAACAGGAATATTTTGTGCTGCATCCTTCGGTGCTTTCAATCCTTCGATAATTGCCGTACTGATTGGTCGCGGACCGATGGTTCTGAGTGGTACTGTACGAATTGTCCTCGATATTTCTGTCCAATCGCGCTGATGGTTGGCCGTATTTGTGACGGATGTCACGCTTTATTGGCGGCGGCTTGATGTTTTGCCAAGCGCGACACCTGATCGGTACTTAAAGTACTGGTGGTAACCAAGAATATGGATTTACCCGATACTGGCGTGGACGGCAGATCCCGCAGGGACCAGCTGCTGCGGGGACGGGCAGGCAATAGAGGTGCTTGCCTCGGCGGATTCGGTTAAGCCGTGCGCGTGGGTGAGTTGCGCCTGGCCCAAACGGCATTTGCGGGTGGCGCCGGGTTGCGTGTCTTGCCGTAGATGCTGGTGAAATGCACGCGAATGAGCCAGTAGATCATCAAGGCGATGACAGTCAGGATCGGCAGCAGGTAGAGATGCGTCTCGATGATGACCGCCGGCAGATGGTTCTGCTTGCCGAGGAACAGGGAGGTCACGGCGATCAGCAGGGCGGCGCACATGCGCCAGAGGTGGCGCGCGATGCGCGACGCGCCGGCAACGCCGCCGCGGATCAGGACGCGGATGTCCAGGGCGGCGGCCAGCAAGGCAACGGAGCCGAAGACGAAGTAGGCGGCGGTGGGCGCTCCGTCCCTGGCCATGCCGGTGCCGTTGGCAGCTTCCCAGCCGAGGATCAGGGCGGCGGCTGCGTCGGCCAGGACGATCAGCAGGAGGCCGCGCTCGAGCAGGCCGGTTTGTCCGGCTTTGCGCACCATGGTCAGCCAGGCGCTGGCGACCAGGTAGAAGGTCAGGGTGCCGACGACCAGGTTCATGGTCTGCGATTTGAGCAGTGCCAACCAGGCGGCGCTGGCCGACATGCAGAGCATGGCGACGAAGAAGATGTTGCCGGCCACGCGGTGCAGGTGCGCGCCCTTGTGGGAGAGCAGGGCCGCTGTGCCGGCGAGCAGGCCGGTGATGGCGCCGGCGATGTGCAAGGCCAGCAGGGGGGAGTTTGTCATGGGTATGCTCCAGTGCAGTGCCTGCTGAGCGGCCGTCGCTCAGGGGGCCTCGAGTTTTTGCAGCATCCGCACGGCGTTGCGGTTCTTCGGATTCAGTTGCAGGGACTTGTGGTAGTTGGCGATGGCCTGCTGCCGGTCGTCATCGTCCATGTAGGCTTCGCCGAGGCTGTCGTAGACGTTGCCGGACTGCGGATAGGCCTCGGTGTTGAGCTGGAAGATGCGGATGGCGTTATCGAACTGACCCACATGTATGAGGTGGTAGCCGAGGCTGTTGAGCTCGGTTTCGTCGAAGTTGTAGGCAGCGGGCGCGGTGGCCTTTAGATTGCGGTATTGCCGGATGGCGGCGTCGGCGCCGCCGGAGGCGATGGTGGTGGTGAGCGTGGCGGCGATGGAAGTGCGCGGATCGAAAGCCGCCTTGATGGTAGGCAGCCACAAGCTCATGGCGGCTCCGGCAATGCCGGCGCCCATGGCCAGCGTCAGTACAAACAGGCCGGCGGCCATGGCGATGCGGCCGGGCGCGCCGGCCCGGTCCTGGGTGCGCAGGTAGAGTTCAAGAACGGCGAGAGGCAGCAGGGTTTGCGCGAATGCCAGGAAGGTGAGGAACGGGCCCTGGAAGGTGATCGGATCGAAGCCGAAGGGGCCCTGGAAGACCAGGAACGACAGCATCAGGCCGACGCGAAAGAACCAGACGCCGCTGACTACCAGGAACAGGCGCAGGGCCCAGCGGCGATGGGTCTTGAAATCGCGGGCGAGGGCGTAGCGCAGGGCCATGGCGGCGCAGAGCAGGATGAGGACGGCGTTGAGGCTGACCGCGAGGTGCTGTGACAGGTCGCCGACGACGCCGCCGCGGATCCACACCAGGTAGAGGGCGGCCGTGCTGGTGGTGAAGGCGCTGAGGATGTAGAGGCGGCCGTTCCAGCGATGGAAGGAGGGTGCGCGGGCGCGCAGCTGCGGGATCAGCTGCAGGGTGCCGCTGGCGGTGATGACGGCGGCGAGCAGGATGTGGATGGCCAGCGCGGCGTTGCCGATGCTGTCACCGGGGATATAGCCGTGGTACAGCAGGCTATTCCAGCGGGGGAAGTCGCCGGCCAGGGCGGTGCTGCCGTAGAACGTGGCGATGTACACGACCATGAGCCACTGGCCGATGCAGGCCACGGCGAACCAGAGGCAGGCTGCCCGGCGGAGGGCGGTGTTGCCGGCCGGAAGCAGCTTCGAACCGCGGCGGGATGTCACCGCGGCGGCGGACCATTTCTGGTTGATCGGCGGCGATAGGTCGGTGCTGTAGTGAGTCATTTCAAGGCCCCCTGGACTTGCGACGGGAATGCGCTCAGGGCTGTGAAGTCCCGGCAGGCGGCATGGCGTCCGCTGCGTCGCTGCCGCCGTCGGTGGAATGAGCAGTGGCCTGCCAGTCGCGCAGGCGGAATTGCGGGATGATGAGCTGCCTGGTGAAGTGGGCTTCGGGCTGGTAGACGCTGATCAGGATTTGCGCGTCGCGCAGTTGCGTCTTGTCGATCGGGTAATGCACCGCACCGGATGGATCGTGCAGTGGCAGCTCGGTGTCGGAGTGCTCGAAAGGGTCCACCGAGAATTGCAAGGGGGCGGGCGTGTAATCCAGCCCGCAATCGAACTTTTCGGGATTGCGCCGGGCGCCGGCCGCTTGCTCAAGAACCATCGAAATGCAGGGCGGCACATTTCCGGCTGCGCGGCAGCTGACTTCAAGCGCCGCGCCGCCGTCGTCGATTCTGCTGGCGCAGTAACCGGCCTCGGACTGATGCGGTTCGCGGCTCAGCGCGGGCAGGGGCGGCAGCGCATGCGGCCGCAGCAGGGTCAGCGAGTATTCCAGTTCCAGGCGTAGCGCCTGATCGCCGGCCTGCCGCATGACTTCCGCAGGAATCTCCAGTGTCTGGTTGGGCAGGGCCGATCCGTCGGCGTTGCCGGGGTAGGGCAGGTCGAAGACGTGGCCGGTGCCGCGATAGACGGTGTTGCCCGCGGCATCGACCAGGCGCAGGGCGGTGTAATCGACGTGCAGGACCAGGCCGGCGGGCAGGCCGGAGAAGCGCAGGGGCAGGAGGATGGTTGGGACGTCATCGCTGTCCGCCGATTTCTTCTTGTGCTTATTCTTGGTCTCGTCCTTTTTATGCTTCTGCTCGCCCGCATCCTCGGTCAGCAGCTGGAGGTCCGCATGAGCGGGGTCGGCATGGCGTGCGGGATCGAAAGCGACCGTGACGGAGCGAGCCGTGCCGGAGTTGGCCGAGAACCATTGCTGGATGGCGAAGGCCGGCCGCCAGGGCAGGTCCGGGGTGAACATGAACACCAGGAATCCGCCGACGAAGAGCAGACGCGCACGGCGGGTGTCGCGGCGGAAGTACTGCAGCGCCAGCACGCCGGCGGTTATCAGCAGCAGCACCAGCTGGCTCAGGGTTTGCCCGATCCAGGCCACGCCGGTGTCGTCGGTGACGTGGTCGAAATCGAAGGTATGGGTGAAGGGATAGAGGAGCGCCAGCACCAGCAGGCGCACCAGCAGCAGGCTGAAGAACGCGGCGAGCGTGCCGAGAATGGCCTCGGTGAGGCTCCGGGTCAGCGCCGCGATGGCCATCACCGGCAGGCTGAACACCAGCGCGCAGGCGCAGTTGCTGAGCAGCGCGGCGCCGAGGTTGGGGCCGAAGGGAAAGCCCGCGGCGAAGCCGCGCAGCAGGTTGGCCGCGAGGATAGGGCCGTGGATCAGCAAGGCCACCAGCAGCAGCTTGGATAGCAGCAGGTCACGGCGCCGGATCGGGCGGACCAGCCAGTCCTGGTCGACGCCGGGAATTGCGTCCTGCTGCACGGCGAGGACGATCAGCAGGACCATGGCGATGACCAGGCCCAGCGTGACCAACGCACAGATGGCCTGCAGCCCTTCGTCTGGGGCAAAGGGGTCAGCGTGTTGGCGCAGGGCGGCGAGCAGCAGCTGGCCGGCCAGGCTGGCGATGCCCAGCGGCCACAGCAGCTTCCAGTCCTTCCTGAAGATGTGCCAGACCATGGCGGGCGAGGCGGGCCGCGAAGCTGAGGGGCTGGTGCTCACTGGATCGCTCCATCGCGCGCCGCGCGGGCCAGGGTGGTGAATACGGCGCGCAGCGGCATCGGCTCGGCGTCGATATGCCGCACCGGTCCGAGCAGGGTGCGGATGCGCTCGCCCAGATCGCTTTCGGAGTAGCGCGTATCGACGAAGCTGAAGACGTTGCCGAAGGCGCGTGGCTGCAGCCACTCTTTCGGCAGGTTCGCCGGCACGGCGGCGGGGTGTTCCAGGGTGACGCGCACTTCGCGCAGGCGGGCGCCGAGATCGCTCATCGATTCCTCGATCAGCATGCGGCCGGCGTCGATGAAGCCGACATGGGTGGAGAGGCTTTCGATCTCGCCCAGCTCGTGCGAGGAGATCAGCATGGTGACGTCGCCGGCTTCGAGCAGCAGGCCTTCCATGAATTCCTCGCGCACCAGGGGATCGAGGCCGCTGAACGGCTCGTCGAGGATCAGCAGCTTCGGCCGGTAAGGCAGGGCGCAGGCCAGCGCCACCTTGATGCGCATGCCGTGCGACAGCTCGCCGATGCGGCGCTTGAGCGGAAGTTGCAGGCGCTTGCAGATCGAGATTTCGAGGGCGCGATCCCAGCCCGGATAGAACGGCCGCAGGTAATCGAGATAGTCGCCGACGCCGAGGCGGCGGGGCAGGGCCTGGTTTTCCGAGACGTAGCCGATCTGCGCCAGCACTTCGGGCGAGAGGCGCCGTGTATCGACGCCCATGACGCTGGCGGCGCCGCGCGTGGGCTCGAGCATGTTCATCAGCAGCTTGATGGTGGTGGTCTTGCCGGCGCCGTTGGCGCCGATGAGGGCGTAGGCGCTGCCCTCGGGCACGGCGAGGCTGAGGCCTTGCAGGGCATCGAGGCGGCCGAAGCTTTTCCACACCTTGTCCGCTTGCACCACTGTGGCGGTTGTCATTTGCGTCTGGCCTCCGGGGCCTGGTCCAATGCTTTCCACTGCGCTTCGATGGTCTTGAGCAGATCCGGCAGCTCGACCCCGACGCGCTTGGCTTCCACCACCAGTTGCTCGACTTCCTGCTGCAGCAGCCGCTTGCGGTCGCTGGCGCGCACCTCGGGCCGCTCCGCCACCACCGTGCCGATGCCGGGGCGCGATTCCAGCCAGCGTTCCTGGATCAGGTACTGCACCACCTTGTGCGCGGTGTTCGGATGGATCTTCAGCTCCGCCGCCAGCGCGCGCACCGAGGGAAACGCCTGCCCTGGCTGGAACTCGCCGCTGACGAAGGCTTTCACCGCGGCGAACACCACCTGGTCGAAAATCGACTGGCCTGGCTGGAGGTTGAAGCGCAGAGGTGTCATATGCATACTGTGACACGTGTATTGGCGGTGTCAAGCCCCTCTAGCCTGCTGAGATGCGCGGCGTGGGCGTGGAAATGCGCGATTCAGTGCGGCGGGGAGGCGGCTGTTTGCGAGCCGTCGCTGAACGGCAAACGATGTGACGGCGTGGGGAAATTGCCGTCTTTCTGATTGCAGCCTGCTGATTGCGGCGCAGCTGGCCCCTCGATACGCCGCGCTGCGCGCGGCACTCGGGGCGAACGGAGTTTTTTCAGGAGTTTCTGGCCTGCGAAGATGAACCAAGCCAGGTCAAGCCAAGTCGCGCCACGTCACGCCAGATCCGGCGATGTCCCGCGCTCTTGAAGGCGCGGGACATCCGGCTGTGGTCTACGAAGCTTCGATGGCGGTTCGCGAAGCTTTGGCGCGTGACTGTTGTGTGCGAACAGGCTGCACGCCGGCGGGCTTGTCCTGTTTGCGGGTGAAGCTGAGCACGCCGTCCTCGATGGGGGCGTAGCGCAGGATCGGCACGTCGCGCACGTAGTCCTGGACGATTTTCCAGGGGCGCTTGCTGCCTTGCTTGGGAAGCTGGTCGATGGCGCGGCGGATGTAGCCGGAGTTGAGGCCGCCCATGACGGTGTCTTCGGTACGGCTGTTGTCGCGGTCGCGGGGGATGACCTCCGTGTAGCCTTTCCTGTCCATGTGCTGGAGCAGGCGGCAGACGTACTCGCTGGCGATGTCGGCCTTGAGCGTCCACGAGGCGTTGGTGTAGCCGATGATGATGGCGGCGTTGGGCACACCTTCGATCAGCACGCCCTTGTAGGTCATGCTGTCGCTGGGGAGGTAGCGCTTGCCGTCGACTTCGACACGGATGCCGCCGAGCAGTTGCACGTTGAGGCCGGTGGCGGAGACGACGATGTCGGCCGGCAGTTCGGCACCGGATTGCAGCTTGATGCCGGTTTTGGTGAAGGTTTCGATCTGGTCGGTGACGACTTCGGCCTTGCCGTGACGGATGGCCTTGAACAAGTCGCCGTTGGGCACCACGCAGAGGCGCTCGTCCCAGGGGTTGTAGCTGGGGGTGAAGTGGCGCATGTCGGCGTTCTTGCCGAGCTGCTTGCGCACGGCGGCGAGCAGCATGCGGCGCACGACCTTGGGGCGGCGGCGCGACAGGGCGTAGAGGAAGCGCTGCAGGTTGATGTTGCGGGTGCGGGCCAGGCGGTAGACCAGCATGTCCGGCAGGAAGCGTTGCAGGCGCGAGGAGATCGGGTCGATCGCCGGCACCGACAGGATGTAGGTGGGGGAGCGCTGCAGCATGGTGACGTGGGCGGCCTTGCCGGCCATCGAGGGGACCAGGGTGATGGCGGTGGCGCCGCTGCCGATGACGACGACGCGCTTGTCCTGGTACTCCAGGTTGTCGGGCCAGTGCTGCGGATGGATCAGCTGGCCCTTGAAGGCTTTCTGGCCCGGAAATTCGGGTTGATAGCCGGCGTCGTAGTTGTAATAGCCGGTGCAGCCCATCAGGAAATTGCAGGTGAAGCGCAGCGGCTCACCGCCCTCTTCGCGCCGGGCGGTTAGAGTCCAATAGCCATCCTCGCTGGACCAGGCGGCGGCGGTGACCTTGATGCCGAAGCGGATGTGCCGGTCGACGCCGTACTGCTCCGCCGTCTCGCGCACGTACTTGCGGAGCGAGGGGCCGTCGGCCAGGACTTTCGGCTCGGTCCAGGGCCGGAAGTTGAAGCCGAAGGTGTACATATCGGAATCGGAGCGGATGCCGGGATAGCGGAACAGGTCCCAGGTCCCGCCGATGGCGTTACGCCGCTCAAGGATGGCGTAGCGCTTGCCGGGGCATTTGCGCGTCAGGTGGCAGGCGGCGCCGACGCCGGAGATGCCGGCGCCGAGAATCAGCACGTCGAAGTGTTCGGCTTGCATGTGGGCTGTGTTCCGGTCGGTCCTGTTCAGGCTGCCGCCTGGTAGGGGGCGGCGAAGCGGTCCATGCCTTCGAGGTATTGGCGGTTGTCGTGGTCCCAGGGGTGGAAGCTCGGGCGGAAGTAGTCGGCCCAGGGACCGACCAGGCCGATCAGGGTGCGCTCGCGGGTGAAGCCATAGCGGATGAAGGAGCGCCAGCCGGCGAGGTTGGTCAGGCGGCGCTCGGCGCGCAGCACGCGCAGGTAGTAAGGCGTGGCGAAGGACCAGAAGATGATGGTGGCGAAGACCAGGGTGCCGGTGCGCACCACGTAGGCGCGCGGGCCGCGGCCCATGACGGTTTCCCACACGTCGAAAGCGACGGACTTGTGTTCGGTCTCTTCGAGTGCGTGCCAGCGCCACAGCGCGGCATAGTGCGGCTCGGTGCCTTCCAGTACGCTGGGCTTGCTGAGCAGGGCGTCGGCCAGGATGGCGGTGAAGTGTTCCAGGGCGATGGTGGTGGAGAGTTGCAGGCTGGCCGGCAGGCGCCGCTGCAGGAAGCCGAGGAAGCGGGCGACGGTGTGCTCCATGCCCACGGTCTGCGGGATGGCGGCGAACAGGGCTTCGTTGTATTCCTGGTGCTCGCGGCCATGCATCGCCTCCTGGCCGATGAAAGCGGTGACGGCCTGCTTCAATTCCGGATCGGTGATGCGGTCGCGGTAGTGGCGCACGCTGTCCATGAAGAAGCGCTCGCCCACCGGGAAGAACAGCGAC
>Ga0302310_10001708_pt1 | contig 18439 bp, 14 predicted proteins | sample III_Palsa_N1_2_FD_200451 | JGI IMG/M metagenome (GOLD analysis project Ga0302310, IMG submission 200451) | Peat permafrost microbial communities from Stordalen Mire near Abisko, Sweden - III_Palsa_N1_2 | ecosystem: Environmental > Terrestrial > Soil > Palsa > Peat permafrost | place: Sweden...
CCTTCCCGATCGTGGCAGCCCTCCTGGTGCCGGGTTCCCGCATCATGCTTGAAAACATCGGCCTCAACCCGCTCCGCACCGGGTTGCTCACCTCCTTGCGAGAGATGGGCGCCAGCATCGAAGTCACCGCCACCCGTCTGGAAGGCGGCGAGCCAGTCGGCGATCTGCTAATAACCTCCGGCGACCTCATAGCGGCAGACATTCCGCCTGACCGCGCCCCCTCGATGATCGACGAGTACCCCATCCTCGCGGTGGCCGCCGCCTGCGCCCGCGGCACCAGCCGGTTCCGCGGCTTGCACGAACTGCGCGTGAAGGAAAGCGATCGGCTCTCGGCCACCCTCGCCTTACTCACCACGAACGGCGTGCACGCCGAAATCGAAGGTGACGATCTGATCATAACCGGCAGCCAGGAATTGCACGGCAACCACATCGGCCCACCCGGCGGTGGCCTGGTCGCCACCCACATGGACCATCGCCTGGCGATGAGCGCGCTGGTGCTGGGGCTCGCCACCCGCAATCCCGTAGCGGTGGACGACGGAGCCTTCATCGACACCAGCTTCCCCGGTTTCGTCGCGTTGATGAACAGCTTGGGAGCCGCGATCCGATGAGCGCGCTGATCATCGCGATCGATGGTCCCGCAGGTTCCGGCAAGGGCACGCTGGCACGGCGCATCGCCACCACGCTAGGTTTGCCATATCTCGACACCGGCCTGCTTTATCGCGCGGTAGCCCGCAAGCTGATGGACGCCCACACTGATCCGCGCGACCCGCTAGCCGCCACTCGCGCCGCCGAGAGTCTGCAACAGATCGATTTAAAGCGCTCCGACCTACGCGGCGAGGAATGCGGCGCGGTTGCCAGTCTGGTCGCCTCAATCCCCGGCGTGCGCGCAGCACTGCTCGATTTTCAGCGCGGTTTCGCGGCGCAATCGGGAAATGCGCAAGCAGGAGCGGTATTGGATGGCCGAGACATCGGCACAGTTATTTTCCCCAACGCACAGATCAAGTTATTCGTCACCGCTTCGCTCCAGGTCCGTGCCGAGCGGCGATGTCAAGAGACCGGCGGCATCTTAGCCGACGTCATAGAGGAATTGGCCGCCCGGGACAGTCGCGACCGTGGCCGCAGCGCCGCCCCCTTGAAACCCGCGCCCGATGCACTGGTATTGGACACCAGCGAGATGGACGCCGAGGCCGCGTATGCGGCGGCAATGAAGCTAATCCGGGGGCGGCTGTCGTAAGGAGGCAATCGGGCAAGGGGCAGGAAGGTCTTCTTTTTGTGAACAAAAAGAAGCAAAAAAACTTTGTCACTTAGGGGTGCGCCGATCCATGGCCGGCGCACTCCATCAGACAAAAGTTTTTTGCTTCTTTTTTTCAAAAAAGATGCTTCTTCCTTCCCTTCAACTTACTGCCGCGCCCGAAATCAAACCATGCTAACCTGCCCAACCATGAACATCGCCCTCCACCAGCCCACGATGAGCCGCGACCAGTTTCTGGTCTGGGTCGAGCAACAAGAACGCCGCTGGGAGTTCGATGGGTTCAGGCCCGTCGCCATGGTCGGCAGCACCCTTAACCATAACCGCATCACGGTTAATTTGCTTGCTGCCCTTAACACTCGGCTGAAGGGCGGGCAATGTCAGGCCTTCGGCCTCGATGCCGGGCTCGCGACGGCCGGCGAGGCCGTTCGCTACCCCGATGCTCTCGTCACCTGCTCGAAGGTCGCGGGCGACGCCCGCCTAGTCCCGGACGTCGTCGCGGTCTTCGAAGTGATCAGCCCCAGCACGGCGGGCGTCGATCGCATCATCAAGCTGCGCGAGTATCAGGCGGTGCCATCGATCCGCCGCTACGTAATCATCGAGCAAACCGGTGCCGGCCTCAGTCTGTACACCCGGCCCGCTGGCGGCGATTGGACCGCGACCGCGCTCACGGCGGACGAAACGCTACGAATGCCCGAAATCGGCGTCGAAATTCCGGTCTCGGAACTCTACGAGGGAATAGCGCTTCCCGCGCGGGAGGCTTAAGCGAAATCAATAGGTTGAAGTGAAGGAGAAGTCTTCTTTTTGTGAACAAAAAGAAGCAAAAAAACTTTGTCACTAAGGGGTGCACCCACCCATGGTCGGTGTGCTCCATTAGACAAGAGTTTTTTGCTTCTTTTTTTCAAAAAAGATGCTTCCTCCTTCTCGCTTACCTGCGGATTTCCGCGGATTTCATAGGGATGTCACAAGCTTTCCCTTGACTCCGTATCATTTCGGCCTATCTGTCCGCCTCAATCTTAACCCGGCCGGCGCGCATAACGCCGGCAAGCCGTGCTCTCAGGAGTGCGCCAAACCGACTGCCCAGTGCCGCAACGGCACAGCGCATCACAGGATCATTCATCTCCATGGCCTCAACCGCCTTAGCTCAGTACGCCAACCACAATCCGGCTGGCGAGGATTTCGCATCTTTACTCGACGAAACGCTTGGCCGTGACACTGGTTTCGACGGTTCTGTCGTCACCGGCCGCGTCGTCCGCCTCACCGACGAATTCGCCATCGTCGATGTCGGCCTCAAGTCCGAGGGCCGTGTTGCCCTCAAGGAGTTCGCCACTCCCGGTCAGAAGACCGAAGTCAAGCCCGGCGATGTGATCGAGCTTTATGTCGAGCGTTACGAAGATCGTGACGGTTCGATCGTGCTCTCACGCGAGAAGGCTCGTCGCGAGGAAGCCTGGACCACGCTGGAGAAGGCGTTCGAAGCCAATCAGCGCGTGAACGGAACGATCTACGGCCGGGTCAAGGGCGGCTTTACCGTCGATCTCGGCGGCGCGGTGGCGTTCTTGCCGGGCAGCCAGGTCGACATCCGCCCAGTGCGCGATGTCGGACCGCTGATGGGGCAAAGCCAGCCGTTCCAGATCCTCAAGATGGACCGCGCGCGCGGCAACATCGTGGTCTCGCGCCGCGCCGTGCTGGAAGAAACCCGCGCCGAACAGCGCACAGAACTGATCCAGGGCCTGAAAGAGGATATGATCCTCGACGGCGTGGTGAAGAACATCACCGACTACGGCGCGTTCGTGGACCTCGGCGGCGTCGACGGCCTGCTGCACGTAACCGACATCGCCTGGCGCCGCATCAACCATCCCAGCGAGGCCCTGCAAATCGGCCAGCCGGTCCGCGTACAAGTCATCCGCTTCAACCCGGACACCCAGCGCATCAGCCTCGGCATGAAGCAGCTTGAGTCCGATCCGTGGGAAGGTGTCGCCGCCAAATATCCGCCTGGCGCCAAGTTCTCCGGCCGCGTCACCAACATCACCGACTACGGCGCCTTCGTAGAACTCGAACCCGGCGTCGAAGGCCTGGTCCACGTCTCCGAAATGAGCTGGACCAAAAAGAACGTCCACCCCGGCAAGATCGTGGCAACCAGCCAGGAAGTCGACGTGGTGGTGCTCGACGTGGACAGCAGCAAACGCCGCATTTCTCTCGGCATCAAGCAAGTCCAGCGCAACCCCTGGGAACAGTTCGCCGAAGAACATCCGGTGGGCTCGGTGGTCGAAGGCGAAATCCGCAACATCACCGAATTCGGGTTATTCGTTGGGATCGCGCCTGATGTCGACGGCATGGTCCACATGTCCGACCTGTCGTGGGAAGATACCGGCGAACTCGCGATGGCCAAGTTCACCAAAGGCGAAAACGTCAAGGCGAAAGTCCTCGACGTCGATGTCGAGAAGGAACGCATCTCGCTTGGCATCAAGCAGTTGCACGAAGATCCAGCCGCCGATGTGCTCAGCCGTGTCCATAAAGGCGACGTGGTGACCTGCATCGTGACCTCAGTCCAAGCCAACGGCATCGAAGTGAAGGTCGACGAAGTCCTGACCGGCTTCATCCGCCGCGCCGAGCTGGCCCGCGATAAAGGCGACCAACGCCCCGACCGGTTCGCCGTCGGCGAGAAAATCGACGCCAAAATCACCGCCGTCGATCGCGCTGCCCGTAAACTCGCGCTCACCATCAAAGGACGTGAGGTCGAGGAAGAGAAACAGGCGATGGCCGAGTTCGGGTCCTCGGATAGCGGCGCTTCGCTCGGTGATATCCTTGGAGCGGCAATTCGCAGGCGTAACCAGTTGGCAGACAACTAAGAAGGCCTCCGGCGGCTGGGGCCATTGGCCCCAGACCCCATTACTTTTTCGGGGGCACAACTAGCACCAGCCGTTGTGACCCCGAATTTTTTTGGCCAGCCACAACTGAGTCCAGCCACAACTAAGTACAGAAATACGTACAAACCATGGTATAATTACGCCACGACCCTTGTTTCGTACACCGACTCCGCTACCTCGACGAAGCAGTCGATACCAACGCCCCGATCGTCGTCACCCGCCAAGGCGGCAAAGGTAACGTCGTGCTGATCTCCGAATCCGAGTTCGCCGGCTGGCAGGAAACCGTGCACCTGCTCAGCAGCCCGAAAAACGCCGAACGGCTGTTGGCATCGATCGCTGAACTGGAACAGGGCGAAGGCGTCGAGCACGAGTTGATTGAGTGAAACTCGTCTGGAGCGAGCGCGCCTGGGACGATTATCTGTATTGGCAGTCCAGCGACCGTAAAATGTTAGCGCGGATCAACGCACCGCTAAAGGAATGCAGCCGCACCCCGTTCGAAGGCATCGGCAAACCCGAACCACTAACCGGCACACTTTCCGGCTGGTGGTCGCGCCGGATCGCCCAGGAACAACGACTGGTTTATCGGCCGCTCGAAGGCAGCCTCATGATCGCGCAGTGCAGATACCACTATTAACCGGACCAACCCGCGCACGGCTGCGAACGCCCTTTACCTCGTCGTCATCCACCTGATACCGTCTTGCTCCAGGGGCATAATGCCCCCATTTTGGTCGATGCCGATCCCGTGCCGGAGAACCCGATGTGACTTTGCAATCCAGCCTGCTCGCCGCCGTTGACGTGGTCGCCGACCGGACCGGATGGCTGGGCCGCCGATTGCAAGCCGAAAAACTGCTCCGCACCGCCCAACGCCGCACCGGCCTCCAGGATCTCGGCGATCCGTCGGTCCTCGGCCCGCTGCAACGCCTGCTCGACGCGCTGGTCAGTGAAGCGTCGCTGAGCACGGTCGGCCGGCTCGCCGCAAGGTCGGACGTAATACGGCTACTCTCGAACCTGTTGCGCCTCGCCGCGGAGGAGGTGAGCGCGCCCGCAACGCTGCGCCAACGCATCGAGCAGCCGATATTCATCACCGGCCTGCCCCGCAGCGGCGCCACCTTCCTGCAGCGCCTGCTGCTCGACGATCCCCGCAACCGTGCACCGCTGATCTGGCAAACCATCTATCCCTACCCACCCGCCCACGGCAGCGACCGGCGCGTCGAAGCCGTAGAACGGCAGCTCAAAGCGTTCGAGCGCCTGGCGCCGGAATTCCATCAACTGAATCCGCTATCCGCCACCTCGCCGCAAGAATGCAGCGAGATCACCGCGCACGTGTTCCGCAGCCTACGCTTCGGCACCAGCTACGACGTCCCCTCCTATCGCGCGTGGGTGGACGACGCCGGCCACACGCCCGCGTATCGCTTCCACAAGCGATTCCTACAGCACCTCCAGCATCAGGATAGCGTAGTCGGCATCCGCCCCGGCTGCTGGGTTCTGAAGTGCCCGGACCACGTGTTCTCACTCGATGCGATCCGCTCGATTTATCCGGATGCGCGGCTGATTTTCGTGCATCGCGATCCGGTAAGCGTGCTGGGATCGGTAGCGACGCTCACCGAGCGGATCCGCGCGCCCTTCACCCGCCACCTCGACCCGCGCGCCATCGGCCGGCAGGAAAGCGCGCGCTGGCACGAGGGCGCGCGCCAGATGATCCGGGCCTCGCGCGACAGCGAGTTCGAGCTGCCGATTTGCCACGTGCATTATCTCGACCTGGTCACCGATCCGATGGCAACGATCGAGGGCGTGTATCAGCAATTCGGAATGCGTTTGTCGGCCGAAGCCCAGAAATGGATGCTGCGTGCGATCGGGCGGGAGCCGCGAGCCGCATACCCGCAGCACTCGTACCGTTTCGAGGATCACGGTTTCAACGTTGCTTACGAACGCGCGAAGTTCCGCGAATACATGGTGGAGTTCGGCATTCAGCCCGAGGGCACGGATAGCGCGGTGGGGGCAAGCTTGCCAAGATATCATGGTGGCACATCATTAAGCTCGCGCCATTATAGTTAGGAAGGAAGCATCTTTTTTGAAAAAAAGAAGCAAAAGACTTTTGTAACTATGGGCCAGAGCTTACCGTCGAAGGACGATTACATCCCCTAATTGACAAAGTTTTTTTGCTTCTTTTTGTTCACAAAAAGAAGATTCTTCCTGTACTTTACCTTATCGCTTTCATTTGTTCTTTTCGTTGTTTCCACCTGCATCCCCCAACCAATCCTCGGCGCGCAATCCCTCGACGCGCGTAAACTCACGCAGATTTCCGGTTACCACGATCAGTCCGCGGCTACGCGCGTGGCCGGCGATCAGCAAGTCGTAGCCGCCGATCGGAAATCCCTGACGTTCCAGTGTTGCCCTGATTTCGCCGGCGTGTGCCGCGGCGGCGGGATCGAACGTCAGTACTTCCAATCGAGCGGTGAACCGTTCGACCTCGTCGCGGTTCTGCGTAGGTCGCGCCGATTTGGCGGCGCCGTGGAGCAGTTCGGACAGCGTAATGGCGGAAATGCACAAGCCGACCGCTTCCGCGTTGAAGCGCCCGCGCAACCCTTTTGGTCGATCGCGCAGCACGCGGATGCACAGGTTGGTGTCCAGCATGTAGCGCAGCATCTCAGAGTTCTTCGCGGACCTGCGCCTTCGGTTGGTCGCGTTCGCCTATGTCGACACCGGGGGCATCGAAAAAATCATCCCACAACGCATTGGCCGGCACAATTACCCGCCGGGCACCTTCCCGCAGGATCGCTACCTCGCGCACGTGGGCCGGAAACGCGACGTCCTTTGGCAGACGGACTGCTTGTGAGCGGTTGGTTTGAAACAGGTTAGTGATTGCCACAAAAAATATCCTCGCGCTGGATGTACCTATGGTATATCCCACCACGCGGGATATGTCAACGGGATATACCCTTCCCGCCCAGCCCCCGCGCAGTCAGTAGCAGCCCCTCTGAACCTAAGTATCTGGCATATGTTCCTAAATTGTGCTATGCAGGCATCCATCCCCACGGTTCGCTCGCATTTTCATCCGCACCTTGCACATCTTGCACAACTAAAAAAGGACGCCTCGGCGGGCCCCCAGCCGGCACCAGGCAAGTCACCTGCCTCACTCCACGACCGCCGCAATCCGCGCCAGGCTTTCTTCCTTCCCCAACGCCGCGAGTGTCGCATCGATCCCTGGGCTGGTGGTGGTCCCCGTCAGCGCCGCGCGCAGCGGTTGGGCCACCTGGCCGAGTTTGCGCCCCGTCGCTTCCGCAAAGCCGCGAAGCGCTGCGTCCACTCCCGCGATGTTAAATTCGGTAGCGGCCAGCACGGGCAAAAGATCGCGCAGCATGGCTCTGGCGTCGTCCGTCAGCACCGCCCGCGCCTTCTCATCGAGCGCGATCGGCGACGGCAGCGCCAAAAACGCCGCCGAGTTCGTCAATTCCACCACCGATTTGGCGCGCTCCTTCAGCCCCGGCATCAAATTCCTGATGCGAGCCTTGACCTCGTCCGAAAGCACCAAACCAGGACGCTCGGCGAGATGGGCGACCACTTCCTCGGTTAGCCGTGCATCATCGGCGCCCCGGATATAGACGCCGTTCAAATGGCTGAGTTTGGCGTAATCCATCCGACTAGCCGCGCGCCCGACCCCGTCGATATCGAACAGCTTGATCGCCTCGTCACGATCGATGATTTCGGCATCACCATGGCCCCAGCCCAGTCGCAGCAGGTAATTGCACAAAGCCTCCGGCAGCACGCCCGAGTTACGGAATTCCAGCACTGAAACCGCGCCGTGACGTTTGGAAAGTTTCGCCCCGTCCGGCCCATGGATCAGCGGCAGATGGCCAAACCGCGGCGGCGCCCACCCCATCGCGTCATAGATCTGGATCTGCCGGAACGTGTTGGTCAAATGGTCGTCGCCGCGGATCACGTGGGTGATGTCCATGTCGTGATCATCCACCACCACGGCGTGCAGATAGGTCGGCGTGCGGTTGGCGCGCAATATGATCATATCATCGAGTTCGCTATTCCCGACCCGCACCGTCCCCTGCACCAGATCGTCAACCACGGTCTCACCCTCGCGCGGCGCTTTCAGCCGAATAGTCGGTGCAACGCCGGCCGGCGCCTCCGCCGCATCGCGATCGCGCCAACGCCCATCATAGCGTGGCGGCCGGCCCTCGCGCACCGCCTGCTCGCGCATCTCCCGCAGTTCTTCTTGCGAGCAATAACAATAATATGCGTGTCCGCGCGCGACCAACTCATCGGCCACTTCGACATGCCGCGCCTCGCGGGTGGATTGATAAATCGGCGCACCATCGGGCGAGAGTCCCATCCAAGCCAGCCCATCCAGGATCACCCTGGTCGCATCCTCGGTGTTGCGCTCGCGGTCGGTGTCTTCGATGCGCAGCAGATATTCACCACCGTGGTGGCGCGCGAACAGAAAGTTGAACAACGCGGTGCGTGCGCTGCCGACATGGAGCATGCCGGTGGGGCTGGGAGCGAAGCGGGTGCGAACGGTCATTTTAGGTCTTTGGCTAAAGGATCGAGATGAGGGGTTTAGCGCAAACCGGGCTCGGCGTAAGGTGCGCATTGTGCAGGAAAATAGACCTATCAAACACATGGCCGACTGGTTCGCCCGGGCAGCGACGGCGCAGCACGGCCGGCTATTCCTGTGGGCGCCAATTTGGCTAGGCGTCGGGATCGTAGCCTACTTCGCGCAAACCCGGGAGCCCGCCCTCTGGATCGCCGGATTGCTGGCAACGGCCGGCGTGCTCAGCCTTGCGGTGGGGACACGCTTCCCGGTCGCTCGGCTGGCACTGGTACCGCTGGCCTGTGCCGCGTTCGGCTTCGCGGCGGCGCAAGTGGAGACCGCCGGCAAGCCCCCTTTGATCGATCTACCTCGCCGCTCAGTGCTGATCGAGGGCGACGTACGCGCGGTCGACTTGCTACCCGGCGGCGGTCGCCGACTGAGCCTTGGCGCGGTACAGATAGCCGGGGGCGCCCCGATCAAGCGCCTGGCGCGGATCACCATGGAGCCCGACGACCCGGTCACGCCCGACGTCGGCGATCACGTCCGCACCAGGGCCCTCCTCGCCAACCCGGAGCCCCCCTCTTGGCCGGGCGCTCGCGATCCCCAGTTCGAGGCATATTTCGCCAACCTCGCCGGCAGCGGGCGAGCGTTGGCGCTGGTCGAAGACCTGGGCGGCGGCAAAGGCGCCGGATTTATCGCGGGCCTGCGCCAGACCATCGCGGCGCGAGCGGTGGCCGCACTCCCCGGCAGCGAGGGCGAGATCGCAGCGACCCTGATGGCGGGCGCCACCGCAGCGATCCCGCAGTCCGACCGGGCAGCCTTCGCGGCCTCAGGGCTCGCGCATATACTTGCGGTGGCGGGTCTACACATGGCGATCGTGATGGGCGTGGTGTTCGGCGCGGTGCGGCTCGGGTTGGTGCTGGTGCCGCGTTGGGGCTTGACCCTGCCCTGCAAGGAGATCGCCGCCGGCGCGGGTTTGCTCGCCGGTTTTGTGTATTTGCTACTGACCGGCGATCACGTGCCGACCGAGCGCAGTTTTGCGATGGCCTCGCTGGTAGTGTTGGGAATAATCGCCGGCCGCCAGGTGCTTACCCTACGCGGACTGGCGCTGGCCGCGATGATCATTCTGATCGTCGCCCCCGACGCACTGGTCGGCGTGAGTTTCCAGATGAGTTTCGCCGCGGTGCTGGCGTTGATCGTGGGCTATCGCACGATGGAGCGCTGGCTCACCCCGCTGCAGGGCTTGGCGGGCGCATGGGGATGGACGGCGCGGCATTTCGCCATGTTGTGCGTCACCAGTTTTCTCGCCGGCACCGCCACTCTGCCCTTCGCGGCGGCGAGTTTCGGTCAGATCCAGATCTACTATGTGTTGGCCAATCTGGTGGCCGTCCCGATCACTGTGGTGGTGGTGATGCCGATGGTGGTGCTGGCGCTGATCTTGATGCCGATCGGCGCCTCGTATCCGGCATTCTGGGTAATGGGCAAGGGCATTTGGGTTATCTTGTGGGTGGCCCGTCTGGTGGCGAGTTTGCCGGCGGCCGTAGTGCCTTGGCCCCCCACGCCGGTGTGGGGCGTATTGGCGGTGGCGGCCGGCATTACTCTGTTGGGGTTGATAGTGGGCAGGCCTCGCCTGATCGGGTTGGTTCCTCTGGCGGTAGGTTTGGCGGCGCCGTTCATCGTGGCCCGGCCGGATTTTCTGATTGCGCGCGACGGGCGCGCGGTGGCCTGGCGCGATCCTGGCGCGGTGGAACTATGGCAATCGAAGAGTGGCGCCAAGCTGGAGCTGGAGGATTGGCAACGCGTATGGCCGCGCACCGCGTGGCAGGCGATGCCAGCGTGTACCGCCGGAATTTGCCGACTGATGTCTAACCAGGTGACAGTGGTGAGTCGCGCCGCCAGCGTAGATTGCACGGCGAAGCTGATCTTGTCGGTGGTGCCCTTACGCAACGCGTGTCCGTTGGTTTTGTCGGTAGACCGGCTAGATTTATGGCAGAACGGTGCCTACGAGGGTTGGTGGCGAGGCGGCAAGGTATTGCTGATATCGGATCGCTCGGCGCGAGGGGTCCGGCCATGGGTACCGCTAGCAACACAAACGGCATTGGTTGCTGAGCCCAGGGCGCTAAGCGAATAAAAGTTTTTGCTTCTTTTTTCAAAAAGAAGACTTCTGCTTCCTTAAGCATCAAGCAGAGAGAAAGTGTTCTTTTTTGAAAAAAAGAACCAAAAAACTTTCACTCGATAGGGCCGGAGCACACGTCCGCAGACGGGCAACCAGAATCTAATTGACAAAGTTTTTTTGCTTCTTTTTGTTCACAAAAAGAAGATTCTTCCTGCATCTTTGCTTCGCTCGCGAATCCGCCGCGCGGGACTTGCCTTTCTAGGGAACTTCGCGCTTATGGGGCGCCCTTGCTCGCCTGTGGAAAGTTCGCCCGATGTCCCACCCGTTCGCCCCCGACTTATTTCTGGTGGTCCGGAATCACGTCCTGGATGCTTTACGCGCCGTCGTACCCGATCTGCCGGACGACGTCCTGACCCGCGTGGAGGTGACTCCGCCGCGCGATGCGGCGCACGGCGACATGGCGACCAACGCGGCGTTACTCGCCGCCAAACTGGCCAAGCAGGCCCCAATCAAGCTGGCTGAAAGCCTGGCCGCGGCGCTGCGCGCAGTCCCCCTGATCGCCGAAGCGAACGCCGCCGGCCCAGGTTTTATCAACCTCCGTCTGCAACAATCCGCCCTGCAAGGCGTCCTGCCGGAAATCTTGCGCGCCGGTATCCATTACGGCGACTCTCCGCTCGGCGCCGGCCGCCCGGTGAACTTGGAATACGTCTCCGCCAACCCGAACGGACCGATGCACATCGGCCATTGCCGCGGCGCGGTCGTGGGCGACGCGCTCGCCAGCCTGATGCAAAAAGCCGGGTTCGCGGTCACCCGGGAATATTACATCAACGACGCCGGCAATCAGGTCCGCGCGTTGGCCTGGGCGACCTACTGGCGCTATCTGCAAGCCCTCGGCACCTCGCTCACCGAGGAAGAATACGCGACCCAAGTACCGGGCGGCCTGCAATATCGCGGTGAATATCTGATCCCGGTGGGCGAGAAACTCGCAGCCGTTTACGGCGATCAACTGGCGCCAGGCGCACAAATCGCCGAGCCAGCCTTGTGGCTCGATCTAGTGCGCGATTTCAGCATCGAGGCGATGATGGCCGAAATCCGCGACGATCTGGCGGCGCTCGGCGTCAAGCACGACGTGTTCACCTCCGAACGCGCCTTGCTGGAAAGCGGCGCCACGGATCGGGCGATCGATTTCCTTGCTGCCCAGGATCTGATCTACACTGGCACCCTCGAGCCGCCCAAAGGGAAGCTGCTCGATGACTGGGAGCCGCGGCCGCAACTATTGTTCCGCGCCACCCGGTTCGGCGACGACGTCGATCGGCCGTTGCGCAAATCCGACGGCTCCAACACGTATTTCGCCAACGACATCGCCTATCACGCCGATAAATTATCGCGCGGGGCGGAGATCCTGATCGATGTCTGGGGTGCGGATCACGGCGGCTACGTCTCGCGCATGAAGTCCGCGGTAAAAGCGCTGGCGGGCGCCAGGGATGCGAGGCTCGATGTGCTGGTATGCCAAATCGTGCATGTGATGCAAAACGGGCAGCCGGTGCGGATGTCGAAACGGGCCGGCACCTTTGTCACCTTGCGCGACCTGATCGAGTGGGTGGGAAAGAACGCGGTGCGCTTCACCATGTTGATGCGCAAACCCGACGCCCAGATGGAGTTCGACCTCGACGCCGTGGTCGCGCAGACGCGGGAAAACCCAGTGTTTTACGTCCAGTATGCGCACGCCCGCTGCCGGTCGGTATTACGCGCGGCACTTGCGACCTACGGCGAGGATGCGGTGACGGCAACCGCACTGGCCCAGGCGCCGGTGGGGCAACTGGTGGCGCCGGCGGAGCTCGATGTCATGCGCCGCCTGATGGCCTGGCCGCGCCTGGTCGAGGGCGCCGCACTGGCTCGCGAACCACACCGAATCGCGTTTTTTCTCTATGAGTTGGCGGCCGATTTTCATATGCTATGGAACCAGGGAAAGGGCGAATCGGCGCTGCGGTTTCTTCAATCCGAGGACCCCTCGGGCACGATGGCGCGACTGGCTCTGGTAGCGTGTGTAGCTACGGTGATCCGCTCGGGGCTGGCTGTGCTCGGGGTGGAGCCGGTTGAGGAGATGCGATAGCCGTGAGCGAGCAACCAGATCTGCCGCCTTCCTTCAATGCCGGCCCCTATCAGCGGCGAGCGCCGCGCGATCAGGAAAAGGCCGAGACCAAGCGCCTCGGGATGATCGTACTCGGGATTGTCGGGCTGCTCGTGGTGGGCGTGCTGGCGCGCACGTTCATGACGGCGCGCGCGCCCCAGGCAACCATCAGCGATAACAGTGGCGCGCCGGTGATCACCGACGGCAGCAATAGCCCGGTGAAAACCGCGCCCGCCAACCCCGGCGGGCTGCAAGTGGCGGGCGCGGATCAGGATGTGTTGGGTGGGTCGACCGGCGCGGGTGCTGCCAACGGTCAATTGGCTCCGGGGGCCGAGACGCCGGCACCTGATCAGCTTGCGGCGCAAACTTCGGTCGCCCCGGCTGCGGCCCCAGCGGCTCCGAAGGTTCGTCTCCCAGTTATTTCGGGTCCGGCGGATCAGGTGACCTCTGCCGCGGTTCCGGCGGTATTTGGACCTGCACCGGCGCGGGCGGCGAAGCACCACCGGCTGCCGGCCAGCGGCGCCGAGGACGCCTCGTTTGCGGCGACCGGCGCGGGGGTGGTGCAGCTAGGTGCATTGCCGACCCGAGCCGATGCGATGAGGGAGTGGCGGCGTCTCTCGGCGAAGATGCCGGCGCTGTTTCAGGGTCGTACGCCGCACATCAGTACGGTCGCGCTCAGGGACCGCACGATGTATCGGCTACGCACTGGCGGCTTCGCCGATCGCACTGATGCGATGAGGTTCTGCACCGAAGTGCGCGACCAGCATGCCAGGTGTGAGCTGCGTTAATTGTGGCGCCGATTCCGACGTTAGGCGCCAACTGACAAAAGTTTTTTGCTTCTTTTTTTCAAAAAAGATGTTTTCTGATTCTTCTTGTCGCGTAGGCAAGGCGCGGAGAAATTGTAAAGATCGGGCATCATCGCCGCTCTATTGCGCCGCGGTTGAACCGCTTCTATAAGCGCCCGAGCTTTGCGGAGAGGTGCCAGAGTGGCCGATCGGGGCGGTCTCGAAAACCGTTGTGCGTGCAAGCGTACCGTGGGTTCGAATCCCACCCTCTCCGCCAAAGATCAGCGCATCTGATTGAAATCATTGTGTATATTAAGACACAATGCTTCTTCCCCGCAATCTCACCCACAGATAAAATAGATTGCTCCGCCGCTGAGTATAGGTGCGGTCCTGCCATCGACCCACCATTCCACCGCGAACGGTCGAAGCAGTGTATTTGACCGGCTAATCGGCCGAGGCATGGTTCCGGAGGCTGGATTCCACTCATACCGAACATCATTGACGTTCCCGGGGCGCGGGAGGCGGCTTGACCGAGCACCGCTCCGCAGATCCATTCCATCCTCTGCGATCAACGATCTCTGTCCCTCTCGGCACTCGCCTTGAATCCTTACCATCCAATTCTCACCAGATAACGAAGGATCCCACCTCGGCCGCGTCCAGCTCGGGCAAAGTTCCCGCATATCTTTATCTGCGCACAAGATCGAGCCGCTTAATGGCCACTGCGGCAACATTGCTTCCGGCTGGCTTCGAATTATGCCGCGCTGAGACAAATTCACTCGATGCTCCAAGTCATCGACGGCATCGATGGATCATGATGGAAATTTATCATTGGCGCTGCCGCCAGCGCTGGGCTGAAACTGTGCCCATAGCAGGATATCGCTGAAAGACGAGCCGCGCGGTCCAAACAACTAGGCGGGGTTCGAAGAGGGGAAGAAATGGATAGTCGCACGGAAGCGAATGGGGCGCCTGCGGGTTCGCGCGCCATACCGATGGCTTACACCCGGCAAGCGGAGTTCCTTGGCCTCGGCCCCGCGTAGCAAATCAAGCCAATATCCTTCATTCCGAAACCAGCAGTGCGCATCGCTGTTGATTCCGCATGAGTCGACCGTTGCACAGTTCACAAGAAAACCCTCTCGCCAAAACGGGCAATACCAAAACTCAGGAGGAAACATATGGGCGCTAAATTTGCCTTTCGGTTGAGCCACAAAACCTCTCTCTGCGTAACCACCGCGCTGTTCGCCACCGCCTGGTGGGCGGCCGCGAATGCTCAACAGGCGCTTGCCGCGCAGCAAAATGGCGCAAATCTTCAGACCGTGGTGGTGACGGCACAGAAACGGACCCAAAATCTACAGAAAACCGCGGCAACCGTTACCGCCATCAGCGCCACACAGCTGGTCGAGCAAGGTATCAACGATACCCGCGCACTGCAAAACGTAGTGCCCTCACTGGTGACCGACAAAGCCGGCGATGACGTGCAATTCTTTCTCCGCGGCATTGGCCAGACCTCCGAGGCGGTGGGCGACGACGCCGGCGTCGCTTTGAACGTGAATGGGATCTACACCCCGCGCGAGGCTTCGGCAGGCTCGTTTTACGATATGGCGGATGTGGAAGTGCTCTATGGTCCGCAAGGAACGTTGTACGGGCGCAATTCCGCCGGCGGCACGGTGAACGTCAATACCAAGCAGCCGACCGACAAGTTCGAGCTCGATGGGCTCGAGGAAGTCGGCAATTACGGCATGATTCATACCTCCGAGGCCTTGAACATACCGATCACCGATGACCTCAAAGTGCGTGCGGCGATCGATTACAATCGGCACAATGGCTATCTCAGTGACGGGCTGGAAAGCCAAAACGCACTGGGCGGCAGAGGCACGGTACTTTACACCCCGACCAGCTACCTTTCGATCCTGATGATCGGCAGCTTCTATCATAACACTGGGCTCGGCACCGCGGTTCAGAACATTCCGCCGCCCGACACAAGCAACCCTTGGTATTATCCGCAACGCACTGCCGTCGGCGACTTCAATAACAACAACAAGATCGTGACGGGCAGCGCTAACGTCACGCTGCATCTGCCCGCGGGCCTCGCTTTGACCTACATTCCTGGCTATATCTACAATAATGGCGACGTGGCAGAAACCGGCACCAACCCGTTCCTGTCGTACAAGCACAGCTCGAACAAGGAAATCTCCCAGGAATTGCGCCTGGCGCAAAGCAACCAACGTTTGCAGTGGACCATAGGACTCTACGATCTCCGCAATACTCTGTTCGCCGATAACCTTTTCACCACGCCGATCGTGGATCCGCACGTACTGTCATACACCGGCCCGCTCGACTCGACCACCAAATCCTACGCCGCCTTCGGTGAAGCGACCTACTCGGTCCTGCCGACTTTCCGAGTGACGGGCGGCCTGCGCTATTCCTCCGACGTCCGCGCTGGCCACGGGATACTTTCGACCATCGCAGGGGGTGCAGACCACAGCACCTACTTCTCTGCCACCGAGCCGGTCCACAAAATCGACTACAAGATCGGAGTTGAGTACGATATTGCTCCGCAGTCAATGGTATACGCCAATGTGCGTACAGGGTTCATCGACGGCGGCTTCAACACCATTACCAGCACCCTGCAGTTCAATACCTTCAAACCGGAAACCGTGATCGCGTATACAGGGGGTATCAAAAACCGGTTTCTTGATAACCAACTCGAAGTGAATGACGAGATCTTCTATTACGACTACAAGAACTATCAGGTCACCTCAGTCGATAACGCCAATGGCACCAATATTTTCTATAACACCCAAAAGGCAACGATCTATGGCAACGATTTGCAGCTGCGATATCTCCTGACCCCGTCGGACCAGTTCAACATCGGGCTGAGCTACCTCAGCGCGGTCGCGACCACCCTGCTGCTGCCGCCCGCAACCGTGGGCGGTCCCGAAATCAACTACAGCGGTTATACTCTGCCCGATTCCCCCGCATGGTCGGCCACCCTGGGATATCAGCACACCTGGCTGTTCAACAGCGGCGCCACACTGCAAGGATTCGTATCGAGCCGTCTGCAAACCTCGTCCTGGGGCGAATATAATCACGCCTACGGGACCGACGCGCCGGGGTTTACTACTACCGACGCCACGTTAACCTACGCGCCGCCGACACAAAATTGGACCGTGGGCGCTTGGGTCAGGAATATAGAGAACACTGCTTACTATCAGGCGATCACGGCAGGAGGAGTGCCGGGACCGGCTGGTGGGTTCATCAGCCCACCGCGAACATTTGGGCTGCGGTTCACTTTTAAGCTGGGGGTGTAAGAAAGAAGTCTTCTTCCTTGAAAAAAAGAAGCAAAAAACATTTGCACGTTTAGAAAGGCTGCTACGGGCGCACGGGGAATTACATGGGTATCGACGCGAACGATGAACAAACAGCAAACAGCACGGTGTCCCGCGCCGAACTGGAACGGCGCTGGAGCCTGGTGGGCGCATACCTGCAGGAACGCGGGATCGAAGCGCTGGTGGTCATCGGCACCGGCAATGAACTCTCCGGCTACGTCGGCTGGTTGATCGACGCTCCGATCGCCTACCGCAGCGCGGTGATCTTCTACCGCGACGACCTGATGACGCTGATCTCCCATGGCGCCGCAGGCAGCGTCCGTACCTTCGACGGCCACGAGCGCGGCTTCCCCGGCATCGGCACAGTGGCCTCGGTCGCCGAGTTTCCCTCAGTCAATTTCAGCCAGACCTACGAGGCGCAAATCGCGTTGAACGAGCTCCGCCGCAAGGGCATCACTCGTGTGGCGCTGGCCGGCCCGCTGGCGATGCCGCAAGGCTTCATCACCACTCTGCGCGACGGACTGGGCAACGCAGTGTTCTTCGACATGACCGACGCCCTGGATCGCTGGAAGGCGATCAAGAGTGGCGAAGAACAGGCGCTACTGCGCGACGTGGCAGCCATGCACGACCAGGTGTTCGTAGCACTGCTGCCCCATATCCGCCCCGGGATCAGCGAGCGCGACGCGGCCAGCTTCGCCGAACGCGAGGGACGGCTGCGCGGCGGGCACTCCGGCGTGATCATGGTCGGCGCCGCACCCAGGGGGAGCGCCGCTTATATGAAACCGTCGCGCCGCCAGAGCCGCATTCTGCAGCCCGGCGACAGCGTGACAGTGTTGATCGAAAACGCCGGCAACAACGGCTACTTCTGCGAGCTTGGCCGACCGGTCGTGCTCGGGCCCGCCTCGACGCAACTGCAGGACGGGTTCGCTGCCGCCAAAGAGGCGCAGGACTACACCTTGTCGCTTTGCAAGCCGGGCGCGCTATGCAGCGAGATCGCGGCCGCCTATAATTCATGGCTCAAGCAACGCGGATTTGCGCCCGAACACCGGATCTTCGCCCACAGCCAGGGCACCGATCTGTTGGAGCGCCCGCTAATTCGGGAGGACGAGCCAATGACGATCGAAGCGGGCATGTGCCTGGCGGTACATCCAGGCATCGAAACCCCCGGTCTATTCGCGCTGATCTGCGACAATTACCTGATCACGGAAGATGGGCCGGGCGCGTGTTTGCATGCAACCGAAAAAAAGATCTTCGAAGTCTAAAGAGAAAGGAAGCATCTTTTTTGAAAAAAAGAAGCAAAAAACTTTTGTCACCTGGAACACACCAACCAAAGCCGGTGCGCTCCAAGTGACAAAGTTTTTTTGCTTCTTTTTGTTCACAAAAAGAAGACTTCTTCCCTGCAACTTAGCGCCGCGCAACGAGGAA
>Ga0302310_10001709_pt1 | contig 18438 bp, 17 predicted proteins | sample III_Palsa_N1_2_FD_200451 | JGI IMG/M metagenome (GOLD analysis project Ga0302310, IMG submission 200451) | Peat permafrost microbial communities from Stordalen Mire near Abisko, Sweden - III_Palsa_N1_2 | ecosystem: Environmental > Terrestrial > Soil > Palsa > Peat permafrost | place: Sweden...
CACGGCATTTGGTCAGCAGTTTGCCGAGCCAGATGCCGACGTCTTTGTCGAGTGGCTGTTTGCTGGCCGCGAGGGTGCCATCGAGATCGAAGGCGATCAGGCGTTTCATGCGGCCTCCGGTATGGCGATTTCGAACAGTGTTACCGGTTCGTTGGGGGTGAACTGCGCGGCGCCGAGGCTGGCGGGGAGCAGGACGACATCGCCTTGTTTCATCGAGACTTTGATGTCGCCGACGACAACTTTGCCGGCGCCGTGGGCGCAGACCAGGACGCGCGGATCGGCGGGTGCGCCGACGGTGAAGGCGTCGGATTGCTGCCAGCGGACCAGGTGGAAGTGGCTGTTTTCGAGCAGGTCCTGGCGCGGGTCGTCGCTGGAGGGCAGTGGCTTGACCGGGCCCTGGTCGAAGTCGATCGCTTTCAGGGCCTTGTCGACTTGCAGTTCGCGGGGTTTGCCGGTCTTGGCGTCGACGTGGTCCCAGTCGAACAGGCGGAAGGTGGTGTCGCTGTTTTCCTGGACTTCGAACACGATCACGCCATCGCCGAGCGAATGGACGGTGCCGGCTTCGATCATCACCGCCTGCCCCACTTCGGGTTTGAAGCTGGGCAGATGGGTGTCTGCGTTTTTGGCGTCGAGTGAGGCCAGGTCTTTGGGGGTCGTGCCGGGATTGAGGCCGGCGTAGATGCGCGCGTCCCTGGTGGCGCTCAGCACGATCCAGGCTTCGGTCTTGCCGGTGTCGCCCTTGGGGATCAGGTTGGTCTGGTCGTCGCGGGGGTGGACCTGGACCGAGAGCATTTTTTCGACGTCGAGGAATTTGAGCAGTAGCGGGAAGCGTTCGAACCGTTTGGCGTGGTCGCCGAGGATGTCGGTCTTGCGCGCTTTCATCAGGTCGCCCAGCGTCTGGCCGGCGAGCGAGCCGTTGGCGATCTGGCTGGAGAAATCGTCGCGGTCGCTCAGGATCCAGGCTTCGCCTATCGGTTCGTCGCCGGGCAATTTCGTGTCCATGAAATCGCCGAGCGCTCGGCCGCCCCAGAGCCGGTACTGGAACATGGGCGTGAACCGGAGCGGATAGAGCGGCTTGTCGGTCATTTTGACGTTTCCACATCGTGCAGGTGTGCCGCGGCGTTGATTGGCGCCGGGGACAGCAGGTAGCGTTGCACGGCTGCCGCGAACCCGTTGTTTTCGTTGGTTTCAGTTACGACGTTGGCTTTGGCCTGCACCTCCGGGGTCGCGTTGCCCATCGCGATCGAGAAACCGCTCTGGGCGAACATCAGCACGTCGTTGGCCATGTCGCCGATCGTGGCGATGCGCGAGACGGGGACGTTGAGGCGGGCGGACAGGGCGTGGACGACGGCGCCCTTGTTGGCCTGGGGGTGCGTGATATCGACGAAATGCGTCGATGAGCTGGTCGCGCTGACGCGGTCGCCGAAGCGGTCATCGAGGCGTTTCTGGACCTCGGCGATCTTGTCCTTGTCGTCGCTGACGCCGACGATTTTGTAGGCGCCGTCGAGATCGGCATCGGTCAGCGGGCGTTGGTGGGCGTCCATGTCGATGATCCAGGATTCGCGCGATACGACCGGGCCATCGATGTCGGACACGATCCAGTCGGTTTCGGTGTAGACCCACCAGTCGAGGCCGCAGTCGAGGATCACCTGCACGGCTTCGCGCGCGATCGTGGCATCAATCGGGTAGCGTTCGAGCACATTGCCCTTTGCATCCACGATCAGCCCGCCGTTGAAGCCGGCGATCGGCAGGGTCACGCCAAGCGCGGCGACGACGTGGCGCATGCCGAATGGGGGGCGCGCGCTGGTCAGGGTGAAGGCGATGCCGGCCTCGCCCAGGTTTTTTGCGGCGGCGATCGCTTCTCCGCTCAGCACTTTGTTGCTGGTTACCAGGGTGCCGTCGACGTCCGACAGCAGCAGGTCGATGTCGGCTTCGCCGCTCATGCGGTGTGCTCCTGGGGCAATTTGTCGGTCAGGGTTACGGGGCGCCATTTGCGGTCCGAATGCCGGCCGATCAGTTTGTCGGCGTCTTCCGGGCCTTCGCTGCCCGATGGGTAGTTCGGGAAATCGGGCGTGGTCTTGGCCCAGTTGTCGAGCAGGGGCTGGAGGATGCGCCAGCCGTGTTCGACCATGTCGGCGCGCATGAACAGCGTCTGGTCGCCGACCATCGCGTCGTGCAGCAGGACTTCGTAACCGACGCTGGGGACTTTTTCGAACCAGTCTTCGTAATGGAAATCCATGCGGACCGGCGCGAGTGCCATTGTCTGGCCGAGTTTCTTGGCCTCGAATTGCATCGAGATCGATTCATCGGGGGCGATGCGCATGACCAGCCAGTTCGGGCGCAGGCCGTCGGTCGTAGTGAATTCGTTGAACAGGCGTTGCGGTGCGGTTTTGAAGCAGATCGCGATTTCGGTGACGCGCGCGGCCAGGTGTTTTCCGGTGCGCAGGTAGAATGGCACGCCGGCCCAGCGCCAGTTATCGATTTCGAGTTCGACTGCGGCGTAGGTTTCCGTCGCGGAGTCGTGCGCTACATCGGGCTCGTCGCGGTAGGCGACGTGCGAGCCTTTGCCGCTGTCGCTCGGGCCGTATTGGCCGCGCACGGCTTTGCGTGCGGTGACTGCCGGGATTGCTGCGAGGACTTGCGCCTTGGCCGTGCGCACGTCGTCGGCGGACAGGCTGACCGGGGGTTCCATTGCGATCAGGGTCAGCAGGCTGAACATGTGGTTGGGCATCATGTCGCGCAGCGCGCCGGTCTGTTCGTAAAACGAGCCGCGTTTTTCGACGCCGACGGTTTCGGCCGCGGTGATCTGCACGTGGTCGATGCGTTCGCGGTTCCACAGCGGTTCGAAAATGCCGTTGGCGAAGCGCAGCGCGAGGATGTTCTGGACGGTTTCCTTGCCGAGGAAATGGTCGATGCGGAACACCTGGGTTTCGGCCATCGATCCGGCGATCTGGGCGTTGAGGGCTTTTGCCGACGGCAGGTCGTGGCCGAAGGGTTTTTCGATCACGACGCGGCGCCAGGTTTTTTCGGTTTCGGTGGTCAGCCCGGCGGTGGCCAGGTGGTTCACGATCGGGCCGAACAGGCGGTCGGCGACGGCCAGGTAGAACAGGACGTTGCCTTTGGTGCCGCGATCCTTGGCAGTCTTTTCGAGGACTTTGGCCAGTTCGTCATAGAGCGCGGGGTCGGTCAGGTCGCCCTGGACGAAGTCCATGCGCGCGGCGAGTTTTTCCCAGGTCTTGTCGTCGATCTTGTCGGCGTTGAACGTGCCGCTGCCTGATTTGACGATCGCGTCGAGGCTTTTGCGCAAGGCATCGCGCCATGAGTCCACGTCGTCTTCGCCGCGGGCGACGCCGATCAGTGCGAAGCCGTCGGCGAGCGCGCCGGTGGTTTCCAGGTCATAGAGCGCCGGGACCACCAGCCGTGCGGCCAGATCCCCCGTCGCGCCGAACAGCACCATCGCGCAGGGGTCTGCGGGCGACAAGCGGCTGCGTTTTACCGCCGGTTTTTTGGCCATGTCAGTGCTTGTCCGCTGCTGGCTCTTTGTGGCCGCCGAAGCCGAAGCGCATGGCCGAGAGCATGCGTTCGGCGAAGGTGTGTTCCTTGCGCGAGCGGAAGCGGGTGTAGAGCGCGCTGGTGAGGACTTCGGCCGAGACCGATTCCTCGATGGCGGCTTCGACGGTCCAGCGGCCCTCGCCCGAATCTTCGACAAAGCCGGAGAACGTGGAGAGGTCGGGGTTTTTCGCCAGCGCGGTTGCGCCGAGGTCGAGCAGCCAGGACGAGACGACGCTGCCGCGACGCCAGACTTCGGCGATGTCAGGCATGTTGAGGTCGAAGCGTTCGTCTTCGGGCAGGGCGTCGGACGACTTGTTCTGCAGGATGTCGAAGCCTTCGGCATATGCCTGCATCAGGCCGTATTCGATGCCGTTGTGGACCATTTTGACGAAGTGGCCTGCGCCGACGGGGCCCGCATGGATGTAGCCCTGTTCGGCGCGGCTGAAATCGCCTTCTAGACCGGGGGTGCGGCCGACATCGCCAACGCCGGGGGCGAGCGTCTTGAAGATCGGGTCGAGGCGATCGACGACTTTGGTGTCGCCGCCGATCATCATGCAATAGCCGCGGTCGAGGCCCCAGATGCCGCCCGACGTGCCGCAATCGACATAGTCGATGCCTTTTTCGGCGACCATTTTGGCGCGGCGGATGTCGTCCTTGTAGTAGGCGTTGCCGCCGTCGATGATGCAGTCGCCTTTGGACAGCAGTTCGCTTAGCTTGATCACGGTGTCTTCGGTGATCTTGCCTGCGGGCAGCATCGACCAGACGGCCGCAGGGTGCTCGAGCGCCTTGACCAGGTCTTCGAGCGAGCCGACCGAATTTGCGCCCTGTTTGGCGAGCGCTTCGCCCGGTGCCGGGTTGGCGTCATAGACGACGACTTTGTGGCCATCCTTCATCAGGCGTGCCGCGATATTGCTACCCATGCGGCCGAGGCCGATAATACCTAATTGCATCTGGAACTCCGGTTCTAACTGAATTGGTTCAGGCGAGCGCATCCTGGATGGCTTTGGCAAGTGCTGGCAAGCCGGTTGTCGCGTCGTCGAGATGAATACGAATCACCCGCCGACCGCGTTCGACCAGCACCGCGAGATCGCCTTTGGCTTGCGCGGCCTTGACTTGCGCGAACGTGTAGCGATGGCCGGGGACGGCGAGATCCTGCGCATTATCGCAGGTGATCTGCAGGAACACGCCGGTGTTGGGGCCGCCTTTGTAGGCCTGGCCCGTCGAGTGCAGGAAACGCGGGCCGAAGCCGACGCATGTAGCCGCTTTGGTTTTGTCGCGGATCAGGGCGCGCGTGGTGGTCAGTTGCGCGGTCGCGTCGGGGGTGCGGTCGATATAAGCGAGCAGTGCGGCGTAGTCGCCTGCCTCGATCCGGCCGAAGTGGCGTTTGAGGTAGTCGGCGACCGATGCCTGATGGCCAAGGGCCGCGGCATTGCCCGGGTCGGCGAAGATTTTGACGCCTTCGCCGGTGTAGATCGGCTGGTCTTCGTCGGGAGCTTCGCCCTTTTCGTAGGCGTCGGTCAGCGCGCGGGTCTTGATCTTGCTGGCTTCGACATCGGGCTGGTCGAACGGGTCGATGCCGATGATCGAGCCGGCGACTGCGACGGCGATTTCCCAGCGGAAGAATTCCTGGCCGATGTCTTCGGGGTTGTTGATCGTCAGGGTGACGACCGGGTGCCCGGCTTTGGCCAAGGCCGCCATGGCCGCGCGTTGGGCGGGGTCGAAGTCGCTGGCCAGTTCGACGTAAGTGAAGATGCGGTCGGTGCCGTAGACTGCGGGATCGCCCAGCGGTTCGTCGGTCATCGGGATCAGGCCGTGGCCTTGCTTGCCGGTGCTTTCGGCGAGGAGCTGTTCGAGCCAGGCGCCGAGCGCTGCGATTTTTGGCGAGGCGACGATCGTGACTTTGTCGCGGCCGAGCGAGTGGGCGGCGACGCCGAGCGCGACGCCGAGCTGGACGCCCGGGTTGTGTTCGGGGGGGACGTCAGCGCCGCAGGCGCGTTCCATCAACAAAGTGCGGCGTTCGAAGTCGGCGACATCGAGGCCGATTGCGGCTGCGGGGACGCGGCCGAAATTGGACAGGACCGAGTAGCGGCCGCCGATGGTGGGAATGCCGGGGAAGATTGCGGACCACTTGTCGTCCTTGGCGCGCTTTTCCATGGCCGAGCCGGGATCGGTGACGGCGATGAAGTGTTGCGCGACGGCGTCCTTGCCCACGCTTTTGCTGACCAGGTCCCAGAAATAATCGGTGAAGATATTGGGTTCGAGCGTGCTGCCCGATTTGGACGAGGTGACGAAGACGGTGGTGTTGAGCGTGATTGCGCCGACCAGTTCGGTGATCTGTTGCGGGTCGGTGCTGTCGAGCATGTGGAATTTGGGCCAGCCGGATTTTTCGCCGAGGACTTCGGCGAGCACTTGTGGCCCGAGGCTGGAACCGCCCATGCCGAGCAGGACGAGATCGGTGAAGCCTCTGTCGTGGATGTGTTCGGCGAGTTTGGCGACCGAATGGTCGTCGATCTGGTCATCGACGACGCGCAGCCAGCCGCCCCATTTGGCTTCGTCGGCGTTGGTCCACAGGCTTGCGTCCATGTTCCACAGGCGGCGGATTTTGCCGCCGGCGCGCCAGGCGTCCATTTCGTCGGCGATTGCGGCCTTGGCGGCGTCCGATCCGGGGTCGAGTGTTGTCGCGCCGACTGCGTCGGGTGCGGCTTCGCGGGTCTGGCGGGCGACGGCGCCGAGCAATTTGTCGAAGGCGTCGCTGAACAGTTTTACGCCGTCGACGACGAGGCCGTGGCAGACTTCATCGAGATCGATGCCGAGATCGGCGAGCGCGGCCAGGGTTTTGCGCGCGTCGTCCAAGTCGGTTGCGATGGTGTCGGGCTGGACATCGCCGTGGTCGCGGAAGGCGTCGAGCGTTTTGGGTGGGATCGTGTCGACGGTGTCCTTGCCGATCAGCGCTTCGACATAGAGCGTGTCTTTGAGCGATTTCGACTTGGTGCTGGTCGAGGCCCAGAGCAGGCGCTGCGTGCGCGCGCCGGCTTTTGCCAGGGCTTCCCAGCGGGCGCCGGCGAACAGGTCGGCGTATTTCACATAGGCCAGCTTGGCGTTGGCGATGGCGACTTTGCCGCGAAGGTCGTCGCCTTTGGCAGGCGTTTCGAGGGCGTCGATTTTCTTGTCGATCGCGGCGTCGATGCGGCTGACGAAGAAGCTGGCGACGCTGGCCAGTTTCGAGATGTCACCGCCGGCGGCCTGGAAATCCTCGAGCCCGCCGATGTAGGCTTCGGCGACTTTGCGGTACATATCGACGGAGAACAGCAGGGTGACGTTGACGTTGATGCCTTTGCCGATGACCGCGCGAATGGCGGGCAGACCGGCGTCGGTCGCGGGGATTTTCACCATCAGGTTCGGGCGATCGACCGAGTGCCACAAGTGGACGGCTTCGGCGATCGTCGCTTCGGTGTCGTTGGCGAGGTAGGGAGAGCATTCGAGGCTGACATAGCCATCACGGCCCGATGTTGCCTCGTAGACCGAATAGAGGACATCGGCCGCGGCCTTGATGTCGGCGATCACCAGGTGTTCGTAGGTCTGGGCGATCGTTGGTGCGCCGTGGGCGGTGAAATCCTTGATCGCGCCGCTGTATTCATCGCTATCGGCGATCGCTTGTTCGAAGATCGACGGGTTCGACGTGACGCCTTTGACGCCGTCGGTTTCGATCATCCGCGCCAGGTCGTTCTGGATGAAGCTGCGTTTGAGGAAGTCGAGCCAGACGGACTGGCCGGCGCCGCCCAGGCCCTGGAGCGGGTTCGACGTGCGGTTTGCTTCGAGAGTGGTCACGCTTTGATCTCCGTGCCGATAGCTGAATTTGGGGCCAGTTGTTTACGTGCAGCGGCCAGGACAGCTTCTTTCGTGAAGCCGAACTTGGCCATCAGGTCCTTGATTGGGGCGGACGCGCCGAAGGTGTGCATGCCGATGATCGTGCCAGAGGGGCCGGCGTAGCGGTCCCAGCCGATGACCGAGCCGGCCTCGACGGTCACGCGTTTGGTGACAGCCTTGGGCAGGACGGATTCGCGGTAGGCATCGCTTTGTGCTTCGAACAGTTCCCACGACGGCATCGAGACGACGCGGACTGCCACACCTTCATCGCGGAGGGTTTCGTAGGCGCTGACGCAAAGCGAGAGCTCGCTGCCGGTGCCAATCAGGATCAGGTCGGGCACGCCGTCCTTTGCATCGGCCATGACGTAGGCGCCTTTGGCCAGCCAGGCGGCGGGGGCGTAGATCTTGCGATCGTATGTCGGGACGGCCTGGCGGGTCAGTGCGATTGCGCTCGGCTGGTGGCGCAATTGGGCGATGACCTTGTAGGCTTCGACCACTTCGTTGGCATCGCCGGGGCGCAGGGTGATCAGGCCGGGGACGCTGCGCAGTGACAGCAGTTGTTCGACGGGCTGGTGGGTTGGGCCGTCTTCGCCCAGGCCGATGGAATCGTGCGTGTAGATGAAGATCGAGGGGATGTTCATCAGCGCGGCGAGCCGGATCGGGGGCTTCATGTAGTCGGAGAAGATCAGGAAGGTCGAGCCGTAGGCGCGCAGGCCGGTCAGCGTCATGCCGTTGACGATTGCGCCCATGGCGTGTTCGCGGATGCCGAAATGGAGGTTTCTGCCAGCGGTTTCGGCTTCGAACGAGCCTGCGCCGTCGAAGGTCATGTTGGTCTTGGTCGAGGGTGACAGGTCGGCGGCGCCGCCGATCAGCCAGGGGTAGGCTTCGGCCAGGGCGTTGAGGACTTTGCCGCCGACTGCGCGGGTGGCTTCGCCTTTGGCGTCGGCGGGATAGGCGGGGAGAGCCTTGTCCCAGTCGGTGGGGGCTTCGCCCTTGAAGAACGCGTCGAGTTTGGCGGCTTCGTCGGGGTGTGCGGTGCGGTAGGTTTCGAGGGTTTTGTGCCACTCGTCGGCCAATTTGCCGCCGCGGGCGCCGATGCCTTGGTCGAAATGTGCCGTGACGCCGTCGGGGATCAGGAATTTGGCGTCTTCGGGCCAGCCGTAGAAGGCCTTGGTCAGGCGCACTTCGTCTTCGCCCAATGCTTCGCCGTGGGCTTTTTCGCTGTCCTGCTTGTGGGGCGAGCCGTAGCCGATGTGGCTGTCGACGACGATCAGCAGGGGGGCGCCGCGTTCGGATTTGAACTTGGTGTAGGCTGCGGCCAGGGCTGCGGTGTCGTTGGCGTCGGTCACGTGTTCGGTGCGCCAGCCGTAGGCACGGAAGCGCGCGGCGACGTCTTCGTTGAACGCAAGGGCGGTCTTGCCTTCGATCGTGATCGAGTTGTTGTCGTAGATCCAGCACAAGTTGCCGAGCTGGAGATGGCCGGCGATCGAGGCGGCTTCGCTGGCGATGCCCTCCATCATGTCGCCGTCGCCGCAGAATGTGTAGACGTCATAGTCGAACAGCGTGGCGTCGGGCTGGTTGAACTGGTTGCCCAGCCATTTGCCGGCCATGGCCATGCCGACGCTGTTCGCACAGCCCTGCCCCAGCGGACCGGTCGTGGTTTCGACGCCGGTGGTGTGTTCGTGTTCGGGGTGGCCGGGGCATTTGCTGTCGAGCTGGCGGAACGCCTTGATGTCGTCGAGCGTGACGGCGGCGCGGTCGGGGTCTGTCGCATCGCGCACGCCGGTCAGGTTCAGCAGGCTGTAAAGCAGCATCGAGGCGTGGCCGTTGGACAGGACGAAGCGGTCGCGATTGGGCCAGTGCGGGGTTTTGGGGTCGTAGCGCAGGAACGACTGCCACAGGGTGTAGGCAACTGGCGCCAGGGCCATCGGGGTGCCGGGATGGCCTGAGTCGGCCTTTTGCACCGCGTCCATCGACAGTGTGCGGATGGTGTTGATGGCCAGCGTGTCGATATCTGACGCGGAAGGGGCGGCAGGGGCGTGCCCGGTCAGGGTGGCGGCGGCTTGGTCGCTCATCGCTCTAATCTCCAGATGCTGTTGGTCGGGCGCGTTCAGTCATGTGTGCGGTGGTATCAGGCCGGGTATTGCAGCGGGATGATACGTTGGTGTGACTGCGCGCTCGAATGATCGAGGGTATGCTATCCAAAATTGCCGATCGGGGGTTTCGTTCCCTTCGGTGGATCAAAGAGTTGTGTCAAAGCGTCGCGGGGGGTGGACCTTTGGATTGTGTGGGGGATTTGTGGCATTGACTGGCCAGGTTGTATTTGTGCCGGGCGGGCGCGTCTTGCATAATTCTGCGCTAGTTGCGCGTGCGCGTCATCGATGGGGTTGTGTCATGAGGCGCGGGCCCACCCCCCCCCAAACAGCGGCCCCTCCACCACCCTTCGGGCGGTCCCCCTCCCCATTTCGGGGAGGAATTTTTAGGGTTCTGTGATGCTTAAACTCGAGAAAAGTGCTGCTGCGCGGGCTGCTTGTGATGAGATTTTGAGCGGGATGGTGATTGGGTTGGGGACCGGGTCGACGGTTGCTGAACTGATTCCTGTTTTGGCGGCTCGGGTTCGGGACGGGTTGAATGTGACTGCGGTGGCGACTTCGGTGGCGACTGAGGTCGCGGCTCGGGCGGCGGGGATTTTGGTGGTGGCATTCGAGGATCTGGCGCGGGTCGATCTGACGATCGATGGGGTGGATGAGATCGATCCTTCGTTGCGCGCGATCAAGGGTGCGGGTGGAGCGCTGTTGCGGGAGAAGATCGTGGCGACAGCTTCGGCGCGGATGATTGCGATTGCGGACAGTTCGAAGTTCAGTGACGCGATTGGCGGGCGGCAGGTGCCGGTTGAGGTTTTGCCGTTTGCGCGGGAATTTGTGTTGCGTGCGGTCGGGGCGATCGGGGGGGCGCCGGTGTTGCGCCTGGCTGACGGAGCGCCGGTGTTGTCGGACCAGGGCAATTTGCTGGTCGATTGCGCATTTGGTGATCTGCGCGATGCCGCTGCGGTGGCGCGGGCGCTGTCGGACATTCCCGGGGTGTTGGGACACGGGTTGTTTTTGAGCGAGATCGACGCGTTGTATATTGCGCATGGTAATGCGGTGGAGCGGCGCGAGCGGCCTTAGATTGGCGTCTGGAACAATTGGCGCGTCAATCGGTTAGTCCGTTAACAGAGGATGTCGATAACAACCGGTCGTAAAATCAGACCATTTTTCAGAGGATGCGCATATGTCGCTCGGTCTTATTCTTGTCATCCTCCTCGTGATCTTCCTGCTCGGCGGGTTTAGCGGGCGTTTCGGCGGTTATGGCTACGGCTATGGCCATGGCGGGATCAGCGTAATCGGCATCGTGCTGATCATCCTGGTGATCCTGCTGCTTACCGGGCGGATCTGATCCCGCTCTCTATCTACGAGGAACCACGCGCATGGACCTGATAAACGTAATAATCGTCTTGATGGTCGTCGGGGTGCTGCTCTGGCTGGTCAATACGTACCTGCCGATGCAGGGCACGATCAAATCGATCCTCAACGCCGTGGTCGTGATTGCGGTCGTGTTGTGGCTGCTGCGGATTTTCGGGCTGCTCGATACGCTCAACTCGGTCATCGTTCACAAATAATCTGAATTTTTTGCAATGCGGCATTGGCAGGATCGCACGACCATTGGTTGTGGGGCGGGGCTGATGCCGTTTGCGTTTCGACCTGCATCGGAGACTGGCTTATGACGATGGTGACCACCCGCGATGGGACGCGCCTGTTTTGCAAGGAACTGGGCCATGGCCGGCCCGTCGTGCTGATCCATGGCTGGCCGCTGACCAGCGACAGTTGGGACCCGATTGCGCTGGCGCTGGCCGAGGCCGGGTTTCGCGCGATCGTGTATGACCGGCGCGGGTTCGGGCGGTCGGACCAGCCGTGGCATGGGTATGACTATGACACTTTTGCCGACGACCTTGCCGATGTGATGGCGTTTTGCGGGTTGGATGCCGATGTTGCGCTGATCGGGTTTTCGATGGGTGGCGGCGAGATTGCGCGGTATATGTCGCGCCATCATGCCGCGGGTGTGACCCAGGTTGCGCTGATCAGTTCGGTCGTGCCGTTCATGTTGCAGGACGACAGCAATCCCGAAGGCGTGCCCGAGGTGACGTTTGCCGAAATGGACCAGGGCATGCGCGAGGATCGGGCGCATTTCCTCGTGCAGTTTTTCAAGCAGTTCTATGGCGTTGGCTTCGTCAGCAAGCCGGTCAGCAATGAAGTGCTCGACTGGTCGTGGAACATGGCGATGCAGGCCGGGTTGCACCCTACCCTCGCCGCGGCCAAGGCGTTCAGCACCACCGATTTCCGCGGGGATCTTGCGTCGATTACCGTGCCTACGCTGATCGTTCATGGCACTGCCGACAAGACTGTGCCGATTGCGGCGACCGGCCGCGAGGCTGCGCGTTTGCTGCATGATGCGTTGCTGATCGAATATACCGATGAACCGCATGGGGTGTTTGCGACGCAGACCGGGGCTTTGGCTTCGGACCTGATTACGTTTCTAACCGGTGGGCTTGATAGCGTGCAGGCTGGGCTGCGGCAGGCTGTGGTCGATGCGGTTACGGCGCAGAGTATCAGTTCTTCACTGGTTTGATGGGGCCAGGGAAGAAGAAGTGGGGTTCCGGATCAAGTCCGGGACGACGTGGATGTTGGGTTGGTGCTATTTGGGCCAGGATCGCTTTGCCCCCGGAATGACCGGGGGCGCTGTCCCGTCAAGAACAGCGCCCCCGCAGGCGCCTGCAGACTGGACGGGGAGGGGGAAGCCAGCCCGCGGCACCTGTCTCGGAAAGTCGGGATTGCGAATTCAGCGCAGGGCGCCCGTTCGCAGGAGATTGGCCGCGCCGGGGAGCGCGATGGCACCGATCAGGGGCACGCAGAATGTGGTGAGAGTCAGTGGGCTGTCGGTGATGTCGCCGTGGGCGCAGGCTATGCCGCCGATCAGGGCGCCGGCGATGCCGAGCGCCACATTGGCGAGAAGGCCGAACCGTTCGCGCATGACCATGGCCGTCAGTGAACCTGTACAGGCACCGATGACCAGCCACACGAGGAGATTCATGAACGTACGCTTCCGATTGTTGTATCGACCAGAGGAACCGTGCACAGTCGCAAAAGTTCCTTATGCGATTGGCTTTAGCGAGATTTTTGCGGGTGATTGGGCATGACCATTTGAAAGTCGCGGGCGAAACGGTGCGTGGATGGCGTCTCTGGTCGAGGCGGGCCGGGCTTGTGGTCGTGCTGTTGGGCACAGGCTGTTCGCAAGTGGAGAGCGTGTTGCCGGGCTCGCGTTCGGACGCGTGGTATGGGTATTATTACGAGAATGTGATGGTCAGCACTGCGCCGGCGATGTCGAAGCCGTTTTCATCGGCGAAGGAGTGCCTGGCGTCGATGCGTGCCTATACCAGCACGTCGGCGCGCTGGACCGGATTTGCCTGTGGCCGCGGGTGCTCGGCGCCAAAGGATGGTGCGGTGAGCGATTGCGCCGAGGTTGTGCACTGAGCCATGTTTGCGGCCACGGAACCACACAAGAATTTTCGCTCGGCGATTGGCCGGTTCCTGGCGGTGGGCTTTGCTGCGCTGCTGGGAGTGATCGTGTCGGCGGGCGTATTGATGGCGGTGAGCCAGCAGCAATCGCGCTGGATCGTGCACACGCACCAGGTGCAGACCGAGATTTCTTCGATCCGGCTGTCGGTGACGCAGTTGATCGGAGTGAAGCTGGGCAACCGGCTGCGCCAGAAGCACGAGGGCGACCAGCACACCGATACGATCAAGGCGACGCTGGATCGGAGCATCGCGACATTGTCGCGGATGACGAATGACAATCCGCGCCAGCAGGCCCGCATCCCGCTACTGGCGATCAGCGTGGCGCAAGTCGAGGAAGAGGCGGGGCTGGATGTTCCGCTCGATGCGCGCGTCGGGACGTTGAGCGATGATCCGGCCGAAAGGGTTACCGCGCTGTGTGCGACGATGCTGGACGAAGAAAACCTGTTGATGGCGCACCGCTACAAACGGCGCAGCGACATTGCCAGCGCGCTGTATGTCATCCTGGGGCTGACGGCTGTGCTGCTGCTGATCGTGGCGGTGCTCGCGTATATCACGATCCGCAGTTACACGCGCGAGATCACCGCGTCGCGGCAGGCGCTGCGGGCCGCGAACGACGGGCTGGAAGCGGCGGTGCAGGAGCGCACGGGCGACCTGATGCGCGCGAACGCCGAGATTCAGCGGTTTGCCTATATCGTCAGCCATGACCTGCGATCGCCGCTGGTCAATATCCTGGGCTTTACGGCCGAAATCGAATCCGCGATTCACATCCTGCGCACCGAGCTTGAACCCAGGTTGGACGGGCAGCCGCTGAGCGTGACGCCGGTCGTCGAGACGATCATGACCGAAGAGATGCCGGAAGCGATCGATTTCATCCGGACGTCGGCGATGAAAATGGATCGGCTGATCAATGCGATCCTGCATTTGTCGCGACTGGGTGCGCGCCGGCTCAATCCGGCGTGGCAACCATTGCACGCGCTGGTCCAGACGGTGGCCGACACCTTGCAGACGCTGGTCAACCAGTCTGGCGGGGCGATCGAGATTGCCAGTCCGATGCCCGATATGTTTGTCGACGGCGTTGCGCTGGAACAGATCCTGGCGAACCTGATCGAGAATGCGATCAAGTACCGCAGTCCCGACCGGGTCTTGCGCGTCGACGTGACGGCGCAGCGCATGGGCGACCGGGTGGCGATTGCGGTGGCGGACAATGGCCGCGGGATCGACACGCGCGACACCGACCGGGTGTTCGACCTGTTTCGCCGGTCGGGCATGCAGGACCAGCCGGGCGAAGGCATAGGTCTTGCCCATGTCCGGGCTTTGGCTTACCGCCTCGGCGGAACGATCGGGCTGGAAACGACGCTGGGGGTCGGGTCGACTTTTACCCTGATTTTGCCTGTTCACTTCAGTGAAGAGGTTCCGTCCGATAGCAAACCATCCCAATAAAGAGCCAGGTGAAGACGAATGACCGAGCACCAACCGCTGAGCATTATCATGGTCGAGGATGATGCCGGCCATGCGCGTCTGATCGAGAAGAATATCCGCCGTGCCGGGATATCGAACACGATCCATCATTTCACCGATGGCACGTCGGCGCTGGCGTATATCCTGGATGCGGAAGAGGGCCCTGCCCGCAACGGGCCTGCGCTGATCCTGCTCGATCTGAATTTGCCCGACATGAGCGGGACCGACATCCTGAAGCGGATCAAGGACGAGCCACGGTTGCGCCGTACCCCGGTCGTGATCCTGACCACGACCGACGACAAGCAGGAAATCCAGCACTGCTATGACCTGGGGTGCAATGTTTATATTACCAAGCCGCTGAATTACGAGAGCTTTTCGGACGCCATCCGGCGCCTCGGGTTGTTCCTTTCGGTTATCCAGTTACCCGACCCCGACTGATGCCGAACACCGGCGCGCGCATTCTCTATATCGATGACGAAGTTGGCCTGTGCCGGCTGGCGCAGCGCCGGCTGTCGCGGCTCGGTTTTAAGGTAACTGTCGCCCACAGCGGGCTCGACGGGCTCGCACTGGCGCGCGAACAGGCATTCGACCTGGTCGCGCTCGATCATTACATGCCCGGGCAGAACGGGATCGAGACGCTGGGCGCGCTGATGAAGCTGCCGGAAGTGCCGGCGGTGGTTTATGTGACCGGGTCCGACGAGACCGATGTCGCGGTCAACGCGCTGAAGGCCGGGGCGACCGACTATATGGTCAAGACGGCGAGCGACGATTTTTTCGACCTGTTGGGGCGGACGATCAACCAGGCGCTGGATACGCGCCGGATGATGGCCGAGAAAACGCGGGCGGAGCAACGCCTGCGCGAATCCAACGCGCAGCTCGCAGCGATGCTGAGCGAGATGAACCACCGGGTCGCCAACAGCCTGCAGATCGTGACCGCGCTGGTCGAATTGCAGGAGCGCCGGACGAAGAGCGAAGAGACCAAATCGGTCATGCGCGATATTCGCCAGCGGATCGACGCGGTATCGCGGGTGCACCGCCAGCTCTATGCCAGCGGCGGCGGCGCGATGATCGACATGGGCGACTATATATCGGGGATTGCCGAGAACCTGGCGCTGACTTTTGCCAGCACGAGCGCGGCCCGGCCGATCAAGGTGGAGGCCGATGCGATCGAGCTGCCGGCGTCGGATGCGATTTCGATCGGCATCCTGATCAACGAGCTGGTCAGCAATGCTTGCAAATATGCCTATCCCGATGATCGTGATGGCGAGGTCCGGGTGCTCTTTGCGGCGCGCGGGGCGGATGGGGAACCTGGCAACGGGGACAATGCGCAGCCGGCGTTTCGGCTCGCGGTCGAGGACGATGGCTGCGGCGTGGACGAACATGCGGTTCCCACGGGAACCGGGATCGGCACGCAGATCATTCGCGCGATGGCCGATACGCTGGGCGCGACGATTGCGCAGGCGAACACCAGTCCCGGGCTGCGCACTACGGTGGAACGGCGCGCAACCGCGTAAGCGGGCGGGTTTGCGCCCGGAGCGCCCAGACAAAACCGGGATCGCCAACCCCGAGCCCCTAACCCTTGTTATGTGTGGCAGATCGGCAACATATTTTTGGTTCCCGACCAAAAATGTTTTTCCTGCAGTTTGCGATGCAACAAAAGATTGGGTCGCCAATTTGTAGTTTGAACGCCAGCGAGACCGACATGTACGGTCACAATGGGTTAAAACGAGGGAAACCAAATGAAAAAGCTGCTCATTGCTTCAGCGCTTGCTTCTTCCGCCCTGGCGGGAACGGCATTCGCTGATGATACAGGACCATACGTCACCGTCGAAGGTGGCGCGGTCAAACAGGAACGCGCCATTGTCGTCGATGACGCATCGGGCATCGGTCGCACCGACCGCTTTCGCGTGGGTTGGGAAGCCGGTGGCGCACTGGGTTACGACCTTGGCCACTTCAAGCTTGAAGCTGAAGGCTTCTTTCAGCGCAAGCAGCTGCGCGGCCAGAACCAGGAAGTGAATAACAACGCCGCGTTTATCGCGACGGGTTACCACGGCGACGACGGCGGCTTCACCTCGACTTGGGCTGCCATGGGCAACGCTCTCGTCCAGCTGGGCCATTGGGGCGGAATCAAGGCGTATGCCGGCGGCGGTGCTGGTTATGCCCGCACGCGTCTGGTCGAATATGTCGGCTTCCCCGATCGCGTTATCGATCACGAAGGCCGCTTTGCGTGGCAGGGTCTTGCTGGCGTAACGATGCCGGTCAGCCACAACCTCGACCTGGGTGTGAAATATCGCTATTTCCGTCCTGACGCGTTGCATATGGTCGGCCTGGATGGCGAAACCGAAACGTACAAGATGCGTTCGCATTCGTTGCTGGCGACACTGACGTACAACTTTGGTGAAGCAAAGGCAGCACCGATGGAAGCGGCTCCGCCGCCACCTCCACCGCCGCCGCCTCCTCCGCCGCCCCCACCGCCACCGCCGCCACCAGCGCCAGTGTGCAACAAGGGTCCGTACATCGTGTTCTTCGACTGGAACAAGTCGGATATCTCGCCTGAAGCGGCGAACATCCTCGACAGCGCGATCCAGGCTTATGGCAACTGTGCCAACGTTCCGATCATGCTCGGTGGCTACACCGACGCTTCGGGTACCGTTAAGTACAACCTGGGTCTGGCCGCACGTCGCGATGACTCGGTGCAGTCGTACCTGACCGCGCATGGCATTGCTGCTGCTGCGATCTCGTCGCATGCATACGGTAAAGCCAACCAGCGCGTGCCCACCGCCGACGGTGTGCGCGAACTGCAGAACCGTCGCGTGGAAATCACGTACGGTCCTGGCTCGGGCAACTGATCCAAGCAAAAATGAGAAAGGGGGCTGGAGCGATCCGGCCCCTTTTTTTGTGCCTGGCGCTGCCATATCGGACCCGATCGAGGCCGATCGGTGTGTTGCGGATTAGCAACAGCAGGGACAAATGGTTTTCGACCGCGCTTTGCCGTGCAACACATTCGATTTTGGTTCGTATAATGGTAGCAGCCATCGGCGCCCGTCCTGACGGTAACGCCGGTTTACGATGGGGATTATATGAAGAAACTTATCATTGCATCGGCGCTTGCCACGACCGTGCTTTCGGGAACGGCGTTTGCAGACGAGACCGGACCTTACGCCACGATCGAAGGCGGTGCGGTCAAGCAGCAGCGCACCGATATCTACGACGATGCCTCGGGCATTGGACGTACCGACCGGTTCCGCGTGGGCTGGGAAGCCGGCGGCGCGATCGGCTATGACCTCGGTCATTTCCGCCTTGAAGCGGAAGGTTTCTATCAGCGCAAGACGCTGAAAGAACAGGATCAGAACGTTGGCGGCGCCTATGTCGCAACGACGTACGACGGCGGCAGCGGCGGCCACACTTCGACCTATGCGGCGATGGCCAATGCCCTGGTCGGTCTGGGCCATTGGGGCGGCATCAAGGCTTATGTCGGCGGCGGTGCCGGTGCGGCCAAGACCCGTCTGGTCGAATATGTCGGCTTTCCCGATCAGGTCAATGACTCGCACCACGGCTTTGCCTGGCAGGCGCTTGCTGGCGTGACCATGCCGGTCAGCCACAACATCGACCTCGGTGTGAAATATCGCTATTTCCGCCCCGACAACTTCCACGTCATCGGCGCGGATGGCGAAACTGAATCGTTCAACATGCGCACGCATTCGTTGCTGGCGACGTTGACGTACAACTTTGGTGCCGAGAAGGCAGCACCGATGGAAGCGGCTCCGCCGCCACCCCCACCGCCGCCGCCTCCTCCGCCGCCCCCACCGCCACCGCCGCCACCAGCGCCAGTGTGCAATAAGGGTCCGTACATCGTGTTCTTCGACTGGAACAAGTCGGATATCTCGCCTGAAGCGGCGAACATCCTCGACAGCGCGATCCAGGCTTATGGCAACTGTGCCAACGTTCC
>Ga0302310_10001711_pt1 | contig 18432 bp, 8 predicted proteins | sample III_Palsa_N1_2_FD_200451 | JGI IMG/M metagenome (GOLD analysis project Ga0302310, IMG submission 200451) | Peat permafrost microbial communities from Stordalen Mire near Abisko, Sweden - III_Palsa_N1_2 | ecosystem: Environmental > Terrestrial > Soil > Palsa > Peat permafrost | place: Sweden...
CTTCGACGGAGTTGGAAACATCTCTTCCACTACCGATGAGAACGCAGGCGGCACGATCTCCTCCAATACTCTCTACGGCACCTACACCGTCTTCGCCAACGGGCGTACGACCGCCTACCTCTATCCAGCCGGCGACGGTGGATGCCTCGATTGCGCCAAAATCCCAACCTACTTCTATCTGGTCGGCACGGACCGGGGATTTGCGATGGACTTCACCAGTTCGGTCACGTCCGGCTACTTCCAACCGCAAATGGGTTCCAGCTTCACGTCAGCCTCGTTTAGCGGAAGCTACTCGATCGGGACTATCGAACCCGTTGCCCAGAGCGCGGTCTATCAATCGGGATACCTCACCTCCACCAGCGCCGGCTCCGTCGCTGGAGTGGAGGACCAGAATCTAGCCGGGACACTTACTCCGGACGCTGCCGTGAGCACCACTTACACGACAGCAACCAACGGTCGCATCGCCTTTAGCCCATCCACGGCCAGCAGCCCCATCCTCTATATCGTCTCTCCCACCGAGGCGCTGTTCCTGGATCTTTCTTCCACGGTGCCAGTCATCCAGGATCTGATCCACGAGTAAACCCGTTTCACTATGTGTAGTGCAAACTTTGTCATCTCGACCGAAGCGGAGCGCTTTTGCGGAGCGCAGTGGAGAGACCCCTGTATTTGCTTCTGCCGCCGACCCTCTACAACCTAGCTGAAAATGCTCTGGATACCCGCCCAGCAGGGAACTGCGGCTAGACGTCTGGCATACTTGTCCGCCTCAACCTTCTTCATGCATAGCTCCATGCGCTGGCAGCCCCTGACGGCTTCTTGCCGCACAACGACTGGTCATCGCACCTTCAAGAAGACATGAAAAAGCGGAGCCATGTAGCGCTGCCGCCATTTTATTCATCTGTGTCTTACGGCTTGCCGAGCACACCGAGCGAAAGCAACGGCCATGCCGGAACAGCCGCACCGATGATCTGGGCTACATTCCCACCCGCGCTTCCAGTCACCCATACCGATCCAGTGCTATCCACCGAATCACTGCGCACTACACTGAAGGCCGCCGTGCAGGCCGTGGCTCCCGCTGTTGCCGGGATGCAAGGCCGCAAGCCTGTACTCACACCGGTACTCGGCACTGTGACAACGACCCTCGCCCCTACATTGTCTGCTGCGAAGACCGTCCCTGCGCCATCGACTGCTCCATACTCGGGTCCGATGTAGACCGTGGGTGATCCCAGAATCTCAGTGCCTGGCGTCACTGCCGTTACCTCAGTCGCAACGCTGGGCGACGCAGTCGTCGTGGAGAGCGTTGGAACCAGCGGAATAATTCCGCCTTGCGTGCTGGTCCCCGCCGCTCCCTGGTTATAGAGCAGCGCGTACGCGGTGAACGGAGTCGTGTAGTTTGAGAAAACAATGCCTTGCGGATCTTCACCCAAACCAACGCTACCCGAAACAGTGCTGCTGGAACTGTAGGCCGGGGCAGAGGGACTTCCCATATTTTGAAGCACGGTCACATAATTTGCTGTCGTGGTCGTGCTCGAACTGGCCGACACCCAGATGTTCTGGTCAGGGTCGATGCCGATTCCATAGCCACGCGGACTCGTCAGTGCCTCGGCCGTAGCTGTGGTGCCTGAGCTTGAGGTTTCGAAGAGATTGGAGGTGGGTGTTGAGCTATTGCTCGTGGTGAACCACATGTTGTTGGCGCGATCGACCGCCGTATAGTTTGAGGCTCCAGCGGTACCGGCAATCGTGGCGAACGTCGAACTGAGGACACCCGCCTTGGTTGCGGTATACCGCAACACCGCAGGGTTCGCAAGCACAGTGGACGCGTACACCGATCCCAGCGCATCGGTGCTGATGCCATACGCATCGATGTAAGTAGTGCTGTTTGTGGTCCCGCCCAGGAACGTCCCATTCGACGAGATCGACAGCATATTCGACTGCGTCGACGTATTGGCTGTCTGATTCCCGATATAGAAGGTGTCGTTGATGTCCAGTGCCCCACTCTGCACGTACGTCAGGCCCTGCACGCCCGTCGAAGCCCCCATCCCCTTGGGATAGTTGATTGCAATGCTGAAATCCACCAGGTTTGTTGGAGGATTGCCGCCAGTGCCCGCTGGGATGATCGGCGTAAAGAAGTTGCCCGTCGTGCTGGTGCTGACCACGTTATAAAACGTATAGATGCTCTGGCTGTTGCCGTTGCCATAGAGCGTCGGATTGCTGGCCAGGTTTATCAGCGACGAAAATGTGTTCGTCGGTTTGGTGCCGCCGATCGCCGTCGCGCCGAACACAATGGTGCATGCCGGTGATGTAGCTCCAATGCTGTCGACGCAGTTCTCATAGATGTCGGCGATCGTGTTGATCAGCGCCTGCGGAACGATGGCTGCCGAGTTGCCCGGGACCGTCGTATGTGCACCGTCGTTGCTCCACACGTTGATGAGGTTGGCTGCGTTCTGGAAGGCATGGAGTAATCCGGCAGCCGACGTGGTGGGGCAGGCAGCCGTGGTGTAGTAGGTATTGCTCACGCAGCCTGCCGAGTAGCCGCTCAGAGAATAGGCGGAATTGTTGGTCGCAGGCGCCCCGATCCCCAGGCTCAGCGACGCGCCGGAACCGGTGACCGAAGCAAATCCTCTTAGCGCATAGGCGGCAGCCACCGTCGTCGCCTCGTTCATATAGATCGTGCCGGTGGAGGGAAGATCTTCGCACCGCCCCAGCGCAGCCACCAGCGTGATCGCGGTATTGATGTTCGAATCGCCACTCGGTTGTCCGGCCGTCGCCACAACGTAGGCATACGACTGTGTTCCTGTTGGGCAAGTCAGCGTTGGAAAGCTGAAATCTCCGTTGGAATCCGTATTCCAGCCGGCAGACTCACCGGCTGTCGTATTGGCTTCCGTGACAGTGCTGTAGGTTCCATAGGCCGTGCCAGTCACGTAAAAATTTACGGTCGCACCCACCACCGGGTTTGCGCCGCCGTAGATCCGCCCACCCAGGCTTGCCACGGTATGTCCCGGATCGGGCAGGGAAGCGTCCTGCACCGCAACGCCGCAACCGGTTGTCAGCAGAGCTGTAGAAAGCCCACAAACCAGCACGCCACAGATGCGAGCGATCACGGAAGAGACGGGAGTCGAATGGGAAGAGTTCACTGAGGCCTCCATCTCGCGAGACTTTGGGGCCGATTGCAAGCGAGATATTCTGATATATCAGTATACGCTATCGCAAAAAACTGCAAGAGCGAAATCACTTTTGTTTCCAAATTGCTTCCTGATTCCGTCAGAGGTTTGCGTCTGGATAGCTTCGTGCGAGGCATAGTTCTTGTGGCCTAAGCTGAATAAGCCATTTGTTTATAGATGCTTGCAATGGTTCTCTTTACGTAGAGACCCGCCCGGCCGCTTGCATTGACTGGGGCGTTCCGATGCGAGTATCTTGACCTCCGATGGTCGAAGCTCCAACAAGCCGCGGATTAGAGATACATCGAGAGCTGGTGGAGCGGATCCTCGCAACCAGCCACCTCAGCAAGTCGGCACGCCTGACCGAGCTGTTCCAGTATCTGTGCATGAAAGTGCTGGACGAGGACACACAGGAGATTCACGAACTCGAGTTGGGACATAAGGTCTTTGGCCGTCCATCCCGTTACGACACGACAGCGGATAATATCGTCCGGGTCCATGCTTCGCTATTGCGTAAGCGCCTCAGCGAGTACTTCCTCCATGAGGGCCGGGAGGAAGAGTTCCAGGTTGAGATTCCGCGCGGCAACTACGCGCCCGTCTTCCGAAGGCGGGAAGCAACCCCCTTTGACACTGAAGTTCTGGAGCATAGTCGCCGCGATGGGACCACAGAAGGCATTCCCTTTCATGACGTTGCGACAATCCCGGCTGCGGCATCGGATGTGCGAAGCGAAGGGGGCAGCCGATCAAAAACCTGGGCAATTGGGCTGTCCAGTGGGCTGGCTATAGCGTTTGCATTGCTTTCCGCCGTACTGTTTTTCCGGCTCGAACGTACAAAATCTGCCGCCAGCGTGGCCAACCCGATGACGAGTGGAGCGCTGGGCCAGTTCTGGACGGGAATCTTCCGCGAAAAAGAGACTGCGGATATCGTGCTGGACGACGCCTCCCTAAGCTTCTATCAGGAGGCTACGGGGCAATCCATAGCCATCGGCGACTACTTCGATCGCACCTACCTGCGTTCCTTGAATGTTGGACCCGACGTTGCCGTGCATGATCCCAATTGGCTGCACCAACTTATCATCAAACGCCAAACCAACTATGCGGACGCGGCGATGGTGTGGAAGCTGGCACAGGCCGCGGGGACTCTGCGTAGCGATGCGCGGTTGCAGTATGCGCGCGATCTTTCTTTTCGACAGGCAAAGTCCGACAACCTGATCCTGCTGGGCAGTCCTGCGTCCGATCCATGGATTCAGCTCTTCGAAAGCAATCTTACGCTGCACTGGAAGTATGATCCGGTCGCCAAGGAGTTCTATCCGATCGACACGACTACGCCGGCTGACGGCGATCGCTTCCACGCGTTGGAAAACAGCAAGACGCGGGAAGGCTATGCAACCATCTCGTTTCTGCCGAACCTTGGCGGCACGGGAAATGTCTTGATCGTCTCGGGTACCGGTGGGTCGGCGACAGACGCAGTCATGGACTGGCTGCTGGACGAGCAGTCGATGGAGTTGCTGAGATCGCAATTGCCGAAGACGCAGCCGGCGGCGTTTCCTTATTTTGAGGTGTTGTTGAAGATTCAGAAGGGCGTTGACCGGCCACGAAATGTGACGATCGCGATCTCTCGCGCGCTTAAGTCTTCCGCTCGGAGCGCTTCCAGCCGCTAGCCGCGCCTTGCGCCGGAAAGATGGCGGCTTCTCTGGCACGTCTTTACGTACACGCGCAAGAATTTACAAAGAAAAAGTCCAACAAAATCAGTGGTATAGCTCGTTCATGCTGTCCCAGATACAGGGGCTGGACAGCTTGACTGTGAATTAACTTGTTTGTGGTGAGTGCGCCCGAGAATAGTGGCTCTCGATGCAGCGCTGACACCTAATCGAGCTCCGAACGGGCAGACTGCACAATTTGACGGGTGAACGGCTTACGAGTTCACGCCATGGCACGCGCCGGGAACTGAAACGCTTTCGAGGTCATCTGGAAGGACACACATGCGACGCACTTCAATCAATAACACCGTCTCCCTGCTATCGGCTCTCTTCCTTGCCGTTGTGATGCTGGATAGCCCCTCTTTTGCCCAGGCACCGACCGCGACCCTCGTGGGATCGGTCACAGACGCCTCTTCTGCCGTCATTCCCGGCGCAACGGTCGCGATCCGTAACACCGATACGGACCAGATCCGTACCGTGACAACCGGAGCGCAGGGCAACTATACGATTACCAATCTGGAAGCCGGTCATTATCAGGTGACGGCCTCGAAGGCGGGCTTTCAGAAGGTCAGCGAGAACAACCTCGAGCTGCTAGCGGATCAAACAGCTCGTCTGGATGTAACGCTCCAGGTTGGCCATGTCGATGTGTCGGTGAACGTGGCCGCGGACGTTGGTCTTCTGAATACGGAAACCTCTGCCAAGGGCGACGTCATCACCCCCGTGGAGATCGCTGAGATCCCGCTGAACGGTCGAGACTTCAACAACCTCGCATTTACGGTGGCCGGTGTGCAGCCTGCGGAACAAAGCGCCAAGGGCGCGCCTTACGTCGCAAACGGCTCGCGCGCGGATTCAAGCGGCGTCTTCATCGACGGCATCAACGATGAGAGCCCTCGCGACGCCGGCTCGCAGATGAGCCCGCCGCTCGACTCTGTCCAGGAGTTCAGGATGGAGACCTCAAGCTATACGGCGCAGTATGGCCGACTCGCCGGGAGCGTCGTCAATATGGTCACCAAGAGCGGAGGCAACAAGTTGCATGGGTCGCTCTTCGATTACCTGCGCAACGACTATCTCGACGCACCACCCTTCAACTTCACCCCCATTCCTCTCGCCAAGACCAAGCTTCGCCAGAACCAGTTTGGTGGCGACTTCTCCGGCCCGGTGTGGATACCGCATCTTTATAACGGCCACGACAGGACCTTTGTTGCCATTAGCGTGGAGGCCCTCCGCGAGGTAAAGGGTTCCAACAACCTTGGCATTGTGCCCACGTTGCTGGAGCGCGGTGGAGACTTCAGTCAGTCCATTCCTCCTTCGGCCAGCAGTCCCTACCCCACCGCAGGTACGCCCTACTACTTTCACAATCCGGCGATGAATACCAAGGTGTTGTGCGCTCCGCCCGCGCCACCTGCGGTACCGACTCCGGCCCAGGTTGCCGGCTGCCTGTATCCTGCACCTTACGACAAGATTCCGACCCTCGATCCGGTAGCTCAAAAACTGCTAGCTCATTATCCTGTGCCCAATATCATTGGGGTCAACCAGGGCCAGAATAACTATGTCTTCGATACCGATACCGTCAGCAACTGGGACAACACTCTCATCAGGGTCGATCAGAAGCTGAGCGACAAAGACCAGCTCTCGGGCCGCTTTCTCAGGTACTACGGCTTGTCCTCCAATCCCACCGCCGGCTCCGGACTAGGAACCTTTGGTTCCCGCACGGCTTTGCATAACACGCTGTTCGGTATCGAGGAGACCAGGGTGTTCACGCCGAACCTTGTGAACAACTTCTCCTATGGCCGCACGCGAACCGTGTCGGATGAGGCGGCAGATGATGGCGGCACCAACTATGCAGCGCAACTTGGCATTCCGGACACCATAACCATCGCCGCCTTGGAAGCTTTTCCAAGCTTCAAGCCCACCGGCTACGAAGCTCTGGGCGATAATGCCTCCGATCCCATCTCATTTATCGTGAATGATTTCGATGGTAGCGATCTCGTTACCTGGACGAAGGGCAGAAGTAATTTCAAGTTTGGCGGCGATATTCTTCACGTCCAACTGTTCCAGCCAACCAACACAGATAAGAACGGCGCCTTTACCTATAACGGCAAGTTTACCGATACGACCACGACCGATGGCCTCGCCGATCTCTTTGCAGGCTATCCGGCGACCAGTATCCTGATGACCGGCGGCAACAACAACCATCTCACCCAGACGAACTATGCCGGCTTCGCGCAGGACGACTATAAGATGACGGACCGCCTGACCCTCAATTTGGGTCTGCGCTACGAGTTGCAAACGTTGCCGTCGGAAGAGAATGGACAGCTCTCGAACTTTGTTCCGTCACTCGGCCAGATCGTTTATACCAATGCGTCGGTTGTTCCGAATATTGCGGCGTTGCTCGCGCAGTCGAACCTCACCAGCTACTACGTCTCGGCTGCGTCCGCCGGATATCCGGCGGCCCTGATTCACGTAAATCCTCTGAGATTCTCTCCTCGTGTCGGCGCCGCTTTTCGACCATTTGGCAATGATCGCACCGTCATCCGTGGCGGCTATGGGATCTTCTACACGGGAATCAGGCTGAGCGTCGTCAGAACCAATTTGGCAGGCCAATACCCCTTCTCCGCAACGACGACCTATACGGCGGCCGCTCCGAGCTCGACCGCTGGGGGTTCGAGTCTGATCTCATCCACCAATCCATTCCCGCAATCGGGGGGATCGCTCTCCGGCATCCTTACCCCGAACGGGTATGACCCCAATGCGCCTTCGGCGAATCTACAGAGCTACAACCTTACAGTCGAGCGCGACCTGGGTTGGGGACTCGGTCTCGAAGTCGCCTACGCAGGATCGAAGGGGACCCATCTCGGACAGGAGGAGGACTACAACCAGGAGCGCACCCCTAACACAACCGCTTCGCGGCCGTTCCCTCAATTTTCCGCGATCACCATGCTCTACTTCAATGGAATATCCCACTACAACTCAGGGCAGGTGACCCTGCGGAGAAGGTTCCAGCATGGCCTGTTCTTCCGCGTCAACTATACCTATGCCAAGTCACTGGACTCTCAATCCGGCGCGAACTATGCTGGTGCCGGCGGCTACTCCATGTTCCAGAATGTGTTGAATCCTTCAGCCGAATACGGTCTGTCGGACTTCGATATTCGCCAAAACTTTACGGGTACTGCCGTCTATCGAACCAGCTCGAGGTTTTACGTTTTGCGGGATTGGCAGACCAGCGGAAACTTCCTGGCCTACAGCGGACAGCCGTTCACTCCCAAGGTCTCCGGTACCCAGGATCTTGGCGTGGCCACACGTCCCAACCGCACATGCAATGGGACCCTATCCAACCGGACGAACTCTGAATGGTTCAACCCGGGCTGTTTTGTTGTTCCTGCCTCGGGCTTCGGCAACTCAGGCCGGAACGTTCTCGAAGGGCCGGATAGCGTCGTCCTCAACTTGGCCGTTGGACGGGTCTTCACCATTCCCAAAGAGCTTGGCAGTTTTGAGTTTCGTTTAGAAGGGTTCAACGCGCTGAATCATCCAAGCTTTGGTTATCCAAGCGTCACGATCGGCAGTACGACGACCGCTGGCGTTATCTCCTCCACTACCGGCAACCAGCGTCTGGTGCAAATTAGTGGGCGCTATTCGTTCTAGGTCTATCTAGACCGGTAGTGATCGAACTGTGCCTCATGAAACTCGAGCAGGCACCTGTTTGCAGGGAGTCCTCTCCGATAGAGCAATGGCATGGAGTGCCGGCTTCGGCGAGAATGGAAGACATGGCTGTGAGTTCTATATCGGCGGGGACGGCGGTTGCCGCGCCCCGCCGCGTGCTGTCGGTAGACATGCTGCGTGGGATAACGATCGCGCTGATGATCATGGTCAACGATGCGGGCGATTGGGAGCATGTGTTTGGCCAACTCGATCATGCGAAGTGGAATGGGTGGACTCTGACGGACCTGGTGTTTCCGACGTTCCTGTTCTTGATGGGGGCGTCGATCGTGTTCTCGATGAGATCGCGCGAGGCGAAAGGAGACTGCAACCCGACGCAGGTGGGGCACATCTTTCTGAGGTTTGCAAAGCTGGTGGTGCTGGCATTGATGCTGGCATACTTTCCGCGGATGCACTGGACAATGCGGATCTATGGCGTGTTGATGCGGATTGCGTTGTGTTATCTGATTGCGGCGTTGATCCTGCTCGCTGTGCCCGCGGCGCACCGGGTGCGGGTTTTGCTTGCGATTGTGCTGACGCTGCTGGTGGGATATTGGGTGCTACTGCGGTTTGCGCCGGTGCCAGGGGCGGGCCATCCGGTGCGCGATTTTCCTCTACTCGATCCGATGTGGAACCTTACCGCGTGGCTGGATCGATGTGTGAGCGGGTTCCTGTTGAAGTGGTTGCATACCGGGACGCTGTATCAGAAAACGCGCGATCCGGAGGGACTGCTGAGCACGCTGCCGGCGGTGGCCTCGGTGTTGCTGGGGGCGCTGGCTGGAATGTGGATGCGCCGACCGCAGAGCGATAGGAGAATGCAGCGTGGGCTGGCGTTGGCAGGCGCTGTGGGGGTGGTGGCCGGAGAGGTTTGGGAGATTTGGTTTCCGATCAACAAGAATCTTTGGACATCGAGTTATGTGCTGCTGGCCGCCGGCCTGGCGGCGCTGCTGCTGGCACTGTGTTCACGGCTGGTGGACCAGCGCGAGCAACCATGGCCGCGCTGGCTGCGTAGGATGACCTGGCCATGGTTTGTGTTTGGGTCGAATTCAATTGTTGCCTATACGGCTTCGGAAGCGCTCGAGAAGGTGGGGAGTTCCCTTAAAATTGCCGATGCGGAGGGCGACAGGCATAGTCTTTGGGCGTTGACGTATGAGAATGTGTTTGCAAGGCATGGATCGAATGAGTGGACCTCGCTGGCGTTTGCGGCGAGCTATGTTGTGGTTTGCTTTGTGCCGGTGTGGTTGTTGTGGCGGAAAAGGATTTTTTTGAAGATGTAGCCTGGAGCAGGCGTACGCGGCATATCCTATTTGCGAATCTCTTCCACAGAGAACTCGCTACGGTCATACACTCTCAGGTTTCTGAACTGCAGTTTGCTATGCAACATGCATCGGATAGCGATGTGGCCAAAATTATATACCGGTCCATTGTTGGTAAATCCGTCATCGGTAAACTCGACCATTATCTTTCCATCGATCACCCCAGTCAGCTTATTCCCAATCTGAAGAAATTGAAGCTTATGCCACACATTTTTTTCGACCGGCGTAGTTAGAGCACTGAAGGACAAAGGGTAAGCAAACGGGTTCTTCATCAGCGCAGAGTTGGATACGTCGTTCCGCATATCGGCCATTTCCCGGTAATATTCCCAGTGGTAGTTCCGAATATCCTCTCCATAGACAGTCTTCATCCTTCCGCTCGTGCGCAACGGATAGTCCGCCATAAAGTCTTCACGGTTCATGCCGGAGGCCTGAACCATCAGCAAGCTCAATCCTCCGGGGCGTAAGACCTTGAATTCATATTCGACATAGAGATCGCCTTCAAACGTTCTATTCGACCAAAGGTACACCTGGTGATCAAGTTCCTTTTGAGTGTAGGGACTATCGATCGTCTCAATCAGAAGACCTTGATCGTTTACCTTTACGGCGACGGGGTCGCCCTGAACGTAAAAATTGTCGAGATCCGATGGCTTATCGAAATCGATCGACATCTCCTTGCGCCATTGATTATCGGGGCTCCAATTAAACTGTCCCCTCCCATTTCCATCATATGTGGCGACCAGGTCGTCTTCTATTTTTTGGCTGAAGGAGGTTGCTTCCCGCCGGAAGTTGCCGTAAATCTCCTGCGAGCTGAGCGTCGCATCATAGAATTGGATCGTGGACATGACCAGGGACGGGTTGCCGGTATAGAGAGAGGCCCCTGCGCTGTCCCTATAAAACTTGTCGGGGTAGAACTGATCTTGCCTCCCGATCAGTATGCCATTGAGGTATAGGTCGTATTTGTCGTGATCGTAGTCCCAGCTCAAAGTCAGTTCATACCATCTACTTTTTGCAAACGTAAGATGACTGACACTGATAAGGGACCTATGAGGCATGTCGAAAGCTTGCTGGTAGAACGAACCTTTGGCAAAGAGGGCGATGAGGCTTGGATGCCAACGAGGGGACCATGCAAGCTTGAAATTACCATTGTCGAAGTCCTGAGGATTTCGGGAATCGGAAAGAAAGGGGTATGTGATCCAATTTGGATTGCTCGTGCTCATGCCTGACTTAGGATCGAATGCGCTGAGATCCTCCAGCGGCATGAACCACAAACTCACGGTGCCCTGCGGCTTGTTCAAGGTGTGTTGTTTCAATTCAAGGACGCTATGGATACTGGTGAGATTGATTCCTTTTCTACCCTCGAAGCTGATGACACGGGCCGGACCGGTCAAGCTGGTGTTCGAGGTGTTGTCATGAGAGAGGTTGTTCAGGTAGGTGTACACCGGCTTATGAATCTGAGCGAGGCCTGGCAGGACAGATAGAGCGAAGAAGGAAAGCGCGATGGAAAACCACTTGATTGCCGACATTCTTGTCTCCAATTTCTCTGCGAGGAACACTATAAAAAATTCGTAGAAGTTTTATTTGGCAACCAACAAAGTGGTATTCCCACCGAGGCGGTCGTCAGAGACAGAATTCCTGAGCGCTTTCACTATGATGGGCGGAAGGCCGTCGGCGCCAAACTTCGCGACGTAGAAATTGTAGACAGCGAAGTCGTGGTCAGGGAAGCCTGGCCTCTGTTCATCATTGGTATATGGCTTGATCAGGCTGAAATCGGAGGCCGACCGGCCAAAAAAGACGATCGCATCCCGGATCGTATGGCCGTTCGCCGTGTAGCTCCACAGGTCGATGCCCTGGCGGGAGTCAAACTGAGCAATCAGCAGCAGCGGCTGCAACGCGAAGCCCTGGTAGTGTACCGAGTTCTCATGCCGTACCATCTCTCTGGGTAGAGCGCCATTCTGGTCGATCGTGCCGATCTCCTCCTTGTAGGTAGCGATGCCAAATTGGAAGAGCTTGTCGTCTGAGGCAAGAATGCCGACCGCAGTCGCTGCCAACGCCCGCCAGGCATGATGGTTATTGCCTGTGTCGGTGGCGGGTCTTTCGAACGAGATGTTTTTGTTTGAGACCTCATCCATCCACGCGATGACGCGCTTTTGCTCGGCAGGATCGAGCGTATCGTCTTCCGCCAAGACAGATTCACTGACGGCTATGGCACTGAGTGTCCATTCGACTTGAAACCAGGCCTGCTGCGACTCCTTGCGGTCGTAGTCGAGCAAGGCTCCCGCCTTTGCCCAGGCATCGAGTTGGTCGAGCGCGCAGGCAGATTCGGCATGGCTGCCTGTGGCAAGGTACTGGTTCATACCGGCTGCCACACGCTTCCCTAGATCGTCATAGATCTTCGCCGCCACAGCCGCCGCGGGATTGTGAGGGCCGCTCGATCCGGAGAGATAGCCGTTTGGGATGATCATGCGTCCCTTGGGAGCAGGGACAGGCGGAAGCCTTGTGCAATAAGACAGACTTCTAATGGCATCGCGGAGCAATGGCTCCTTCGTGGATTTAAGTAAGCTCTGACGCGCGGGCACATCGATTAGTGAAGCACGTGGATCTGCGACATGCTGAGCGTGAGCGAACAATGTGAAGGCTAAAAAAGCAGCAACAGTTGTGAGAGCTTTCACCATACGGGAAAAGAGGGGCAACGTCATTTTGATCACATCGTCCTCATCATAGACAGAATCAAGATTTACGAGCGGCAATTGTGCCGGCAGTACGATTTGGCTGGAGGATCCAAACGACACGAAGAGGCATTATTGAAAGACCAGCCGGCTCCATAGTAATCACAAAAAGCACAAAATGACAACGGTACCATTCCAGTGAGAAGGCCCACATATCGATGATCCTACATGATGGCGATAAACTGATATAGTTGTACATCGTTTTGGTAGCGCTGTCAGATTAGCAGAGAGTAACGTTGGATGACGCGAGCGAAACGGTCGAGAGGGACGATTTGCTAAATGAAGAATGGCCATTCAGTACGAGTCACCGTTAGAAGCCGTTGCGGTAGGATTTGGGTCCCAGTCGCTTGCTGTTTGCTGGCGGCTGCGGTGCCTCTGCAAAGTCAGAATGGTGGGATACCCAAGGCGCCAGTCGACGAGGTGAACCCTTTTATCGGGACGGCGAAGGGTGGTAACGTATTCCCCGGTGCCGACTATCCGTTCGGAATGTTACAGTGGAGCCCCGATGATAGTCCCAAGCCCGGTGGTTATGACTATTCAAGCAATACGATCACAGGATTTAGTCTGACGCATTTTAGCGGGAGAGGACATGCCGGCTGGGAGGATTTTCCATTCATGCCGACATTGGAAGAAGTGAAACAATCACCCGCCCAAAATTGGGCGCACTATGCCTCTACTTTCTCGCATGAGCATGAGAAAGCGCTCGCAGGCTACTATAGCGTCGTTCTGGATACCGGCATAAAGGTTGAGCTGACTGCAACATCTCATGGAGGCATGGGGAGGTTCACGTTTCCAGCAGCAAGTCCTACTGGCACGATCCTGATCAACGCGGGTGGCAGCCGGACGGGGGATGGAGACGACACAGAGATTCACGTGGCTGACAATCAAACGCTGATGGGGATGGCCAGCAGCAAGATTACGACCATCAAATACAAGATTTATTTTGCCGCAAAGTTCAGTCGCACTTTTCAGAGCGGCGGTACTTGGAACGACTCTTCTGTATCTCCGGGTGTGACGAAGGGACGAGGCGCAAAGACAGGCGCTTACCTCACGTTTGCGAATATCGGTGGCCCCGTCGAGGTCAAGGTTGGAATCTCATTTGTGAGTGAAAAGAATGCATTGGCAAATCTTGAGGCTGAGGTGGCCGGTAAGAACTTTGACCAAACGTATACCCAGACCAGGGTTGCCTGGAATTCGTATCTAGGTAAGATTGCAATCGAGGACGATAACAGTAACAACAAGATTGTTTTTTATTCGGCTTTGTATCACAGCATGCTGCATCCCAATGTATTTAGCGATGATAATGGCCAATATTTGGGGTTTGATGGAAAGATTCATCAGCTTGAGGCTGGGGATGTTCAATACGAAAATATCAGCACGTGGGACGCATGGCGAAACCAATTTCCTTTGTATACCTTGATCGCGCCCACGCAGGCTCGGGACATTATCCGATCTCTCCTGCGAGACGCTCATGAGGACCCGGGAGGTGGCATGCCCCGCTGGGAGCAGGTGAACCAGAACTCCGGTGGAATGGTCGGCGACTCACCGGCTATTTTTGTTGCGAGTGCATATGCCTATGACATCCGAGACTTCGATGTGAACTCGGCGTTCGATATTCTGACGAAGGCTGCCAGGGACCCTAAAGTGACTTCAGGTGGGTTTCCTGAAAGGGAAGACCTGGCGGAATATATGAGTAAAGGATATGTCTCTGCCAGTGCAGAGTTTAGCGCGTCTATCGTGCTGGAATACAGCAATGACGACTTTGCGATCTCTCGCCTGGCACAAGGGCTGGGCAAGAGCGATGTGGCAGCCGTTTATCTGAAGAGGGCGCAAGATTGGAAGAACCTCTTCGATCCCAAGTTTGGCTACATCGTTCCAAAATCGGGAGATGGGCAATTCGTAAAGAATTATCAACTGAGTACGGACGATGGATTTAAGGAAGGCACAGCTCAGCAATATACGTGGATGGTCCCTTTCAACTTCCAAGGCCTTTTCGATCTGATGGGCGGCAAGCAAGAAGCGGTTAAGAAGCTGGATCAGTTATTTGCGAAGCTGACAGGCGGGTCCCACACCGACCACGCCAATATGGGAAACGAGCCGGGAAATACCTGTCCATGGGCCTATGATTTTGCGGGGGCACCTTACTTAGCGCAGAAGACGACTCGGGATATTGTGTCTCAACTGTATCTGGACAGCCCCGGAGGGCTGCCCGGAAATGACGATGGCGGTGCCATGAGTTCGTGGTATGTGTTTGCCGCTCTGGGATTATTCCCGGAGATCCCTGGGGTGGCGGGCTTTACGGTTGGGGCTCCGCTTTTTAAGCATGCAACCATCACTCTGCCCGATGGGAAGCTCTTGAAGATAAATGCGCCGGGAACATCGGACAATGCCTACTATGTGCACAGCATGGCAATGGCGGGGAAGGCTTATACAAGCTCGTGGATTCCATGGGATTTGGTCAAGGGCGGCGCGGACATCGATTTTGCAATGCAGAGCCATGCCGATACCAAGTGGGCAAGCGATCCCGTCGATGCGCCGCCCTCGTTCGACGTGAAGTGACTGAGAGAATCAGCAGGGACAGACCGCAATCGAGCGGGAGACCGCATCTCAAAAATCTAAAGTTTAAAATGACAACGATACCATTTTGCGCTTAGAATCATCCCGCACGGAGGTTTGTCGGCGTTATGAGGTATGAAAAGATAAGCTCGCGCCTTACCCGGCGGCGTATTCTGCAGGGTTCCGCGGCCATGGCAGCGGCGTCCTTGCTTTCCAGCTGCGGCGGCTCGACTAGCCCTGCTTCGGGCACCACTCAACAACCGACCATGCCGACGAACCCCCAACCGGTGCCGAGCGGGCCGCTTACCGTCGTGACTCTGACCGTTTCGGCGACCGTAGCCGGTGCGATCGGGCAGCGGTTTATCGGGTTTTCGTTCGCTAAGACGACGATCTATTCCCAGAACTACTCCTTAAGCAACACGCAGATGATGGGCCTGCTGAGTTTGCTTCCTCCGGGTATACTCCGCGCCAATGGCACAGAGTGCCTGAGTTGCTCTACATGGGAACCGAATGGCGCGGGCAGCACACAATATCAGATCGCGCCGTCCGATGTGAGCCGATATGCGGCGTTTCTACAGGCGACGGGCTGGCAAAGCATCTATGGAATCAATATGTCCAATTACTATTCGAGCCCTCAATCGCAGACGGTCGCGAATGCAGTCAATGAGGCTGAATACGTCTATGGGGCTTTGGGTTCGTCGCTGTATGGCATTGAGATTGCCAACGAGCCTGAGCTGTATTATGAGCAAACCAACGCGGCGACCGGCTATATGGCCAACTTGCCCAACGGAACGAACTACTCCGTCACAAACTATGAGGCGACCTGGATTCTGTTTTACAACGGCATCAGGGCGGCTCTGCCGACTGTACCCATCGTCGGTCCGGGCACCGGCATAGTGACAACATGGGCCTCGCCTTTTGCCTCGTATGCAGGCACAAAGCTCAATGCCCTAACGGCGCATTACTACCGCGACTACCTGCAGAGTGCCTCCGATACCGCGCAGTGGCTTATCACTTACCCCGATACGTCACTCAATGGCATCGCGACTGGTATGCAGACGGCCGCGAAGTCCGCGGGCATTCCCTGGAGGATGGACGAAGGAAACTCCTCGGATAACACGACGCTTTCGGGAATAGCGGACGGTTTTGGTTCGGCCTTGTGGGCGCTCGATCTGCTCTTTACCCTGGCGCAAAATGGAGCGACAGGGATGAACTTCATGACCACCAATGGCGAAGCGGCCGGCTCGTACTCCCCTTTTACCTATCTGGATCCTGGCAGCGGTATCTATGCGGTGCATCCGGAGTTCTATGCGCTGGTGCTGTTCGGGATGGCTGGACAAGGCAGTCTATATACGACCGCGTTCAGCGGGCTGGGCTCGCTCAATATCACGGCGTACGCAGTGAAGACCTCCACGGGGCTGAACCTGGTCATCGTGAATAAAGACCCGGTGCAGAATCTTCAGCTGACGATCGATCTCCCACAGACGGTCCATACAGCGACGCTGCTGGCCTTGACACAACTTACCAGCGGGGCCTCGGGTCCAAGCGTTACGGCAACCAGCGGGGTCATGATCCAGGGCGGCACAATCGGACTCAACGGCAGCTTCACGCCCGCCGCAGCTTATGGCTTGAGCTATAACGGGGCGCAGGTGAGTTGCTACGTGCCGTTCTATAGTGCGGTGCTTATCCAAATAACTTAGTCATTCGGCGGATGTATCTTGTGATGTCCGCGGCATGTTTTCCCGATTACGGCTTCGTGCCTTGCGTGCCGTTCTTCAGACCCAGGGCCGTAGGCGTAACTACCGGCACTCCCGCGCCGATGAGCTCCGTAATTGATGTGCCGTAGTACTCGGTAGTGGTAGTGGTAGCTGTAGCCGAAGCAGCCACAGACCCACCTCCGTTTGGCACCCATACGTTACCCGAGGGATCGATCGCAATTCCATAAGATGCCAGGAAATTCGGGTCCTGGAAGCCGCCACCCACTGGGCACTGCGGCGGAGTACCCGCCGAGTTGCAATTAGCACCTGGCGAAGTCCCGGACGGAGAGAGCGCGGTGAACGTGGCAGTGGTACCGGATCCCGTTGTAGTAAACTCGCCGACGCCATAGATATCCGTTGGGCTTGGGAAGGTCGTTCCAACCTCCGGATAAAATGCGCCGAACCAGACATTCGCCGCACCGTCGACCGCTATAGACCGAATACCCGTGCTGCCTGCAAAAAACTCGCCGGATGCAGACTTCGTTGGCGCAGTACTGGAAGTGGCAGGAGCGGTAACCTTGTTGAATAGCTCGTCGCTTGTGGTGTTACAGCAGGTTGTACCGAAATACCCATAGTTGTTATTGTCGACCGCGATGCCATAGGCGGTCCCGGTCAAACTGAACGCGGTGTCGGCAGTGTACCCTGACGCCGCGGGGACCGCCGCGAATGCCGTGCCGGCATCCGTGGTGGAGGCGATCGTGGCTGCCGTGGTTGCCGCGGAGAAGGTGGTTGAAGTTACGGCAGTGATCAGGTAGTTCTGGTGATCCAGCACCAAGCCTTCGGCCGTGGTAAGCCCGGTAACCGTGGCCGTCTGCCCTAGTGTAAACGTGTTAGCCGCCGTGAAGGTGACAACTGCCCCGGTTACAGAATATGCGGTGATGGATGCTGCCTGAGGATAGAGAATCACCGCCTGGTTGGCGGTTGTCGGCTGACCGAACCATATACGGCCAAGACCGTCCGCCACAATATAAGGACTTGCAGTCGTGTCGGTTGGCGTGTATCCGGTCGTGAGCCACTCGGTGGTGGTGCTGGCGTTACAGGAGGAGGTGTTAGCGGAGCCAGAGGGAAATACGTATAAGGCATTGCTGGAGGTGCCGGGCGAGTAAAAGATGTTTCCATTTCCGTCGGAGACGATCCCATACGGTTTGATAGGAGTAGCGCAGCTTATCTGGCTGGTCGCTCCTGCGGTAACTACCTCAAGCTTCGCCGAGCTCCCGAACGACGCCCAGACATTACCGGCGGGGTCGATTGTGATGCCGCGGCCGGTCGTAAATGCCGTGCTCCCCGCGCCACCGCAGAACAGCGGCTGACCGGTCGGGCTGATCTCGCCGAAGGATGCAGCTACACCGGTGCCGGTGGGAGCGGCCGCATTGATGAACCAGAAGTTGCCACTTGCATCTACGGCAGAGGCGTATGGGCCGTTGAGAAATAAGGCAGTGGAGGGGGATGGGCAACTACTCGTTGAACTATAGGTGATGCCGATGGTCCAGTCATTGGGCGCAGTGGAGAGCCCGGTCTGGAAAGGT
>Ga0302310_10001719_pt1 | contig 18330 bp, 13 predicted proteins | sample III_Palsa_N1_2_FD_200451 | JGI IMG/M metagenome (GOLD analysis project Ga0302310, IMG submission 200451) | Peat permafrost microbial communities from Stordalen Mire near Abisko, Sweden - III_Palsa_N1_2 | ecosystem: Environmental > Terrestrial > Soil > Palsa > Peat permafrost | place: Sweden...
TGGGCGCTATCGAAGAGCGGTGGGTCATCCGCGCGCACGGCAACGCGATCCGCGGGCGCGGTATCCGGGGGATTGATCCCTGCCGCGCTGCCGCCGTCGAAGTACATATCCGAGCCGTACCGTTCGCCGCCCTTCGTTATATAGCCTGAGATATCGCCCGCCTTGATGCGTACCACCCGATCCGAGCCGGACAGGGTCCACAGCAGCGCATCCTCGGTAGCCACCCCGCCGATGGTGGCCGACGCGCGCAATTCGTTGCGCCCCGGGATGAGATGCACCCCGGACCAAAGGCAAATGCCTTCGGCGCAGGACGTTTCACCCAAGTCTCGGCCATTGAGGGCGAGGCGCGCGGCGGACGCATTGCTGTAGGCCTTCACCTCGAGTACCGTATAGGGACGGTCGGTATACCGCCGTCCCACCAAGTGCAGCGTCGGCGCCGTATTCCAGTTGGCGCGATAGAAGTAAAAGGCGTCCTTGCGGGTCTTGCGATCGTAACTCACCAGGCCTTTTTCGTTGATGTCGGTGAGGTCCCCTTCGGTGCGGGAGTCGCTGGAGAAGTCGAACAGATTCCAGATGAAATTGGCCCACAGGTAGCCGCGGCTTTGCAGCGCCTTCCATGACAACTCGTGATACAGGTTCTGATATTCCTCCGGGTGCGGGCGGCCATGCGGATTGATGGGGCCGCCGCGGGCGTCGTCGCTATGTTGCGTGAGCGCCGCCCCGGCACCGTATTCCGAAACGGCGATGGGCAGCGCCGGCCGCAGCGCATGCGCCGCATCGAGCATGACACCGAAGTCGGCGAAGGTGCCGGCGTACCAGCCGAAGTAGCGGTTGTAGCCGACGCTGTCGGCGATCCCGACGATCACTTCGCGACGCGACTCGGGTGGAATCTGCGGCGCGGTATGCGGCGGCAGTCCCACTTCGCAACAATCCGCCAGGGTGGTCGCTCGAAAGGGATCCTCGCGTTTGGCGAGCGTATTCAGCGTTTGCAGCAAAGCCTTCGGGTGGCTCGGGCCCGTCATTTGCGTGGGCGTCAGATCGACCTCGTTTCCGATGGACCATACCGCTATCGCGGGGTGGTTGTAATTCTGGCGGATCAACTCGGTCAACTGCTGGCGGGCATTGGCGGTGAGCGCGTCGCTTGCTGGAGACCCGTCGAAGGACACCTGGCTGACCACCGGGATTTCAGCCCAGACCACGACGCCCCGGGCGTCCGCCAGATCATAGGAATATTGATCGTGTTGGTAGTGCGCAAGCCGAACGGCGTTGGCGCCGAGATCGCCGAGCAGGTCGAAGTCTTCACGCTGATCGTCGGTGGAGATTGCCCAGCCCTTCACGGGTCTATCTTGATGCATGGACGCGCCACGCAGCGGGGTGACTTGTCCATTGAGCAAAAACCCGCGCTCGGGATCCAGTGTCATGGTCCTGATTCCCAAGGGTTGCTCCACGCGATCCAGGACATTTCCCTTGATGTCCCGCAGGGTCATGACGACATGGTACAGGTAGGGGTCTTTTACGCCCGACCACAAGTGAGGGTGCGGCACCGCGAAGTGCGCATCGACCTGAGTGACCTGTGCGGTGGCATCGACCCTACGGGTGCTTTCGGTAACGAGGTGCCCCGCGGCATCCAGCAGGGTGGTTTGCACCTGCACCGGGCGAGCACGCGACGCGTCGTTGACCAAGCGTCCCACGACCTCGATCGCCGCCTCATTACTTTGGATGTCTGTCGCGTGGGCATACAGGCCCGGGGCGCCGAAATCCATCAAGTCCAGGTGAACCGCCTGCGTTCCGATCAAAGAAACGTTGCGGTAGATTCCGCCGAACACGAAGAAATCGCCCTTCAGCGGTATGACGTCCTGAGTGCTGGAGCCCCGCTGTGGATGGCTGTTGTCGGCCTTCACCACGAGCACGTTGTCGCCGGAAGGGCGCACCCACGGGCTTGCATCGAAACGAAACCGTGCAAACGCACCGGCGTGCTTGCCCAGGTAGTGCCCGTTCAACCACACGTCGGCGATCTCGCCCACGCCGTCGAACTGGAGAAAATACCGGCGAGGCTGCGAGGGGCTCGGGGGTATGTGGAAGTGCAGGCGATACCACCCGATGCCTTGAACGTTGTTGGACAAGGGGGACCGTTCGGTCCCGTCGTTGCCGATTCGATTCCAGGTGTGCGGCACATCGATGGCGGTCCAGTCCGAATCATCGAAGGCCGCGGCATCGACCCCGGTCAATCCGGCGGCTTGGCGAAAGCGCCAACCGGCATCCAAGGATATTTGCGTGCGAGGAACGTCGGGACTCGCGCACCAGGCGGCGCCCGACGACGACAGCATCGCCAGCACGCAAACCCATCGAACGCCGTTGCGCAAGATGCCTGATCGTTGCAAGTTCCCGCTCCCTACCAATTGGTCATCGTGCCGTCTTCCAGCCGATTGACCGGAAGGTATGCCCGTTGATAGGGATAGTTCGCCGCCAGCGCCTCATCGAGATCGACGCCGAGCCCGGGCGCGTCGCCCGGATGCAGCATACCCTGGTCGAACGTATAGGTGTGTGGAAAGACTGCGTCGGTCTCCGGCGTATGCCTCATGTATTCCTGCAGGCCGAAGTTCGGCACCGACAGATCGAAGTGCAGGGCTGCCGCCATGCATACGGGCGATAGGTCCGTGGCCCCGTGGCAGCCGGTCTTCACGTGATAGAGATCCGCGAGCGCGGCCACGCGACGTAGGTGCGTGATGCCCCCGGCGTGGACGACGGTGGATCGAATGTAATCGATGAGCTGCTCTTCAATGAGCTGTTTGCAATCCCAGATGCTGTTGAACACTTCGCCCACCGCGAGTGGCGTGGTGGTGTGCTGACGAATCAGTCGGAACGAGGCCTGATTCTCGGCGGGCACGGTGTCTTCCAACCAGAACAACCGGTAAGGCTCCAAATCTTTGCCGAGGCGCGCCGCCTCGATGGGCGTCAAGCGATGATGGGTGTCGTGCAAGAGGTCGATGTCGGGTCCCAAAGAAGCCCGGGCCGCCTTGAACAATTCGGGCGTCGCCGCGAGGTATTTTTGCGTGGACCACAGGTTTTCCGTCGGCAGAGCACCGTCGGCGGGTTCATAAAACATTTTGTCGCGGGAGACACCGTAGGTCGAGGCCAGCCCGGGAATCCCGGATTGCAAGCGAATCGCCGTATATCCCAAGTCGCGATATCGACGGGCTTCGGCCAGGGTTTCCGCGACGGTCTGCCCGTTGGCATGGCCATACACCCGCACGCCGCTGCGACAGGCGCCACCCAACAATTGATATAGCGGCAGGCCCGCGACCTTGGCCTTGATATCCCACAGTGCCGTATCCACCGCGGCGATGGCGCTCATGGTGACGGGTCCGCGACGCCAGTAAGCGCCGCGATATAGGTACTGCCAAACGTCTTCGATCTGATGAGCGTCCCGCCCGATGAGGCAGGGAATGACGTGATCGTTGAGGTAGCTGGCCACCGACAACTCACGGCCGTTCAAGGTGGCATCACCCAGCCCGTAGACGCCGGCGGCGGTCTCTATTTTCAGCGTGACGAAGTTGCGGCCGGGACAGGTGATCACCACGCGAGCTGCGGTGATGGGAAGCGATTTTGAATTGGGGGTCATGAACATCTGGTGCTGATTTGGTAAGGCCACTTCAACGCAGTTGTAAACCGCCGTCAAGAACAAAATTCGAATTGCCGTCTCGACTAAGGCCGAAGGCAGGGTGCCCGCCGCATATCGATCGGCGATTGCATCGAAAGTCCCCGTTCGATGCCCGTTTTAGCTCAAAATCACCCCGTAGGCGTCAATCGCAACCAATAATTGGTCTTACGTAGTTGATAAATTGGCCTTACCAGTATAGCTTTGCACCCTAGAAGAAAAACGTTTGGCTAAAAAATTGGGGGTAAACAGTCAATGACGTCCATGAGTCGCGCCGTCTTATGCGGGATTAGCGTCCTCGCCGCTGCAATCACTATCGATCGGCCGGTGTATGCGGAAGACACCGCCGAATTGGAAACCATCGTAGTCACCGCCGAAAAGCGGGTGGAGAACCTTCAGACCGTGCCGATTGCCGTAACCGTGGTCGGCGGCGACGCGTTCACCAAGGCCAATGTTTCTGGATTTTCCGACCTGTCGAAATTCGCTCCTTCGCTTACCGTGACGGCCGGCGATCAACCGGCGAACAGCGCCATTGTCATTCGCGGCATCGGCACTTTCGCGTTCAGCGTCGCCGCCGAGCCCAGCGTGCTGGTGGTCATCGACGACGTGGCGGTGGGCTATCAGGCCCAGGCCTTCACGGATCTCGTGGACATTGACCGCATCGAAGTGCTGAACGGCCCGCAGAGCACGTTGTTCGGCAAATCCGCCTCCGCCGGCTTGGTGAACGTCACGACCAAGGCGCCGACGGATACGTGGACCTATTTCGGCGACATCAAGGCCACGAGCGATGATGAACAGCGCGCCTCACTCAGCCTCTCAGGTCCGATATCGGACACGCTCAGCTTCCGCGTCAGCGGTTCCTTCCGCTATTGGGGAGGCAACGTCAACAATGTGGCTACCGGTGAAAAAATCGATGACGATCGTTCCGGTGCCGTGCGCGCCAAATTGCAATGGAAACCGAACGACAATCTGACGGCGCAGTTCGCACTGCACTACAGCGAGGATCGCGCCGACTGCTGCGGCGTCCCCTTGGTTCGCCTGGATTCGGGCGCCCTGTTGTTCGGCAAGGCCGGACTTCCGCAATCAGTAGCCATTCCGGGGATCAATCCCGGGCCGAACAACGATTCCGTGAGCATCAATCAGGCGCCGGTCGCGTACGCGGAAGAAATCGGGTTTACCTCGCATATCGCTTATGACGCGGGTGACGTCACCTTTCTCTCCATTACCGGCATAGACCAATATCATCTGCACGACCTGACGGATTGGGACACCACGGCGGCGAACACACTGCAGTACTTCACACCCTTCACCAACACCCAGCCCGCCGGCTCGAGCCCCGGCTCCAGTCCCGCCTTGAACGGTGGGATTCTTCAGGGCGGAAGGTTTTCCGTGAACACCTTCAGCCAGGAATTCCGCGTGAGTTCGAACGGCCAGCATGATTTCAACTACGTCGTCGGCAGTTATTTCTCCAACGAGGACCTCGTTCGCCTGTTCGGCCGCGGGTTCGTGGGCAACACCAAGGCGATCGCAGATTGGCGCGGTGAAACGCGCTATAACAACTACGCGCTGTTCGGTCAGACGTCGTGGACCTTTGTGCCCAAGACCACGCTCATCACCGGGCTGCGCTTCAACCGTGAAGAGAGCAGCTATACCTACGATGACTACTATCGTGTGGTCCACTTCCCGGCGTTCGGCGAGCCGACGCAGAACGTGGACAATGTCGTCACCGGCAAGTTGGGTCTACAGTACCAATTGACCCGCGACATCATGGCGTTCGCCTTTGCCGCGAAGGGTTACAAGGGCGTTGCGTACGACTTGGTCACGGGCTTGAGTGCCGCGGAGGCGGCCAGCTTCCCCGTCAAACCGGAAAAATCCGACGACTACGAGGCCGGCATTCGCAGCGAGTGGCTGGATCATCGGCTGGCGGTCAACGCCACCATCTACGATACCGAATACAAAGACTTCCAGGTGCAGACCATCGTTCCCAATATTTTGAACAGCTTCATCCTTACCAACATTCCGAAGGTGCGAAGCCGCGGAATGGAACTCGAGACGGTGGCTCAATTCACCGCCGATTTGCACGGTTCGCTGGGCTATGCCTACACTGATGCACACGCTGTCGACTATCCGGTCGGGCAGTGCTACACCGGTCAGACCCTGCCGGCCACTTGCACGCAGAGTCCGGCTTATCAGAACTTGAACGGCGCGACATTGCCCAATGCACCGAAGAACAAGATGACCATCGCGCTCGATTACAAGCACGGCATCCCGATGGTGCCTCTGGACGCTGACCTGAACTTGAATACCTTCTGGCAAAGCATGGAAAATTTTGCGATCAACCGGGACCCCGGAACCGTGCAGGCCGCCTACGGCATTACGAACCTGAACTTCCAGGTCACACCGCAGGCCACGCCCCAACTCAGCGTTTCCTTGTTCTGCAATAACCTGTTCGATCGGCATTACGCCGATAATATCGGCAACGTCAAAGGCAATTGGTCGTTCCCCACTGCGGCGGGAACCGCCTATACACAGGAATTGCCGCGAGACTACTTCCGTTACTTCGGCATTCGGATAGCGTACGCCAGCAAGTGAGGAACCGGATGGCCATAACCTGGATGTGCACGTGACCGTGGGCCATGCGCTCACACGAGTCATATGCATCGGTGAGTGCATGGTGGAGCTGCGCAGTACGGCACCCGACGTGTTCGCGCGCTCCTACGCGGGGGATGTCTACAACACGGCGGTGTATCTGAAGCGTTCGCTGCCGGACGCGAGCGTAGCCCTACTCACGTGCACGGGCGATGACATCATGAGTCACGCGATGCGGGCAGCCTGGAAGCGCGAGGGGCTCGACGACAACGCTGCCTTTACTCAGCACGGCGGCACGCCAGGCCTTTATCTCATCGAGACCGATTCTCGCGGCGAGCGGACCTTCCATTATTGGCGCAGTCACTCCGCCGCCCGGCAGTGGTGGACGCATTTGCGCGAGTCGCCGGACCTGCTGACCGGTTCGGATCTGGTTTATTTTTCCGGCATTTCACTCGCCATCTTGCCCGAGGACGATTGTCAGGAGGCACTGCGCTCGCTGGAGCGGTTGAAGGGCCGAGTGCGTCTGGCTTTCGATCCCAATGTTCGACTGAAACTGTGGAAATCGAGCGAGCGGGCGCGAGACGTCATGTTGGCGGCGGCGAAGCTCGCCGACATCTTGCTGCCGAGTGCCGACGATGCCGAGTTTTTGTTGGGGACTGCCAATTCGCATGAGCAATTGAATGGATTCCTCGAGCTGGGGGTCGAACAAGTGGCACTGACGTTGGGGGCGGCCGGTTGTCTGGTGCTGGACCAAGGCTCGATAGCGCGCCTCGACAATCCCCACACGCCAACGGTGGTCGACACCTCGGGCGCCGGCGATGCGTTCAACGGTGCCTATCTCGCCGCGACGCTACGCGGTGCCTCACCCATAGCCGCGGCGAGCGAAGGTCTGATGCTCGGCGCGCGGGTCGTCTCTCATGCCGGTGCGGTGGTGCCCGCATGGATTTCTCATGGGGAGAGAGCGGCGCCCTGAACGGGGCGAATTGCCCCGTAGGTCTAGAACACCCGCGTCCCAGCCACCCAGGTCTGCAATACCTTGGTCTTCCATATCTGGGCGCTCGGCTCCTTGAACAGATCGCCGTCGACGAGAATGAAATCCGCCCACTTGCCGGGTTCCAGCGAACCGATGGTGTGCTCCTGGTGCTGCGCGTACGCGGCGTCCATCGTGAAAGCACGGAAGGCTTCGACGCGCGTCATGGCCTGCTCCGGATGCCAGCCGCCTTTCGGATTTCCGTGGTGGTCCATGCGCGTGATCGCGGAATATAGGCCGAAGAAAGGATTGTCTTCCTCGACCGGAAAGTCCGATCCGCCGGCAATGCGCGTGCCCTGATCCAAGAAGGTGCGCCAGGCATAGGCGCCCTTGAGGCGCTCCGGTCCAATGCGGCTTTCCGCCATGTTCATGTCGCTCGTGGCATGCGTGGGCTGCATGGACGCAATGAGATCGAGCTGTTTGAACCGGGGAATGTCGACGAGCGCGACCACCTGCGCGTGTTCGATGCGGTTACGCAGTTGTCGGCCACCCACGCTCTTGTAGGCGCCTTCGAAGCCGTCCAGCACTTGACGGTTGGCCGCATCGCCGATGGCGTGGACGTTGACTTGGTAACCCGCGCGCAATGCGGTCTCCATCTTGCGCTGCATTTCGGCGTTGCTCATGAAGAGAAGTCCGCGCTGGTCCGGTTTGTCCGAATAGGGCGCGAGTAGTGCGGCACCGCGGCTGCCCAGGGCGCCGTCCGCGAATAATTTGACCGAACGCACGGTGAGCCGATCATTGCCGTAAGCGATCAACGGGCCGTCCTGAGACAGTGCGGCGAAGTCCTCGCCCACGTCGCCGATCATGGCGTAAATGCGTACCGTCAGAAGGCTTTGATCGGCGAGTTCGCGATATAGCGCGATGGTCTTGGCGGGGACGCCGGCATCGCCGGCCGAGGTCAGTCCGACGGAGTTCATGTGCGACAGGGCGGCGCGCAATGCGGCGCGGCGTTCGGAGTCGGTGGGCGGCGGCGTGACTCTATCGATGAGATCCATGGCCTTGTCCACCAGGACGCCGCTGGGAGTACCGTCGTCGCCGTGCTCTATTCGGCCACCGAGGGGATCGGGGGTGTCCTTGGTAATGCCGGCCGCTTGCAATGCTTTGGTGTTCAGCCACTTCGCGTGCCCGTCGACGCGATCGAGGACCACCGGCCGATCGGATACTTCGGCATCCAGTTCTTGTGCCGTTGGGAATCGGCCGATTTTCCACTGGACCTGATTCCAGCCGCCGCCGAGTAGCCAAGGACTGTCGGGGTGGGTCTTGGCGAAGCTCAGAATCTTGCCTTGCGCCTCGTGCAGGCTGGTGGTGCCGAAAAGTTGAATTTGCACTCCCTCGAAGCCCATATCGAGCACGTGGCCGTGGGCGTCGATGAGTCCGGGCAGCAGGGTCTTGCCCAGTCCATCGATGACGTGGGCGGCGGGGTAATGGCCTTGCAGCGCGACCGCATCCCCGACGACGAGCACCTTGCCCTCGTCGAACACCAAACCGGTAAATTTCTGCAGGTTGCCGCCGGCCAGAGTGTAGCCGTGAACGTTCTTGATCAGCGTGGGGGCGGCGAGAGCCGGAGACGGGGATATCAAGGCAAGAATGGCCGCCACCGCGGCCGCGCCAGGGGCAAGAATGGAGTTCACGATGTTATTCTCCGCGGGCCATGAGTGACCCAATGTCGCACAAGACGGTGTATTGGTTCAAAGCCAAGCGTTATGGGTACGGGTGGGGCCTGCCCTGTTCATGGCAGGGCTGGGCGTTTTTTGTGCCTTGGTTGCTTCTGTGCCTGTTCACGGTACGCGAACTCGCGGTGCGAAGGAATGCGATTTATACCGTGGCTTTGGCGCTCGAGACCTTGGTGCTGGTGCTCGTATGTTATTGGAAGGGAGAGCCCCTGCCGCGCAGAGAGCCGCCTACGCGTCCCAGTCGATGATATGAGGGGCGCCGCTTCGCGGGTCGTATTCCAGTAGTTCGCCGTTCTCCAACGGCATAAGCGATCGCTGATATGTAGTCACACCGATCAGGGTAGATTGGTCAAAAGGCGCTTGCCCGGGAAATCAACGCAAACGACGTGATTGATGAGAAAACTGCACCCGATAAACATATCCGTGCTTTAGTGCGATTGGCAGTGCCATGTGAACACGCGACTGAGCCAAGGGTACAATACTTAGCGTGCGCCCGCATGCATCGCACCCTGCGCCTCATGCCGGTCGAATGACTGACATCAATGTCAATTACGTCAGCTACTGATTTGACGAAAATGGGGATTCTTGTGCCGGAATATATTTATCGCAGTGTTGCGTTTCCGCTGTTTCTTGGATTCACCGCCACAACGGTGGCGCAAACTACAACGCCAGTCTGTGAGGCGCTCGTAGCTGGCGGTAACGATCTCTACCTCGTTTCCAGTGCCGGCGCCGTTGTGACTCGATTTACGGCTGACGGATCACCAAAACTGAGTGCGAGAGTGGTGTGCTGGACGTGTCGATCAAGCGGGCGGTGAACTGTCCAAAGGATTCCCCGGTAGGAGAATTGGCATACCGTCGCCGATCATCGACGCCGTCCAGGCATGAAATGCGCTACGAGCTTGAGCGATTGCCCCATCTTCCGTGGCGCCGTCTGCCGCGCACCCGGGAAGATCGGGAAAGGTGACGACGAAGCCCCCTCCTTCCTCCGCAGGCAGCGAAGCGATTTCAATCGGTTTTTTTTCGAACGCGGGGATATTGGGATTGGCTCGTGTCATGAGAGGTCACCACCTTATTTGGAGATGCCAAGAAGGGGAAGCATATCTGTTGCGGTGATGATGGTGGTATTGCCGTGCCGCTTGAGAGCGAGGACATCGCGTTTGTCGCCGGTGACGAGATACTCCGCGGCACCCGCCTCGGCCATGGCCAATAAATAATCGTCATTGGGATCACGCGAGCGATCAACCACGGGTAGACGATCGAGCACCGTGGCGAATCGATGCAGATCGTTAATGAATCGGCCGGCATGGGCGGGTGTGATGAGCGGCCGCACCGTCGGCCGATGCGTCACCGACTGGATCTCAGTGATCTGGGTGGCCGATGTCACCAAAATGAAAGCCTTGTCCGTCCACGCGTTGAGCAGCTGGGCGGGTGCGCCGTGTTCAGAGATCAAACCGCTGACGATGATGTTCGTATCGAGAATGATCCGCATGGTCAGCCCACAGGGCTATGCGGATTGCGAAAAGCGATCGGCACGGACCTCGTTCAATGCTTGATCGACTGCCGCTTCGATTTCCTCCGGACGCAGGTGGGCGTTACGCGCGCGTGCTTCGGCGATATTGAGTTTTATGAGCCGCCACTGCACGGCGTCTTCAACGAATTTGGAAAGATCGCCCTTCTTTAGTCCCGAGCGGGCGAGAAAGGTGCGCAGCGTGACATCTGTGTCTTTGGAAATGGTGAGTGTCCACCGAACCGAGTCGGTCATTGCATTGCCTCCACCTAGGGACATAAGCGCGTTATAAGCAGCTATGTTCCCATAAATATAGCTTCCAGGATATAAAGACACCCCACTCTCGGGCTTATATCTCTTCACTTGACATATTAATCTACTTGGCCTCACCTCAAGATTCGGATCAAAACGTACGATAGCGGCAACGCACAATGAGCGAAATCATATAGATATCGCGTCGAGCCGCCGCCGCCCATGGCTGAATGCTTGGCAGCAGCAGGTGTGAAACAAATCAAGTACTTGCAAATGCTTGGCGTGCGTAAAAATCCGAATCTTGAGGTTACCCCTCAAAGGACCCGATGCCAGTCCTGCGGCGAGTGTGCTGGAGACGCCGGCGCTACTGATGCCCTCCGACCGAGGTCGGCGCGGCGGGCAAGACTGGCCTCTGGGTCAGGCACCGGAATCGGAGTCGGCGGCGACGCGGCAGGCGGTGCCGCGGCGTGATGAAGCCACTCGGGAGCGCGAGCGATTAGCGGCTATGAACTCGCGGGAGCTGTGGGCCGAGATTCAGAAAGTCCGGCCGCCGACGGTGGATCATTTGGTTGAGCGGGATCCGAGTGTGGCCGGTGCGCGGGGGACGGTGGAGCGTCATCAGCGCGAGGCCGCCCAGGCGCTCCAAGCGGCGAATCGGGCGGCGGCGCAGGGCTACGCCTGGCGCCAGGCGCATGGGGTGCAGGCGGCGCTCCACGATCGAGGAATGAAGACGGCTGCGTATCTGGTGGAACGAGAGGCGGCGGTGGCCGAAGCCCGGCGTGTGAGGGCGGAAGCGCTCAAGGCGGCCCGCATCGCGCAGGCGGAGTATGCCCGCGCACGGCAGGAAGCCACGCCCCGGATCACGCAGGAGACGGCGCCGGCGCGGGCGAAGGTGGAGGATCTGAGAGCACTCGCGGCGGCCGCTGACAAGCGGGAGCGGGTAGCCACGGAGTTCGAGCGGTTGGCGCGCGCGGCCGCTCGGTCGATGAATCGGGACATGAGCCAGGAATGGCGGGCGACGCCTCAAGTGCTGCGCGATGCAATCGAACGCTATAACCGGGAGAGGCCGGAGGTGCAGAAGGAAATCCTCAAAGCGATCGCGAGCAGGCCCGAAGCGGCCCAGAAACTTGGGGAGGCGATTGAGGTGCGCCGTGCCCAGGTGCACGATCGGGATTATGACCTTGGGCTATAAGTCGCCGGCGACCTTCTAGAATGCGATGCGCGATGGTCAAGCAATCACGAGGACGCAGGCTATGATGACCTTACTTTGAACCGACGAGGGCGTTGCTCTCGCTGTCCCTCTACGGGTCGAGGGAGAGAGATGCCCGGAAGCAGTGTGAGCTCGAGGCAATGTTTGAGCGGTTGAGCAGGAATGCCACGGGCACTAAAACTGTCACAAATGCTCAATTAGATTGTCGCATGTTACGTGCCCAATAAAGCTTCGACCTACTACGGTTGGCGCCAATGTTCGATCGGCTCCGCCTAGAAAATCTTTTATGGGGCTAACGGAGCAAGCTGATGACCAATGTTGCAATATCCGCCCTTCCCGCTGCAACAACCCCTTTAACAGGAACCGAAATTGGAATAGTCGTCCAAGGCGGCGTCACAAGCAGAGTATCGTCTGCAAGCCAGGCGGCAGGTGGCAGGTATATAGATTGTCGAGATTTCGCTGGCTTGGATCCCACGGGGAGCAGCGATAGCTCTGGCGCGATTAATGCCGCTATCCAGGCAGGGGTGAGGCTTTACCTTCCTATATACCTGCCTGAAGGAACCTACAAAATTGCCAGTCCGTTGTTGATGGTGTGGAACGTAGTGGGTAACTACACCGACGTGACAAATATTGAATTCTTTGGCGCAGGTATCGGTGCACCAACTCCCAACTCAGTCGGTTTAGGCACTGCAAAAACAATCATCAAACCCACATTCAACACTATGCCCGCAATCGCGTGTGGTCCGATGGGTGGCGCATATTTCCATGACTTTGCTATCGAAGGGTTGAATGTAGCGCCACAGCAATGCTATCAGGGCGGCACGCCTGGTTACCCGGTAGACAACCAAAGCGACTACATCACGGCAGGATGCAGACTCAACAAATATTCACCGTATTGTGGAATAGCGATTGACACATTGAATGTGGCAAATCCTGGCGGCTCTTCGAGCAATCAATATCCGGGAATGACCTATTATGGCGGTGCTGGAGGGTCGAATTTTTGCACGTTCGAAAATCTATTAATCACAGGATTCGTAGTGGGCATCGCTTATGGAATTTCAGGTTTAAACGCCAATAGCGATGATTTGGTGTTCAGAAACGTTCAGATATTCTATTGCGATACCGCCTACGCGTGTGGCAACACGCAGGCGGATAACTGTGTAATTGATCATGGGAACTTATTTGTCTGCCGTCAGGGCCTCGATTACCTGAACTACGGCGGAGGCACTGGCAGCCCGCCGCGCCTTAGGAATGTTAACTTACAATTTCTGTATCGCGTCTTTACTGTTTCCAACTCTTTTGGCCCGATGGATCTTGATAATTGTTACGCCGAGTCCATTCGGGCGCTGGGCAATTTCGGCGTAGGAGCTGGGTCGACCACCGTATATCCTCTGACGATTCGCGGCGGAACGTACAGTATTTTTGGACATGGATCGTATTTCGGTATCGGGCCAGCTGCAGTGTTGATTCAGACGTATGGTCCAAGCAAATTCCTCGGTACATCTATCGTCCAAGACGGCTCTGGAACGCCTTGGATAGCATTGAATGCCATTTCCCAAGGCAGTTCACTGGAGTTAGATCACTGCACAATCGGCGGACCATCAACTGCCTATACGCCGCCCGTCATGCTGGCTTCGTTTGATACTGCCTTTGGCCAAATTCGTACTTCTGATTGTGTGGTTTACAACATAGCGGCGAGCACTAAGTTTTTGCTGTCGGATGACTATCCACGTGGATACCCATTTGCGGCTACCGGGTCGCAATTCTGTCCAGGGGGGCGATTTATCGCGACGTATCAGTCACGTCGAATCCCTAACGGTAGTAATGAACTGATTTTTCAACCCTATGCAGCGTCCGCTCCAGGAACGCCGGCAGAGAACACGGTTTACACCATCTTTGCGACTGTCGGATCTGTTACTTTGCATACCAGTGGCGCCGGGAGTTTGACGTTCACTGTTCAGTCGACCGTTTTGCAGCCTGGTGACGTACTCATGTGGGGAGTTACGGACCCCATCCTCGGTGTAATAGCGATGCCGTCGTTGGCCGTTACAAGCTATACGTACTCAAGCGGTGGGCCCACAACCTGCACATGCGCGATGCTATTCGACCCAATTCTTTATAGCTCATCTCCACCAATTGCGAATCAGATTGCAATCGTACTCAACCACTGGGCGCCGGCCACGCCGTTAACCTGCACAACTCATAGCACGTCTTCCATCACGGCCGTGTCACCAATAACGATTTTGCAAAATGGCGACGGGGTGGTGGGATCCGGTATAGCTTACGGAACGCGCGTTGTATCAGGGGGTGGAACTGCAAGTATTACGCTCTCGCAGGCTGCAAGCTCGAGCGCAAGCGGCGTAACACTTTATTTTGGCCGTCTTTATGCGCCAACGCTAACAGCGGCATTCTAACTTTTTAATAGAGAGAAATTTTATCAATGGATAACATTACAACAGAAAACGGTGAACTCTTGATTACGGAGTCCGGCTCTTTTCTTCTTACTGAGTAAGGCCACAGACATCGTGCGGCTAACTGTAACGGAAAAAGGGCGGAGCGAAAGTTTTGTTCCGAATCATCGCCCAACGATTGAGATAGGCGAGCAAAAGACGCTCAGCAATCTCGAAAAGCTCATTCGCAATCCGACCCGATACCTACCTCTCCTGTTGAGAAGCACGCTGCAGCCCCTATGTCACGTTTTCAAGAGCTCGGCGTTTTTCATGCAAGGTCAAATGGATATATCTCCGAGAGCACGTTGGCATAATCCATCTTTCACAGCGCTTACCGGTGGCTTCTACCCTCCCAACGATGCCACAAAACGTGAAATCAGGTACGCATCGCCCTACGACAGCACACGCCGCGATATGTTAGTGCTCCTGCTGCGCACGATAGTCACAAACGAAATTCCCGGCTCTTTTGCAGAACTGGGGGTTTATAAGGGGCATACCGCCAGCTTATTTCATCACTATGCCCCCGAGCGCCAATTGCATTTGTTCGATACATTCAACGGCTTCACCGAACGAAGTATCAGTCAGGAGACTCAGCACACTGGAGTGTCCTATAGAGCGACAGAGTTCTCCGATACCTCTTTAGATGCCGTCAAACAATATATAAATTCGGTAAATAACAACATCCATTATCACCAAGGTTTTTTCCCTGATAGCATCCCTTTGTCGCTGGCAGGCGAGAGTTTCGCTTTTGTACATTTAGATGCGGACCTCTACGAACCAACGCGAGGAGGGCTTGAGTTCTTTTACTCTCGTATGGCAAAGCGAGGAATTATAGTGGTTCACGATTACAATTCATGGCCGGGGGCGCGAAGTGCGGTTGACGAGTTCTTTGCTGATAAGGCGGAGACTCCTATCCCGATGCCGGACAAGAGCGGATCGGCGCTCATCATTAAACAATAGATCGAAGGGTATTCCGCTGTGTGTACGGTGAAATCGAGACTAACGGGGTCACCTCAAGAAAGGGATTTTTTAGCACGCTAAGCGCCGGAAGCGGCCGCGCGGGGATAGCGACGACCAGGATTCAGAGCGCCGGCCGCAACTTCTTGACCCATTGCTGAACTGTGGGTCGCTGCCATTGCTGATTCGCATACGCGATAAGGGCTGGTGGCACAGGGTCGCCGTTAAGGACGAGACGGTTCAACATCAGCGCAAGATCAACATCGGCGATGCACCATTGGCCGAACAAATTGTCGGACCTATCGCGCAGCAAGGCATGTGCAGCAGAAAATAGCTTGTCCGCCGAAGCGCGGGCGTCCGCCGACAGCTCCGGCATTTTTGCGCCGTAGAACACCACAAGCGTTGAGCGCTCGTTTCTGATTGGCATGAGGTCACTGCGAAGCCAGGCTTGCACCTGGCGGGCTCTTGCGCGCTGGCGTGGGTCAGCGGGATAGAGGGGTTGCCCAGGGAAGGTCTCGTTGATGTATTCAGAGATCGCCGACGATTCCGACAACGCGAAGCCGTCGTGTACCAAGGTTGGTACGCGCCGCGTAATCGACGTTGTTGCGAAGGCTGGCTCATGATTCTTGGCGGCTGAAAGGTCGACTGTCTCCACATCGAAAGGCAGCCCCTTCTCGAGCAAACTCACAAATACGGACATTGCGTACGGGCTCGCGAATTGAGAATCAACATACAGCAGCATGTGAATGTCCTTCAGGAATGGCTATGCAGAACGAGAAGCGTGGTCGCGCCGGGACGGCCGCTGGGCGGTGTGTCGCAACGGGAGCATCCGTCGGACCGATGCACGACTGATGCTAAGACGGGCGGCTATCTGCCGCTTGCTGATGCCGCGAGCGAACAGCGTCTCAATCTCGGCCAAATGCTTTCGTACTGTGGGCGGCCGACCATGGGGCCGTCCTTCTTTACGGGCCTGGGCGATCCCGGCCTTCACGCGATCACGCAGGATGTCGCGCTCGAACTCGGCAAACACGGCCAGCATGCCGGCAAGCGCTCGGCCGCCAGGCGTAGTCATATCGAGCGCCTCGGTCAGCGAGACAAATCCAACGCCGACGGCATAGAGTTCCTGCAGGGTGCCGATCAGGTCGAGTAAGGAGCGCCCCCAGCGATCGAGCCGCCAGACGACGATGGCGTCCACATCTCGGCGCCGCGCGGCTCGGAGCAGCTCCTCGCGCTTGGGCCGCGTCTTCGCGCCGGAGCCGACTTCCCTCTCCTCGAGGGCCACCTTCCAGCCGCGGCGCTTGGCGTAGGCGCGCATGGCCGAGAGCTGCATCGGCAAGGTCTGCTGGTCATGAGTCGACACCCGGGCATAGAGGGCGACCTTAAGGCCGCCGGTCTTGGCGGATGATCTTGCTATGGCCAAAAACCTCTCCCAAATCGGGGTTTGAAAATGCACGTACGACTCGGGAACGAATGGCATCGATCGATTGACCGGAGCCTCGGATGCCAATCACTCGATGTCCTGGGCCTATGATGCCAATGGGCGCGTGACAGGCAAGGGTCAGACGGTGGCATCAATCACCAAGTCGGTGGGCTACAGCTACACCAACGCGGATTTAATCTCGTTGCTGACGCCCTCCGGTCAGACCATCACCTACGGATACACCAATCACCGGATTACGTCGATCAAGATCGGCAGCACGACCCTGTTGAGTGGGGTGACGTACGATCCGTTTGGCCCGGCGACGGGGTGGACCTGGGGGAATGCCACCACGACAACTCGGAGCTTTGACCTGGATGGCAATCCCAGTCAGATCGTCTCGGCGGGCACGACCAATGTCTACACCCCGGATGATGCGTCGAGAATCACGGGGATCACCGATTCGGGACTATCGAGCGATTCCTGGACGTTTGGCTATGACCTCTTGGATCGCGTGACGAGCGGGTCGAGCACGGCGAAGAGCCGTGGCTATCAGTACGATGCCAACAGTAATCGTACGAAGACGACGGGTACCACGGCATCGACGGAGACGATTGCAACGACGAACAATTACCTCGACTCGACGTCGGGCGGGATTGTTCGAACGTACAGCTACGATGCCGCCGGCAATGCGAGTTTCACCGGTGAAGCATTTACCTTCAATCAGCGCGGTCGAATGAGCGTCGCCGTATCCAGCGCCGGCACGACCAACTACGTGTACAACGCGGTGGGGCAGCTCATTGAGAAATCCGGCAATGGCGGCACCACGATTCTAGTGTATGACGAGGCGGGGCATATCCTTGGGGAGTACACGAGCACCGGAGCGCTCATTCAAGAGACGGTGTGGATGGGAAATACGCCGGTGGCGACGATCCAGCCCAGTGGGACTTCGGTCGCCATTTACTACATCCACACTGATCACTTGGGCACGCCACGGAAAATCACGAATCCCTCTACCAATGCAATCGTGTGGCGTTGGGACCCGGATACGTTCGGCTCCTCGGTGGCCCCTTCCATCGCAACGATTGCCTACAACCTCCGCCTCCCCGGGATGTATTTGCTGAGCGAATCGAGTCTCTATTACAACTATCATCGGACCTACGATCCGCAGATGGGGCGGTATATCGAATCCGACCCTATTGGTTTAAAAGGCGGAATAAACCCGTATACATATACGTCAGGAAACCCGATATCGCTCGCGGATCCGTTGGGGCTAAGCCAGACGGCACAAAATCCAGCGCCGCCGGCGCCACCACAGCCGACACCGGCGCCCACGCAAAGTGACAACGACAATTCAGCTTCTCCACCATTGCTGGCACAAGAGCCGTTTATTGATCCTTTCCTCGATGCGATCAAATCGAGGCCAGTGTCCCCAGATGAGTTTGGACGGACGCCAGACTATACGCCGGAAGTTGGTGTCCCGCCGCCGCCCACTCCGACCATACCTCCCCCGCCCGCGTGGCTCGAAATTTTGCAAAACATAGCTAATTTTCTGAATAAAATAAACGGTGCAAGTCCTGTTGCACC
>Ga0302310_10001721_pt1 | contig 18316 bp, 16 predicted proteins | sample III_Palsa_N1_2_FD_200451 | JGI IMG/M metagenome (GOLD analysis project Ga0302310, IMG submission 200451) | Peat permafrost microbial communities from Stordalen Mire near Abisko, Sweden - III_Palsa_N1_2 | ecosystem: Environmental > Terrestrial > Soil > Palsa > Peat permafrost | place: Sweden...
TTTCCCTGGGGAAATGACCCCGAGAAGGGGCTTTGAGAGGGCGACATGGCTGAACTCGCTTTCTGCAAAGGCGACTTGCGGCAATTAATGTATCGTCATGATTATAAGGATAATCATGACGTTTCACGGCTGTGATAAATGCCGAGCGTGCCAACACGGCCGCTCGCACAACAGAAGTTGTGCTCAAGTCCCAAGAGAAGTTGTGTTCCATCGACTTGCCGCGCCACGCAAACGCCCAAAATGGCTTCATGCCGCAAGACAACGTCCGTCCCAAGCGCGGAAGCCCCCCCACCGCAACACCGGCGAGTACGTGCGCGAGCTCATCGGCAAGGATCTGCGCGAGCAACGTGGGGTTGTAAGCCCAAACCCGATATTTTTCTGACGGGCTGCACGACCAAATCGCCGAGATTCCCGCCCCGGACGATTTGCCTTGACGCCGCGCTTTTGCGCCACGTCGAGGCGATCAAACACGCGTCTGCGACGAGGAGCGGATCGCCCAGGGCATTTCCAACCTTGTGAGCAATGGTTTGAAGTACGGCGCGTCTGGCGTAGCCATCTGCGTGCGTATCGACGGTTCATCGACCGCTGAAATCATCGTGCGCGTCCAAAACGGGGGCCCACTGATCCAACAGGCCACTCGCGAGAGTCTCTTTGAGCCGCTGGTCCGGGGGGAGAACGCTGCCAGTCGTGGCTACAACCTTGGTTTGGGGCTCTACATCGTGCGCGAAATCGCCCAGGCTCATGGGGGAACGGCCACGGTGGATTCCAACGTCGAGGCGGGCACTGTCTTCACGATCCGCCTTCCGCGCGACGCCGGCGAGGCGTCGTCGTCCGCCGTCCCCGGATTGCGGATGAATTAGTTGCACCTCTGCCGGGATAACCCTGACGCGCGCTCGAAATGAATATGTGCGCTAGCAGACTGTCGATACACAATGGCTCGGACAAGATGGCACAGGGGTAGCCCAGCTGCGGACGTCGGGCACTCGGTCACACACGCGCGGCAGGACTCGCACGGTGGTTCCTCGGACCACTGGGCGAACCCAGGTTCTACCCTGGACGCGTCTGATGGAACCAACACGGTCTGACGGAAAGCGCTACCTGGAGCGCCGAGCCAGTCACGGATCATCGGGCGCAACGTGGAATCAGGTAGGCCATGAACGGCAAGGAACATGAGGTCGGCGCAAGCCCCCCGTCGCACCCACCAGTCGACGAGGATGCAACGCGCGTCGGAGAGCGCACCCTTGCGACTTGGCAACGGTTCGACGCTGCGCTGGCCCCCATCATCGGGAGCGGCGGCGTCGCGGCCCTCTATCGACGCAGCCTTTTCCTGTCTCGCGCAGAAAACCCGTGGCTACCCGGCGTGCACAAGGGCGCGCTTGACCCCGTCGAATTCACGGAACTGCAGGCAGCGATCGCTCTCCGGCCTGCCCATGAGGCCCAAGCAGCGACGGACGCTTTGATCAAAACCTTTCGAGAACTGCTGGCCGAGTTGATCGGCTCCTCGTTGACCGATCGGCTCCTGCGACCCGTACCCGCACCCACTTCGCACGGCCGCCCCGTGCAGGACAAACTGCCATGACCTCCGGAAAAGCAACGATCAATCGACTGAAGACAGGGGTGCCCGGCTTCGACGAGGTGCTTGGCGGCGGTTTGCCGGAATTCTCCTTCAACGTCATCGCAGGCACCCCTGGCTGCGGCAAGACGACGCTGGCCCACCAGGTGATGTTCGCGCTGGCGACCCCGGAGCGCCCGGCGATCTATTTCACGGTGCTGGGCGAGCCGCCCCTGAAGATGCTGCGATACCAGCAGCAATATGCCTTCTTCGACAGCGAGAAGATTGGTAGCGCGATCCATTTTGTCAACCTCGGCAGTGAGATGGCCGCCGGCGATCTGAAGAAGGTCCTGGACCGCATCATTGCGGAGGTGCAGGCGCACGGTCCGGCGCTCGTGTTCGTCGACTCCTTCCGCTCTGTGGTGTTGGCCAGTCAGACCGCCGGCCAGGCCTTCATCAGCCTGCAGGAATTCGTGCAGCAGCTCGGCATGCTGATGACCAGTTGGCAAGCGACCACGTTCCTGATCGGTGAGTACTTCAGCGAAAGCGACCCGAATCCTGTATTCACTGTCGCTGATGGCTTGATCTGGATGCGGCAGAGCGTCCAACGCAACTCTGTCGTGCGCAAAATGGAAATCATGAAGGTTCGTGGGCAGCCAACGCTCGCTGGCCTGCACACGTTTCGCATTGGCGCCTCGGGGGTGAAAGTCTTCCCGCCCGCCACATTTGAGACCGATATCAGCGGTTCGGACATGCCTGTCGTGAACGACCGCCTCGGCATGGGGATACCGGGCCTCGACGAGATGATGGGCGGTGGCCTGCCGCGCGGCTACTCGATTCTGATCGCTGGACCGTCAGGCTCCGGCAAGAGCATCCTCGCGGCGGCATTTCTCGTTGAAGGTGCGCGTCTTGGTGAAAACGGGGTGATCGCCGCATTCGAGCAGCGGCCAACCCGAACCCGAGGGCCTCGGATCGCGGAACTGATCGCCTCGGGGCGTATCGGCGTCGTCGATTCACGGGCCGCCTCCCTGTCGGTCGACGAAATCGCGATGCAGATCATTGCCGAGGTTCACCGCCTCAAAGCCACGCGTGTTGTCATTGACTCGCTGTCGGGATTCGAGCTGGCCTTGGCGCCAACCTTTCGCGAGGACTATCGGGAGTCCCTGTCCCGGATGGTGATGGCCCTGGCAAGTACAGGCGTCACGGTATTGATGACGTCCGAACTCGAAGACCGTTACAGCGACCTTCGCTTCAGCCCCTACGGCACCGCCTTCCTGACGGATGCGATCATCGTTCAACGCTACATCGAGGTCGACAGCCGGCTCAAGCGCGTGATGGCGGTGGTCAAGGTACGGGGAAGCGCCCATTCAGACGAATTGCGGTTGTTCCATATCGACGACCAAGGCATCCGTATCGGCACGACACTGGCCAATCACGAGGGGCTGCTGGGAGGGCGGCCGACATTGAGGCATGGATCCAATAGCGTGAACGCTAGCGGTTCGGATCGCACTGTTTCGCCTGTCCCGGCCAACGATGACTAGCCATCTGCCATTGGCGAGCTCCCCATGAGCGATCGCACGGACGACCAGAAGGCGGCCGAGGCCCGCCATACGTTGCACGTTCTAACGACGGAAGCCAATCGTGTCCGTGCCGATTTGGTGAGACTGCGGCGCGACCTTGTGGAGGCACAAGGCGATTTTGGTGCCACGAAGGCCGCTCAGTTGCTAGAGGCGAACGAACAACTCGTCATGTCGGCGTTGCATGCGCGCATGCTAGCCGACACCGCCCGAGAAGATCTACAGATTTTGACCCGAGCGAGCCAGTTCGACGAACTGACTGACACACCGAACCGGTCGGTGATGCGCGACCGGATCGAAAATGCAATTTCGCAGGCGCGTCGACACAGCAGGTATGTCGCAATCCTGTTTATCGACCTTGATGGTTTCAAGCTCATCAACGATTCGCTGGGGCACGCTGCCGGAGACGACGTCTTGCAACGCGTGGCCGCCAGGCTGACTCACAGCGTGCGTGATTCGGATACGGTCAGTCGATTTGGCGGCGATGAATTCCTGGTGCTGCTGGCAGAGGTGACAGGTCCATCGGATGTGGCATTGGTCGCGACCAAAATCCTCCTGGCGCTGCCCGACGCCAGTGAGGACGTGATGTCCGAACTATCAGCCAGCATCGGCATCGCGCTCTACCCGGACGACGGGATGGACCCAACGTCACTGATTAAGTTCGCCGACGCTGCGATGTATCGGGCCAAGCGGCGCGGTGGTGGGACCTTCCAGTTTCACTCGGACCCAAGCGACGTGAGTGCGGATTCGATCCTCCCTGCCCCCGCGCGCCCACTTCGCTCCATTGGCGCAGTCGATCAAAACGTGCCGGGTTGGCAATTGCAGCAAGTTAGCGACCTGCGTGATGCCAACGAACAACTCGTTATTTCCGCAGTCGCTGCACAGCAGATTGCCTCCGATGCCCAGACTGTTCAAAGACGCCAGATCAAATTCCTGGCGATGGTGGCGCACGAGCTGCGCAACCCGCTGATGCCGATGCGCACTGCCACGGAGCTGCTTGAAAAGGCGCGCTCGGACGACGCGATGTTGGGGAGCCTGCAGGTTTTGCTGCGGCGACAAATCGGGTACATGTCTCGGTTGATCGACGACCTGCTCGATGGCGCACGCGCCAGTACGGGGAAATTTCGGCTCGAACACGAGCGCGTCGACATGAAGGCCGTTCTCGACCAGGCGGCGGATTCCTGCCAGCCGGCCATTGTGCTGAGGAAGCAAACGTTTACCTTGCGCACAACGCCGTTGGACTTCAATGTTTGGGGCGACGCCATGCGCCTCACGCAGGTGATCGCCAACCTATTGGACAACGCTTCGAAATACACCCTCAACGGTGGAAATATTGACCTTGAGGCGGTTGCGGACTCGGACGTACTGACCATCACGGTAGCCGACGATGGGATCGGTATCACGAGTGATGCACTGCCACGGATCTTCGAACTGTTCGAACAGGAGTCCCATGCAACGGCGCACCACGGCGGCGGGCTCGGTATCGGTCTGTCGATCGTGCGGGAACTCACCGAGTCCCATGGCGGCTCGATCGTGGCCAGCAGCCGGGGCAAGGGATTCGGCAGCAAATTCGTGATCACACTACCGCGCGAACAGCCGGAGAGGTAGCCTTGAGTTTGCAGTGCGATATCGCACTTCGCGAATCAACGGCTTATCGCTGCATGTGGCCGCCGTGGCTGAAGGTGTACGAATGCCGACCTGCGGCGCACATCATCATCTCCGCGTCGATCCGACTGTCGAAGTCGACATCCCTTTCCGAGTGGCTGAACGCTTCCGTGATAGCAAAGTTGCCTCGGTGCGCCCGCATCCAGCGGTACTTCTCGCCGTCTGACGCGCGGATCATCGGATGTCGCTGCTGATCGTTTCTTCCACCGGCAGCGTCAGTTCGTCGCAAAACGGTGGGCACGCACGGCAGCCCGTTCGGACAAGAATCGTCCTTTGGATCGCTTGACATTTTTTCTTCCCTGTTCTCTGGCTGCATCAGTATGCGCCTTTCGCTCAAGATAAAGGTCAGCCGGACAGCCGCTTGGGCAGAGGTCGACGTCAGGAGCGAATTGGGGTGCTGAGCAAGTTGGCGCCTGGTGCTGCCGGCGGCCCGGATTCTTCTTTTTGTGGGATAGGCTCGCCGTTGATCTTGGTCAGACCAGGTTGAGACCCTGGATGATCGCATCCAGGTCGATGGCCTGTCCGGCGCCGCGGAAGGTGTAGTGGCCGTTCAGGAGTACGTGGCGCCAGGCCACCGGGGACGTCGCCTTGATCAGAGCCAACGCTGTCTCGTTGCCGCTGGCCTCGTACTTCTGGAGCAGGCGAGACAGAATCGCCGAGTTGTAGTAGACGATGGCGTTGGCGATCAGCCGTCCGCACTGGTGGCTGATCTCGAACTCGAGATCCGTGCGGCCGGTCAGCTCCTTCTTGCCGCCGAGCTGGGCAATGGCGGCGCGAAGCTGGTGATAGGACTCGACGCGGTTTTGCGAGCGGTGGACGTGGCGCTGTAGCTTCGGGTCGCGCATGTAGCGCAGCGTGTAGATGCTGCGCACGAGCCGATCGAACTCGAAGATCGCCCGGCGCGTGGGGTTGTCCTGCGTGTAGGTGCACAGCTTGCGGATCAGTGTGCCCTGGGTCATCTCTTTCAAGCCGAGCGTGGCGACGATGCGGTCGATGTTGGACTGCTCGTCGATGATGGCTTGCAGATCGATGCGTCCGGCCGGGCCCAGCAGGAAGTCTTTGTACTGCGTCGGGTCGTCGGCGCAGAAGATCTCGTCGAGCTCGGCCTCGAGATCCGTGAAGCGCGGCTCGAAGCGCGGGCCGAACCAGTTCAGGATGGCGAAGTTGGCTTTATTGACGCTGTGCATGTCGCCGGTGATCGCATTGGGCACGATGTCCGAGGTGTTGCGGTACCAGATGTCGAAGACGTGGTGCGCCTCGAACTCATGCGCGCCCACGAGCCAACCCTGCAGGGGCACGTGGTTGCACAGCAGCGTGTAGGCGACGACTCCCTTGCCGCGGCCGAAATACTTGCGCGAGTAGCGCGCCTTGACGGTCGGTCGCGCGACGGCGAATTTCTGGCCGTCGACGCTGCCGTAGAAGGTGTCCGGGTCGAAGGAGTAGTGCTCGAAGATGGGCAGCTCGGCGATCGCGTTGCTGATGCAATCGTTGGCTGCCTGGAGCGTGGCCTGGCGCAGGTACTGCTGGTACGTGGCCTCCAGCACGTGGTACGAGATGTCGCCGGTGCGTGACATTAGCAGGTTGCCATGGTTCATCGCCTGGGCGACGATGACCGCCATCAGGCTGTCGGCATCGGCGACCTGGCGCGCATAGCGGGGCTGCAGCGGCGTCAATGCGGCCAGGAAGTGGCACTCGTCCTCGACGAAGCGAAACACGTCAGCGATATCGCAGAAGGCCAATTGCTCGTAGAAGTCGTTGTTCGGCCTGCCGTCGTCCAAGGCCTTGGGCTGACGCCAGGTCAGCGTGCGCGCTTCGCTGTCGACGTCGAGGTGTGTCAGCTTGCCGTCGCGAAGCTCGCGATCGAACGCCTGCCACTGCTTGTGCAGCTCGGCGCTGAGCGCCGCCAGCTGCGCTTCGATGGGTTGGCGCGTCCAGGGAATGTCCAGCTGCTGGAGAGCCTGGGTTTGGCGCTGCACCGAGACGAGCTCGTCGCTGAGGTGGCGATGCTGGTGACTGTCGTCCACGTAGAGCTCGCCTGATTTGAGGCGCTTGCGGATCTGTCGATACACCCAGAATTCGTAGCGGTCTGCTTGCACGCCACTGGGGTTGCCCTGCTCATCGAACTTCAGGAGATACGGGCGCAGAGCGGTGGGCAGCGTCTTCTCGGGACACTCGTCGACCGGACGCTGCGACAGACGCTGCTGCTGCTCGAAGACGCCCTTCATCCAAGCGAGTGCGGCCAGCCAGGGACAGTCCGGGGCGACCGCGCTCAGCTCGAGCGCATCGTAGAGCGGACGAAGGTGACGCCGCATCTTGGTGGCTTGGCGGTCGATCGCCTCCCAGCGCAGGGCGAGCCGGCTGATGGGCTTCGTGCTCAAGCGTTCGCCTGCGCCCTGCACCTCGTCGCGGGGCATGATTTTGAAGGCGCGCCGACGCACGGCGGCGAACGGGGTGTGGTCGCTGAGCTTGTCATCGACGTAGAGCAGCAGCAAGCGCCCGACCCGGGGTGACTCCTGGTGGCGCTCAATCTGCCCATGGACGAACGCGTTCTCGGCGCGCACCTTGGTTTCGTCCTCGAGCTGCTTCATGTGGTGGCCCTGCGCGTCGACGAGGTTGTCGGTGAGCTGGCGAAAGCGTTGCCACGCGTAGCAGAGCAAATACAGCTGCGCTTGCTCGGGCTTCATGCGGCGCAGGTCGTATACGGTGTAGAAGTTCGCAAGGCCCGCGTAGTGGTGCAGGTTCTGCTGCGAAACGTCGAGCTGGGGCAGCAGCGTCTTGGCGACGCGGTACAGGGGCGCGAGCCGGGCGCGCTTCTCGCGCTCGCGCACCATTTGACGCCAACCGAAGTCCTTGGCGTCCTGCTTGAGGCCGGCCAGCTCGGACAAGGTTTCGTCGCGCACGATGAGCTGGGCCAGCGCCTCTATGGTGGGCGCATCGAGTACCTTGGCGAGCAGCTCGCCCAGGCGCAGGCGCTCCGCCGACAACGCCTGGCTGATCAGCCGCTGCAAGGTCGCGTACCCAGGGCGTTCGACCTTGTGCTCGTTCAGATAGACGATGAGTTCGGCGACGATGAAGCCGGACGTCACGTCGCGGCGCACGATCTGCGCCGCCTGCTGCCCGAGGTGGTCGAGGAAGTCGCTGGACCAGAGCCGGTACGCGAAGAGCTGGGCGATGAGGGTGCGCTGCGCGTAGTGCTCGTAGTTCGTGACGACCCGTTGTTCGAAGGTCTGCCCGGGGAAGTAGCGGCTCAAGACAAAGGCGAGATCGTCCTCGACGTCGGCCCATGCGAACCGAAAGAAGGTCTGCTTGGCCTTGAAGTAGCCGATCTGCAAGGCGCACCAGGCCTGGGCATGTAGCCCGGCGCGGCTGCAGGCGAGCGCGAGTTGAGGCTCAGACAGACACAGGTAGTCCAGGCGTTGCGCGTCGTCGAAATCGGGGAGCCCGTAGAGGGCGATCTGTTCTGTTTCGGTGAGAACGGACAGGAGGTTGTTCTGCGGGGTCGTCATCGGCGCGCTGCGGCGTCGGGACTTCTCCCGCGCTGGGTCATCTTGTTTGGAACGGCGCCGGTACGGCGCCTACGGGGCGGGGTATTTTCGGCTCCGCCGAACGCGCAATGACGCTACGATGGAGATAATTCTTATTATCATTTTAGAAGTCGTTTATAACGGAACTGGCATCCGTGAAAACACGCCCGTCCAAACCGCCGCCGCCGGCGCCGGCGCCCCCCGAGGACGACTGGCCAGACGCCACCAGCCTGGCCGCGCTGCGCGCCTGGTACGAGGGCCTGTCCTCGCGCGAAGCCGTGCACCGATATCTCGCCAGTGCCCGGGCTCCGGGGCAGTCCTCGCGCGGTGTGATCAGCGCCCTCCGGCGGCAACTGGCCGACTTCGCCCGCCGTCGCCACCGCGAAGATCTGGCCGCGTTGTTGACCGGCCCCGCTCACGAGCGCAAGAAATGCGCTCGCGCGGTCGCGCGCGCGATCGAGCTCCTGCCATCACTGGTGTTGCCTGAGCCGTTGATCGGCGACGACATCGCAGCTTGGCTCGAGCCCCGAGCCGTGGCCGCCCTTCAGGCGCAGGGCATCAAGACCTTGGCCGCACTCACCGTACGCATCCCGCGTCGGCGTCGCTGGTGGGCCGCCATCCCGGGTCTGGGGGCGACGGGTGCGCGCAGGATCGAACTGTTCTTCGCCGAGCACCCCCAGCTCACCGAACGCGCCCGCGCGCTCATCGCCGTCGACGAGCCGCCCGACACCCTGCCGTGGGAGCGGCTGGCGGTGCCGCAGGAACTCGACGGATCGCGCGGCGCCTTCCGGGCCCCGCGCGCCACCAGCACGTTGAGCGCCAACAACGACTACGACGCCGTTCAAGCCTGGCTCGGCCAGCACGAGTCGTCCGCCACCCAGCGCGCCTACCGCAAGGAAACCGAGCGGCTGATCCTCTGGGCGATCCTCGAGCGAGGGCGCGCGCTGTCGTCGCTGACGACCGAGGACGCGACCGCCTACCGCGCGTTCCTGCGGCACCCGGCGCCGCGCGGGCGATGGATCGGTCCGCCACGCCCGCGGGCGTCACCGGAGTGGCGGCCCTTCACCGGTGGCCTCTCGGCCCGGTCGGTCGCCTATGCGCTGTCTGTCGTGGGCGCGCTCTACCGCTGGCTCATCCAGCAGCGCTACGTGCTGGCCAACCCGTTCGCCGGCTTGAAAGTGCGCGGCGCGGCGCCGACGACGGCGCTGGCCACCGAACGCGTCTTTGCGGAGGCCGAGTGGTCCATGATCCGCATCGTGGCCGATGGCCTGGAATGGTCGTATGGCTGGGCGCCGAGCGCGGCGCAGCGCCTGCGCTTCATCCTCGACTTCGCCTACGCTACCGGACTGCGCGCAAGCGAGCTGGCGCAGGCCACGCTCGGCATGATCGTGGAAGACGCCCGCGGGCAGCGCTGGCTCCATCTCACGGGAAAAGGCAGCAAACCGGGCAAGGTGGCGCTACCACCTCTGGCACGCTCCGCCCTCGAGCGGTATCTAGTGCAGCGTCGGCTACCGACGACACCCAAGCTCTGGGAGCCGAGGACGCCGCTGTTGGACACCCTTGAACTCGACGCCGGCAAGGGCATCACCGCCGGTCGACTGTGGAACGTCATGAAGCGGTTCTTCATCCAGACCGCCGATCTCCTGCAGGAGCGGAGCCCGGCCGTCGCCGACAAGCTGCGCCAGGCCAGCCCGCACTGGATGAGACACACCCATGCTACACATGCCCTGGAGCGCGGTGCCGACCTCACCACCGTGCGCGACAACCTGAGGCACGCGTCGCTGTCGACCACGTCGATGTATCTACACACGGACGAGGGCAAACGTGCGAACCAGTTGGGGGCCGCGTTTGCTGATCCGAAGCGTTGAAACCGATGTCGACTGCCGCCGAGCTCGCTTCTTCAGAAAAATATCGGGTTTGGGCTTACAACCCCAACGTGTTCGGCGGCTGCACACGCTGGTCGAAGAGGGCCTGGCCAGCGGGCCCGCGGCCCGACACGCCCGAGAATCGGGCTGCGCTGTACGCCATCGCCCGCGGCGACCTCGAGTGAAGCTTTCGCGGCGGCTCCGGCGGCCCAAGCAAGCCCACCGCGACGAACTCCCCTACTACCGCACCGAAGTCGGCAACCAGGTTGCCAAGCGCTTGGTCGACGACCCGCAGAGAGCACCGCACGGATTGGAGCCGCCACTGGCCATTGGCTCGGTCGTCATCGGCCTCGAACTCGGCGTCGAGGGCCTGCGCGCCTGGCGCTTCGACGGCTTCCCACGGCCCGTGTGGTACTTCGAGCGCGCCGACCACGGGCTGAACGTGCGCCTGGTCGGCACCGTCAGGAAGCGCAATTGATCGACGTCCCCCTCGACTGTGTCGTCGGGCGCTCTTCACAACACGCCGTCGGCGGGCAGGGCGCCTACCGCGGCGACGAGAAAGTGACATCGCTGGTGACACTATTGCCGTGGACACGCACCTGCGGTCACTGGTAGGCCAAGGCATCCTGCGATGTCATGGCGCCGTTCACTGTAGAGGCTTGAATCAGCGTTCGCTGAACATGGCGATTCAGCTGAAACTAGGCACATTTCACTCGAGGATGTATATTCAGCGCATGCTGAAATCACGCTATCCGGTGAACAACGTTGATCCGCGCGCGGTCGAGGAGGTTTGGCCAGCCTTGCTCCAAGCGCTGTTGGAAGCTTCGCCGATAGTCAACAACCTTGTCATTGACCCGCTAGCGAACCGACACGACGGCGGCTACGACGGCGCGGCGGACTTCGTGATCGCAGGCGAACCCCACCGCATCGTCATCGAATGCAAGTCCTCGGGACAGCCTCGCTACGTGCGAGACGCGATGAGCCGGCTCGGCCCGGAAATCTTTCGAGCCAGCGGCCTGACGCGCGGCCTGGTCGTCGCACCGTTCATCTCCCCGGCCTCGCGCCTCTTGCTCACGCAAAGCAACATGGGATGGCTTGATTTGGCCGGAAACGCTCGCATCGTGTTTCCGCGATTCCATCTGGAGATCAACAAGGCCGACCGCGACCCCTTCGCGACCAAGCGCGAACAGCGCTCCCTGTTCTTCCCGAAGTCCGCACGGCTACTCAAGCTGCTGCTGCACAACCCCCATCTGTCCTGGAAGGTGACCGAGCTAGCGTCCAAGGCGGAAGTCAGCGTCGGCCAAGTTAGCAATGTCCGCCGAGCGCTGATCGAGCGGGAGTGGGCCCATGCGGACACCGGGGAGGGATTTCGGCTCACCCAACCGGATGCGCTGCTCGATTCGTGGCGGGACGACGGTCTACACGCGCCGAGCCTCGTCCTGCGCGGCCACACGCTGAAGCACGGACGCGCGCTCGAGACCGCAATCGAGGCTGTTTTCGCCGACCCCTGCATGCGCGACGACTCGCGTGTGCTTCTGGCCTCGCACTCGGTCGCACGGCGAGCAGCACCTTACGCACGTGTGGCCGGCGAATTCTTCTACGCCAGCCCTGCCGGCATCGCCCTGCTCAAACAATATTTGGAGATCACGCCGACTGACAATGGCGAGAACGTCACCATCTTCAGGCCCAGCGACGAAGGTCTGTGGCGCGAGACGATGGACCTCGCACCCAAACTTCAGGGGACGGGTCCGATCCAGACCTACCTGGACTTGTTGTCCACCGGCGAGCGCGGTCGCGAGGCGGCCGAGCACTGGCGCACCGAGAGGATCAAACCGATGCTGGGCGGACAGAGGTGATGGAACCCAAGTCCGCCAACGACTACGACGACGTCGCTGCACAGGCCGTGCTCTCTGTCTTGCTGGAGATCGGTCAGGTGCTCGGCGCCTATCGCGATCGATTTGTCGTCATCGGCGGGTCCGTGCCTTGGCTCCTGTTCCCGGACGCGTCGCCCGCGCACGTCGGAACGCTGGACGTCGACCTGAGCCTGGACGTGCAAGCGCTGGGCAATGGCGACTACAAGAACTTGGTCGAGTCGCTGGAGGCGGCGGGCTATCAACGTACCGCGGAGGATATGAAGTGGTTCCAGCTACGGCGCACGGTCGAGTTCAAGGACCATGCGCCAGTGGCCGTCATCGTTGACCTGCTGATGCCGCGCGAATCAAAATTCAAGCGCAACAGGCCGCCGCTACTGGCGAACTTCGCGGTGCAGAAGGCTGACGGCGCCGGCGTGGCCATGCACTCGTTCGTTCACCATCGCATTGATGGCACGATGCCGGACGGTCGCCGCAACTCGGTGGAGCTTCGCGTTGCCAGCATCCCGGCGCTCCTGGTGATGAAGGGCTACGCCCTCGTTGGTCGGGACAAGCACAAGGACGCCTACGACATCTACTTTTCGGTGCGCGAATTCGACGGCGGAGCCGACGCTTTGGCCGATGCCTGTCGACCATTGCTCGATGATCCCGTGGCCCTCGCGGGCTTCAAGCACATCGCTGGCAAATTCACAGGCGAGGCCGAGTTCGGGCCAGTGACCGTGCGCAAGTTCCTGAGCGACTCGGCCGCGCTCGGCGACATGACCGCCGATCAAATTCAGGTCGACGCTTTTCGCCAAGTCAGGGCGTGGCTCGACCGACTGGGCCTTTGAACTGCTGGCGCCGATCGGCCGGAGAGGTCCTCGCGTGCGAGTTCAAAGTGCTGCCGGACAGCGTCGGGAAACGGAATTCATCGACGTCGTTATCGGTTGAATCGTGGAGCACCCATCGGGGTCGTCGGTTTCGCAGCGCAATCGGCGCGGGCGAGTGCCTTGGCGGTTGCCGGGTTGGACTGCCTGCCGCGTGGCGCGCCGGCGCCGGGCGTGCAGTGCCATTCGTCCGCACCTCACAGGTGCTTCTTGACGAAAGCCCATGTCATGCGCGAGGCGTCGGGGCCGGCCGCATCGCTGAACGGCTGGCCCGATGCGCCGCCGCTCCAGGCGTGGCCCAGCCGCTCGATCTCGACGAGCGACACGGCATTGAGCCCGCGACGCTGGAAGTCGACCACGCGCATCGCGTGGCGCCGCCCCCGTTGTACATGACGTCCGGCGGTGGCCCGGGCGGCGGGGACGCCGCCACCACCGGGTGCGAGCGCGCTGCCGGCCAATGCCCACGCCAGCACCGCATGACGGGAGTTCGACGGGGCGACGATGTGATCGCCCGCTCCGTGGATGGCCAGCAGCGGTGGCAGGCTGGCGGCGTGGGCAAGTGCCGATGCCACGAGTGCCTGCGCGCCAACGCGGTGTCCACGCATCGCCGCCACTGCGGAGGCGCTCGACTGCGCGACGCCGGGCGGCACGCCTGAATGCATGACGATGGCCTTGAACCGATCGGGGTGGCGCGATGCAACCAACGCGGCCATGCTTGCGCCGGCCGATAAGCCGCAAATGGCGACGCGCGCACGGTCGGCACGATACAGCGCGCACACCTGGTCGATGGCGGCCATGATCAGCGCGTCCTCGCCTTGCGCCCGGCCCGACCGCGTCTCGAACCAGTTCCAGCAGCCGTGCGCGTTTGCCAGCCGGTCCTGCACCGGGTAGAGCACCAGGAAGCGCTCGCGCGCGGCGATGGCGTTCATTCGCGTGCTCGACGCGAAGCTGTCGGCGTCTTGGCCGCAGCCGTGGAGCATCACGAGCAATGGCAATTGCTCGCCGGCCTGGGGCTGCGGCGGCCGATATAGCCGGTAGCGGCGCGCACCGGTCGGGCCGAGCGCGACGCCGGCGAGCCAGTCGCCCGCGCCGCGCGGCTTGGGCCGCGTGCCGCGCAGCGGTTCGGCGAGCCTGGCCGCGCGCTGTCGTCCCGGCTTGACACGCGCAGGCTTGGCGGGGCGCAACGCGAGTTGCGTCATCGTGCGCATCCCCCGCGCAACGAGTCTCGCCCAACCGGTCGCACTCTTTCTCCTTGCCATGATCGATTGTGCAGTGCAGCAACGACGTCGCCGTGTCAGCGCAGGCCGCGACCGGCGTCAGCCGCATCCGACGAAGGGCAGTCTTGTTCGTCGTGCGCCCTTTGAAGATCAACGCGGCGAAAAAAGCCCTTTGCAGGGAAGCTTGACGGGTCGCGCTCTGAGTCGCAGGGGGTCAGAACATTCAGGTTTCATGCGGGTTGCAGCCCGGTACCACCGCGCCAACCCGCGTGGATCCTGGGTTGCGGAATCGTCCCAAAACGCACGACCAACAAGACGGCCCCGTCGAGCGCGTTGCCCGCGGCCGCACCGGCCACCCCAACGCTGCCGAGCTGGCTATGTCGGGGTTGGGCCTTGTCCCCTTCGGCGACGCTGAGCGGGCGTTGGACAGCCATCTTGAGGACCCGCACCTCGAGGAGCGCATTGAAGACCACATTCGGGCGCTGCTTCTTGCCATCGAGGACGGCGGGGAGCCAAGAGGCCTTCGCGCCAGCAGCGCGGGCGGATAAACTCGCGTAGCGACTGGCCTTCCCATACGGCGAGAGCCAGTGTCGAGCTGACAAGCCAGCCGTGCGATACAGCACCGTGCTGGCGTCGTAGCACTTGCTACGATCGAGCTTTTCGTATTACACTGCTGGCGAGCCGGGAGTGCTGCCTTAGCGGTGCGTTAGACGATTGTTCTACTTGGCTTACCGAATTCAACAGACAGACCGCCCGTGCGGTCTGTTTTCGTTTGTGGGCCCCGGAGAGACGCGTGCACCTGCTGTACCTGGATGAATCCGGCCACCCGAACGATCCGGCCACCGAGTTTTTCGTGCTCGCTGGCTTCAGCGTGTTTGAACGCTCGATGCATTGGCTCGATGCATTGGCTCGATAGCGCGATCACGCCCATTGCGGCCCGCTTCAATCCGGCCTGCCCCTCGGACATCGAATTTCACGGGGCGGAATGTGTCAATGACTTCGCTACACCCGACGTCATGAATTTACTGTGCAGGGCTGTGGCGTTTGTTGGCTGACGATCTCCATCGGTGGCGGGTTGATCCAAGCCGCTGTCGGCAACGGATGGGGTTGAGGGCAACGGCCTTTGAAGCGGTCGGGCCGGGCCAGGAATGCGGCATTGAGGGTGGAGGCACGGGCCTCGCGCAGCGCCTGGGCATGCCCGTAATGGACGCTTTGCGGGGTCATGTACCCGATGCCCGAGTGGCGATGCTGGGTGTTGTACCAGGGGAAGAACACGCGGCAGTGGGCGCGTGCGTCCTCGATGCAGCCGAAGCGCGCTGGGAAGTCGGGGCGGTACTTCATCGTCTTGAATTGCGACTCCGAGTACGGGTTGTCGTCCGAGACGTGAGGCCGGCTGTGGCTCTTGGCGATGTCCAGATCGACGAGCAAAGCGGCCACGGGCTTGGAGCGCATGCTCGCGCCGCGGTCGGCGTGCAGGGTGAGCATGCCGCGCTCGACGGCGTGGCGCGCCACGGTCTCGGCGATGAGCTGTTCGGCCAGGTCAGCGCTCTCGCGCTCGGCGATCAGCCAGCCCACGACGTGACGGCTGAAGATATCGAGGATCACGTAGAGGTGGAAGCACGTCCACTTGGCCGGACCCTTGAGCTTGGTGATGTCCCACGACCAGACCTGGTTGGGCGCAATCGCGAGCAGCTCGGGCTTGGTGTAGGCCGGGTGGGTGAGCTGGTTGCGCCGCTCGCGACAGCCGCCGTTGGCCGCCAGCAGCCGGTACATCGTGCGCACCGAGCCGAGGTAGCGGCCCTCGTCAAGCAGCGTCGCATGCACGGCCGCCGGCGCCGTGTCGACAAAGCGGTCGCTGTTGAGGGTGTCGAGCAATGCCTGGTTCTCGACGGCGTCGAGTGCGAGCGGTGGGCGCGTGCGCGGGGTACGGGGCACAGGAGGCCCCATCAGCGTTGCGCGGTGCGCTCGTGTGCGCTGACGCGACGGTGCGCCGCGCCACAGGCCCAGGGCGCGACAGGCCGCGCCGGCGCCGAGCGCCGGGGTGAGTTCGTTCACGGCGGCCATCAAATCCTCTCGCCGTTCTCGTCGAGCGTGAAGCCCATCAAGGAGGCCAGTTTTTTTGGACTTCGATGACGAGCATGGCGTTGTCGAGCCGGCGCTTGAGCCGCTCGACCTCGCGCGTGAGCTGGGCGATGTGCAGGGTTTCGGCTCGGTTCGGGTCAACCTTGGGGCCGCGCTTTTGAGGGGTCAGCGCGGCGGTCTCGGCGGCATCGCGCTGACGCCGCCAAGTGCTCAGCGACGACGAATAGACGCCCTCACGGCGCAGCAGCGCGTTACGGCGGCTTTCGCTAAGCACCAAGCATCACTCTCTGATCTTCCGGTGGCGGTCATCGAAGCGGCAAACGCATTTGCGATACGCTCGCCGGCAAACGTTCATGCTCCCAAACGCCCATGCATGGCCTACAAATAGCCCACTGTAACTTCGACCCCATCGCCGTTTCGCTCGGGCCAGTACAGATTCACTGGTACGGCATCTGTTGGGGGATCGCCTTCTTCGGCGCTGAATTCAGCGTGCGCCACCGGCTGGCCTCAATCGGCCGACGCGACGTTGACGTCTCAGGGCTGATCGTCTGCGCCCTCTTGGGCACCATCGTCGGTGCTCGACTTGGGCATTGCTTGTTCTATGACCCTTCGTTCTACCTCTCGCACCCGCTCAAGATCCTCGCGATCTGGGAGGGCGGTATGGCGAGCCATGGCGGCGCTGTCGGTTTGATTGCCGCTCTCGCCTGGGGCGCGCCCCGTTACGCGCCTGGCTTGGCGCCGCTAACCTTGCTCGACGCAGCGACGATTTCTGCTGCGTTTGGAGCAGCTATCATCCGCATCGCCAACTTCCTGAACTCTGAAATCATCGGCAACCCAACCTCCGGGCGCTGGGGTGTGGTGTTCGACCGCGTCGATGCCATCCCCCGTCATCCAGTGCAACTGTACGAGGCGGTAGCCTATCTGCTTGTGCTCGTCGTGCTGCGGGTGGCGGCTCGTCAGGATGCCGCGCTAGCGCGGCCGGGGTACCTCACCGGACTGTTTCTTTCACTGGTTTTTGGTGCGCGCGCCGTGATTGAGACGTGGAAGACCCCGCAGGCAGCCTACGAGACGGGGTACGCCATCACAGTTGGCCAGTGGCTCAGCATCCCCTTTGTTCTGCTAGGCGCCGCGCTAGTGATCCGCGCGCGCTTGAGAGCTCAGCCGTCGGTAGCCGACTCAAATATCCGAGCCGTCCGTATCCGGGACGCCGTGTCGTCAGATGTAGTCCCGCCAGAAGCTTGAACAGCACATGCTTCGTATCGGCGATCGCGTGGTGCGAACGCCTGTCTACAGACCATCGATCCCCAATGACGCACGGGCGGGCAGTTCGCTCCGGTGATCAGTGCGCGTGCACAGACGACAGCGGAAATTTTCGGCGGTTTGGGCGTACACCCCCTACTTCGCGCACGCCGGGCCCACCTTGGAAGCGCTGGGCCAGCTGACGGATCGAGGTGTCTCCGTGGAATTGCCAGCGGCCCAGGTTTTCGAGTGCCTGCAGGCGGCCGGCGTCCCAGGCGTTGACTCTCAGTGATCCCTGGCCAAGGGTGTCGAACAGGTCGATCAGGACACGCACGACGGGTTTGAGTCGGCCAGCCTGCAAGCGCAGCCGCTCGCCGGCATCGGTCTTGAGCTCGATGGCTTCGTTGTCGGTAATCGAGTCGAGCTGGCCACCGAGCCACCGCGCGTCGCGCCGGAACAGTTCCGCCAGCAGCGGCTCCAGCCGCACCGTGCGGTCCCCGACGGCGATGCCCAGTTCGAGATCGAACCAGCCGTCGCTGCCAGGTCGAACGACGCCGTCGATGTGGTCGACCTCGACCACATTGAAGCGAAACTCCGGGCTCATGGCCACGCGCCAGCCGCTCGCGCGCAGTTGCGGCACCGCGCTGCCCATGAAACTCGTCCAGTCGGTGATCGACTTCGGCACCAGCATGCCCACCGGGAACGACTTGGGGCCGTTGTATCGGTTCGAGGGTATCTTGGCCAGGCCGAACTTGCCGAGCTCGCGCAGGCGCTGCTGCTCACGATCGGCGCGGCGTTTGAGCTGAACGACGTCGCCGTTTGAGTCGCGGTGAAGCGTCGTGCTGCTATTGGCGGGGA
>Ga0302310_10001729_pt1 | contig 18259 bp, 16 predicted proteins | sample III_Palsa_N1_2_FD_200451 | JGI IMG/M metagenome (GOLD analysis project Ga0302310, IMG submission 200451) | Peat permafrost microbial communities from Stordalen Mire near Abisko, Sweden - III_Palsa_N1_2 | ecosystem: Environmental > Terrestrial > Soil > Palsa > Peat permafrost | place: Sweden...
GAACTCGGCGACGGCGAAGAAGGTGCCGACCTCGAGGAACTGGAAAAGAAGATCAAGGCCGCGCGCATGCCCAAGGACGCGCGCAAGAAGGCCGACAACGAGCTGAAGAAGCTCAAGCTGATGTCGCCGATGTCGGCCGAGGCGACGGTGGTGCGCAACTACCTCGACACGCTGATCGGCCTGCCGTGGGCCAAGAAGACCAAGATCAAGCACGACCTCGGCCACGCGTCGGACGTGCTGAACGAGGATCACTACGGGCTCGAGAAGGTCAAGGACCGCATCCTCGAGTACTTGGCCGTGCAGCAGCGCGTGGACAAGGTCAAGGCCCCGATCCTGTGCCTGGTCGGCCCCCCGGGCGTCGGCAAGACCTCGCTCGGCCAGTCGGTGGCACGCGCCACCGGCCGCAAGTTCGTCCGCATGGCGCTCGGCGGCGTGCGCGACGAAGCCGAGATCCGTGGCCATCGCCGCACCTACATCGGCTCGATGCCCGGCAAGGTGTTGCAGAACCTGGCCAAGGTCGGTACGCGCAATCCGCTGTTCCTGCTCGACGAGATCGACAAGCTGGGCATGGACTTCCGCGGCGACCCGTCGTCGGCGCTGCTGGAAGTGCTCGACCCGGAACAGAACCACACGTTCAGCGATCACTACATCGAACTCGACTTCGATCTGTCGGACGTGATGTTCGTGGCGACCTCGAACTCGATGAACATCCCGCCGGCGCTGCTGGACCGGATGGAAGTGATCCGCCTGGCGGGCTACACCGAGGACGAGAAGCTCAACATCGCCCAGCGCTATCTCCTGCCCAAGCAGGCGAAGAACAACGGCGTGGCCGACGACGAGCTCGAGCTCACCGAAGGCGCGATCCGCGGCATCATTCGCTACTACACGCGTGAAGCCGGCGTGCGCTCGCTCGAACGCGAGATCTCCAAGGTCTGCCGCAAGGTGGTCAAGGGCGTGCAGCTCAAGACGCATGAAGGCAAGGCGGTCGTCACCGAAGAGAACCTCAACGACTTCCTGGGTGTCCGAAAGTACGACTTCGGTCGTGCCGAGAAGAAGAACCAAGTGGGCCAGGTGGTCGGCCTGGCATGGACGGAAGTCGGCGGCGACCTGCTCACCATCGAATCGGCCGTGATGCCTGGCAAGGGCCAGATCATCCGCACCGGCTCGCTCGGCGACGTGATGAAGGAGTCGGTCGAGGCCGCTCGCACCGTGATCCGCAGCCGCGCCGCGCGCCTGGGCATCAAGGACGAGATGTTCGAGAAGCGCGACATCCACATCCACGTGCCTGACGGCGCGACGCCCAAGGACGGCCCGAGCGCGGGCGCGGCGATGGCCACGGCCTTCGTGTCGGCGCTCACCGGTATTCCGGTGCGCGCCAACGTGGCGATGACGGGCGAGATCACGCTGCGCGGCGAGGTCACGGCCATCGGTGGCCTGAAGGAAAAGCTCCTGGCGGCGCACCGCGGCGGCATCACCACGGTGATGATCCCCGAGGACAACGTCAAGGACCTGCAGGATATCCCCGAGAACGTGAAGAGCCAGATCGAGATCGTTCCGGTGCGCTGGATCGACAAGGTGCTGGAAGTCGCCCTCGAGACGATGCCCCAGCCGCTGCCCGAAGAGGAAGCTCCGAAGGATGGGGTCGTGGCGCCGGTCGTCGAAGCCCCCGTCGCGAAGGCGGACGTCTCGGACTCGATCAAGCACTGATCTCGGGTTAGAATCTGCGCCGGGTTGTCGAAAGGCATCCCGGCGCAGTTGTTTCCGGGTTTCGTTTGACTGCCGAGTAAAGCAGACTGATTCAGTCAGGCTTGCAGAGGCAAAAGAATCCGGTATATACTGCTAGCTTCAGCAGGAAGACGAAAACTTCTAACGCAAAACGTTATCGAGGTTGGAGTCGGAAAGTTGACACCTGCGGGAATAGCTCAGTTGGTAGAGCGCAACCTTGCCAAGGTTGAGGTCGCGAGTTCGAGTCTCGTTTCCCGCTCCAGGTTATTTGAAAAAGGGAAGCTGATGCTTCCCTTTTTTGTCAGAATTGTCGGTTCTGGCTCGCCTCTCCGGTCAGTCAGCCGCCAGCGGCGCGATAGCAAATCGGTTATGCAATGGATTGCAAATCCATCTAGCCCAGTTCGACTCTGGGTCGCGCCTCCAAGAATTTCGTTGAAGATCAAGCAGTCTGACGCCTCGCCCTCGCGAGGCGTTTTGCTTTGCGCGCGGCGGGCAACGGTCGCCATCGGAAACGACGCGGCAACCGCAGGTCGAGGCAGGCGATGGTCGAGTGGTCGATTGTTGAACCGCAGGTTTGCGCGTGGCAGGCATGCGCGCTAGAATCGTTTCATAAAACGTTTCACCACCGGAAAATACTTGTGTGCCGCACATAGGTGAAACTCCATTCTAAGCTTGGGCTGGAATCGTTTCATCATGCCGAACCCAGATGTCCTGTCCGCTCTCCGTACGTGGGGTCGCCAACCCGCGGCTGAACTGCGCAGGCGACTCAACGTCAGCCGGCCGACGCTCATGCGCGCTGTTCGCGCGGCCGGCGATGAAATCATCGTGCGCGGCAGCGCGCGCCGGACCGCGTATGCGGCCTGGCGCGCACTGCGCGGAAGCATTGCCCCGATTCCGCTGTATCGAATCGACGAGCAGGGCGCCGCGCACGAGCAAGGCAGGGTCAGCCTGACCTGCCCCGATGGCAGCGCACTCGAACTGCAGGAATCCATCGAGTGGCCCCTCGTCGGCAACGAGATGGTCGACGGTTGGTACGACGGCTTGCCGTACCAGCTTCTTGACATGCGCCCGCAGGGATTCCTGGGGCGGCACTTCGCGCGCGAGAACGCGGCCATCCTGCAGGTCAATGAAGACCCGCAGACGTGGTCCGACGACGACGCCGTGTACGCGCTTTCGCTTCTGGGTTCGGATACGCCTGGCAACTTCATCCTCGGCGCAGCCGCTTACCGGCTATGGCTCGAGTCCGTGCAGGCGCCAAGGCCGGGCATTCGAGACGACGAAGTCGGGGCGCGCTATGCGGAACTCGCAGAGCTGTCACTCCAGCACGGCATTGTCGGTTCGTCGGCCGCAGGGGAGTTCCCGAAGTTCACGGCGGTCCGCCAGCATTCCAATGCCGCCGGGCAACTCGGTGACGATGTTTCTCATGTCATCGTGAAGTTTTCCGGCAACGATGAGTCAGAGGGTGTCCAGCGATGGTCGGACCTGCTGGTGTGCGAGCACCTTGCCACGCAGGTGATGCGCAACGAGCTCCGCATTCCCGCTGCAGAAACGAGCATCCACCAAGCGGCTGGACGTACCTTTCTCGAAGTCGTTCGTTTCGATCGCCATGGGCGCGGCGGGCGTTCGGGCCTGCTTTCCCTGCATGCGCTCAATGCCGCGCTGCTGGGCGCAAACCCGACGGACTGGCCGGTCACCGTTGCCAAGCTCGATGCACTCGGGCTGCTCGCTCCAGCCGCGGTGGAAACGGTTTCCCTCATGTGGCACTTCGGTACCCTCATCGCCAACGTCGACATGCACGAAGGCAACCTGTCTTTCGTTCCCGCGGCAGCCAATGAAGCGGGGCTTCGAATTGCGCCGGCGTACGACATGCTGCCGATGTTGTACGTCCCCCAACGCGGGGTCGAGATGGTTGCCCGAAGCTACGCGCCGCAACTCCCTCTCCCCAGCGAGCGCCGAGCTTGGCGCGCCGCCGCAGAGGCTGCGCAAGCGTTTTGGTCGCTGGCGGCCAGTGACGGGCGCATCAGTGCGGGATTCCGAGCGGTCTGCACCCAGAACCTGGCATTGCTTCGGGTACTCGCCGCACACCCGGCGGCAGCGTGAAGCGCCGGTACGAACAACTGCCTGCGTGGGCGTGATCAAGCGGCTCGACTGCAAGCTGATGATTTGAGCAATGCAAGTCGGATTGCAAATCCGTGCAGCCCAGTTCGACTCTGGGTCGCGCCGCCAAGAATTCCTGCTGCAAAGCAAACCCCAACGCCTCGGTCTCCGGGGCGTTGTCGTTTGTGCGCCCGAAACGCGATCGTCAGGCGTTGTGCGCTCAAGGCAACCGGGTGATGCGCGGGATGCCTGTCGCGGGCAGGCGTGGGTCGTAGGCCGCGTTCGGCGACTTGTAGCGCGCGAGGTAGGCGACGAGTGCATCGACGTCCTGCGCACCGCCCAGCCGGTTCGTGCCGGCCTTCAACGTGGTGAAGCCGTCGCCGCCTGTGGCCATGAAGTTGTTGACGGTCACGCGGTACGTGCGCATCGGGTTCTGCACGACGCCCTTGGCCACGACGATCTGTGTCGAGCCGGTGGCCGCGGGCGGCGTCACGGTGACGTCGGTCGGCGTGAACGTGACGTCGACGATCTTCGCGCACGCGGGCGCGCTGGCGCTCCACGTGACCTTCAGGCCGTTGGACACCTGCATCACGCGTTGTGCCGCCTGCCCCGCGCAACCGATGAACTGCTGTTCGAGCAGGGCCTTCAGCTGCCCGCCGGTGAGCGTCATCGTGACGAGGCTGTTGCCGAACGGCTGCACGGTGAACGCGTCGCCGTAGGTCACTTCGTGCGGGTACGTGGCCGCGACGGACACGAAGCCCGGCGACCGCACGCCACCGGGGTTCATGAAGGCGATCTGCGCGCTGCCGAGCGCCGTGGGCTGCGTGGCCATCAACTGCGCGTCGGCGATCAGGTTGCCGGCGAGCTGCTCGCCTCCTGCGTCGGGCGTCGTCGGCAGGGCCGTCGAGATCGTGCCGATGACTGCGCCGGCGAGCGGCGCGACGAGGCGGTCGTAGCCCTGCACGATGTTGCGCACGGTCGGATCGGCGGCGATCGCCTGGTCGATCGCCGGGTCGGTGCGGTCGACCAGGCGGTTGGTGGGTGCGACGGCGATCACGTCGTGGGTCTCGGGATCGAGAGTGACGTCGATGTCGGTGACGACGCGGCCGAACGCGCTGGCGCTGGTCACCGGGATCAGTCGACCCACCTTGTTGGGCAGGCCGGTGGGACGCGGCCTGGAGAGCGCGGCACCACCGACATTCTTCACGTCCACCGTGTTGGCCGAGCAGTTGTAGGCCGCGTGCGTGTGGGCGCTGATCACCAGATCCACGGCGTCGTCCAGGCGATTGACGATGTTCTCGATATCGGAGGCGCTGCCGTCCGCGTTCTTCAGGTTGCCGTCGCAACCATTGATGTCGCCGACGTTCGGGCTGGACTGGACGCCGCCCTGGTGCACCAGCACCACGATGGCTTCGATGCCTTGCGCGCGCAGGTCCGGCACGAGCGCGTTGACGGTATCGGCCTCGTCCCGGAACTGCAGGCCCGCGACGCCGGTGGGCGTGACGATGCCCGGCGTGCCCTTGAGCGTCATGCCGATGAAGGCCACCTTCACGCCGTTGAACGACTTGATGCCGTAGGGCGGCAGCAGCGTGCGGCCCGTGGCGGTCTCGATCACGTTGGCGGACAGCCACTTGAACCGCGCCCCGTCGAACGTTCCGGGCGCGCGAGAGCCGAGGCCGCGACAGCTGTTCGGATCGGGCTGGCCGTTGGCGAGCCGGCAGCCGCCGTCTTGCAACCGCTTCAACTCCGTCGGGCCCTTGTCGAATTCATGGTTGCCGACGGACGTGAACTCGAGGCCGACATGGTTCATGACTTCGATGGTGGGCTCGTCGAAGAACAGCGCGGAGATCAGCGGCGACGCGCCGATGAAGTCACCGCCGCCGACGACGACGTTGAGCGGGTTCTGCGACTTCAGGCGCGCGACGTAGGCGGCCACGTACTCGGCGCCGCCGACCGCGGGACGCGGCGTCGCCGGCACGATCGTGTTGACGCCGAAGCTGCCCGGCGACTGCAGGTTGCCGTGGAAATCGTTGAAGCCGATGATCTTGATGGTGATCGGCGAAGGCGAGGGTGACGGCATCACGGAGCAACCGGCGGCGGTGGCCGAGGCGATCGTCGCAGCGAGAAGCGTGCGAGCGAAGGTGAGCAGGGTGTTGTTCATGATGCGCGAGCCTCGTACCGTTTGAGTGCACTTTATCCACGTCCCGATCGCCGCGGTCGACACGCGGCACCTCTAGGGACTTCCGATCACTGGTCGGGTGGGATCATCGCGCAACTGGACGTCATTCGCGATGGCACGCGCGTGTCGCGCCTGCATGACGTGCAGCTGAAGGTACTCCAGCGCGAGCGCGAGCGCGATCTCGAATCGCGCATCTACGATGGACGAAAGTCGATCGATCTGACCCTGGCCGACATCCGCGTCGGCGACATCGTCGAGTTCGCCTACACGCTCACCGGTGCCAACCCGTCTTCGCAGGCCACCGCCTGGGCGAGTTCGAGATGCAGTGGGCCGTGCCGGTCGCCCACGTGCATTGTCGCCTCTCGAGCGCGACGGGGCTGGCCCTGCGTCTGGGACAGTTCAACGGCGCGCTGGCGCCGCAGGTGTCGCAATCGGATGGCTTCGACGAGCGCGTCTGGGATGCCCACGACGTGCCGGCGTTGCGCAAGGAGGCCGGCGTTCCGAAATCGTTCGACCCTTGGCCGTGGGTCGAGTGGAGCGACTTCGCCACCTGGGGCGACGTGGCCCGTTGGGCCGAGCCCCTCTACCAGGTGCCCACCCGATTGAGCCCGGTGCTGCGCGCGGCCGTCGATGGCATCGCGCACGACTCGCCGCAGGGCGAGGCGCGGATCGTGGCCGTGCTGCGGCTGGTGCAGCAGCAGGTGCGCTACCTCGGCGTGGAGATCGGCGCCGGCACCCATTCGCCGAGCGCCCCCCGACGTCGTCTACGCGCGGCGCTGGGGCGACTGCAAGGAGAAGGCGCTGCTGATGGTGACGATGCTGCGCGCGCTCGGCATCGAGGCGAGCCCGGCGCTGGTGAACACCGATCGCCGCGACTTCGAGCATGAGTTGCCCAACGCGGGCGCGTTCGACCACGTCATCACGCGCGTGCATTTCAGTGGCCTCGACTACTGGCTCGATCCCACGCGCTCGCCGCAGCAAGGCAGCCTGTACACGGCGTCGCAGCCCGACTACGCGCGTGCGTTGGTGCTGGATGACCATTCCACCGCGCTCACGCCCATGCCCGCGGCGACGATGGCGGCGCATGCACGCGAGGTGGAGATCGACGTCGACAGCCGTGCCGGCGTCGACCAGCCGGTGAAATACGTCGTGCGAACCACGTACGGCGGCTTCTCGGCCGACGCGATGCGCGATGACCTGGGCGAGGGCGAACGCAGCGAACTGCAGCGCCGCTATGTCAACTTCTACGCCACCAGCTATCCGGGCATCCAGGTGGCGGCGCCGTTCGACGTGGAGGACGACATCCTCGCCAATGTCGTCGTGGTGACCGAGCACTACGCGATCAAGGACTTCTGGCCGGCAGACGGCAAGGACAACAAGCTGGCGCATTTCCATGTGCCGGAGATCGACGGCGAACCGCGCGCGCCCTAGGAACCGATCCGCACGATGCCGCTGTCGCTGCGCGGACCGCAGACGGTGCTCGAACAGGTGCAGGTGCACCCGCCGATGATGTGGCCGGACCGCAAGTTCGAGAAGACGGTGGCTAACGACGCTTTCAAGCTGACGAAGGTCGTGCAATTGCGTGGCCGGCTGCTGACGACCGACTACATCCTGGAGATCACGAAGGACCAGATCAAGGCTGCCGACGTCGCGAGGTTCGCGGCCGACATCGGCCAGGCGCAGGATCTGCTGGGCTACAGCCTGTCGACGGACGAGGCCGACGCGCCCGTCCTGGGCTCGAGCGGGACGCTGGCGCTGCGAATCGCCGGGGGGGGCGCGGTACTGCTTCTTGCGACGTGGTGGGGGCTGAGCCTGCGTCGGGCCAGGAATCCTGCCCTTGAAGCGCGCGCGGCCGTGCGACCCGTGGCGGCTGTCGTTGCGCCGCCGCAGGGTCAGGTCGCGGGCCAGGGTGCGACGACCGAGGCCGCCGTGGTGGCGCCCGTGGCCGGGTGGCCAAGCAGCCCGGGCGTCGTGAAAGGGCAGGCAGGGGCTCCGACCCGTCGTGCCTGCAGTCGCTTGAAGGGCAAAGTTCGCGTGTCACTGCCCTGACATTCGCGGCTCCGAGACTGTGCGGCATCGTTGCTTCCAAGCTGGAGCAACTTTCCCCACCTTGCTCCAGGAGACTCGATGACCGATTCGAAACGCCGCGACTTTCTCCGGCTCGCGACGACCACCGCCGGCGTCGCCGGCGCCAACCTCGTGCCGGGATTGATCCAGAAGGCCCTGGCCATTCCGGCCCACCGCGAGACAGGCACGTTGAAGGACGTGAAGCACATCGTCATCCTGATGCAGGAGAACCGGTCGTTCGACCACTACTTCGGCAGCATGAAGGGCGTGCGCGGCTTCGGTGATCCACGGCCTGCGACGTTGCCGAACGGCAAGTCCGTCTGGCATCAAGCGTACAACGGGGGCGAACTGCTGCCGTTCCATCCGGACGCGCCCAACCTCGGCCTGCAGTTCCTCGACGGCACGCCGCACGACTGGACCACCACGCACCAGGCCTGGAACGGCGGCCGCTACGACCAGTGGGTGGCCGCCAAGGGCACCAACACGATGGCGTACTTCACGCGCGGCGACATCCCGTTCCACTACGCGCTGGCCGATGCGTTCACCGTCTGCGACGCCTACCACTGCTCGCTGCTCGGCCCGACCGATCCGAACCGTTATCACATGTGGACGGGCTGGGTGGGCAATGACGGATCGGGTGGCGGTCCCGTCGTCGACAACGCCGAAGCGGGGTACGGCTGGTCGACCTATCCCGAGCTGCTGCAGGCGGCTGGCGTGAGCTGGAAGATCTACCAGGACGTCGGCACCGGACTGGACGCCAACGGTTTCTGGGGTTGGACGTCCGACCCGTACATCGGCAACTACGGCGACAACTCGCTGCTCTATTTCCATCAATACCAGAACGCGTTGCCGGGCTCGCCGCTGTACGAGAACGCACGTACCGGCACCAACGTCGCACAGGATCCGACCCAGACCTTCTTCGACATCCTCAAGGCCGATGTCGCCAACGGCACGCTGCCGCAAGTGTCGTGGATCGTGGCGCCGGAGGCTTTCAGCGAGCATCCGAACTGGGCGCCGAACTATGGTGCCTGGTACACGTCCCAGGTGTTGGAGATCCTGACCTCCAACGAAGCGCTGTGGAGCCAGACGGCGCTGTTCATCACCTACGACGAGAACGACGGCTTCTTCGACCACGTCGTCCCTCCGACGCCTGCGGCGACGCCCGCGCAAGGGCAATCGACCGTCGCCGTGACCAACGATTTCTTCGCCGGGAATTCCAGCTATCCGAGCGGCCCGTACGGCCTGGGCCAGCGCGTGCCGATGATCGTTGTCTCGCCATGGACGCGCGGCGGCTGGGTCTGCTCGCAGGTGTTCGACCACACCTCGCTGATCCGCTTCATCGAGCAGCGCTTCGGCCTCGGCCATGCCGGTCTCACGGAGTCCAACATCACGCCCTGGCGGCGCGCGGTGTCCGGCGACCTGGTCTCGGCCTTCAACTTCAGCAACCCGAACGATGCGGTGCCGGCACTGCCGAAGACCACGGGCTATGTGCCGCCCGACAGCGTCCGCCATCCGAGCTACGTGCCCATCCCGCCCGCGGTGCAGGCGATGCCGAAGCAGGAGCCGGGGCTGAAGTGGTCGCGGGCGCTGCCGTACAACTTCGCTGTCCATGGCCAGGTGGATTCTGTGCACCGCAGGCAGTGCCGACGCACCGCGCACCTACACGGTGGAGCCCGGCAAGCAACTGCACGACGCCTGGACGACGGTGCCCGCCAATGGTCTCTACGACTTCGTCGTCACGGGCCCCGGCGCGTTCTACCGCCGCTTCAGTGGCGACGCCGCGTTGGCCGCCGGCGCGTCCCATGTGGCACCGGAAGTTCGGGTCGAGCACGGCTTCGCAGGCGACGACTGCGTGCGGCTGCTGTTCGTCAACGATGGCGCCGCGCCGCTCAAGTTGACACTCGCCGCCAACGCGTACTCGCGGTCGCCTGCGCGCTACTATCACCTCGCGCCGGGTGCCACCGTCGAGGATCGCTGGTCGGTGCAAGACAGCTATGGATGGTATGACCTGTCCGTGACGTGCGACGCCAGCGCGGCGTTCCTGCGTCGCGTGGCGGGCCGCGTCGAGAATGGCAAGCCCAGCGTGAGCGATCCGGCGACGGCGTGACAGGGGCGCGCGGGCGGGGAGGGTATCCATCCGCGCGGCCTCGAAGTTGCCAAAGGCCACGCGGGACGCTCAGGCAGCCGAGCCTGTGGTGGAATCGACAGCCTCGACCTGAAGACGGGTCGTCGCTGCGCGGGAAGATCCGCCGCTCCTCGAGTCGCGTGATTTTCCCGTTCCCATGACCGCCATCGTCGACAGTTTCTTTCCGCTTCTCGCGCTCATCCTCCTGGGCTGGTTCCTGCGGCGCCGCGGCCTTCTCGGCGCCGGCGCGGCGCGCGAACTCACCGCCTTCGTGGTGTGGCTCGCGCTGCCGTCGCTGTTGTTCGAAGGCATCTCCGGCGCGTCATGGCAGCAGCTCTGGCAGCCGCAGTTCGTCGTCGCGTACGCCGGTGCGATGGTGGCCACGTTCGTCGTCACCTTCTGGTGCCTGCCGCGCGCCACGCCGTTCGCCGACCGCTGCCTCGACTGCTTCGGGGCCACCTATGCCAATTCGGGTTTCATCGGCATTCCGCTGAGCGTGCTGCTGCTGGGCAAGGAGGCGCTGATCCCTGCCACGATCGCGACCCTGCTGACGGCCGTGTTGCTGTTCGCGGTGGGCATCGTGCTGCTCGAGATCGGCGGCGGTACGGCGACGTCGCCGTTGGCGTCCCTGCGCAAGGCCACGCGTGCGGTGGCGCGCAATCCGCTGGTCGTGGCGACGGTGCTGGGCGGCGCGTGGTCGGCCGCCGGGTGGGCCATGCCGCAGGCGCCGCATCGGCTGCTGGAGTTGTTGTCCGGGGCCGCCGGGCCCTGTGCGCTGGTCTCCATCGGCGTGCTGCTGGCCCAGCCCGCGCCTGCGGGCAGCGCGACGACCTCGCTGAAGCCCATCGTCGTCGCCAAGCTGGTCGTGCTGCCCGCCGTGTGCGCCGTGCTGGCGATCAAGGTGCTCGCGCTGCCGCCCGTCTGGGCGACGACGGCCGTGCTGCTGAACGCGCTGCCCACCGGCACCGGCCCGTTCATGCTGGCCGAGTTCTACGGCCGCGACGTGGCGCGGGCGTCGCGCATCATGTTCGTCACGACGGTCCTGTCGCTGGTCAGCGTGCCGATCTGCATCGCGCTGCTGCGCTGAGGCACGTCACGGCGCGATCGCATCGTCCGCGATCACGGCCGTCGCCCAGGGCGCGTGAAGGCGCCAGCCCAGCGACTCGTAGAGCGCGCGTCCCTGGGGCGTGGCCACCAGCACGCCGGCATGGCGTCCGTGCGCATGCGCGAGCGCCTGCAACGCACCCATGACGGCGCGCCCGAGGCCGCGCCGCTGGTGCGCGGGTTCGGTCACGATGCGGTCATAGATCGCCAACCGGCGGTCGAGCGCGAGATGGCCGGACGCCGCGAGGCCGCCGTCGTGCGCGAGCACCTGCACATGGGCGAGGCGCGAGCGCAAGCCGTCGTCCGTCACCTGCAGCACATAGCCCGGGGCGAGGGCGCCGCCGCCCGGAAACGCCGCGTCGTCGCAGGTCATCATGAAGGCGTCCGGCTGCATCTGCCAGTGGCCGGGCAGCAGCGCACGCAATTCGTCGGTGGTCGCGCAGGCCTTGAGAAAGACCCAGGGCTGCGAGATCGTCGTGCCGAGTTCGCGCAGCAGCGGCGAGGCGTGCGGGAAGACGTAGCGGGCAGCCTGTCGAGGCAGGTCGACGGCGATGCGAAAGCCGTCTCCGTGTGCGATCGGCGGCGCTACTTCGCGGGTGAGCGCCCAGCCGCGGGACCAGGCAGCGAAGATGTCAAAGGTGGATTCGGGGAGATGCATGCGCGCGATTATCGCGACCCTCGCCCTCCCGGTTCAGAGGCGCATCGGCGTGCAACGATGCAGATCCGCGGGCGGATCGCACAGCACCGCATGAAAACGTTGCAGCACGCTTGGCGCCATGCTGGCCGCCTCCGGCGACAGGTAGAACGCGTAATCGCCGATCGCGCCACGCGACAGGAACACCTCTGCCGCGGCCGGCTCGCCGGCGTTGTCGTACGCGTCTTCCAGTGCCAGCACGAGGTCAGCGGCCTCCGATTCATGGGAGCCGCCGCGCGTGAAGTTGATGCAATGCCAATCCATCGCTTGCTCCTTGGGGCAATCGGGTCGGGGGCGCAGGGGCAAACGGCGTTCCAGCTTCGCGGCGAAACCTGCTGCGACAATGCACGGGTGCCCCGGTGGTGAAATTGGTTAGACACTCGAGACTTAAAATCTCGCGCCTTCACGGGCATGCCGGTTCGATTCCGGCCCGGGGTACCACTTTCGACATCGCATATCCTCACATGAGGTCGAAAAGTCAGGGCTGCAACTCCAGCGGCGGGGCGTTGAATTCGTCCAATGGAGGCGCCGGCGGCGCGTGCACATCCTTCGGTCCCGGTACTGGTGGCGCCGGGGGCGGCAATGCGGCGGGGTCTCCTGCTGCAGCCGGATCCTGGGGTGCCGGCGGCGGCGGTGGCGCGGGGAATCAGATCGGCGGGGCTGGAATGGCCGGTTACGTTGAGCTCATCTGGGAGCTTTGATCCCGACCATGCTGACCGTCGCCGTGCCGAATGGTTCGTTCATCTTGAACGTGGCCCCCTCCACGGTGACGGCACCCGGCCTCACGCAGGTCGCGCTGTCGTAGCCCTGCGCCGCAGCGCGAAGGCCAGCCCTCCGAGCCCGGCCAGCAGGAGCGGTTGATTCTCCGGTTCCGGCACTTGAGTCGCGGTGCCATCAACCCACCAAGCGTCGCTCGCGTGTCCGCCGCCGCCTGGATCCTCGCTCACCTGGAGCCCATTGGTCAGGAATGCGCCACCTTGAAAGTCGTACACGAGATCCAGGCCCATCACCTGTCCATTTTCGATCGTCACCGATGAGGACGGATCGAAACCGGTGTACGTGTTCAAGCAGGAATCGCCTTCACAGAGCTGCTGCTGATCGCCATACTGGTAAGTGAAGCCGCCAAAATTTGCGCTGAAGTCCACGGCTTCGAGGTCGGCGCCGGTGACAACTCCCTGCACGTACGCCGTGGTGATCTGCAGCGCGCCAGTCCAGGAAACATTGGCCTCCGAGATCGTGCATAGGGGATAGCCGGGCCCGCCAGGCGTGCAGCCGCCCGGAACGCCGAAGTAGTAGAAATACGTCCCCGATCCCTGCACGTCAAGCGTGTACGTCAACGTGTCGGTCGCGCACGCGCTGGCGGCTCCGAGTGCCAGTGCAGCTGATGTTGCCGCTGCGAGTAGTTTGTGTCTCATCTCTCTCCCCTTGCGTTGAAGAACAGCGCAACAGCAGGGAAGACGCTCCACACGTCCATGACCGCCGGCGCCGCGCCAGTCTAATCCCGTGCTGCGGCGCGGCATTGCTGAGTAGAGTCCCATGACCGATAAAGCTAGTTGCCCGCTGTAGCGGCTTGAAGGTGCGTGCAGACGAGGGTGCGGATGTTTGCGCGTCACGCGAACCGACCGGCCTCGACCCCGGCTGGCGCCCTCACCTGGCGTAGCGCACCTGGTGAGCCCGCCGCTTGCCACGATGCCTTCATGGCCTCAGCGACACCTGCCGGCACATGGTCTCGCGCGGCGCGCGCGCAAGCATTGCCAGCTGCGGCCGCGATCGTCGCCATGGTCGATCAACTCATGATGGTCAGGCGTAGAAATAGCGAATTAGGCCGCCGAGCTTGTTGCCTTCGCCTAGTACCAGTTTCAGCAACACGTCTTCAGCTACAGGAGCGGATTCGAAGTCTAGTTTCCTGCAGGGATCCCACATCTTCTTTGATCGCGCTGTAGCATCCCCGTCGGGGTCATAAACAACTAAGAACCTACGGCCGCCCGTATTTGTACCGGCGCCAATTATCAGAATCCAATGCATTCCAAATGTCGAAAGCGGACCGGCAATTGGATTCCCTTTGAAGTATTGGCAGATACATACTTTGGGCTTAAAGGTCTTTGAATTCAGCTTGGCCGTCACGCCCTCTACGAAGCCTGCATAGGGCGCCTCGCAAGTCACCACCTCCTTTACTAGGTTCCATTTTTTCGGAATCCGATCGCTTGCCCGTTCAAAGCAGCCGGAGCCGTCAGTCTGAACGAAGTCCGACATCGTCATTTTGGGATCGTGACGGAGCCAGCCTTCTAGCTTTTCGCGCAAGGGGCCGACATCAAAACCAGCGGGAGTCTTGGTACTGACGCATGGCCCTACGGGGAGCTTTTCAGGCTCGCGCGAGTCTTTGCCGTCTCCTTTCTTTCCGCTGCCGCCAAGACCGCCACCGTGCTCGAACTCCATCATGGTCAATCTCCCTAGAATTCCGTCCGCTGAACCCGTACTGCCTAGTTGACCGCCGACAAGGCGAGCGCCATTGCCGACCTGAAGTCGAACGTCAGTCGCTCGTAGAGGTCGTCTCGTCCTGGGCTACGGTATATAGAACGAAATGCGGGCTGCAATCCCGACATTGGAAGGGGCGAGGCGTCCTCAAGGACGGCCAATTTGGCTAGGCGCACGCCCTCGGCCTGGGCGCCGACCCGCGAGACGGACTTGCCGACGTCGAAGGCCGGCATCGTGCCAAGCGCGAACGCCAGCGCGAACGACAGTCCTAGAGTCTTGAATGTTCGCCTGCTCGCTCCCTCGGCCTAGTCTGGGGCAAGTATGGACGACGTGGGCCACAAGGCATGCGGCGGCTCGCCAACAAAGGATTGCGGTAGAGGGCTTCGATCGTGAGGCCCAACGGCGAGTCGTCGAGGCGAACATGCGTCACGCTGCTATGTGTGGCAGCGCCGCGCGAGGTGTCGGCCAAGCCAAGCAGTTTTTCAATCGCGCTCCGGAAAATTCTGCCTACGATCCGTTCACGGCAGGGTTCCTGGCTCGAAATCTGAGCGGCTTTGCTGACCGATTTCGCAGCGTGCCGTTCGAAGGCTTGCCACCCGAGCTGGTCGTCCCTGTGATCAATGCAGCTGCCTACCTCGGAGAACTTGAGGCGGTTCTACTGGCGATTCCGGGCGAGTCACCCCGTTCGAGCCTGCAGATTGATATGCAAGACCACACGATCGAGCGCACCCTGAAGTTTTTCTTGGCTGAAGAGGCGCAAGCGACAGAACGAGCCTCATGACTTGCCAGTGACTGGCCGCAAAATGCTGCAGATGACATTCAGTCAGTGGTCTGTGCGGGTAACTTTGCGGGTAACTCGTAGCGCCAGCGACACGCCGTCATAGGTCTGTTCAGGTGACGCCGGCAGATCCGGCCGGGGATCCACAGACTGGGCAGCAGATCCGATCTGGGGGAACAACTGGGGGAACGTCACGCACTCGGCGTTTGTAGTCGCCAGCATTCATGCGCCCTGCAGCCCGAAGTTCAATCCCGGCCCGGCCATTTCAGGAAACCAGTCGAACGCTATGCCAGTGAGGCCGCCAGGTGAATCAGCCACGTGGCGGCCTTTTTGTTGTCAATGGCTTCTGCCGCGAGCTGCAGAAGCCTTGATGCCCTCGTGGCTGTCGCTGATGACCAGCTTCACGCCGCGCAAGCCGCGACGGTTGAGGCTGCGCGGGAACTCCGTCCAGAACGGCTCGGCTTCGCTCGGCCCCACCTTGACGCCAAGGACTTCGCGCTGGCCCTCGGTGTCGACGCCGACCGCGACTATTTCCGCCACGCTGACGATGCGGCCTGCCTCGCTCGGCTTCAGCCCCCCAAGCCCAGGAGCAAAGCCACGTCCTCCCGTGAAAGGCCGTGTTGTGCGAACCAAAGGAAGTGAGCACCCCGGTGAACGTCATCGGCCGACAGCACCGTCCTCGTGCGTCGCAGGTGTCTCGCACGCCGCACAGCGGCCGGTCTGACGTTCGAGCATCGACGCACCGTCCCACGTTGATCAGGCATCTGCGCGCGTTTTGAAGATCGCGGTATCGGCTTTCCGATATGTCCACGTGCGCGTTTGAAGATAATCTTCATCAAGAAGACGTCCTAAGCCGTTGACTTCCCAGGTAAAGAGGCTGGAGAATTGAAGATAATCAATTGATGAGTTCCACAAAAGCGCACGAAATGCCGCAGTTCGTCCATCATGATCTACGTTTGCTGAACCCGGTCTTCGCATCGCCGTTGACAGACCTTGTCACCGAACTTGAGTACCTTCGGCGGCTGCAAATGTCCGGCACGACTCCGCTGCCGGCCTTCATGCAACTGAAGAGCGTCTTCCATTTGCTGGAGAGCCTGGCATCGGCACGCATCGAGGGCAATCACACGACCTTGGCCGACTATGTGGAAACCAAGGTGGCAGCAGATGAGGGGCCCAAGACAGACGCGTTGCAGGAGATCCTGAACATTGAGAATGCGATGCGCTTGGTCGAAGAATCCCTGGATAAGGGCGCACCGCTGAGCGAACACCTCTTGCGCGGCCTGCACGAGACGACGGTTCAGGGTTTGCAACGGGAAGGTGACAAGACGCCGGGAGCCTATCGCAGCGGGCCTGTGAAAATTGCGCAAGCGCAACACTTGCCGCCTGAGCATCTTCAGGTGCCGGCCTACATGGCAGAGTTGATCGAGTTCATCAACCGAAACGATCCCCCGAAGTACGACCTGATGAAAGTTGCGCTCGCGCACCATCGGTTCGCCTGGATCCACCCGTTTGGCAACGGCAATGGACGGGTGGTGCGCCTCCTCACATATGCCCTGCTGATCAAGTACGGATTCCAGGTCAGCGACATGGGACGGCTGCTGAACCCTGCGGCAGTCTTCTGCGCTGATCGTGCTCGTTATTACGAGATGCTCGGGGGGGCAGACACCGGAACGGATGAGGGCCTGGAAGCGTGGTGTACCTACGTGTTGACAGGCGTTCTCGACGAGATGAAGAAGGTCGACCAGCTTGCCGACTATGCGCAACTTCAGGCTCGGATCCTCCTGCCTGCAGTTGCGTACGCGCGGGAGCGGCAAGTGATCACGGTGCAGGAGGCTTCCATTCTGCACACGACGATCAGAGGGGGCATCGTCAAGTCGGCTGACCTGGAGCCAGCCATGCCGGGTCTAAGCGCTAGCCAACGCACCTATCAAATTCGCAAGCTCGTCGAGAGCCGGATGATCGCGCCGATCAGCGAAGGCGCGCGCCAATACACCATCTGCTTCAGCCACAGCGTGCTACTGCGCGGCGTTATCCGCGCTCTCACGGACGAGGGCTTCATCCCTGCGGCGGTTGCCGGCCAGGCGGCTACCCAAGACCAATGACGCCACTCTTTGGCGAGCGCCGGCTGCGGCGCCGATACCCAGGCCGCCACTTGCAGCAACCGATCAGGCCAACGCGGCGCGCAGTCCGCCGAGGATGAACCGGCTTCCAAAGTCGATCGCGATGTCGATCTCGTCGAGTTCGCTCGTCTGCGGGGCAACTCTGCAATCGAGAATGGCCGCGTGAAGCGCGCTCCTGGCCAGGCTGAATGCATTCTGTCTGTCGGTTTCGGTCGAGGTCGGTACCGTGCGTGCAAGGGCATGCAGGATGACGGGCTCGGAGCAATCCAGGTCGCGCTGGATCGTGGCACTCACGTGCGGGTCGTTCATGAGCTTGACCAGGAAGAGCAGGTAGTCTGCACCGTCGTCGGAGTCGTAGAGCTCGAATTCATGGCGCACCCATGCTTGCGTCAGTTGCGCCAGGGAAGCGGGCTGCCCGCCGGCGTCGAGGGCCGCGCGAAGACCGGCCATGCGTTTCTTGCAGGCCGCATGTTGGTTGGCGACGACGGCCGAGAGCAACTGTTCCTTGGACCCGAAGTAGTGGTCGACCAGCGTGAGCGAGACGCCCGCGTCCGATGCGATGTCGCGAAGGCTCGCACCCTTGAATCCGTTCGCCGAGAAGGCGTGCGCGGCTGAAGCCAGGATCCGCGCCCGGCGAGCCAGCGGCAATGGCGTCGTTGCGCCGACCTCTTCGGTGAGATGAGTTGAGGACATGGTCGCCTGAGGCGGGTGGGTGGACCGAAAGCCACGCTATACCGTCCATCGGCACACGTCTGTGCGGTGAGATACATAACGGTTCGGCAAGGCGCCGCGCTCAGCGTTGCCCGATGACGACTTCGTAGGGGGGCATTCCAGCCGACGCGAACAGCGCCAGCGCGACGGTCAGCCAGGGTCCGTTCTGGCGCACCGATGCGTG
>Ga0302310_10001733_pt1 | contig 18224 bp, 10 predicted proteins | sample III_Palsa_N1_2_FD_200451 | JGI IMG/M metagenome (GOLD analysis project Ga0302310, IMG submission 200451) | Peat permafrost microbial communities from Stordalen Mire near Abisko, Sweden - III_Palsa_N1_2 | ecosystem: Environmental > Terrestrial > Soil > Palsa > Peat permafrost | place: Sweden...
TGCTGTAGCGCTTGGATCACCTCCGGCTTCAGGTTCAAACCGAGGTATACAAGCGCAAGCGCGAATGGCGGTACATATTTCGAAGTGGACATCGACTGCAACTGCTTGAGGGTACGTTCGGCAGCCAAGGTAGCTCCGCTTGCGGCCTGGGCTTGACCAAGCAGTCCGAGAATGTACGGGTCGCCGCTCAAATTGGAGGCTTTGGTCAGGTCGGCAACAGCGTCCTTCGGATCGCCGTTGCGGATTTCGGCGATACCGCGGCGCGTCAGCGCCCGGACAAAGGATGGATCGAGCTCGAGAACCTTCTTGTACTCGAGCATTGCCGCGTTGTTGTCATGCGAAAGATACTCGATCCAGCCAACGTTGGTGTCAATAATAAGCGAAAGGGGGTCGAGCGCCTGGGCTCGGTGTATTTCATACAGTGCCTGCGGGAAGCGGCCCATGGCAGCGAGATCCAGTGCATACCAGTGATGCGCGGTGGCATAATTCGGGTTCAGCGCGATGGCGCGCTCGAATTCGCGCTCAGCTGCGGGCCCATCCCAATCGGTGAAGAAATAGATCATGCCCAGTGAGGCGTGAGGCTCGGCAAGCGTGGGATCAAGCTGGATTGCGCTGAGTGCGGCGGCGCGCGCATCGGGGATCGCCGACCGTCCGGACTCGACGGAGAAGGAAGCAAGCAGTGCGTAGGAGTCGGCCAGCCCGGCATAGGCCAGCGCGTAATTGGGGTCGGCTGCGATGCTCTGCCGGAAGTAATCGACACTCTGGCGCAAGCCTTCCTCGGTGCGCCGATTCCAGAAGTAGCGGCCGCGCATATAAAGCTGATACGCCTGATCGTTTACGGGATACTTCGAAGCTGCTTTTGTAGAGCTCCGGTGGTCCGCGCGGCTGGCAAGCTCGGCGTCGAGAGCGCTGCCGGCGGCGATTTGCAGGCGCGACATATTATGCTGCGCGTCAGTGAACGTTTTTGCCCAGAGAGTTTTTGCATCGGCAGCACGCACAAGCTTGATGTTGATGTGGGTTCCAGCGGCATCCCGCGAGACCGTACTGCTTACGACAGCATCTGCATTCTGCTCGCGACCGACCGTCGTGGGATCAGCGGGCGCCACAGAGTATTTGAGGACGGAACTCATCGGCCGCACTTCAATGGTTCCCTCGACGCGACTGATAAGCGTGTCGGTAAGGCCGAGAAGAACATAGTCATCGACGCCCGATCCGCTCATGGGAAGGATTGCGACGGAATGAAGCCGTGCGGCGGAACGCCCAGCGTACAACCAGAGGAACGCACCCGCGATACACACTACGATGGCGAGACCCAGTGCGCTCCTCCTCAGGAGCTTGCTATGGCGCGGAGTCGCGATCTGTAGTGAAACATCAATGGGCCTCTCGCTATCTATGGTGAGTCGTGCCGCAGGCTGTGCCGTCGACGGCGCCGTATCCGCCGATGTCTCATCCACTGCCACATGGCCGATAAAACGATATCCACGCCCAGACACTGTCTGGATCAGCTTGCGGTCGTTTCGATCCTCTCCGAGAGCGCGACGCAAAGTGGAGATCGCAACAGTAAGATTCGATTCCTCAACGAAAGACTTCGCCCAGATCACGTCCATCATCTCGGTCTTAGTAACGAGTTGGCCGTGACGGCGAACCAGCATCAACAAGGAGTCGAAGGATCGCGCAGGAAGGCTAATCTCCTTTCCATCGCGCGTTAGCAGCCGATTGGTTTCGTCGAGACGAAAATCAGCAAATCTATAGACGTGGGGAGAGTCAACAGATGGCTGCGCCGGTTCATTATGAGACGCTACGGGCAAGTTCGTTCACTCAGAACACGAGTCTAGCATGTGGCATCCGCACTGCGAAATGACTTCAAACTATTGCAATCAAAGGAATTATCGTTTTCGGAAAACCTTTAAGAGCACATTTAGGGCAGATTGATGTTTGGGCCGCTAGTTTGTAAAGTCGCCACGTTAAAGTAGAACTCCATTGATCGAATTCGCGAAGAATATCAAGACCAAGCCCCTCACCAGCAACAAGCACCTCATCCTCTGGGTAGAAAAGATGGCCGAGCTCTTTCTCCTACTCCACGACCACCTCCCCCCGAGATGATCTACGAAAGAGAACTCCTCATCTGCCGCTTGTGAGCTGCACGCTCCGTGCGATAACTGAACCGTTGACGGTGTGTGTGATTTTGAGGCGGGGGGTGGGGTAAGTTCTGGATTTGGGGTTTTGGGGAGAGAACTGGGTGGTTTGGCCGGTAGATGGTGGAAACGGCAATTGTTCCACGTGGAACAATTGGAAATGGCCAGTAAAGACGGGCGTTTTGACGGCTTTTGGACGGTGCCGGGAACGGTATCCCACGGTGGTTTTTACGGTCACACGGACGGTGATTTACGGTGAGCCGGGTGGACATTTTGCCGAGCTGTGATCGGCAAAATGTCCCAGCCTCCCCGGGGGAGGGCGGTCGAGGAGACAGCCATTATCATGCGCGGTCGGTTTTGAAGCCCATATCTCAAAGGCGAGGGTGTAAAGTCTCAACACATCCCTCTTATCTTCCGGGAGGTAATAAACGCCGAAATTCGGCGTTTATCATCACTATTCCATTGCACACTTATAGAAAAACTTGGTAGGCTTTTGGGCCATGGAACTGCATATCAGCATGATTCCTTCTCCAGAAGACCCGCCGTGGCGGAGCGATGACTACCAGTCGGGGCTTCGAGGCCTGGAGATGGCTTTTAATGTCGACGGGTTGGAGGTACACGAGGCTGGGCGCTCCTCCGTTATTGCGGAGTGTGGCACAACTATATCCGGGGAGTGGTGGGTGAGGCTGGATGCTATGCCGCATTCGGTTCTGGCGGCGGTGGTTGGATCGTGGCTGCAGGAACGGCGGGGGCGGACCGTTTGCCTGACCATTGGCGAGGTCGAGGCAGACGTGCTGACTGTCGACGAGTTCCTAGGCGCCATCCAGTGCGCGAGGCTTTATCAGGAACTCTCGGAGAGCGACTCCTGACCGGATCGCGAGAACCGCGCTGACGACGGGTTTCAGGGTGGATATGGTATTGTGATCCGGTTCGTGAAACGCCCAGGTTTACCCAGGGGAGAAGAACTCATGGCGACAGAATTCGTCGCGCTGGCAGACGGTAGCCCCGGGGCCACGTTGGTTGAGCCAGAGACACAGCAGCGGGCTCCGCAAGATAACATCGTCAACGACCTCAGCATCCAGATTGCGACGGTCAACGGGTCTGGCTCGCAGTCGGCTAACTCTGTGCTGCTGAAGTCGATCTTTCGGATGGGGATACCGGTGAGCGGGAAGAACCTGTTCCCTTCCAACATCGCCGGGCTGCCGACCTGGTACACCATTCGCGTCAACAAGAATGGTTACGTCGCGCGCAAGAAAGAGATTGACCTGCTGATTGCGATGAACCCGGAGACGGCGCAGGAAGACTTTCTTTCGCTGCCGGCAGGGGCAGCGGCGATCTATGAAGAGTCTGCCAATCTACAGCAGTTTCGCGACGATGTTGCGTGCTATCCGGTGCCCTTCGACAAGCTGACCGCCGCGGTTTGCCCGGAGGCGAAGCTACGCAAACTCGTAAAGAACATGATTTATGTGGGTGTGGCGGCGGAGCTTTTGAAGATCGATATGGGAGCCGTGGAGCCGGCGCTGCGGAAGCAGTTCGCGAAGAAGGTGAAGGCGGCAGACCTGAACTGGGCGGCGGTGCAGACGGGGTATGAGTATGCCGCGGCGAACTTCAGCAAGCAGGACCGTTATGTTCTCGAGCCGATGAATGCGACCGCGGGCAAGATCCTGATCGATGGGAACTCCGCGGCGGGGTTGGGATGTGTCTTTGCCGGATGCACGGTGGTGATGTGGTATCCGATTACGCCTTCCACTTCGCTGGTAGAAGGCTTCATCGAGTATGCGAAACGCTACCGCATTGAGGACGATGGCAAGGCGACCTTCGCGGTGGTGCAGGCCGAGGATGAACTGGCGGCCATCGGCGCGGTGCTGGGCGCGGGATGGGCAGGAGCGAGGGCGATGACGGCGACCTCGGGGCCGGGGATCTCACTGATGGCGGAGTTTGCCGGGCTGGGCTACTACGCCGAGTTGCCGGGTGTGATCTTCGACGTGCAGCGCGGTGGGCCTTCCACCGGAATGCCGACGCGTACGCAGCAGGGAGATATTCTAGCCGCCGCGTTTCTTTCGCACGGAGACACGAAGCATGTGCTGCTGATTCCCGGCAGCGTGAAGGAATGCTACGAGATGGCGATGGCGGCCTTCGATCTGGCAGAGGAATTGCAGACTCCGGTGTTTGTGATGTCCGACCTGGATCTGGGCATGAACAACTGGATGTCCGATCCGTTTGCTTATCCGGACAAGCCGCTGAATCGCGGCAAGGTTCTGAGCGCGGAAGACCTGACGAGACTTGGCGGCTTCTCTCGCTATAAGGACATGGATGGCAGTGGGGTGGGCTCTCGGACGCTGCCCGGGACGGACCATCCGCAGGCGGCCTACTTTACGCGTGGAACGAGCCATAACGAGAAGAGTGCTTACTCAGAGCGGCCGGATGACTATGTGAACAATGTGCAGCGCATTGCGCGTAAGTTTGAGACCGCGCGAACGCTGGTGCCTCGACCCGAGGTGGTGCAGACGGGAGGGTCGAAGATAGGCTTGATTGCTTTTGGGTCGTCGGACTTCGCGGTGCGTGAGAGCCGCGATCAGCTCCTCGGGGAGTATGGCTTGACGACTGACTATTTGCGGCTGCGCGCTTATCCGTTCACGCGCGAGGTAGATGATTTTATTTCGTCGCATGAGCGCGTGTATGTGATTGAACAGAATCGCGATGGGCAGATGTTGAGCTTGCTGAAGCTGTATTTGCAACCGGCGGAGGTAGTGAAGCTGTGCAGCATACGCCACTATAGCGGGATGCCTATTGATGCACGCTCTGTGACAGATGACCTTGTCATGCAGGAAGGAGTCTAGATGGCAACCACGCCTGTTACCCCTGATCCTATGGATGTGGCGAAGCCCGCCGCGAAGACGAACAGAATTGGACTTCAGGTGCTGGACTATCGCGGCGGCAAGACGACGCTTTGTGCGGGCTGTGGGCACAATGCGATTTCTGAGCGCATTATCGACGCGTTTTATGAGATGGGTGTGAAGCCGGAGCGCGTGATGAAGCTGTCGGGGATCGGCTGCTCGTCGAAGAGCCCGGCTTACTTTATGACCCGATCGCACTCCTTCAATAGCGTGCATGGCAGGATGCCTTCGCTGGCGACAGGAGCGCTGCTAGCTAACAGGACAATGAAGGCGCTAGGTGTGAGCGGGGACGGCGATACTGCTTCTATCGGCATTGGGCAATTCGTTCACATGATGAGGCGCAATGTGCCGATCATCTACATTATCGAGGACAACGGTGTTTATGGATTGACGAAGGGTCAGTTCTCCGCCACGGCGGATATGGGCTCTACGTTGAAGACGGGTGTGATCAATGATCTGCCTGCGATTGATACGTGCGCGCTTGCGATACAGATGGGCGCGACGTTCGTGGGACGGTCGTTCTCTGGCGATAAGAAGCAGCTACTGACCATGCTGAAAGCGGCCATCGCGCACCACGGGACGGTGGTGCTGGATGTGATATCGCCGTGCGTTACGTTCAACGATCATGAGGGTTCAAGCAGGAGCTATAAGTACACGCAGGAACACCAGGAGGCCATTTCAGAGGCCGGCTTTGTGCCCCATTTTCAGGAGATCGATGTTGAGTACGATCCCGGTACGACGATCAATGTGGAGATGCATGACGGCAGCCAGTTGCGGCTTCGCAAGCTGCGCGAGGACTATGCGCCATCCGACCGAGTGGCTGCCGTTTCAGCATTGATGTCCGCGCATGCGAAGCAGGAAGTTCTGACTGGAGTCTTCTATGTCGATAACCAGAAGCCAAGTTTTACGCAACTATTAAACCTTGTGGATGAGCCGCTTGGGACTTTGCCGGACGAGCGTGTGCGACCGAATCGTGCCGCGCTGGAAGACGTGATGCAGCGGTTGATGTAGACGCGTCGTTATTGTTTATTTGCAGGAGCAATCTGGGATTTGAGCTCTTTCAGCTTCGCAAGCGCCTGCTCGGAATCTGCTTTGCGACCGAGCTTTTGATAGACCCGCACCAGTTCGTAGTAGTCGCTTTGCAGGATGAAGCTGGAGGGTGAGTTCGTCAGAGTACGCTCCAGCCAAGTGGCCGCTTCTTCGTTCCGGCCAAGTTTTGAGAGTCCGAGGCCGAGGTAAAAAAAGGTTGGCGCCGGCATGGCATGTGCCTCTACCGCCTGTTTCAGGTAATCGACGCCCTGTTGCGGATCGCCCGTTTCGACCTGAATTTTTCCAAGATTGAACAAAGCGATTGCGTCGCCGGGGTGAAGCTTCAGTTCCGATTGATACGCGTTGTTTGCCTCGAGGAGATGGCTGGTCTTCTGCTCTTCGTCTCCCAGAGCTTCGTACAAGTCGGCCTCGTCAGGATTCCTCTTGATTGCAGCCTCGTACTCTTCGATTGCCTTGTCGGGCTGATTGCCTTCGGAGTAGATCTCGGCCTGCGCCCGATGAACGAACCACGAGTCGGGATCGATCTTGTCGAGCGCGCGGAAGGACTCCTGCGCTGCCAAGGTGTGTGCGCGAACCTGATAGTAGAGGATCGTTTGATCGCCCGGCAGCAGCGCGCCTGCCTGATCAAAGGCCGTGGAAGCGTCACCAGGTTTGCCCGTCTGCAGTTCAATAATGCCCAGCCAAGTTAATGCCTCCGAACTTTTGGGCTGTAGTTTGATCTCCTCTTTCAGTTCGACGATCGCCTTATCGAGAGAGTTCATCTGAAAAAGAGCAATGCCGCGAAACATGTGCGCGCTTAGAATCGTGGGCTTCAACTCGCTGGCGCGCGCGAGAGATCTTTCGGCATCGTCCAGCTTGCCTTCTTTTAGCTGTGCCATGCCTAGGCCGAGGTAGGCGTCCGCGGAGTGTGGAGCAGCGAGGAGTGCCTGATGGAAGTCCTTTTCTGCTTCTGTAGCGTTGCCCTGCCGCATAGCAGTTGCGCCCTGCTCCATCCAGTGAGAGCTTGCTCCAGTGGCCTGTGCGGTCAAAGCTTGCGGAGCGATGAAGAGGAAAGCACTGAGCAGCCAAGGCGTCAAGGGTTCGACTCGACAGAAGCCCTCACGTTTCAATTTGTTCAATCTGACCTCACCTTGAAGAAGGATCTCGGTTGACATTCTAGTGGAGTAACTGCAGGCGAGTCGCTGACTGCTTATTGTCTTTATCCGCCAGCGCAGCGGCCAACTCGAGCTCATGACCCGATTCTTCCGACTTGTTGAGACGTGCGAGAGTCAATCCGAGATAGTAATGTCCAGGCTGGTAGTCCGGTGCGGCCTGGGTTGCTTTTCTTAGCCACTCCTCCGCCTTGTCGTATAGCTTCAATTGGAAATACGCGGTACCCATTCCCGCGAGCGCACCGCCATGCTGGGGATCGCGTTCCAGGGTCTTCTGAAACTGCTCGATGGACTCCTGAAATTTATCCAGCTTTAAATCGGTCTCACCCAAGCGGTAGTACGCTTCGGTCTGGCGCGGTTGAATGGAGATTGATTGCTGAAACTCCTCACGCGCCTTTTCGAATTGCAATCCCTGGAGATAGATGCGCCCGAGCCCGAAGTGCGCTGAGGCATCGAGTGGGCGCACCTTGAGATAGGCCTGCATGTTCTGTTGCGCGGCATCCAATTGGCCTAAATCCAGCTTGACACGCGCACGAGCATACAGCAGATTGGGGTCTTCCGGTTCGAGAGAGGACAGGTGATCCAGCACCTTGTCAGCATCCGTATAAAGATGCATCTCGTCTTCCTGAATTCCTAAGTCGAAAAGTATTCGCACATTGTTCGGTTCCACCTTCTGGGCTCGCAACAAGTTCTTGAGCGCGTCGTCCATCCGTCCAGCAACGCGGTCATTCGATGCAAGGCGTTCGGTGGTAGAGGACATCCCTTCCAAAGCTTCAGCATTCTGTGGATCGGCCTGAAGCACCAGTTCAAAGAGGCCACGTGCCTGCTCGAAGTTTCCCTGGGTCTGCAGCTGTTGAGCAGCTACGACCTTATCCTGCAACTTAGGTTCGGTAATGCTTTGACCGCTAGCCGCTAGAGTCAATAAAAGTGAGATTCCAAGCAGCATACTTCCCCCGGCTGCCGATTCTAGCGACTCCTCCGCTTACGGGCAACTCTCAAGTACAAACGACCAATAGAAAAGCTGAAGGTCAGGCATTGCCTGACCTCCAGCTGAGGAAACAGGATGGCCGCCAAAGACGGTTAGAAGTTGAACTTGGCCGTTAACTGCATGTTTCGTGGACCGTAATCTGTAGCACCCGGAACACCGAACGGGGTTGCGCCCGTTACAGCACTCGGTGACAGATTGGGCAGGGCGAACCGGTGACGGTTGAAAAGATCGAATACTTCCGCTTTGAACTGGAAGGTCTGCTTCTCAGTGATGTGGAAGTCCTTCAGCAAGCTGACGTCTTCTGCCTTATACAAGGGGCCTGTAATTGCCTGAGTTACACGGGGGATATTGCCAAAGGAGAACGGCGCAAAGGAGCACGTGTCATTTTCGCAGCCCGGAGAAAGACCACGGGGTTGGAGGAGGCCCTCCGCGTTCTGATCCACGAATGCAGCCTGAGCCATGCTGACTCCAGCGTCACCGAGAACATAGGGTGGTCTATATGCTGGTTTGAACCATGACTCCCCATTGAATTGGTTAGGACCATTCTTTTTGGCTTTGAATGCCGCACTTGCGTAGTCGTGGTCCGGGCCTGCGGCGGGCCCTTCGGTATAGTCGATGCAGTTCTGATAGTAAGGAATGCCGCTTGCACAACCAAATGAGATGTTCTGTCCGGATTGATACCGCTGAATGGCACCGACCTCCCAACCTCCGACCAACAGATCGAGTGCACGATTGTGATTCAGGAAGTGTCGACCCTTGCCAAATGGAAACTGATACAAGTAGCTCAGCGAAAACGTCTGCGGAATGTTCTGAACGCTGACGGCCTTGTCTGCCTTGAGATTCTGCGAACCCTGGCCCTGCTCCAACTCATTGCCTGTCACATAGCTGAAGGGGATGGTTGAATCAGCATCTGTTAGCAGCTTCGACCATGTGTACGACGCCTGCAAATTGAATCCCTGACGGAAGCGGCGTTCCAAGGAAACAACCATCGCGTTGTAAGTAGAGTGCCCCAGATTCTCCAGGCAGCAATCTCCTGCGATGTAGTCGTACTGCTTATATGGACGCAACGCCTGTCCCAGGTTGCCCTCAAAGCTGGCGTAGGGAGCATTTACACCGAAGTTTGAACCTCCCAATGGAATATAGGTTTGACCGATGTCCAGATTGTCTCCCAGACTGAAGTACTGTGGGGAGATGTTATTGACGTTAGTAAGAAAACCGGAGCGGAGATTTTGCGAGGCTTCGCCAATGTAACCGATTGTGAAACGCAAATCCTGAGCAATTTCATCCTGCAACTGGAGGCTCCAGTCGTTGGTCATCGAAGGCCGCCCCTCGCTGGGAAGAATCAGTTCGCCGCCGACTGTATTGAAAGTTCCGGAAGTGCCAGTGAGTTGGGTGGGGTCCAGGTCGGACGCGAAGTTAACAGCGCTCCCATCGCCATTTTTGAAGCCGCTATCCAGAAGGAACGAGTAGGTAAAAGTACCTCTCTGTGGATTAGGTTTGATCGGGCTGCGTGTTTGCGTGTAACCAGCATCCATCGAAGCGCCGAAATCGGCGTATTGCAACGGACCATAGATGATCGCGCCACCTCCACGAAGAACAGCTTTCCCATTTGTGCCAGGTAGCACGTAAGCAAACCCGATGCGCGGGGCGATGTCTTTGAACCAGGTATTCGCCCAGGCCGAATTGCAGTTGCAGTTGACGCCGAAGACTAAGGCGCCTGGCAATCCTCCTGCAGCAGCATCCGGTGCGGTGAGGCTGAGGTCCGAGGTGCGGTTCTCTGCCTCGTGGCGGGGTACATCCACATCGTAGCGAATACCCAGATTGATCGTGAGATTGGCACTGACCTTGATATCGTCCTGCGCAAAACCTGCGATGTAGTGTGAGTTCCAACGTGGATGATCGTTGAACACAGTTTGACCCGAATCCCCAACTCGACCCATCATGTAGCTGGCGAACGTGCTTCCATCAAAGTTATATTCCCCACCTCGGTTCGCGGCCCCGCTCTGATCGCGATAGAAGTTCAGGTAATCGGTGTTGTAATCGATAGTGGAGTACTGCTGAAAGCGAATATCTGCCCCGAACTTGAAGCTGTTGCGTCCCTTCACCCAGCTTACAGCGTCGCTGAGGCGAATACCATTGTCGATGTTCTGGCCATTTTGCTGCTGACCCCACGAGGATACGTTGTCTCCCCCAATGAAGTTGACGATGGGGAAGAAGGGAGCAAGCAAGCCAGGGATATTGGCCGCGTTGGCTTGGAGAGAGTTGAATCCCTCGCCCAAGTTGATACTGTTGGTGCGGTTGTATCCAAGGTTCAAATGGTTCACAAGCGTAGGACCGAAGGTATAGTCCCAGCCTGCGCGAGCATAGTGGGTAGTGAAGGTCTGAACGTAGCCGCTGTTATTGAATGGCGCTGGGAAATCAGGAGCCGCGGTTAGTTTGTAGTTCTGACGGGTGTTGTATGAGGCAAAGATCTTACTCTTTGCACCGATGTTTTGGTCGATGCGGATGGAGTAGGTCGTATTATTGTTCGGCACAGCCCCGGAGGTCGCATAGTTGTTGTAGTTCGGGAATGGCGCGTTCGGGGTACCTACCTGGTTCGGCAGAGGCAAACCCACCACCAACTTTTGTGCGGCTGCGCTCAACTGGGTCATTGGAATGACGTTGGTTGTGGCAAACGGGAACCGGCAGTATTGGTTGTTAGCAGCAGGCGTACCAGGATCTAGTTGGTCCGTGGTGGGATCGAATATTTCGTTGTAATAAATCTGCTGTCCATTGCACGGATTGGTCGCAAACGTGGGATTGGTCACCGGTCCGCCAAGAATGTCTCTGAAGTCGCCCGTGCGCTCAGCCGCTGTCGGCACGGTTGATTGAATTGGATAGCTCTGATGATATTGGAACTTTTCCCATGCAAACAGGAAGAACGTGCGGTTTCTGCCGTTGTACAGTTTCGGAATCCACACCGGTCCGCTGAACACCCCACCGTAGTCATACTTGCTGTCTTGTCCTTTGCTATAGGCGCAGTTGACTTCGGAAACACCGACGCAGTTGATGGCCCTGAAGGCATCATTGAACCAGCTATTCGCGTCGAAGACCCTATTTTTGACAATCAAATAGCCATTGCCGTGAAAGGAGTTGGTTCCACTCTTGGTAGCGAAGCTTTCAATGCCAGACGTAGTGCGTCCGAATTCCGCCTGCGGGGTTGATGTGGTGACCTTGAATTCCTGCAGGGCTTCAATAGAAGGCGAGGTCTCGTCGAAGGAAGAGCCGTTTTCACTGCGCTGAATGCTGGCACCGTCAAGCAACACTTCTGCGCCATAAGCCTGACCGCCGCTTAAACGAGAGAAGAAGACCCCGTTGCCGCTGTTGGCCTGAGTCGCGCTACCCGGACCAGTAGTACCCGGCACGAGGAAGACGAACGTTTCCGGCGAGCGGAGCCCACCCACACCCTGAAGAAGAGACAACGGGAGGTCTTCAATCTGCTTATTCGAAATGGTGCCGCTGATATCGGAGGACTCCGTCTCAAGCCGCAAGCCGCTGGCGTCGACGTTGACCACATCGCTCATACCTCCCGCGTTCAGCGTCACATTCAAGGCAGAAGTACTGTTGATCTGGACCTGTACGCCCGAACTACTCGTCGTTGCAAAGCCGGGGGCCTTTACGACGACCGTGTACGCGCCGATCGGCAGATCGGGAAAACGATACGAGCCGACAGAGTTGGATTTGGTCTCGTTCTTGCCACCGTTTGTTTGGTTGGTCGCGTCGATGACTGCGTTAGGGATCACCGCGCCGGTGCTATCGGTGACGCTGCCGGCCAACGCGCCACGCGCCGATTGCGCGTTTCCGTGTACCGTGAGGGCAAATATACCCAACCCAAGAATGACCAGCCGACAGATTCTTCCAAAACTCTTCATGCAGCGCTCCTAAAAAGTTACTGACGTGCAATGAGAACTCTCTCGCTGGCTTGGCGAACAAAAGCAGCCAGCAACTGCATTGCGTTTTGAAGTAGAAGCTTGAATTGAGCTCTACTTCGTCACAAACTGCTCGGTAAGCGTTTTCTCAAATGCATTAACTTACCGTTGATGAAATCGTCGCGAAGAATAGATCGGGCCTTGTAACGTTGTCAAGAAAAAAATCCTGCGGTGCCCAATAGGGTTCTCACCGTCTTCTCGCCCCATACTCTTGCAGCCCTCGGAAATTCAAATTTCCTTGAATTTTAGGGGTTATTTGCAATATCCAGAGAACGTCAGTTTGTCTCCGGCGAGGAGTGATACCCGCTCAGTTCCGCAGACCGGGCAAACTCGGCTCTGGCTTTCTGCTCCAGGCCTTCCTGGTGGTAAACCTTTCCGAGCATGAAGTGCAACGACGGGTTTTCAGGCTTGAGAGCAATCGCTTCCTCAAACTGCTGCTGTGACTTCTGGAGAAGATTAAGTTGTAGATAGAGGTGGCCAAGCTGCTCTCGAATGCGAGGATCGCGTGGCTCTATGGCTACGGCGTTGCTCAGCAGGGCCTCGGCCTCCTGCAGCTTTCCCTGATGCACAAGGATGATGCCCAGATTGAGAAGGGGCTGGGCGCTGGGATGCTCCTCTTTTTGCTGCCACTCGATTGCAAGACGATAGGCGGCAACCGCGTCATCAGTCCGATTCAGCCCTTCAAAGGCCAGACCCAGATTGTTCTCAGCTTTGACGTTTCGGGGCGCCAGAACAAGCGCTTGTTGAAAGCAGTCCGCGGCCTCCTGAAAGCGCTGGAGCGAGTAGCGGATACGGCCCAATCCGTACCAGGCTTCCGGGTCGCGCTCATTGTCGCGTACCGCGATCATCATCCAATGTTCGGCGTCGGCAAGATCATCCAAAAGAACGTAATCTTTGGCAACGTTCTGTAGATCTGCCGCGGTTGGTGGTTCGATCGCGGCAGCCTGGGTGTACTCCGCCAGGGAATCTTTGGGCTCATTGAGGCGCAGCAAACTGTACGCCAACATGGTGTGCGCCGCGGCGGAGTGCTGCTCTGCCTCCAAGAAGAGACGCAATTCTGCGGTGGCCTGATTGAACTTGCCGGCGTCGATCAACTTCTGCGCATCCTGCAAGGTTGCCTGCGACGCTGAAGGTTGAGGCATTGGCGCCTGCGGCACTTGCGACAAAACAAAACCCGGATTGCAGAGCGCCACCGCCAGCGCCGCTGAACTCCATGCTTTATGAGATGGCTGGCGGTATATGCAAGCGTTAGGCCCGGGATGAGGAGCAAGACACATCTGGGCGTCGATTATAAGGGCCTCGATCATCGAGAAGCGGACTTCGGTAGAAATCGTTTACCGGATGAGGTATGGTGGTGCGTACCTGTCAGCAGGATGGGTAAGGTATTGTGAATGCGTATCTGTGGGTCTGTATGAGATTAATGCGAACTTTCTTCCTCTCACGCCGTCCGTATCTGATTTCGCCCCGGCGATCACATGCCACGGCCCCAGCGATATGCCTTGGGCTGATGGTAGCCCTCATGCTGACTTCGCCTGCAACCCGCTGCGGCGGGCAGTCCACTTCGTCCGGTGCTCCCGATTCGCAATCGACTACGTCGAACGAAGGCGCACAGGCGCCGGCAAAGGGCGGGTCGAACACAGGCAACCCCCATGCGGCGGTGCTGGATTCCGAGCATCGGCCAATTACCGCCGGTGGCTTTACCAAGACGGGGCCGATCCTCTTCGAGGATATTGCGCGGCAGGCAGGCCTAACGACCTGGAAGCATGCAATGGGGACACCGGAGAAGCACTTCATCATCGAGACCAACGGTTCGGGCGTCGGCCTATTGGACTATGACAACGACGGCTGGCTGGATATCTATCTGGTCAATGGCTCTACCTACGACGCTATGTCCGGTAAGGCGACGCCGCCCAAGGCCGCACTATTCCACAACAATCACGATGGCACCTTTACCAACGTGGCAGAAAAGGCGGGCGTCACCAACGACCGCTGGGGTACCGGCGTGGCCATCGCCGACTTCGACAACGACGGCTGGCCGGACATCTATGTCACGAACTTCGGCAAGAACCGCCTCTATCGCAACAATCACGATGGCACCTTTACGGATGTCGCTGAGAAGGCTGGTGTCGCGTTGGGAAACTGGTCTGCGGGGGCCACATGGGGAGACTACGATGGCGACGGCCGGCTCGATCTCTTTGTGCCCGGCTATGTTCATTACGATCTGGCGAACCCGCCTGCATCCGGTTCCAAGACGGTCTCGTACAGCTTCTGCCAATTTCGCGGCGAGAATGTAATGTGCGGTCCGCGAGGACTCAAGGGCGAACCGGACCACCTGTTCCACAACAATGGAGATGGGACCTTTACAGATGTGAGCGAGAAGGCCGGCGTTTCCGATAAGAATGGCTACTACGGGATGTCCTCAGTCTTCATCGACGTCAATAACGACGGCAAGCCCGACCTGCTGGTCTCCAACGATTCCACCCCAAACTATCTCTACATCAACAAGGGCGATGGAACGTTCGAGGACGACAGCTATGCGTCGGGATACGCGCTCAACGAGAACGGCCGGGAGACAGCTTCGATGGGCATTGCCACCGGCGACTACCAGAACAACGGCCTGATCGACATCTACAACACTACCTTCTCCGACGACTACAACCCTCTCTACCGCAACGATGGAGAGGCTAATTTTACCGACATCAGCTACCAAATGGGCATCGCCGAACCTACCATTCCCTTCCTCGGTTGGGGCACGGAGTTTTTCGACTACGACAACGATGGCTGGAAGGATCTGATCGTCGCCAATGGGCACGTCTATCCGTCGGTCGATCATACGTCCTGGGGAACGACCTGGGCGCAGCGTCCGCTGCTCTTTCACAACGTCGGCGGCAAGAAGTTCGATCTAATGCCCGCGGTAGAAGGAACGGCGCTCGCACAGACCTACGTGGGCCGAGGCCTGGCGGTAGGCGACCTCTTCAACGACGGCAAGCTCGATGTGGTCATCAATGTCCTGGATGGCTATCCTGCGCTGTTGCGCAATGTCTCTCCCGATAAAAACCACTGGGTTGAGTTCAAGCTCGTCGGTGGGCCCAAGAGCCCCCGTGATGCTGTGGGAGCGACCGTCTATCTCACGGCGAACAAGGTGCGCCAGCGCGACGACGTGATCTCCGGCGGCAGCTACGCCTCGACCAATGACCCGCGCATGCACTTCGGACTAGGCGATGACACAGCGATTGATTCGGTCGAAGTGTACTGGCCAAGCGGTGCGAAAGAACGTTTCGCCGTCTCACAAATCGACCATATCGTGACTCTGGTCGAAGGGAAAGGAGCGAAGTTCTAGAATCCCATCTCTATGAAGACTCTGATCTCCACTAAGCGAACTCTTCGCATCCTCACATGCGCGCTACTTGCCTTCGCCTGCGTTTGCGGCGTAATGGGCTGGCGATCCGGGCACGCCTACGCAAGCGGCGATGCCAATACATCGGCACAGCGCTCGGCCTACTCCAGCAACGTGGCAGAGCACTATAACTTCCGCTTCGGCAACGACAAACCCTTTCTTCCCTCTAATGCCACCACCGACACCGGTGAGTTCATCAACGCGCAGAGCTTTCCCACCGCGCAATATTGCGGCCATTGCCACCAGGCTGCGCATGCTCAGTGGCGCGAATCGGCACACGCTAACTCCTTTCGCGCGCCCTGGTATATCAAGAACACCAACATGCTCACGAAGGAAAAGGGCATCGAATACACCCGCCACTGCGAAGGCTGTCACAATCCCATCGCCCTTACTTCTGGCGCACTGACCAAGGGTTCACCCATCGATCGCAAGTTCGATGCTGATGGCATTACCTGCTCGGTCTGCCACTCCATTCAGCGAGTCGACACGCGCGGCACCGGCAGTTATGTGTTGAGCCAACCGGCTGTCATGGTCGATGAAGCTGGTAAGCCCATCTACGGTGAGGTCCCCGATAAGGAGATCCTCGCTCATCTCGACCGCCATTCTCAAGCGGTCATGAAGGACTTTTACCGCACAAGCGAGTTCTGCTCAGCGTGCCACAAAGCAGCCCTGCCGAAGACCTTGAACGACTATAAGTGGCAGCGCGCGATCTTCCTCTACGATGAGTGGCAGTTATCCTCCTTTGCCAAACAATCGCCACTGCCCTTCTACGTCAAGGATCAAGTGTCCACCTGCCAGACCTGCCACATGGCTCGCGAGGCTCTACAGGGAATCGATCCCGGAGCCAAGAACGGCACGCTCGTTTCGCATCGTTGGCTCGGCGCCAATACGCTGCTGCCGAAGTACTACAACTACCCGGTACAGATGCAGAAGACGCAGGACTTCTTACGCAACAACGTCTTCAACCTGGACATCTTCGGTCTGGAGCGGAACAGCGAAAAGATGATCGCTCCCCTGGGCAGCCGGCCATTCGATGTTGCTGCCGGCGATATCCTCACCGCCTCCATCGTCATCCAGAACAAAGGCATCGCTCACAGCCACGTTCCCGAGCAGCGCGATTTCTACGAAAGTTGGGTAGAGTTCAAAGCCACCGATGCCGCAGGTCACGTCCTCATGCACTCTGGGGAGCTCCAACCGGACGGCAATCTCGACCCTCGCGCGCATAGCTTCACCAATCGGCTGATCAATGTGAAAGGCCAACTGAACGATCTTCATCAGGTTTGGAACAACCGTGTCGTAGCCTACAACAACACCATCGCATCAGGCCGGTCGCAGATTGTGCGCTATCAGTTCCAGCTTCCTAAAGATGCTGCCGGGCCAATCACCATCACAGCCACGGTCAACTATCGTCGCTTCAATCAGCACTTCATCGACTTCGGAATGGGCAAGCACTATGAGGAACCTGTTGTCGCAATGGTCTCACGTGTGCGGTCACTAACCGTCGGTGCCAATCCCGCACTACCGCCCGACCCACAGGACAACAAGGACTGGATGCGTTGGAACAACTACGGCATTGCAATGCTCGACGCGCAACAGTACGCCGAAAGCGTACACGCCTTTGAACAGGTTGCTGCCATGCGACCGGACTACGCCGATGCTTTCACCAACATTGCCATCGCCAACTTTCAGTGGCAACGGTATGACGTCTCCTATGACAATCTACAGAAGGCTCTAAAGCTAAGCCCACATAACGCGCGTGCGTTGTATTATCTTGCACTGGTCGAGCGTAACCAAGGGCATGTCGATGCTGCGATCAGCGACCTACGCGAAGTCACAGCACAGTTTCCTCGCTCGCGCGATGCCCATCGCGAACTCGGCTTCTCGCTTTATCAGGAGAGAAAATATGATGAGGCCCGCGTTGAATACGAGACCCTGCAATCGATCGATCCGGATGACCTCGCGGCACACTACATTCTGTCGATTGTTTATCGAAGACTGGGAATGAAAGATAAAGCTGCCGTTGAAGCTGCTGCATTTGCGGATCAAAAGGACGACCCCACCGCCAGCGCTTACGCTCTGGAGTTCCTGCGCAAGCATCCGGAGATCGCGTCAGAGAGCGTACCGTGGCACACCCATACCGATCTTCCCGAACAGGTCCCAGCCGCAGGCGGAGCGCAGAGTCAATGAAGCTGCAATCCGCTATCTTCACCCTGATGCTGACCTCTTCCCTCTCATCGCTTGCCGCCGCCGAAAGCAAATCTCATCGCGGCGCCGCGGTTTATGCCGGTAGTGGATGCAGCCACTGCCACACCATTCGGAACATAGGTGGCAACAAAGGCCCTAATCTCTCTGGTGTAGGACGAAAAATGAAGACAGCTCAGATGCGCCAGCAGATCGTTCACGGTGGCGCGCAGATGCCCGCCTTTGGAGATGTTTTGCAGCCGGCCGAGATTGAAGATCTCGTCGCTTACCTGCACTCCTGCCGCGACAAGGAGAAAAAATAGCGATGCGCTTTCATGCCGCAACTCTCTGCCTGCTCTCTACCGCGCTTGTATTGTCGACGAGCGCACAAACGCCGCCCGTACTCCAGTCGCCTTCTCCAGCAGATGCAGCCCAAATAGCAGCAAAGGTCACGCCT
>Ga0302310_10001734_pt1 | contig 18216 bp, 19 predicted proteins | sample III_Palsa_N1_2_FD_200451 | JGI IMG/M metagenome (GOLD analysis project Ga0302310, IMG submission 200451) | Peat permafrost microbial communities from Stordalen Mire near Abisko, Sweden - III_Palsa_N1_2 | ecosystem: Environmental > Terrestrial > Soil > Palsa > Peat permafrost | place: Sweden...
TGCCCCAAACATCCGTTCTGAATGTACAGGGACTCTGTCAGTCGGTTACGTTGATCCTCGACGTTTCTCAAATCCCTTTACTCCGTAGCGCCATCCGCTCGTACGCCAAGTCACAAATAGAGGCTGTGGAACTTCGTGAAGTGTTGCGGCATGGCCGTATACGCTTCAAAATCAAATGGGGACATCGGCGGCTTAATTGCGCTACGGGGGTTGGGTATTCACGGTGGTTTTGCCGTGCAAGTTGTGGGCGCGGGATATCGCGACTGAGCGTGCAATGAATGTAAACAATGCCGGTTTCAGAGCCAAGGAAAACCTCTGATTTGACTATCGGGAACCTCGTACTCACAACCGTTACAACGGGGCGGCCTCGATTCCGCGCCAGCGAGACCGGCTCCCTGGCTATGCGAGTCCGTGCTCTGTCCCTGTCCGTGATATGAAGTCATCTCCTGGCCTCCAGCATGCGTCCATGAGTTGCGCCACCTCCACCGGACTGCCAAATAATAAACCTTGTGCGTAGCGACATCCGAGCGACTGAAGTACTGCAAGCTGCTCCGCCTCTTCGACGCCCTCGGCCAAACTCGCCATGCCGAGGTTCTCGATCAAAGCGACTGTGGCATGAATGACTGCCAGAAGATCGTGATTAGTGCCAACGTCCTTGACGAAGGAGCGATCGATCTTGATCGTATCGAACGGATATTCCCGCAGGATTCTCAAAGACGAGGTGCCAGTGCCGAAACCGTCCAAGGCGAGGCTGACGCCTTGACGCCGCAGTTCGCGCATGAATTCAAGCGATACTTCCGGATTAGACATGACATCGCGCTCCGTAACCTCCAGCTGCAGGCACGCCGGATCCATCCCCGCACGCTTCAGAGTGTCGAGGATTTGATTGGGCAAGCGAACGCCGCGTGCCAACTCAGAGCGGGAAATGTTTACACTAACACGAGATGGCGCGCGCCTCGGGTCCAATTGATGCCACCTCACAAAAGCCCGCGAAGCTTCCTCAAGAACCCAGCGGCCCAGGGTTGCGATTAATTCGGACTCCTCGGCAATCGGGATGAACTCGGTCGGTGCTATGGCTCCCAGTTCCGGATGGTCCCAGCGAACCAGTGCTTCTACGGAATCCAACTCGCCTGAATCCAGGTCTATTATCGGCTGAAAGACCAGCCTGAACTGATCGGTTCCGATTGCCTTATGCAAGCTTGACTCGATTGCCACCTTTCTGGTCAGCCGTGTACGCATCGCTTCATTGAAGGACACTGCGCGCGCGCGACCAGATCGCTTGGCCTCGTACATTGCCACATCCGCATTGCGAACAATATTCTCTGCTGTTGTCGCGGGCTGCTCACTGGTAACTACGCCAATGCTTGCAGTAGAGTGCACTTCAGTGCCGAAAATGTCGTAAGGCGGTTCGAGAATAGCAAGTAACCTCTCAATGATCGCGTCGATATCCGCCGGCATTGTCGAATCGTTGATCAAAATCAGGAACTCATCACCGCCGAAGCGTGCAACCGTGTTACCGGTCTCAATTGGCTCGGTCGTGTCGGTCGCCCTTAGAGCAGCACGGAGGCGACTGGCGATCCGCCGCAATAATTCATCGCCGGCGTCGTGTCCCAAGGTGTCATTGACGAGCTTGAACCGATCAAAGTCCAGGAACAACACGGCATACAACGCTTGTTCGCCGCAATTCACACGGTTTACTGCCGTATGCAGGCGCTCCATAAACAAAGCTCGATTTGCCAGTCCCGTGAGCTTGTCGCGACGTGCTGCGTCGAGCAACGCCAATTCCATGACCTTGCGCTGGGTGATATCTTGAGCGATCGACCAGGCGACCGATCGGCCGAACGCATCCATCATACGGATTCCTGAGAGCAGAACCGGATAGTTGGTGCCATCTTTGCGCAGGTGTCGTATTTCGTAGGGTCCAAATCGATCGGTTCTTTCGATGGATTCGATTTGGTCGGCTTGCTCGTCGGGGTCACGCTCCATCTTGATGTCCCGGTAGGTCATTTGCAGCAATTGTTCGCGCGTATAACCGGTCGGAGTTACCATGGCATCGTTTACTTGTAGAAATCGCCCGGTGCGTAAGTCATTAAGTGCGATGCCCACCGGTGACAGTTCGAATAGCGATCGAAACTTGGTTTCGCTTTCTTTGAGCGACAGTTCAACTGATTTTTGCGCTGACACATTCAGGTGTATGCCAGCAAGCTGGAACGGACGATCCTGATCGTCCGATTGCATTACCCTCCCGTGCGCCAGCACCCAAACCCAGTAACCGTCGACATGGCGCAACCGGTATTCGCAGGCAAAGACCGCCGCTAAAGCGGTGATGGATTCTGCAATTGCCTGTTGAACCGCAGGCAGATCCTCAGGGTGCACTAGAGACTGCCACTTGTCTGTGGTCAAGGGTGACAGATCTTCCGATCGGTAACCAATCATAGCCGCCCACCGTTGGTCGACTACCAACGAGTCAGTGAGCCGGTCCCATTCCCAGATGCCGACATCAGTTCCCTCAATGACCGCGCTGAGGCGCTGGCGCTCCGCGGCCAAGATCAAGGCGGCTTCTTCAGCCGCCTCGGCACTGTCAATCGCCGCCTGTGCATCGGCGAGACCACGCACGCGAACGCGGTAAAACGTGATTCCCATAAGGCCAATAAGAATGCTGGCCGGTGCCAGGCCGAACAGTGACCAGTTGCGCGCGCGGGCGAGTCGTGCAACATAAACACTCGCATCGACGTCGACACCAACGGCACCAATTTGCCGACCCTTTGCGTCGAAAATTGGCGCGAACCCAGACATGAACTGACCCCAACTGTCACTGACCGGTTGGTCATGCGCGGCGGCAACTCCCCGTTCGCCGTCGGCGCCGAGCGCCTGCAATATTGGACTGTGCCGTCGGTCGGCGTTCACTGCCCTGTCTGCGAGGCGAATCGTAGAGGGTTCATATTCCCCCCAAACGCCGGATTGCTCTGGCTGCCCGTCCGGCGTCTTCGACTCGGGATCCGCCGCGTCGAGCACAAATCGAATCCTCGAGTCGTCGTATACCACGGTATAGATATAGTGGACGTCGGATACCGCCTTACGCATTCGCCGCAACGGTTCCACCGCGCGCCTATAGTCGGGATCATTTAATTGATCCGGTCGGCGAATTGAATCGTGGAGCGTTGGGTCCACTAGCGCGGCGGCCGTCTGCGCCAGCGACACGAGGTAGTGCCGAAATTCCTGTTTGATCGTACTCGTGGATGTGGCCCATAACCCAAAAATGCCTGCCCCGACTGCGCATATGGCGACAACGGTAACGGTCAGCGATTCCCATAGCGCCCGATAGGAATATTTTTTCGCCGCGCCGCTAAGCACGGACCCTGTGGAGGTGAAGCCCAGTTCCTTCTCGTTGGTCATCGTCGACCTGCGTTGTAATAGAGGTGTTGAGATTATTCTGTTCTTATTTCCAATGATGTTATCGGCCGCACCGAGGGGTCCTTGTCGATTGAGCCGACAATTCCTCTGATTTGCGATGAGAATCACACAGTGAGTCGCCGGCCAGTCCTGCATGGGTCCGCGGGGACGACCGAATCAAGGAATTTCTTTGGCGACCTACGGCGCAGGCGATCGGCGCCCGAACAGGCGAGGTCGTTCCCTCGGGGCGTGAGGAAGCCCGTACTGCGGCCTACCGGCCGGTTGGGCAGGTGCCTGACGTTACGGCAGTGTCTGCGCGAATAGCGGCGCGCCCGAGAAGCAGCCGATGACTATCGGCGACGCTCTCCTACGGAGCGTACCGTCCTACTTTCGTGATGAGATCGACCGATTATTCCAGTACGTGAGCGGCCTAGGGGTGCGTTCAATCAAAGAAAAGCAAACTTGAGGCACGATTGCCCATGCACGCAAAAATCGCTCAAGATGCTGCGTTGCAGCTAGAGCCCGAATGCTGCGTGGCGCCGTATGCTGACGTTCACGCTCAACAGGCGCGTTACAGGCATTGAATATTCCAAGCCATCACACAGTTGGTCAACAGGCTCAAAGCCCCCGAGGCGGCGATCAGCTCTTCGACCCGACAGCCGCCCTTAGGCGTTAGTGAGTGAGTGCAGATTTGGCGCTGCAAGGCGGGGTGCAGGTTCAAATAGGGCTCGAGGCCAGCGCGGTTCTCAGTATTTCCCTGACGCGGCCGCCGCAGGGAGCGGATGCCGGACGCTGCGCTCCCACCGGTCCGTGACGGGGCATCATCGAGCTAGATGTTCCGGCGCGCCGTCTGCATCTAGATGTCTCAGAAGACTACTGCGCCGTCGAGCGGCGTGGCCATTTGGCCGTTTTGGTCCCGTCCGCCGATGGATCTTTTCCACCGGCCCTTGGCATTGACCCACAGTTCTCGTGCCCGCAAAAGCCCGCGATAAAAGGAGGCAATTGGTCGGCGCATGACGGACGCCACATACATGAGCGCCTCACTCAAGAATTCATTTCCTTTGCCGCTCCTATAGCCATCGCCAAGTTATCTAGCGAAGGATGCACGATGTCAACGTTTGAACTCTGTCGAGGCTTATTGGCAATTCTCGGTATGCTGGCGGGCGGCTGTGTCGTGTACGCCGCAGGCGGCTTGCCGTCAGAAGCTGTGCAAGATCCCGCGATGCAATCGCTTCGAGCGAGCTTCCTTCGGCCAACCGCGGTGCCTCAGCCCAAGGCCAATCCCATTACTGCCGACAAGGTGGCTCTCGGGAAGCTTTTGTTCTTCGATCCTCGGCTGTCCGGTTCCGGTGCGATTTCCTGCGCTACGTGCCACAACCCAGGGCTGGGTTGGGGCGACGGCCTGGCGAAGGGGCTCGGCCATATGGGGTCGCAACTGGGCCGACATACGCCCACGATTCTCAACGTGGCCTACGGCGAGCCGTACTTCTGGGACGGTCGGGCGGCGACCCTTGAGGACCAAGCCAAAGGACCACTCACCTCGACTAAGGAGATGAGTATGTCCTTGGAAAGCGCCTTGGGCCTACTGCGCTCGACTCCCGGATACGTCGACGCGTTCGCGCGCGCCTACCCGGGCCAAGCCATTTCCCTCGACACTGTCGCCTCTGCGATTGCGACCTATGAGAGAACGGTGATTTCGAGCGATGCGCCATTTGACCGATGGATCAAGGGCGAAGATCAGGCCATGTCGCAGTCTGCAGTTCGCGGCTTTGTTTTGTTCAACGGCAAAGCCAATTGCGCTGCATGTCATTCCACGTGGCGCATGAGCGACGATGGATTTCACGACATTGGAGTGCGCGACACCGATCGGGGTCGAGCGGCCATCATGCCTGGCATCGTGCAACTGGAACACGCGTTCAAGACGCCCACGTTGCGCAACATTGCTCTGCGCGCGCCGTACATGCATGACGGTTCACTGCCCACGCTGACCGCGGTAATCGACCATTACGATAGCGGCTTTGAAAGCCGGCCCAGTCTCGATTCGAACATTCACCGGCTAGGCCTGACGGCCACCGAGAAGGCTGACCTACTGGCATTCATGGACGCGCTGACCAGCGCCGATGCCCCTGTCACGCTTCCCGACTTGCCTCGATAACCCACGGCTGCACTCAGAGAACCCCATGTCCACTCGACACCATATTCTAGCGCTCATTTCCACCCTGCTGGCGACCGCTGCAATAGCCGCAGAGCCAGTGACCGTCACTCAAAAGGGGCTGGTTTTCACCCCCAATGAGGTAACCCTGGTAAAGGGCCAAGCCATTGAGTTCGTTAACGATGACACAACGGCCCACAACGTCTTGGTGACCGGCGATGGTGTCAGCTTCAATGGCGGACTGCAGGCGCCGGGGGGACACGTGAAATACACATTCACCAAGAGCGGCACCTTCGCCGTGGGTTGCGGAATCCACCCAAAAATGAAGCTGACGATCACTGTCAACTGATCAGGCCACGCCGGAGTATCCATGCCAAACTCCCGCCCGCTCGAAAAATACCCGCCGCTATTGCAGATTACCCACTGGCTAGTCGGCCTGTTCGTCGTGTGCCAGCTTGCGATTGCGCTGATTCTCGGACAGCTGCGTTCCTTGGAGTATGGTCAATTCATACTCGCTTTACATCGACAGTTCGGATTCGCGATCTTAGTGTTATCACTGGTCAGATTGGGAGCCATGTTCCGCCACCGAGTCCCCTCGCTCGATGCCGAACTCCCCACCTGGCAAACTCTGTCGGCACGGTTGGTGCACTATGGCTTCTACGTAGCCCTAATTGTGCAGCCCATACTGGGCATGTGCGTCGCCTGGGCGCGGGGCGATACCGTTACGGCCTTCGGTCTCATCAAGCTGCCGGCACCTTGGGATATTTCCGACTCGGCTCGCGACCGATTGATGACGGCCCATATTGCGACCGCCGTGATGTTGCTGTGTCTCGTAGGAATCCACTTGGGCGCCGTGATTTTCAACCACTGGAAGAGACGCGTGCCGGTCGTGGAACGCATGCTGCCGTCGACCCCTGCAGACCAGCTGGTCAATCGAGTTCCCGTGGCCGTTCAGTTACTCGCCGCACTTGGACTAGTAATTGTCATTGCGCTGGCGACCGGCGTCAATGCCATCGCCAAATATCGCGCTTTCACTGAGATGACAGCCACCTATCAGGAAACCGCGCAGGCCGCCGCCGATGAAACCCATGCCGCGCAAGCCGCGTGGAAGGAGATGGTCTGGATCAGCTCCGCCGGAGCACTGGACGGGAACCGCGATCGATTGCACCCGATCGCAGAAACGACCCGCGCCCATCTGGATGCCGCCGCATCGGTAGCCGCGCCCGACGCCCGCGCCGCGATCACTGCAGTCAGCGCGCAGCTTGCCCAGTTGACTGCGCCGAGTGCATCGTTCTCGGCCGAGGCCATCAGTGATATTGATGCCCACTTGCAGGACCTTCTTGATAACCAGGCGGCCTCCGCACAGCAGACGTTGGGCGATATTGCTGAGCGCGCCTCCTGTGGCCACGACCTCATTGTCGTCACCGTTGTACCGATGTCGTTGATTGGCGTCATTCTCGGACTGCTGTTGGCCCGCAGCATGTCGAGTTCTCTTAGTCGTCTGCGCATCCTCGTTCGAGGTATCGAAACCAACGTCGGGCCAAGCAACATCACGGTCTTCGGCCGAGGCGAGTTCGCAGAACTCATGCGCGCCATGGTTTCAATGCGTTCGGCCATCGAGCACCGAACCCAAGTGGCGGCGGACGAACGTTTCGCGCTAGAAGCGGATCGGGCGCGAGAGGCCGAGGAACAAGCAACAAAGCAACGCAAGGCGCAACGGCAGCAAGAGATCGAGCGGCAGACGCTCCAGCGCCAAGCAGAGCAGCGCCAATCAGTCGAACGCCGGACGCTGCGCGAGCAGCTAGCACGCGATTTCGAGTCGCAAGTCGCGGGCATCGTCGATTCAGTGGCCGCGACCGTGGATGCCCTGAAGAATACCGCCACCCAATTAGCGCTCAGTGCGGCGAGTACGACCCAGAGCAGTGCAGATGCCAGTGCCGTCGCAGAAACGACAAAGGCAGCGGCATCACGCATCGCTGACTCCAGTGTGCAATTGTCAAAAACCGCCCAGTCGGTGCGCACGAATGCAGAGCAATCCAAAGGCAGGGCCGTGCTTGGCGTGAAGGAAGCCTCGGCCGCTCGCGCAGAAATAGATTTGCTCGCCGTTGCATCCGGCGAGATTAGCAGCATTACTGATCTCATCTCCGGCGTTACACGCCAGACACAGCTCCTGGCCATCAATGCGCGAATCGAGGCCGCACGGGCCGGGGATGCGGGGCGCGGGTTTTGCATCGTAGCGGACGAGGTCAAGACTCTGGCACAGCAAACGAAAAATGCTACCGAAGGGATCGGAGGCCACGTACAACAAGTTGGTACCGCAGCCACCCGCTCGATTGAAATTCTCCAGAACATGGGCTCGATTATTGCCGACCTCGAAGCGAGTTCTTCGAGTATTTTCGCAGCCTGCGATGATCAATCCAGGTCAACCGAGGACATCGCGTCAAAAGTGACCGAGATCAGCGCGTCCGCCGCCTCGGTGGCCGACAATATCGCGCATGCAGAGCGGACGGCCCGGGCAACCGAGGACATGGCAACTGAGGTGGGCGAGACCGCCGACTTACTCCGGAGTCAGACCAACTCGTTGCAAGACCAAGTAGCAAATTTTGTTTTGCAACTGACCTCGGTGAAATCAAGTGGCGATGGAGTGCCCCCCACAGATCAAGCGGACCGAGAATCCAAGCAAACACGGCGCTCGGCCTAAAGGGCAGTGTCTGCGTGATGCGCACGCTGCGGGCGCGATACACCCTCGCCATCCATGGGTGCAGCTAACAAGGATACGTGAGGCGCCGCGCCCTGCCCAGACCACAAATAAAGCATGCCTACCCCTCTCGAATCGGAATCCGCTGCGCTATAGTCGTGCGGTCGGATTCGTGAGTAGGGGAATTAAAGCTCTTCGGACCAGGCTACAAAAAAGGGCTCAGGATGCTCACGCGGGGAAGAGACGCCTCAACGCTCGACAACCGGACCGCTCGGGTCACGTTGATTCTGACTGCGTGGCTTGCCTTGACTGTGCACGCCCAGGAACTTCAGCCTCCCGAAGCCTGCTCATCCTTACCCGTCGACTCCGCGAATCAGGTACGCCCGAACCGAGTCCAGCTCGAAGAAGTCATCGTCACAGCCCGCCGACTCCAGGAAAACGAGCAACGCGTTCCGGTCGTCGTCACCACACTTCCGCCGAGCAACTCGATCGATACGACATGCCGTCACTGGAAAAGACCGCCGCAGTGACGCCGGGGCTCATCATCACCCGGGGTAACAGCGGTTCGGGGCGGATTTCAGCTTGCGCGGCATTGGGTCCAACTTCTCCAGCATCGGCATCGAGCAGTCAGTCGCGCTGGTCGTCGACGGCGTCTACTACGGCCAAGGTCGCGTCATCGACGAAGGCTTCGTCGACCTGGATCAGGTGGAGATCCTCAAAGGTCCGCAGGCGTTGTTCTTCGGCAAGAACAGTACCGCTGGCGTAATCTCGATCACCACCGCGGATCCCGGCACCGACTTCGAGTCGATGGCGCGAGTTGGCTATGAATTCGAGTCGCAGACTACAAAGGGCGAAGCCGTTCTCTCCGGGCCAGTGACCGATGATACCGGCATGCGGCTCGTGGTCAGCGGTGATCACATGTGGGGAGGCTATGTGCGAAACAACGCACCGGCTGCGACCTACACAGCAACGGACGCGGCAACCTTGACGTCGACGACCTATGACGTTCCGGCACCGAATAAGCGCAATTTGCCAGCGGACAAGTCCGGCCTGGCACGCTTTACGACAGTCTATCGCCCGAGCGAGCTCTTCGAAGCCACACTGAAGGCCAGCGTGGACCATCATCTATCCGGCGGCACCTCATGGAACGATTCCCTTTGAAAGTGCCCGAGTGGTTTCAACACTCTTCCCGGCGATGCGGAAGCTTGCGGCAACCGCTTCGCCATCGAGCAAAATCCGGTCCCTCCACAAATTGCGGACACTCGACTCGACATGGGGCGATACGGCGGTCAGCTCTACGCGCTGTACGACTCCCACGCCCTTACCAATAAAATCGATGCGACCCTCGGGGGCATCGCACTGTCATTGATCACTAATTACCAACCTCAAGTACTCTGCCAACTCCGATTACGATGTCACCGCGGAGCCGCTCATCTCGAGCGACCAAGACAATAATTACTCGGCTTTTTCGGAAGAACTTCGGGCTCAGACCCACCTGGATCTGCCTATCAATTTAATGATGGGCGGGTACTACCAACATACAACTTTGAACTTCGCGCAAGGCGCCGCGCTCTATGGTAGCGAGGATACATTGGCTCCTCCTGGCGATCAATTCATCGCATACTCGAAGCTGTCCGCAACCAGTGGCCGGACTCTCGCTGGCTTCGGTCAAGTCACCTGGAAGTTTCTCCCGGAGTTGGAAATTTCGGCGGGCAGCCGCTACACTGATGAGACCAAGGATTCGTTCTTTGGGCAGCCCTTCGTGAACCCGTTCTACGCTGCGGTCTACCCCGCCGGCGATCGTGTCACAGCCAACCAGCATTTCTACAATTTTTCACCCGAGACCACGCTGACTTGGAACGCCGGACGAGACCTGACGCTCTATGGTGCGTATAAGACCGGTTATAAGTCCGGCGGGTCCTCGAATAGCGCGATCACCTCGGCTTTTGGCAATGGAGCCCAGGACTTGACTTTTAAACCTGAAACGGTGAGAGGCATCGAGGCCGGGGTCAAGGCCGCCTTGTTGGACCGAACCCTGCGGTTCAACTTCAACGCGTATCGCTACGAATTCTCCGACCTGTAGGTCGACTTTTTCAATGCAAATAAATTCACCTTCATCACGACGAATGCCGGATCGGCTACCACCCAAGGTTGGGAGATGACAGCCGAGTTCCTACCACCGCCGCCCAAGCGGCGGAAATTGTGGAAACGCACAGGAAATGCCCTCGTTGCCCGAAGCGACTTAAGATCAAGGACTGGAAACTACGACGGGTCAACACCGCCTTGGGGAAGGTGTTCCTACCGGCTCCACGTCTTGTCACCTGCTCGTGCGACGGCACCCACAGCCGTGCCATGTCGCCTCTCAAAGGCTGGCTCGCGAGGTCAACTAACGAGCTGAAATACCTCGCCTCAAGAATGGCTTGTCAGTACAGTTATCGACAGTCCGCGGCGCTGTTGCATGAGCTACTGAGGGTCGATCTAAGGTTCGGCCACGTCTCTGTCAGAAACGCCACTCTCGCTGCTGGAAGTCGATTGGATCACGATCAAGCGCTACAACCCTTTACGGATTGGCGCCGGCCGCGGAATGGCGGCCCCGAGGTGACTTTGGCCTTCGATGGCGGCTATGTGCGCAGGACCAGAAAGGGACCGCGGCGTAATTTCGAAATCCTCACCGGCGCCGGCGAAATTAATGGGAAAATATGGGTGTTTGCTAGTGCGTATAAGGCGCTGCCGGCACTGTCTCGTCGACTTGCTGCATTCGCTAGTAGACTGCGCATTCCTGCCGGGACAACAACTGCGCTGATGACCGACGGTGCTGAGTCCCTTCTTCGGCTAAAAGCAGTACTGCCAATTCAAACGCATTTGGTCCTGGATTACTTCCGCGCCTGGACAAAGCCCTCCATTTCATTGGTTGGTTGCTTGGTGATAATGTTGATGGCGCCGCCTATGGCGTTACGCCCGTAAACCGCGCCCTGCGGCCCTTTGAGTACTTCGATACGCTCGACATCGAACAAATCCTGCGTGATCTCATAGGCATTGCTGATCTGCACACCATCGACCACCACCGCGACCGGCGGCTCACCATTTCGAGCCTGACCGACGCCGCGGATATTGATCAACGCCACACCCGGCTGTTGCGCTTCGACGATCGACACGTTGGGCACGCGAACCGCAACGTCCTTCACGTTTTGAATATCAGCGCTCTGGATGACATCCGCTGTCAGTGCCGTGATGGAATCGGGAATGTCCTGTAGTCGTTCCGTGCGTTTGCGTGCGGTGACGTAGATCGTTTCCAAATCCGAATCGGCTGCAGCGGTGGTTGCGTGCTCGGTTTGAGCATAGGTCGGCGCAGAAACAAACACCACCAACAATGCGATCCCGACAAAATGCCGCCGAAAATGCATTGCGGGCCGAGCCGAGTTTAGTTTTATCAAAGGTTCGAGAATACATGTCATCGCTGATCCCCTTCCGCCATCTTCCCCCTGCTAATCAGCCTCATCGTTATTGCTTTTGATTACAGTGGTACTTTTACGTTTGTTACATCGACGGCTTACTGTAGGGCGATAACACGGCTGTATTCACTCTATACTTTGGATGGTTCTAGCGGCCAAACAACCTATCCTTACGGCTAGGTGCCGGAAGCTCAATGAGGAATCAGGAGTGGATCGAGTCACGAGGCTCGCTGGACCAGCGTTCGTCGTGAACCTACATGGGAATCCACCGTTCGAGGGGACCGCGTACTCCGAGCTGAAACTAGCGGTTTCTGTGCTGCGTTGCACAAATTATGAGCTTAAGCCACTGATGCAACAAGGCGGATGGACGGCTCAAGACCGACAACAACGCCGCGGAGCGGGCGTTACGGGCCGTCGCAAGGGAGCGGAGGGAATACCGGCCACTTCCGTGGCGCTCGCCCCAACATGTCGTATTGTGGACATAATGAGGACTATGCGTCGCTGACGCTGATAAGGCTAAAATACCGCGATCCAAAAGAAACCATCAAGCCGATCAATCCTTCGACAAAAAGTATTTGGCGCTGTCCAAGGTTGTGGGGCCCGACCCGATGCCGTACGGCATGGAAGCCAACCTCAAGACCATCCTGGCGCTCGAAGACACGGCGTTCAAGCAAAAGCTGACCCCTCGCCGCATGTCGATCGACGAACTGTTCGTCGATCCTGAGAAATAACCGGCTGGGTGCATACGGCGGGCGTTGAGCCCGTCGCCATCGCGGCCCGCATCGCTCCCGGCGGCTGTCTGCTACCCTCCATGAGGGGGGAGCTTAAAACCTGCATGGCATTTGATCGCGTGGCGGACATACCCCCGGCCGCGGGCGTCATTAAATCGATTAGCGCGACACCGCGCTAAAGTGATGGCTTTGCACGAAGTTTCAATTCGCGCGCGGACCTCTGACTTGAGATAAAACAGGCATGGCTACAGTGCAGTCTACCGTCGTAGAAAAACCCAACGTTTCCGACCATCCTGACGCGCTCGGCGCCCGCCGCTGGGTCATCGTCGGCCTTCTCAGCATCGGGGCCATCATTGCCTTCTGCAGCAGAACGAATATTTCGGCGGCGCTGGCGTACAAGCCGTTCGTCGAGCATTTCCAGCTGTCGAACATCGATCGCGGGCTACTCAACTCGGCGTTCTTCTGGTCGTATATGCTGCTGCAGATTCCCACCGGGTGGCTCGTGGATCGCTACGGGGTCAAGATCCCCTACGCCATCAGTTTTGTGGTGTGGTGCCTCGCGTCGGCGGCCACCGGACTCACGCGCTCCGTGGGCGAATTGGCGACGGTGAGGGTCATCACGGGTGCGGGCGAAGCCATCGTGACGCCGGCGAGCCGCCACAGGTACCGTCGGGTACCCCTCTACTAATATCCTCAAATGCAGCACCTCCCTGACCTCCAGTCGCTTTTGAACTCCGACATCACTCGTATCAATTTGCTGGAGATCGTCGATTCCTTGTACGTTCCCGATTGTAGGATTGGAGCGGGCTTTTTTCGAACGCCGTCTGGAACACCCTTCATCCACGTTGGCCAGAGGAACGACTTTCCAACCCCAAAGATCGTTGCAGCCAGGAATGCAATCACTGCGCCGCTGGCTCCCGCTGACAATCCGCCCAGCCAGAAGAGCCCTGCCGCCGCCAGCGCAGAACAGACGAACAATGTGCCAATTGGCGAACGATGCGCGATTGAGCCGCCGAAACTCCGCAGCAAAAAAATAAGGCCGGAGGTATACACAAGGAACAGCACGCCCTGCAGCTGCGGCACTAGTGCGCCCATCACGGTCGGGAACCACTGATCAGGGCCTAACTCCAGCGCAGCCGTAAACCACATACAACAGAACAGAACAATAAACATCGGACGGGTGGATTCGCGCCACATCGCCCTTGTAGAAACCCTGGATTGCATCCGCTCCGTCTCCGGGTAGGTCAGCAGTAGGGCCATGACCAGATATATCAGCGACGGCACCAGAATCGTTGCCAGCTTCAACTGCCAGCTGGCATGCAAGAGCCGGGTCAACGCGTACGCGAGTAGTCCTCCGATCACCAACCCACCAGGCCACCAAGCATGAAGCATGTTCAAGCGACGGACCTTTTGGTCGCTGTATAGCGTGGTGACTAGTGGATTCACGACACCTTCTACAAGCCCTTGGGAGAGGCCGAGCACCATGAACCCAGCATAGAGAACCGTTGTGCCCTTCTCGTCGAAAATCGACGCGAAGTGGAATGCAGGACGAGGTGCCAGAACGATCAGTGCCACCCCGAAAAAGTAGCCAAGTGCGGAAGCTATATGCAGTGCCCGCATGCCGATGAGATCTACTATCGCCCCGCTGAAAAAGATGGCGACAGTGAAGCACCAGAATGCGGGACTGAAGATCAGGCCCAACTGTTCGTTAGTCAGGTGAAACGAGGAAACCATGGCGCCCGCTATGTCTCCGCGGATTGCGAAAACCATCGCGGTCGTGACCATGGAGACGCAACTGGCCGTAAACAACTTTGAGTCTGCGACTACGTCGTTCCCCGTTGCCCCACAAATCATCTGATTCGTCACAGTACACCTGTCGAGATCAAGCACCCGATTCCCATGCACTTCGTATCAACGCGTACCCCTCTCGATACACGTCGCCAGCATCTTCAAAAAATGGTCGCCAGACGCGCGTAGTCGCCGATAATCCGTCAACTGTGCTGCTAAAAGCCTCAATAGTAAGCCAGCCGTCGTATCCGAGCTTACGAAGCGTAGCGATCGATTCGCGGATCCGCGCGTGCCCGCGCCCGGGAATGCCACGGTCATTCTCCGAAACATGGACGTGGAATAGCTTGCCGGTGGCGTGCAGCGTGGCTATTGACCTCACAGGGTCGCGTTCCTCGATATGCGCGTGAAAAGTATCGTGCGTGGCGCCGAAAGCCGGGTGTCCAACGCGCTGAACGTACAGTGCAGCCTGTTGCATCGTGTTCAGCAAGTGAGCCTCGAATCGGTTGAGCGGTTCGATTGCGCAGCGCATATCCGCGGACTGAGCGAGCGCGGCGACGATGCGGTGTACGTCGGCCGCACGCTCGAGCTCAACCTCGGTCGGTCCAGCACCCGTAAACTCTCCCAACACCTGGAAGTAGGGGCCCATGAGTATTGACGCGCCCAACTCGTGCGCGCAATGAACTACTTCGGTAAGGTGAGCAACAGCACCCTGGCGATGGGCTGCGACTGGAGATATGGCGTTGTGCGCCTCATCAGGCAGCAGGCCGACGGCGGTGCATTCGAGACCGGAATCCCGCGCGGCTTGCCCAAGCATACGGTAGTGTCCTGGATTTGATACATCGAACACTGGAATCTCGACGCCATCGAATCCCACTCGGCGCAGCGCATCGAACAACTGCAAGTGTTCTGACGTGACGTGCCCAGTCCAGAGCAACATGTTCATTCCGACTTTCATTTCGTCTCCGCGCTGATGCAATCTTTGGAAATTCGCTCCCGCGACCGGGAAAGCGGGCGAGCCTCGATCCTCAAGCTCTTACTTTGATGCGCTGGACAAAGGCTGCTGGATTTCCCTTCCATCAATGCAGGACGTCGGACCCTGCCCAGCAGCCCAAACCGCAGCGCGCTCCAGCAAGCGCCTGAAATGTGGCTCATCGTAGTTCTCGGGTCGGTGTCCGAGTGCCGTATAGAACGAACGTCCGTCACCCACGCACCTGGTCCAGGCAATGGGATGATCTCCCATATGAAGATCCAGCTTCCCTTCAGTAGGGTCGTATGTGCTCTCGTCCAATCTGGCCAGGACATGAGCTCCAGAAAGGCGCGGACTGGCTTGGAACGAGTACCACTCATCCCTCATTGTCCACTTCTGTGGTAAGCCGTGCGCTATCCAGCTACGCGGATCATCAACCACAATCGTGGCGGGCTGAAAACCGTGCGATCGTGGATGCCCAACGAAACGCGCACCTATCAGGCTATCGACGTACCAGTCCCAGTCGTACACAAAATCGCCGCCCGAACCATGAAGGGCGGCGAATCCTCCACCGCCCTCCACGTAGCGACGCAACGATTGACGTTGCCCTAAAGTCAGTACATCGCCACTGACGTTGTTCCACACAACAAGATTGAAATGACGTAAATCCAGATCGTTTATGGCTGCTCCGTTCTCGGTAGATACCAAAGTCCAACCCTTGGCAATCGCGATTTTCCGCAGAGCCCCGGCGGCGGCGTTGATAGCAGTGTCATCGCGAGCGCCCGTAGTTTTCGAAAACACTAGCACCGATGGCGCGCTCACCGCAGGTGGCAGTCCGGACAATCCCTCGTCATAACGCGCACATCTCGCGCGAGTCGCCGCTGCAGTCACTGGAATTGCCGACAAGTCCGCATCAAGCCTCGCGATTGTGGCCGCCTTGAGAGGCAAATTGGTTGATGCAGAGACCCAGGCGACGTTGACGATTGCAGCGAAAGTTGGAATCGTCGTTCTGGTAATCAGATCGGGAACACCCGTAAAGAGGTCAGCGGCATCTCTGTGAAGAACGCTTCGTGTGGCGGGATTGAGCAGCAGATCCAAAAGTACGGTCTTCGAGGAATAGGGCGTGTGCGCCGAAGGACAGTCGGCTCCAGATTCCACCCCTGATCCAGTCTCAGCCAGGGCATCACTCGACACAACCAGGAGGCCCAGCAGGAACGCGATCAAAGTTGTACGGAAGTCAGGTAACATTTGCTCCCTGCTCAATCTCAGCTGAGCAGGAAGGTTACTTCCCGCTGGTGCCGCGCGAGGCATTCCAAGCTCAGTGCCCATCGCAAAGAGCTTCGGGGTACGTCTTCTTGAGCTGACGCTGGATCTCATCCAGCCCTGCCTTGGCGCAAGCCTCATCGTCGCCTCCGCTGTTCCCGATGGCGCCAATGACCTCGTCACCATCGGTGACCGGGAAGCCACCGAACTGTACGAACATATTCGATTTCATTCGAGCTACCAATGCCGAGTCTTTTGGCACGCGCTCTCGCGCCTGTTCGGCTGTATCAATGACCGTGGTAGCGCCCCGATATCCACGTGACGTGCAATTGTTCACGGCGGCACGCGCCGCGGCGATCACTATCTCCAGCGTGGGCCCACGCGCGGTCGACTCGACCGGAGTGCCGGATCCGCCGTGGTGGAATCCGACCGGTGGCGCAGGCAGATAGGAAGGTAGATGACCCGCAGTGTCGGTCATTCCAAACGGTGGCAGGTTATCTCCAGGGAGACTGCGTTGACTGGCAGGTTGGTCCTGATTCGCGGACGCCGCTCCGATCGCCATAACCATCGCCAAGGCAATGCAAGCGTCGACAACTTTCGGCATAGTGCTCTTCCTTCTAATTCGTTAAATGTACGAGTTATAGTGGATCGTACGGCGCGTACTTATGTCGGTCAAGTACATGATCGGGACCCGGCAAGTGCTCCTCATCTCGGTGCGCGGTCTTAAAATCGGGGATAGCAAATTGTCAGAACCTTCCTAGGCTTCAGTGGCGCTCAAGGATTTCGAATACCGAACTACTCGGCGAGAGGCTTATCGGCGGGATCCTGCCGATACATTGGTCGATATGCCGAAGTTTCATAGAAACATGGAAGTAATCCAGGACCAAATGCGTTTGAATTGGCACGGCGAAAGTCGACTTCCAGCCCTTTTCGTAGTCCATGACAGTCTCGGGCGCGATCAGACGTCGCCGAATTGAACTCGCCGGGTTTGTAGCCGCGCGCAACGAACGCGTACAGCAGATTATTCTCATCAAGTGTGTAGTTGAGCGCCACCTTGCCGGTCGGTCGATCATCGTTGTGGCAGCCCGATAAATTCGCGACTTCCAAGCCCCCCGGCGTAAAGGTGGGTATACCACTACCGATGACGACGGAACCCAGCCCATCCACGCGGAACGTCGAGTAACGGGCCCCCACCTGCAACTCGAATTGGTCGGTGATGTGATAGTTTATCTGCCCAAACCACCCGGCGGTAACCTGTATAGCGATGGTGAAGCGGTGGTCGACGGCGATCATCGTTGGGCCTACACGGAATTCTTCCACAGATGCGACCGATGATCGTCGGCGCTGGCGGCCATGGGGGTTCGGCCGGCGCTGCTGGGCAATGTTATCGAAGAGTGCGGTGACGGGCGTGAGTCTCATTCAGCCTGCAAAGCCCGACGGACACCATCCTGATAATATGCGGCAAGCACAATCCACCAACCGGCTATTGCGGCTTCTTTAAGATACCGTTGCGCTAAGATGCTTGTCTTGGGGCGTCCAATCGTGTCTTCCTGAACGGGGTAAGAGCGGGGTTTGGCCCGGGTCCCGTTGGGATCGACCAATGAGCCCTCAACATCGAAATTTGCTATTGCCCCAAACATCCGTTCTGAATGTACAGGGACTCTGTCAGTCGGTTACGTTGATCCTCGACGTTTCTCAAATCCCTTTACTCCGTAGCGCCATCCGCTCGTACGCCAAGTCACAAATAGAGGCTGCGGAACTTCGTGAAGTGT
>Ga0302310_10001743_pt1 | contig 18150 bp, 17 predicted proteins | sample III_Palsa_N1_2_FD_200451 | JGI IMG/M metagenome (GOLD analysis project Ga0302310, IMG submission 200451) | Peat permafrost microbial communities from Stordalen Mire near Abisko, Sweden - III_Palsa_N1_2 | ecosystem: Environmental > Terrestrial > Soil > Palsa > Peat permafrost | place: Sweden...
CTTCGTCGGATGTTTGGGTGTAGCCCTCGTTGAGGAGGGTGCCTACGACTTTTTCGGAGTCGTGGGCGTTCATCTGGCAGCCGAAGGTTTCGATGTAGAAGGTCTTCATAGGGAGAGTTCGTCGTAACTACCAGTATAGTGTTACGCGCACGGCGAGGGGCTTCGCGTGGCGAGGTTTTCCGATACCGGCGCAAACGCAATTCCGCGTAACGCCTCTTATCGAGAACCGGAGCCGGTGGGCTCAATGCAAGTGGACTTTGCCAGTTTGGAGGTCAACCGCGAGCTCCATCATTTCTGTAGGACCTCCTCCATCCCAGCCAGAGCAAGTTATGGTGCGTCCTTCCACGCTGAGAATCTCTAGACTGTCAGTGCAAAGATGAGAGCTCTCCCATCTCAGACCATCACGACCATAGGCGAACAACCTGCTAAAGTTCGCGAAGATCACGAGTCCGTGCTCCGCGATTGCTCTTGCGTCAGTTACGGGAAGTATCGGAAGCTGCTTTACGCTGCTGGGATCGTCTGCTCTTACCAGATAGGCTGCGCCTTTGGAAATAACGATGACACTATCGGGGTCAGGCGAACTCATGATGCGCGAGAACCCAAATGGGCCGCCTAAGCCGTATGCGAAGACTCCCGTCCACGCGCGACCACTTGAGGCTCGAACCCTGAGCCATACTCCGGGATGCTCCGCTCGATTACGAGGAGGAGGTATGTAAATTGTAGGAATCTCGGATTCGCCTGAGCCAGGAAGCTCGAAGCGATCCTGAACCTGATACGTGTGCGGAAAGGTGAGATCGACGTGTGGTTCGTCGAGTGGAATAGTTTGCATCGGATCCATTGTATGGAGCTTCGTTCTGAAAGTCGTGTTTCGGCAACTTCGGTCACATTCAGTTCAGAAGCTCCACTATCGCCTACGAGGGCGCTTCGCGCTGGGGATGGTGGAGATGGTATTCTCGGCGGGCTGAGGCGGTGGTTATGGCGGATGAGTTGAAGGCTGAGAATCGGTTGGAGTCGAAGGTGGTGGCGGGGGCTGCGAAGTTTGGGGAGAACCGCGCGGCGATGGTGGCGCTGCTCGCGGCGCTGCGGGGGGAGGAAGATGGGATTCGGCTGGGGGGTGGGGCTAAGGCTGCTGAGGCTCAGCGGGCGAAGGGGCGGCTGACGGTTCGGGAGCGGCTGGCGCTGTTGCTGGATGAGGGGACGGAGCTGCTGGAGCTGGGTCTTTGGGCGGCTTATGGGATGTACTCGGAGTATGGCGGGGCGCCGGGGGCTGGGGTGGTGACGGGGCTGGGACGGGTGAGTGGGCGGCTTTGCATGATCGTCGCGAACGATGCGACGGTGAAGGCGGGGGCGTTCTTTCCGATGACCGCGAAGAAGGTGCTGCGGGCGCAGACGATTGCGTTGGAGAATCGGATTCCTACGCTTTATCTGGTGGACTCTTCGGGTGTGTTTCTGCCGCTGCAGGAGGATGTGTTTCCGGATACGGATGATTTTGGGAGGGTGTTTCGGAATAACGCGGTGATGAGCTCGCTGGGGATTCCGCAGATTACGGCGATTATGGGGATGTGCGTTGCGGGTGGGGCGTATCTGCCGGTGATGACGGATACGGTGCTGATGACGGAGGGGTCGGGGCTGTTTCTGGCGGGGCCGTCGTTGGTGCAGGCGGCGATTGGGCAGAAGACCGGGGCGGAGGAGTTGGGCGGCGCGGCGATGCATGCGGAGATTTCGGGGACGGTGGATTTCAAGGAGCCGAATGATCATTTGTGTATTGCGCGGCTGCGGAGTTTGGTGGATAAGATCGGCGAGCGGAAGGGTGGGCCGTTTAGTGTGGTGGCGTTCGCTGCGGAGAAGGATGCGCCGAGGTTTGCGGCGGAGGAGTTGTATGGGTTGCTGAATCCCGTGCCCGGGGCTAGCAATGTGTATGACATGCGCGAGGTGATTGCGCGGATTGTGGATCGCAGTGAGTTCGATGAGTACAAGGCGGATTTTGGTCGGACGCTGCTGTGTGGGTTTGCGCGGATTGGTGGGCGGGCGGTGGGGATTGTTGCTAATCAGAAGACGAATCAGATGCAGACCGTGGCGATGGGGCCGCAGGCTGGGACTAAGCGGATTGAGGTCGGTGGGGTGATCTATACAGAGGCGGCGCAAAAGGCGGCGCGGTTCATTATGGATTGCAATCAGAATTTGGTGCCGCTGATTTTTCTGCATGATGTGAATGGGTTCATGGTGGGGAAGGATGCGGAGTGGTCGGGGATTATTCGCGCGGGGGCGAAGATGGTTTCGGCGGTGAGCACGAGTGTGGTGCCGAAGATTACGGTGATTGTGGGTGGGAGTTTTGGCGCGGGACATTATGCGATGTGTGGGAAGGCTTATGATCCTCGGTTTCTGTTTGCATGGCCAACGGCGCGATATGCGGTGATGAGTGGGGCTTCGGCGGCGGGGACGCTGGCGGAGGTAAGGGCGAAGCAGATGGAGCGCGGCGGGAAGGTGTTGAGCGAGGCCGAGAAGAAGGCGGTGTACGACGAGATCAAGAATGCGTATGACGCGCAGGCGGATCCGAGATATGGGGCGGCGCGGTTGTGGATTGACTCGATTATCGATCCGGCGAAGACGCGGGACGTGTTGATGACGGCGTTGGAGGCTTGTGCGCTGAATCCTGAGGTGGGGCGGTTTAATGTGGGCGTGCTGCAGACGTAAGCGATATTCGCTCATTCGGCGAGGGACAGGCGCTGGCGCTGGACTGTATGATTCGCTCACTTGGCCACGCGCAAAACGTAGTGTTGGCGGAGAAAGTTCATGTTGTGGCGCGGGTTGCGCGAAGGAGTTTGTCGATGAGTGTTGCGGTTGAGTCGGTGGAAGGGCTGTACCCGTTTGTGTTGACGGAGGACCAGGAGGCGCTGCGGAAGGAGATTCGGCAGTTTGCTGCGCGGGAGATTGCTCCGCATGTTTCGGAGTGGGATGAGAAGAGCGAGTTCCCTGCTGCCGTGGTGAAGAAGCTTGGGCAGATGGGGTTGCTGGGCGTGATCTTTCCGCCAGAGTATGGCGGCGCGGGGATGGGGTACGTGGATTATGTGCTGGCGATCGAAGAGTTGTCGGCGGTGGATGGGTCGATTGGGATTATTGTAGCGGCGCATAATTCGCTGGGGACGAATCATATTTTTCTGGCGGGCAATGAGGCGCAGAAACGGAAGTATGTTCCGAAGCTGGCGAGCGGCGAGTGGCTGGGAGCGTGGGGGCTGACGGAGCCTGGCTCGGGGTCGGATGCGGGCGGTGCGCGGACTACCGCCGTGCGCAGAGGCGATAAGTGGGTGCTGAATGGGAGCAAGACGTTCATCACCAATGGTAGCTATGCGGATACGGCCGTGGTGATTGCGGTGACGGATAAGAGTAAGGGGACGCATGGGCTGTCAGCGTTTGTGGTGGAGAAAGGGACGAAGGGATTTCGGCCGGGGAAAAAAGAAAATAAGTTGGGGCTGCGCGCGAGCGATACGAGCGAACTGATCTTTGAGGACTGCGAGATTCCGGCGGAGAATCTGCTGGGGGTTGAGGGCGAGGGGTTTGTCGACTCGATGCGCGTTTTGGATGGGGGAAGGATTTCAATTGCGGCGCTGTCGTTGGGGATTGCGCGCGGGGCGCTGGATGCGGCTACGAAGTATGTGAAGGAGCGGCGGCAGTTTGGGAAGGCGATTGCGGAGTTCCAGGGGATTCAGTGGAAGCTGGCGGATATGGCGACGGAGCTGGATGCGGCGCGGTTGCTTACGCAGAGGGCGGCTGTGCTGAAGGATTCGGGGCGGACGGTGACGCGGGAGTCGGCGATGGCGAAGCTGTTTGCGAGCGAGGTTGCGGTGAGGATTTGTAATGAGGCCGTGCAGTTGTTTGGGGGGTATGGGTTCATCAAGGACTATCCTGCAGAGAAGTTCTATCGCGATGTGAAGCTGTGCACGATTGGCGAAGGAACGAGTGAGATTCAGCGGATGGTGATTGCGCGCGAGCTTCTGAAGGTGCAGCCTTCGCGGGGGTAAAGCATGGCGACGGATGCGGTGAAGATTGTGGAGTGTCCGCGGGATGCCTGGCAGGCGCTGCCGGGGCATATTCCTGCGGAGCGGAAGGCTGCGTACCTGCGGCGGCTGGTGGACTCGGGATTTCGGCATTTGGATGCGGTGAGCTTTGTGTCGCCGGCGGCTGTGCCGCAGATGGCTGACTCGGAGGAGGTGCTGCGGCTGTTGGGGCCGGTGCCGGGCGTGGATGTGATTGGGATTGTGGTGAACGAGAAGGGTGCCGAGCGCGCGATTGCTACGGAGGCTGTCGGGGTGTTGGGGTTTCCGTATTCGATCTCGCCGACGTTTTTGGAGCGGAATCAGAAGCAGACGCAGAAGGAGTCGCTGCAGACGCTGGAGGCGATCCAGGGGATGGCGCGCAAGGCTGGAGTGCGCGTGGTGGCGTATGTTTCGATGGCGTTTGGGAATCCTTATGGGGATGACTGGAGTTTGGCGCGGGTGACGGAGGCTTGCAAGACGTTGGAGGCGATGGGGATTGGGACGGTGTCGCTAGCGGACACGGTGGGCGCGGCTACGTCGCTGGAGGTGTTGGAAGTGGTGGGCGAGGTGGTGGCGGAGCATAAGAAGCTGGAGGTGGGGGTGCATCTGCATGTGCGGCGGGATTTGGCGGTGGATCGGGTGAAGTCGGCGTACGCGGGTGGGTGTCGACGGTTCGATGCGGCAATTGGCGGGCTGGGGGGATGTCCGTTTGCGCAGGATGAACTTGTGGGGAATCTTCCGACGGATGAGCTGCTGGCCGCGTTCCACGAGTTGGGGTTGGGGCAGGCGAGACTTCAAGAATTGAATGAACTTGAGTGGGAGAGTGCGCGGATTGGGCGGGACTTCGGCGGGCACGCGGTATAGGAGCGACGATTTGAGATACGAAACGATCGTGGTTGGGCAAGAGGGTTGGGTGCGGAGGATCCGGCTGAATCGGCCGGAGCGGCGCAATGCGATGACGCCGCTGATGCAGGATGAGTTGATTGCGGCGATGGAAGAGGCCGCAGCGAGTGATTGCCGGGTGGTAGTGCTGGAGGGGGCGGGCGAGGCGTTTTGTTCGGGACTGGATTTGAGCGCGCTGCAGGGGGCGAAGGAGAAGAGCGCGGCGGAACATCGCTCGGATGCGGAGCGGGTGGCGAAGTTGTTTCGGACGCTGTATGAGCTGCCGAAGCCGACCATCGCCGCGGTGCACGGCGCGGCGGTTGCGGGGGGCACAGGGCTGGCGACGATCTGCGACTTTACGCTGGCGGTGCCGACCGCGAAGTTTGGGTATACGGAGGCGCGGATCGGGTTTGTGCCGGCGCTCGTGTCAGCGTATTTGGTGCTGCAGCTTGGGGAAAAGCAGGCGCGGGGATTACTGCTCACCGGGAAGCTGTTTGATGCGGCGGAGGCTTACCGGCTGGGGTTGGTGAATGAGGTGGTGGCTGCTGAGGAGTTGGAGGCTCGAGTGAATACGCTGGCGGGAGTGCTGGCGGAGAATAGTCCGGAGTCGTTGCGGGCTACGAAGAAGTTGTTAGCCGCGCAGAGTAAGGCTTGGCTGGATGCCGCGATTGAGTTGTCGTTGGAGGCCAATGCTGCGGCGCGGGAAACGAAAGATTTTTATGAGGGGGTGACCGCGTTTCTGGAGAAGCGAAAAGCCGTGTGGTCGCCCTGCGCCGACGGCGAGACTAAAAACTAGCTGGTGAAGTGGACGGGGGCTGCGGTGGCTTGGCGAACTTGCTCCGGAGTTACGTCGGGGGCTAGCTCGATGGCTTCGAAGCCGGTGGGAGTTATGTCGAATACGCCGAGGTCGGTGATGATGCGGTTGACTACTGCTGCGCCGGTGAGCGGGAGGGTGCAGGTGGGGAGGAGCTTGGGGCTGCCCTGCGCGGTGTGCTCCATGATGATGACTACGCGGCGGACTCCTGATACTAAATCCATGGCGCCTCCCATACCTTTGACGCGCTTGCCGGGGATCATCCAGTTGGCTAGGTCGCCGCGCTCGGAGACTTGCATGGCGCCGAGGATGGCGAGGTCGATGTGGCCGCCGCGGATCATGGCGAAGGAGTCCGCGCTGGAGAAGGTGGAGGCTCCGGGGGTGAAGGTGACGGTCTCTTTGCCGGCGTTGATGAGATCGGGGTCGACGTCGGCGGCGAGAGGAAATGGGCCCATGCCGAGCAGGCCGTTTTCAGATTGCAGGGTGACGCTCATTCCGGCTGGAATGTAATTGGCGACGAGGGTGGGGATGCCGATGCCGAGGTTGACGTAGAAGCCGTCGCGGAGTTCGAGGGCGGCGCGCGCGGCCATTTGATTTCGGGTCCAGGGCACGGTCAGGCCTCTCGTGTTGTGATTTTTTCGATGCGTTTTTCGCAGTGCGGATTGTGGACGAGGCGGTGAACGAAGATGCCGGGAGTGTGGATCTCATCGGGATCGAGCTCGCCGGGCTGGACGATGATCTCGGCTTCGGCGACCGTGATCCTGCCGCAGGTGGCAGCGTTGGGATTGAAGTTGCGGGCGGTGCGGCGGTAGACGAGGTTGCCTTGCGTGTCGGCCTTCCAGGCTTTGACGAGGGCGAGGTCGGCGACGATGCCGCGCTCGAGGATGTAGGTGTGACCGTCGAAATCCTTGTGCTCTTTTCCTTCGGCGACTAGCGTGCCGACGCCGGTGCGGGTGTAGAAGCCGGGGATGCCCGCGCCTCCCGCTCGCATGCGTTCGGCCAGAGTTCCCTGCGGGGCGAACTCGACTTCGAGCTCGCCTTGGAGGAACTGCCGTTCGAACTCGGCGTTCTCTCCTACATAGCTGGAGATCATCTTTTTGACTTGGCGGGTTTTGAGGAGGAGGCCGATGCCCCAGTTGTCGATGCCTGCGTTGTTGCTGGCGATGGTGAGATTGCGTGCGCCGGTGTCGCGGAGTGCCGCGATGAGGGCTTCGGGAATGCCGCAGAGGCCGAAGCCGCCTATGGCTAGCAGCATGTCGTCGTGGACGATGTCGGCCAGCACGGCGTGGGCGTCGGGGTAGAGTTTGTTCAGACCGTGCGCGCTAGAGGTTGCCACGTGCATCTTGCTCTCTATAAATTTCCACGAGCATCCTGTTCTCTCTCTATTGCCTCGAAGAGGGCCTTGAAGTTTCCTTTGCCGAAGCTGCGGCTTCCCTTCCGCTGGATGATTTCGTAGAAGAGGGTGGGGCGGTCTTCTACAGGCTGGGTGAAGATCTGCAACATATAGCCTTCGTTGTCGCGGTCGACGAGGATGCCGAGGCGCTCGAGCTCGTCGAGGGGTTCGTCGATCTTGCCGACGCGGTCCTGGAGTTCGGTGTAGTAGCTGTGCGGGACGGTGAGGAAGTTGACGCCCTGCTGCTGGAGGGCGGAGACGGTGGCGAGGATGTCGTGCGTGGCTAGGGCGAGATGCTGGACGCCGGGGCCATCGTAGAAGTCGAGGTACTCTTCGATCTGGGACTTGCGGCGGCCTTCGGCGGGCTCGTTGATGGGGAATTTTACGTAGCCGGTGGAGTTGGCCATGACCTTCGACATGAGGGCCGAGTATTCGGTGGAGATGTCGTTGTCGTCGAAGTGCTGGTAGAGCTGGAAGCCCATGACCTTGGAGTAGAAGTCGACCCACTCATTCATGGCGTTCCAGCCGACGTTGCCGACGATGTGGTCGACGTGCAGGAGGCCTACCGGGCGAGCGACTGTATCTTCGGGCATGGCTTTGTAGCCGGGAAAGAAGGCGCCGGTGTAATTTTTGCGCTCGACGAAAGTGTGGAGGGTGTCGCCGTAGGCTGCAATGCTGGAGATGACTACGGAGCCCTGGTCGTCGGAGAGGGTGGTGGGCTCCTGGATGGAGCGGGCGCCTCGTTTGGTGGTCTCGCACCAGGCGCTGGCGGCGTCGTCTACCCAGAGGGCGATGGCGCGGACGCCATCACCGTGCTTGGCTACGTGGCGGGCGACGTCGGAGTCAGCGCGGAGGGCGGTGGTGAGGACGAAGCGGATCTTGCCTTGCTGCAGGACGTAGGAGGCGCGGTCGCGGCGGCCGGTTTCGGGGCCAGCGTAGGCGACGAGTTTCATGCCGAAGGCGGTGCGGTAGAAGTAGGCGGCCTGGCGGGCGTTGCCGACGTAGAACTCGACGTGGTCGGTACCGTTGAGGGGGAGGAAGTCGACGACGGTTTCGGGGGCCTGCTGGGTGAGGGTGGCCATGGTGGGTTCTCCTTTGGCGCGGTTTGGCGGCTGCTGATGAGCCGGTGGGTTCACTCGAAAGGATGAATGTTTGGTTGGAGGGATGTCAACTGAGGGGGTGGAGATTGCCGTTCCTCCGGGGCTTATGCGCCGCGCAAGTATCGTCTAAAAGCAATGCGCCACCTCAATTTCGGAGACAAGTCACGATAGCTCGAATTACCTCTGCTCTGGCCCGTGAGAGCGATAAACCGGGCGGTCTCCGCAATATGACAGCATGACCGAGTGCATCCACCATGTTGCTTAAGAAAAATGCTCGCGTATTGAGATCAATTTTTCCGCCCAACTCTTTCGCGTAGGGGGTAAGCGCGCTACGGAAGACACCGTGAAGGCGAACTGAGAAATCGCGCGTGCTGTCAGCGCGATGCGGCACCTCCGACTGCAGCAGCTCTGACAGCTCGGGGTCAACAGCGTGCGCCTCGATCATGCCGTCGACCAGCGATGTAACTAGCATTTCGAACGATGCTTCTGCGTTTTCCGTTATTTTGCGCTGAATCACGCGATCAACCTGGCCAATGTGCCTCTCGTGCAGAGCGATAAAGATCGCTCGTTTGTTTGGGAAATACTGGTATACGGAGCCAATGCTGACCCCCCGCAGTCTCCGCAATACGATTCGTTGTAATCGAAGAAGCGCCGCCGCGCTTAAGCAACTTCACAACAGCGTCGAGCATCGCCTCGACCGTGACTAGCGCCCGCTGTTGGGCTGGTTCGCGGCGAAAAGAAGTTTTCTTTACCTTTGCTTCTGCTCTCACGCGATCAGTGTAGATGAAAATGTGAGCTTTCGTTTATATTCTGATGCAACTTTCTAATAATGCTCAGGATAGCCGGCTCTCCCTATGCGAGTAGACAAAGCTCCTTTCTCCCATAGGCTTTTCCTTATGAGGTGAGCTAAAGCGGCAATGGCGCGCACGCTCATGGAATAGAGGAGAAATGAACTATCTGATTACAGGTGCAACAGGAGAAGTCGGTTCGAGAGTTGTAAAGCACTTACTGGGACGCAATATCCGTCCACGCGTATTCGTGCGCAATGAAGATAAAGCTCGTTCTCTATTTGGAGAACGCGTTGACGTCTTTGCAGGTGATCTCACCGAACCAGCTTCAATGCGGCAAGCCCTCAGCGGAGTAGAGACCATATATCTCGTCAACGTTGGCCCTGAGATCACGCAACGAGACGAAATGGCCGCAGTACTGGCAAAACAAGCGGGGGTAAAGCGGCTCGTCAAGCTCTCATCGCTGGACGTCGAGCAGGGTCTTGCGATCGGAGCGTGGCACGAGAAGGGGGAGGCCGCGATACGTGCGGCAGGAATTCCATTCACCTTTGTCCGCCCCACTGGCTTCATGTCTAACCTGCTTGCGTGGGCGCGATCCATCAAGGCCGAAGGACTCGTTCGGTCATCTACTGCAAATGGGCGCCGTCCCTTCATCCACACCGAAGATATTGCGGCAGTGTCCGTTGAGGCCTTGGTAAACGAGAACTACGCGGGTCACTCGCTCCCGATTACTGGCCCTGACTCGCTGACATTGGGAGAAGCGACTGCCACAATCTCGGAAGCGATCGGCAGGCCTTTGACATTCCAGGCAATATCGGACGAGGAAGCGCGCGAGCGCTACTCGAGGATCAGTGGTTCTCCAGAGGAGACTGAAGCTCATGTCGCTTTGTGGCGAGCCATTCGAGAGGGGCGCCTAGCAAAAGTAACTGATGACGTTGAACGCATTCTAGGAAGAAAACCCCGTACCTTCAGGCAATGGGCGGCGGAGAATGCCAATTCTTTTTTGAGCGAAGGTGATCAGTCCTGATGAGTGGGCCTATCGAAAACGATGCGGAGAAACGCTAGCCGTGCTAGATGGCGGGTTGGATGGTTCCGCGGCATTCGCCGAGGGTGAGAATCGGGAGACCTTCGCGGTGGCAGTGGCCGCGGAGGATGATCTCGTCGCCGTCGGCTAGAAATTCGCGGAGTTCGTTGGTGGGGAGTTGCAGGGGGACGGTGCCGCGCTGAGTGATCTCTAGTAGGCATCCTTCGGAGCCGGGTTGCGGGCCGGAGACCGTGCCGGTGGCGACAATGTCGCCGGGCTGGAGGTTGCAGCCGTTGCTGGTGTGGTGGGTGAGCATCTGCGCGAAGGACCAGTAGAGATCGCTAAGGTTACTGGTGGAGAGGGGGGTGGGCGGGAGGTTGCGCTCGCGCATGTCTGCGGTTGAGAGGAGGACTTCTAGCGTGATGTCGAAGGAGGACGGTGCGGAAGAGGGTTCGGTTAGGTATGGGAGGGGTGCGGGGTTGGTGGAGGGGCGCGGCGCTAGCGGGGTGCGGTAAAGGGCGAGGGCTTCGATGGGGATGATCCAGGGGGAGAGGCTGGTGGCGAAGCTTTTGCCTAGGAAGGGGCCGAGGGGTTGGTACTCCCAGGACTGGATGTCGCGGGCGGACCAGTCGTTGAGGAGAGAGAGGCCGAAGAGGTGTTGCTCGGCATCGGCGATGGAGATGGGCGTGCCGAGAGGATTGCCGGTGCCGACGTAGGCGGCCACTTCTAGCTCGTAGTCTAGCTGGCGGGTGGGTTCGAAGACGGGTGCGGGTTGGTCGGGGAGTTTGATCTGGCCGTGGGGGCGGCGGATGGGCGTGCCGCTGATGATTAGCGAGGAGGCTCGGCCGTGGTAGCCGATGGGGAGCCAAGGGTAGTTCGGGAGCAGCGGGGCTCCGGGGCGGAAGAGCTTGCCGACATTGGTGGCGTGGTGGATGGAGGCGTAGAAGTCGGTGTAGTTTTCTGTGGCCACGGGCTTGTGGTAGATCGCCTTCGCTTGCGGGAGCATGAGCGAGGCTACGAGTCGCTGCTGGTCTGTGTTGCGGTCGGAGCGGGGTTCGATGGTGGTGAGGAGGTCGGTGAGGCGTTGGCGGAGCGCGGACCAGGCTTGAGGGCCGCAGCGCATGAGCGCGTTGAGCTGTGAGGCGGTGCAGGCGGACTGAAGGACGGCGGGGAGGGTGATGAGGAGGTTGTTGGACTGGAGCTGGTGGAGGTCGAGGATGAAGGCGCCGATGCCTACGCCTAGGTGCGGCGTGGCGTCGGGTGCGGACGTGAAGGCGCAGAACGGGAGCGACTGCAGGGGGAAGCCGCTATCGGGCTCGTTGGCGGTGCCGACCCAGCTAGTGAGGGTGCTCATGGATTTGAGTTTAGGGCCTGCGATTGGTGGTGTCTGGCGAAAAGATCGGAGGGCTATGGGATAGAAGAAGCCCAGGGCTAAAGCCCATCTTTCTGGGTGCGTAATTGTTCGGGCTAAAGCCCGGACCTAATCCGAAGAACAAATGCGAGGGCAACAGCAAGAGCAAAAGGCAACAGCAAAAGCAAATACAGGGATCCTTCCCCTTCACTGCGTTCTAGGGTCAGGATGACGGCGTAAAACACACAACGGCAAAAGCAAAGCAACGGCAACGGCAAAAGTAAAACAATGGCAAGACGAAGAGCAAGGGCGAAAGCAAATGCGATTTCTAGGGCTTGGGGATCGTGAAGTTGCGTTTTAGACCTTGCCAGCATTCGTAGTATTCGTGCTGGAGGATTTTGGATTCGAGAGCGTAGCGGGTGGGGCGGACGGCCATTCGGGTTTCGAACATGAAGGCTAACGTGTCCTTGATGTGGTGGGGCTTGAGATCGGCGGCGGAGGCGCGGTCGAAGGTTTCAGCGTCGGGGCCGTGGCCGGACATGCAGTTGTGGAGGCTGGCGCCGCCAGGGAGAAAGCCCTCGGCCTTGGCGTCGTACTCGCCGTAGATGAGGCCCATGAACTCGTTCATCATGTTGCGGTGGAACCAGGGTGGGCGGAAGGTGTGCTCGGCTACGAGCCAGCGCGGGGGAAAGATGGCGAAGTCGATATTGGGCGTGCCGTGGACTAGCGAAGGCGCGGTGAGGACGGTGAAGATGGAGGGGTCGGGATGGTCGAAGCTGACGGTGTTGATGGTGTTGAAGCGGGCCATGTCGTAGATATAGGGCGCGTAGTTTCCGTGCCAAGCGACGACGTCGAGGGGCGAGTGGTTGTAGTGCGAGGTCCAGAGCTTGCCGAGGAACTTGGAGACGACTTCGAAGTCGCCGTCGATGTCTTCGTAGGCGGCTACGGGGGTGAGGAAGTCGCGGGGGTTGGCGAGGCCGTTGGCGCCGATGGGGCCGAGGTCAGGGAGGCGGAAGGGCTGGCCGTAGTTCTCGCAGATGTAGCCGCGGGCTTTGTCGTCGAGAAGCTCAACGCGGAACTTGATGCCGCGGGGGATGACGGCGAGGTGGCCTGGGGCAACTTCGAGGATGCCGCACTCGGTGACCAGGCGGAGGGTTCCCTGCTGCGGGAGGATGAGGAGTTCGCCGTCGGCGTTGTAGAAGACGCGGTCGGTCATGGAGGCGTTGGCGGCGTAGAGGTGGACGCCGCAGCCGTCATGGGTGGCGGGATCGCCGTTGCCGCCGAGCGAGACGAGGCCTTCGACGAAGTCGGTGGGGGTGGTCGGGAATGGGAGGGGGTCCCAGCGCATCTGGTTGGGCGGTGTGGGCTCTTCGTCGAAGGGACCGCTGCGCAGGAGGGTGGGTTCCGGGAAGGGCTGGTAGGGCTCGTGGACGACGGAGGGGCGGATGCGGTACATCCAGGAGCGGCGGTTGAGGCCGCGGGGCGCGGAGAAGGCAGAGCCGCTTACCTGCTCGGTGTAGAGGCCGAGGGCGTGCTTTTGCGGGGAGTTCTGGCCGATGGGGAGAGCCCCGGGATGCGCCTCGGTGGCAAATTCATTTCCGAAACCTGACTGGTACTTGAGCGGGGACGCGTGCGGCATGAAATAGCTCCTGGATGCGACGGAATCTGGCACCGGAAGTATCGCATGGACACGACAGCTTTGGCGCTTGTGCCGGAACACGAGGCGAGCAGGAACGGTTAAGCGAACGGGAGCCGCCGACCACTGTATGGGCGTAGCATCTCCTACTATCAGCGATTGCCGGGCAAGGCGATCATTGAGGGCGGGCAGCGATGATTGAGCCGGGCCGCATCTTCGAGCACTTGGAGAGCGAGTTTTTCGCGGCGCTGGAGGCGTGCCGTGTTCGGCCTAAGCGTGAGGCCGTGCATCAACTGCGGACGACGACACGACGGATGGAAGCGCTGCTGAACGCGGCGAAACGCCGACGTCCCGGCAACATCAAGTTCGGGCGGAAGGTTGATAAGGCGCTTAAGGCGTTGAAACCTATTCGGAAAGCAGCCGGACCTGTCCGCGATATGGACGTCCAGAGAGGCTTGCTGGAGGACTTACTGAAGGCAAAAGGAGCTGCAATTTTCGAAGCCAAAGGCAGCTTTCTCAATGATGAAGCGCGGAAACTTCAAGCGAAACTCAAGAAGTATAGGTATGACGCTGCCATCGAGCTAGCCTTTGTCATCGCAGATGTAGTGGATGAAGAATTGGAACGAGTAAGTCCTTTGAACCTAGACTTATCAGGTATAACGTGGACGTCCTTGTTGAAGGAGGCGCGCGCAGTAGAGCGGCGCAGCGCACGGAGGTTGGATGTCGCTGATTCCACAAGTTTGCATGACTATCGAAAGGGCTCGAAGTCTGCCCGATATCTTGCTGAAATGGAGGATGAGTCTGCGCAGTCGGAGCGGTTCGCGAAGAGGATGAAGAAGGTGTTGGACGCGATTGGCGGGTGGCACGACTGGATGTTGCTTACGCAGTTGGCGAAGAAGACTGTTGGGAAGTCTTCGGCTCTGGCAAAGCTCTTGAAGAAGGAGAGAGATCGAGCCTTGCGGCGGGCGGTTGGAGCGGTGGAGCGATTGCATCGGCAGGCTTAAGGTGCGGCGGGAAAGATGCAGATCTCCGATAGATTTCAATTGTCCGTAGCGGGGGCATCGGTCCAGGGAACGTCATCTAGGAGTGAAGTACCCACATGAGAGCGGCACCCTCGACCAGTAGGCAGGTCTGTACCCAGTTGGGATAGGTGGGGAGAACGGTGCGGAGCGAGCTCTGGGGGAAGCACAGCCGAAGCACCCCAGAGATCGTCAAGCCGCCAAAGAGGACCCAGTAGTACCATCCACCCCACCAGACACAGGGGATAGAGAGTTCGAGTAACAGCGCTCCGAAGAGTCGGATGCCATTGGCCCTACTGATCCAACGCTCCGTCAAGTGGGGTGCAGCAATATGCCAGACACCCGACAGGATGAGCACGAGAACCACGGTGGATAGGTAGATCGTCTTGAACATGATAGCCAGCGTAAGCGAGATTTTTGTTGCCCGGTCGTCCGTTAACACGACTGCTAATAGCGTGAGCAGGACATCCTGAAACAGTTGTGGAAAGAGTAACGATCACTCAGAAGTGCAAGAATTCAAGCGATTTGCGATTCCAGGAGAAAATCAAGCAAGATTCAGGGGGTACCCAGCTAGAGGCTAATGGTTACCAAAGAGTGTGACTAGTGGAAGATTCTGTGTTACCTACGTTACGCGAAGTATCGGAACTTTGGAAGGGTAAATTCACAAAGTTTGCATTTTTTTGCGCACGAGAGCCCGTTTCGGGAGATATGCCCAAAATTGCCTGAAGACACCGGAAATAACCGAACGTGGTTACTGATGGAGATTACTGATTGACGCCGCTGGCGAGGAAACCGCCGTCCACCACGAGGATTTCGCCGGTCACGAAGGTGCTGGCGTCGGAGGCAAGATAGATGGCCGCGCCGACCAGTTCTTCGGTTTTCCCGAAGCGGTTCATGGGGGTGCGCATGCGCAGCTCTTTGCCGCGCTCGCTCTCGTCTAGCAGCTTCTGATTGAGCGCGGTGCGAAAGACTCCGGGTGCGATGGCGTTGACAGTTACGCCCTGTGCGCTCCACTCGACGGCGAGAGAACGGGTGAGGGCTCCGACGGCAGCCTTCGAGCAGGCGTAGGCGGTGACCTCTTTGAGACTGACGAAGGTATTGAGCGACGCGATGTTGATGACCCTGCCATAGCCGCGGTCGAGCATTGGGCGGCCGAAGATCTGGCAGGCGCGGAGCGTGCCGGTGACGTTGGTGTCCATGATGGACTGCCACTCGTCTTCGGGGAAGTCGACGGTGGGGGCGCGCTTGATCTTGCCGGCGCAGTTGATGAGGATGTCGACTTTACCGAAGGCTTCGAGGGTAGCTACGCAGAGGGCTTCGAGGCTGGCGCGATCGGCGACGTCGGACGGTTGACGCAGGGTTCGAACGCCGGTTGCTTCGATGGCGGTCGCCGCCTGATCGACCTGCTCTGCGCGACGGCTGGTGGCGACGACGTCTGCACCTGCCTCCGCGAGGCCAATCGCCATGGCGAGACCGATTCCCGAGGTTCCACCCACGACTACCGCGGTCTTCCCTGCCAAATCAAATAACTTCGACGCCATTGTTTCTCCTTATGCTTGCTCTAAGTGGTTCATGATTTCATCGATCACTAGTTCGGGGGCGCGATCGTTGGTGATGCGAAGTGCGTCGACCGGCGGCTCCAGGGTTGCGAACTGGCTATCAAGGAGATCGGGATTCATGTAGTGGTTTTTTCGTTCGGCCAGGCGCTCGGCAATCATCTGCTTTGAGCCATCAAGCCATACGAGGGCATAGGCGCTGGAGGGCAGGGCGCGAACGAGGGTTTTTCGGTACGCATCCTTTAACGCCGAGCATGCCAGGACGCCTCCCTTGCCGGCTTCGAACCATTGGAGCAAGAGAGAGTTCAGCGTCTCGAGCCAGGGCTGGCGGTCCTGGTCGGTGAGTGGATGGCCGGCAGCCATCTTCGCTTTGTTGGCGGCGGAATGGTAGTCGTCGGCATCCGCGAAGGACGTAGCCATGCGCTTGGCGAGCAGTGTTCCAATGGTTGTCTTTCCTGAACCACTTACACCCATCAACACAACGATCATGGTTGGTGTCCTATAAAGATTGGCCGGATGTAGAGGTTGGTCGAGACGTTGCGTGCGGTGATTTTCCCTCTAGAGGCGCGCACTTTAGTATAAGCACATGAGCTCTTCTTCTACCGAGCGCCCGGACCGGTATAGCCAACAGACATTGCTGATCGACGCGGACGACACGCTTTGGGAAAACAATATTTATTTCGAGCGGGCGATTGCCTCGTTCATCTCGTTTCTCAATCACAAGACTCACACGGTGGAGCAGGTTCGTGAGCATCTTAATCTTTGTGAGCGTGCGACGATTGCGGCGCACGGTTACGGCGTTGAGAGCTTTCGGCGATCGCTGGTCGACTGCTTTGAACAGTTAACCGAATCGACCATCACGGTCGACCGGCATGCTCAGATTGTTTCGTTTACCGAGGCGATTGCTTCCAATGAGATTGAGTTGCTTCCGGGTGTTGGGGAGACGCTGGAGGAGCTTTCGCAGCGGCATCGATTGATCATGGTCACGAAAGGTAACCAGATCGAGCAGACCGATAAGCTGGAACGATCGGGGCTGCGGCCCTGGTTCAGCGCCGTCGAGGTACTGGCGGAGAAGAACGAGGTTGCGTATCGCGGAGTGATTGCGGCGCACGCGTGTGATTGTGGGTCGACGTGGATGATTGGGAATTCGCCGAAGTCGGATATCAATCCTGCGCTGGCGGCGGGGATTAATGCGGTGTTTATTCCGCACGATTTCACGTGGGTTCTGGAACACGAGGTGGTGGACGCACCGACGGGGAGCGAGCTACTGATAGAGCTCGGTAGTTTCCGGGAATTGATCGGGCACTTCTAGGCGTTAGGGCTCGTCCTTGTAGATTCCCATCTGCACCTTGCCGCCCTCGACGAACCGCGCACGGAACATGCCGGGAGTGTTGAAGCCCCAGGCTATCTGACCATCAGGAGTTATGGCGATGACGCCGCCGTCGCCTTTCATGGCTGTTAGCTGGTGATCAATCATCTCGTTGACTGCATCCTGCAGGCGCATGTTCTTGTATTGGACCAGTGCACAGATGGTGCGGGCCATGGTGAGGCGGATGAAGTACTCGCCGGTGCCCGTAGCGGAGACGCCGCAGGACTCATTGGAGGCGTAGGTGCCGGCGCCGATGATTGGCGAATCGCCGATGCGGCCGAAGCGTTTACCGGTGAGACCACCCGTTGTTGTGCCGGCAGCGATGTTGCCTGCACGATCGCGGACGACGATACCGGTTGTTCCCCACTTGTGCGCGTCGGGAGTTTCAAGCTGCGCGATGGGGTTGGTGGGCGGTGGGGGCGCGCCTGCGGGCCGCGGCGGGATGGGGAGGCCTTGCTCCTTGAGATAGCGGACGAGGCCTTGCCAGCGCTCTTCGGTGAAGAAGTAGGAGGGGTCAACCTGCTGCAGGCCGACACTGGCGGCGAACTGGTCGGCTCCGGCGCCGCTGAGCATTACGAACTGAGACTTTTCCATTACCGCTTTCGCGAGTGAGATGGGATTCTTGGTTCGGGTGACACCGGCGACGGATCCGGCTCGCATGGTCTTGCCGTCCATGATGGCAGCGTCCAAATCGTTCTTCCCGTCAGCGGTGAAGACGGCTCCTTTGCCGGCGTTGAAGAGTGGATCGTCTTCGAGTACCTTGAGTCCAGCCTCAACAGCATCGACCGCGGAGCCGTTAGCGTCGAGCACGCTGGCGGCGGCATGAATGGCACGATCAAGGCCGGCGCGATAGGCGGCATCGCGCTCGGGCGTCATGGAGGAGCGCTCGATCACACCAGCTCCGCCATGCATGACAATGGCCCACTTGCCGGCGGGCGCCTGGGTGAGAAGTGTGGGCTGCTGCGCTGCGGCGAAGGGCATCACCCCGAGACAGAGAGTCACTAAAATCTGGTTCCGCATAGATCCTCGTGCGAACGAGTCTAGCGCAACCTAGGCGATGAATCAGCGTCGGCTGGGCAGTCTTCAGTGGATTTCGCACGTCTAAGGTAAGGGCAGGCAGGACGCGGCCTACACTAGAGTGTTTGCGATCGTAGGGCTTATGGAGGCTGGCTGGATGTCAGAGT
>Ga0302310_10001744_pt1 | contig 18141 bp, 8 predicted proteins | sample III_Palsa_N1_2_FD_200451 | JGI IMG/M metagenome (GOLD analysis project Ga0302310, IMG submission 200451) | Peat permafrost microbial communities from Stordalen Mire near Abisko, Sweden - III_Palsa_N1_2 | ecosystem: Environmental > Terrestrial > Soil > Palsa > Peat permafrost | place: Sweden...
CGTCGCTGCATTGTTATAAAGCACAACCGCACCCAGCCGCGGCCCTGCCGCCTTGGGCGAGAAGGTGAAGTTCACGGTACAGGTTTGCCCGTTGGTATAAGTAGTGCCCGCCGCGCATGTTCCGCCCGCCACATATTGGAAGTCCAGATTCGTAACGCCCTGCGTGACTACCTGGATGGCCGTTGACAAGGTACTGTTCAGCGTCACGGTAGTAGTGAACTTGAACGCCACCTGCTGCGTCGCACTCGTCGACCCCACCGCCGTCGTCATCACGCTCACCGTGATCGTCACCGTGTTCGATGTACTGCCCGTGTCGCCGCTGTCGCCGCTATAGATTGCCGTAACGCTGTCTGTGCCGATCGGCAGACTCGTCGTCACCAGCGTCGCCACGCCATTGGTCACCGTGCCGGTCCCCAGCAGCCCCGTGCTGGTGTTGAACGTAACCGACCCGCCCGCCGCCGTGTTGTTCACCGTCGCCGTCAGTGTCACATTCGCGCCATAAGTGCTGCTCGCCGGGCTCGCCCCCAGCGTCAGCGTCGAGGTCGTCTGCGTATACGTGAATTGGTCCGCACTGCTCGTCGCGCTCGTTTCTCCCGGATTCGTTACCGTTATGTCCACTGCCCCGCTGGACGCAGTGGCAGGCGCAACGGCCGTGATCGATGTACTCGAGTTCACCACAAAGCTGGCCGCCGCAGTGGTGCCGAACGTGACTGCCGTAGCCGCGGTAAAGTTCGTGCCGGTAACCGTCACGCTGGTGCCGCCGCTGCTCAGCCCGCTCGTTGGGGAAACCCCCGTGACCGTGGGAGCGTTGTAATCCTGCACAGTGACAACGCTGGACTCCATGCCGCCGCAGGTCAGCGTGTAGGTATAGGTTCCCTGCGTCGAACTCGCGGTCGGCGACACGCTCGCGTTCGAGGGGCTGCCGCTGAGGATGCCCTTCCAAACGGTAGTGTCGCCGGCCGTGTTGGTCGCAAAGCACTGCTCCAGAGTGCCGTAACCGCTGCTGGTGTTGTAGGCATTCGCCACCGAGTACGTCAGCGTAAACGTTCCTCCAGGCGTCACCGAGGCAGGCACGCTAAGTGCCACCGGCGCAGCCAAAATGGAGGCCGGCGTCTGCTTGAAGATGACGCCATCGCTGCTCGAGCCCGCCGTGTACGCGGTCCCATAGAAGTTGCCGTCCGCACCCTGCACCAGGCCCGCATAAGGCCACTTCCCATCCGAGGAACCGCCCCCCATGGAGTGCAGCAGCGTGAACGTGCTGCCGCTTGCATTGATGCTGAAGACTGTCCCGTAGTTGTTGGCACCCCCAGAGTACGTCGTTCCGTAGAAGTTGCCGTCCGTACCCTCCACCAGGCCCGCATAGGGGGTCGACCCGTCCGTCGTGCCGCCCGCGAAGGAGCGCAGCACCGTATAGGTACTGCCGCTTGAATTTATGTTGAACACCGTCCCGTCGCCGTGAGCGCCGCCCCCTTGCGTCGTGCCGTAGAAGGTGCCGTCCGTGCCCTGCACCAGGGCCCCAGTGGCGTACGACCCGGTCGCACCCGCGAAGGAGTGCAATTGCGTATACGTGCTGCCGCTTGAATTGATGCTGAACAGCGTCCCACCCCCGCTCGAGCCTTCCACGGTCGTCGTTCCGTAGAAGTTGCCGTCCGTGCCCTGCACCAGGCCCGCATTGGGCCACTGCCCGTCCCCGGAGCCACCCGCGAAGGAGTGCAGCAGCGTCACCGTATAGGGGCTCGCCGAATTCATCTCGAACACCGCCCCATCGCTGTGGGCGCCGCCGGCATACGTCGTGCCGTAGAAGTTGCCGTCCGTACCCTGCACCAGGCCCCCATTGGGGCCCGACCCGTCCGAAGTGCCACCCGCGAAGGAGTGCAACAACGTTACCGTCCCGCTTGAAGTGATCTTGAACACCGTTCCCAAGCCGCCGCTGCCACCTTGACCCGTCGTGCCGTAGAAGTTGCCGTCCGTACCCTGCACCAGGCTCCCATTGGGGCCCGACCCGTCCGAAGTGCCACCCGCGAAGGAGTGCAGCAGCGTGTACGTGCCCGTCGAACTGATCTTGAACACCGTCCCGTCGCTGCTGCTGCCGCCTATACTCGTCGTTCCATAGAAGTTGCCGTCGCTAGCCTGGATGAGATTGCCATACCCCGGATTTTTGCCTGGCGCCGCGCCCGAGGTGCCGGTCAAGTTGACCAGCACGCTCTCCGTCTGCGCCCACGCCGGCAGGCACACACCCACCATCGCCGTAACCGCGAGACACACCACCCCCGCAACACCCAGACGCCCAAAATTCACGACGCGGCATGGCCCCGGCTGATCGGTCTTCGCTGGCTTTTGGGACGGGCTGGCAACAAGAACGACGCGCAAAGCGAGAGGAGGAGGCAAAGGGGGTCCCTTTCAAACAGGTCTCCAGCTCAGCGCGCGGCGGCCTATTTTTGGTTCAAAGGCATGAATTTTTCGAACTCGTTTACGAGATTTTAATGTCCAATATTTCGAAAAATCCTTTGAAAAACCTACTTTCTTCGTAATTTTTTCCTATCGGCGGCCCTGCCTCACCCTGTAAAACCCATTTTTCAGCCCGGAAAAGCCTGTACACTTTAAAAAACAAAAACACCTCTTTCGAGTCGGGGCCCCATCGAATTGAATCTGCTGCGATCCAACTTGGGCAAGACCGCGCCGCAACCAGTCTTCCTCGTGTGCCACGCGCCGGACTGGACGATAGCCTGATGCGCTACGCCCTGGGCCCCCTTCACATCGACGTCGACCAACGCGCTGTCTTCCACCACAGCGAGATTCTTTCCCTGCCCCCTAAATCCTTCGACATCCTTCTCCTGCTCGTACACAATGCCGGTCAGATTGTCAGCCGCGACACCATCCGAGATACCATCTGGCCCTCCTCCTTCATCGAAGAGGCCAACATCAACAACAACATCTCCAGGCTCCGCGCTACCCTGCGCGAGCATCTCGACGATGTCGATCCCATCCAGACCGTCCCCAAGCGGGGCTACCGTTTCACTGCGGACATCTCCCGAGAAACAGCTTTCGTGCAAAACCCGCAGCCCTTTGCGCGGCGAGCATCCGATATTCACCCCGCCCTATCCATTCAATCGAGTCAATCGACTCAACCGAGCGCGGCTGCCATGCCGCTTTCGCCCTCTACCTATTCGCGAGTCTCAAGTGCAAAACTGGCTATCGTTGCGGCACTTATCGCCATCCTGCTTGCTGCCGGCGCCGCCCTGGAACACTGGCGGCCTCGCCCACGCCACCCAGACCCTCCAGGCCCTTCAGACCGAAGCCGCGCAGCGCGGCTTCAACCTCATCGCCCAAAAAGCCCACAACACGCTTTGACATAGAACGCTTGAGAGCAAGTATTGGAGTGGCGCCTGCCTTGGCTGCTTTTGGTAACAGGTGGCATCTCCTGCACAGGGACACGAAAGGGCTGGCGACGCCGGCCCTTCCTTACCCCGGAATTGCTTAGCGAATGCAGCCTGCGGAATGGATCTTTGCGTTACTGCACTGTGATCGCTAGCTGCGCAGAGACGGCTGCCCCTGGGTTGGTCGCCACAAGCGAGGCGGTTCCCGAACTGACGAGGTCAGAGGCGGGGATCGCGACCGTGACCTGCGTAGAGCTGACAACGGTGGTAGTGCGGTAGCTGCCGTTCCAGGTGACGGCGACACCTGGCAGGAAGTTCGTGCCTATCAGCGTCAGAAGGGTGTTGGGGCTTCCGTGCGCCAACGTTGCGGGCGAGCTGGACGTCAGCGTCGCGGCCGTGTTGGTGGACAGCAGACCGGGAACCACCATGGGCCCGCGCACCAGGAATATAGTGCCCCCGCTGCTGAGAATCGCCAGCCCGTCTTGTCCCCAACGCACCATGTCCACGCCGGTAAAGCCGGGGCTGGTGTCGTACGTGGAGAACGGCAGCATGACCACGCTTGAGGGCAGGTACGTTGTGACGTCATAGGCCGTGATGCTGTCGAAGATCGCAGAGTAACTGTTGGGAGTCTTCGTGGTCAGGTAGAACGATCTGCCCAGTGACGCATCCCCCGCAAAGTCCGTGATGCCGGCACCGTAGTTGGAGACTGGCGGCATGCCTTCGAGGGTGCCGAGCTGTATCGGATAGGTGCCGGACGTTGCAGCCACACCACCGGACTGTCCAAACAGCAGGTCCCCGTCAACCTTGGTGCAGTTCATATACTCCATGCTGTCCCCCGCATAGGTTGTAGGAAGCCCAGTGGACGTCACGGGATAGATCTTGAGGAAGATGCCGCTCGCGTACAGATCGGTGACGAACAGCCGGGACGCGTCGGGGAAGTTAAGGCAGGTGCCGCTGTAGAGCCCTGTTGGGGAGCCGCGGCGTGTAGCCACCTTCGTCGTGGAGTTGAAGTCGAAGATGGAAGTGCCGGGGTACTCCCCTTCATCCACGGCGATCGTATTGGGCGATCCCGGCTGTGTGGCCAAATCGCGGAGACCCACGTTGTAGCCCGTGGCTGGAAGCCGGTGGCCGTGAAGTCGATCTGCTGTGTGCTCAGGTTAAAGCGGGTGACGGCAGCCGCCGTTGCGCTCGGCACCAGCGCATAGAGGTACGAGCCGTCGGAGGTGACCGCCATTCTCGAGGGTGTACCACCCAGAACCACCGGTGTGCCGACGCTCGCGGTATCTGGCGTAATCGCCGCCAGAGAGTTTGCCGCGAGGCTCGATGTCCCCATCCCAAGCCCCGCCATGAGCTTGCGCGAGTAGGGATCGAAGGCAATGTGGCTGGCGTTCACCTGCAGCGCGGAGAAGACGTACAGCGGCACCGCGTTGGATGTGCCGCCGCCCGGCGCCGGGTTGGACACAGTGATTTTGGCCCAGCCCAGCGTGGCGAGATCCGCCGCCGGAACCGTCGCCGCCATCTGCGTAGATGAAATAAAGCTGGTCTGCACCGTTGTCCCGTTGACCTGCACGGTGGAGCCGGCGGTGAAGTTGGTGCCCGTCAGCGTGATTCCCGTATTGGACGACCCGCTGACAACGCCCGCCGGCGAGATGGAGCTGACCGAAGGTATCTGATTATAGGTGCTGCCGCCGACCGTGGTGGATGCGCTCGCACTGTTGTTAGTAGGGTTGGGATCAGTTTCAGACGCGCTGACCTGCGCGGTGAGCGTCGCCGTACCGGCGCTGATCGGCAGAACCGTGAAGGTCACCATTGTGCTGGCGCCGGTGGCCAACTGCCCCAGGTTGCACGCAGCTGGGCTCACGGAGCAGGTTCCTGCCGTTGCCGCGGCCGAAACCAAGAACTTGCCGCGTGCGAACAGTGGACTGCGTTGCAGTTTGGCAGAGCATTGAAGCTGCAAACCGCCGGAGCCAAAAGAGTCGAACAGATCATGATCGATCGCAAGGTGAACGAAATGGATCCAGACTTCTCGTTCAGCGAGAAGATGTGGAATCAACCGATGCCGAGCTTGCTTGGCCGAGAGCACCCGAAATAGGGTGCTCTCTTTTCTTTTGCCTATGTTCTTCGTAAGTGTTCGCGGCTAGTAGATACGCAGTTGCGGAACTCGCTTCGATTGAATGACATCTGCCTTCGGAGCGACGCATGTAGAGGTAGATACCATGCGGCTCTCGTGCAACGAGAGGGTCGACGACCTGTATGCCTTGCAGCCTTTTGGACTGAAGCAGAATCAGGGGTTTGCAGGATTCAGTAGAGGTGGCAGAGAGAAGGGGGAAGCCCGACCAAAGCGAAGCGGAGGGAGGGCTGGGAATAGCCCGCGAGTGGTGGATGCTTCAAGGCCGCGCTGGGCGGCATGATCGAAGGTCGCGGCGGTAGATAGCAGTAACCGACCGCTGGCTCTTGGCTGGGAAACAGCCGCCCTCGAAGCCGATGCGCGCGAACTTTTCGCTGGGCGCGAAAAGCTCGGTATCTAGCTGAATTTAAATGGTCGGGGCGGAGAGATTCGAACTCCCGACCCTCTGCTCCCAAAGCAGATTACTCGATTTTAGCTAAATCATTGAAAACATAGACTCGACAAGCCCTTTGGAATCAATGGAACTTGTAGTTCTGTGAGGTTCCACTTACATCGGCGTGGTTTTGAAGAACACAATTTTGACTACACCGACACAGATTTAGAGAACCTGGTCTTCGGATACCCTCTTGGCCCAGCCGTGAAGTTCCCCGTTCGAGCTGACCGGTTCGCCATTTGACAACACGACTTCTTGGTCATCGATTGTTCTTACGAACCTTTGAGATCGTCTTAGCACCCGGATCAACGCTGACTTGTCAAACGGATGAAGCTCGGTGAGGCGCTTCTTCTAGCCTATGTCACTTGGTCTGGCCACTAGGGCCCGACGTTAGCGGCCAGTGGCATAGTAGCTGGGGCAGCGATGCCCACAAACTCCGAGATGCTGTTGTCGCCTGCATTGGCGGTCCACACGCTGCCCGATGCATCTACGGCGATGGCGGAAGGAGAGTTCAGCACGCCGTAGCCCGTTGAGGGCGAAACCGGAGCGCTCTGGGAGTACACGAGTTTGGAGATACTTCCCGCCGTCTGGCTGTTCGCGACCCAGACAGTTCCCTGCCCATCGACGGCAACAGCAGCAGGCATCGAAAGACCGCCGCCAGTATACGGAGTCGCCACGGTTGCATTCAGGCCGTTAAAAAAATAGCTGGCTGAGTTGGTGCCTTGGTAGGCGATCCATGCTCGCCCATTCGCGTCGATGGCGATGCCTTCAGGGGCGAGGATAGCGCTGTCGGTATTGCCGCTGCCGCTAAGCAGTGATTGGTTGTTGCTGAACTCAACCACGTCGGAGGCAGCGTTATCTGTCACCCATGCGTTACCCCCGGAATCGATAGCAATCCCATACGGTGCCTGCAATGTTCCTCCTGCCGTCAGCGGGCTGCTGCCCAAAGAAGTTCCGGCGCTGTTCAACTCGGTCACCGATGCTCCCGCGAAGTTGGCGACCCAGACATTATTCTGGCTGTCGATGGCGATACCGATCGGCCCACTGATCCCTCCGCTGGTATAGCTAGCACTCGACTGGATAGCACCTTTGCTCATGTTGAGTTCAACAATAGAACTTAGCAGCGTATCCGCAAGCCAAACATTCCCGGATTTGTCGACTGCGATTCCCTGGGCCCCGAGTATGTTGTCGCTGCCGCTGTATCCACTGGCTCCGGTGAGGAGTGTGCCGTTGCTGCTGAGCTCCGTGACGCTATTGCCGCCGGCGTTGGCTACCCATGCGTCGCCAGTGGCGTCCATCGCGATGCCGGTAGGCGCACTAAGGCCTCCGCCGGTGAAGTTCAGCGCAACCGTCCAGTCGTTCGGCGGCGTGTTCAATGCTGGTTGAAAAGGCGGCTGGGTCGAACTGAGGACTAAAAGCGGGACAACGTTATTCCCGGGGTTGCTATTGATATTGAGCATCGCGGCAATCGTGTTGGCGGGTGCCGTTCCGCCCGAAGGCGTTGCAGCATTGAACAATCCCGTGCACGAGCTACCAGTCCCGTTCGAGTTGACGCATGCGGCAACGATATTGGCTAGTGTGTTGATCGCTGCAACAGGCACCGTCACTCCGGCGGGCAGGCTTCCCGGTGTAGTGCCGGTTCCCATGTTGGCCAGCAGATTCGCTGTGATGAAGGCGTTCGCCAGTCCTGTAGACAAGAGGCTCGATGCGCCGACATGCGCGATGTCCGCCATGAATGGAGTGAGCGCTACGACGGACGCCACGGTTGTGACTTCGTTGATGGTGATGAAGCTTGCAGCAGTGAGATTGCTGCATGAGCCTAGCGCTGCCATCATGGCGAGGGCTGAGTTGTTGACGTTGCCGCTGAAGCCGGGATTGCCCCCGGTAGCCACTATATAGAGCTCCGGGTTGGTGCCGTACGCCGCGGTGTTCGAGGTGCAATCCCAGTCGCCCGTAATGTTGAAGCCGCCGTTGGCGTCGGTGGTGACCGTGGATGCGATCAGTGGCGTCGCCGCCGATTGAATGCCCACGGTCCCTGCGGCATAGAGCTGGATGGTTGCCCCGGAGACAGGCTGCTGGCCGCCATGTACTCTGCCGGCGATAGTGGGCTTCGCGGATGTTGTCACGCTACTGCGTGTCGCTGGTGCGAGCCCCGCGCTGCATCCGAGCAAATCCATCGCCACGATTGAGAATATCGCGACTGCCGGAAGCGTCCACGGATTGAGGGAGTTCGTTGGTTTCATCTTCATGGCGTCACCGTAAAGCTCTGCGAAACGTTCTTTGCAGGAGAGAAGGTTGTGCTGCCTGCTTGCGAGGCGGTTACCGTCAGCGTGCCGGTTCCGGTCAGAGTCAAGGTGCTTCCGGAAACCGTCGCCGGTCCTGTCGTCACCGTGTAGGTAATCGGCAGCCCGGAGGTGCTGTGTGCCGTCAATGTGATGTGCTGAAGCACCGCAATCGATAGCGTCGGAACGGGTGGGAATGTAATCGTCTGGGACGAGTTGCTACTCACCGTCAGTGTGCCGCCAACGAAGTTGAGGCTGTAGTAGGCCGGCGCGACAAGCGTTCCCTGGCTTATCGAGATGGGATATTGGCCAGCCGGTGAGTTGAGCGTAGCTCTGGTAGTGAAAAAGGGTGTGCCGGTTAAGATGGCCGCGGTGTCGGTGTTGATCAAACCGCTGACGGTGTAGGTGAAGGCCGAGTTGGCGACGCCGAACTTGCGCGAGAAGTTCTGTGCGGTAATGGTGAGCGGCGTCTGGACGATGACCTCCACGTTGCTCGAGGTGCTGGCCAGGAACGTTCCATTGCCAGAGTAGACAGCATTGAGGAGGTGAATCCCAGCGCTGAGTCCGGTGGTGCTGTAGAGCCCCGTTCCATTCGACAGCGAAAGTGTGCTGACTAATGTCCCGTCGTCATAGAGGTTGACGGTGCCGGTGGCCGAATTGGAAGAGATCTGGACGATAAGCGTTTCCCGGGCGCCAAGCAAGATCGGCGAACTGGAAATGGCCAGGGATGTTGTTGTCGCCGTCTGGAGTGGCGTCGGCACCGGCGCGTCGCTGAGATGGAGCGTTTCAAAGACGGGCAACTGCAACGCAACTACCGGCAGCGGCACATCGCTGAGGCTGAGCGTCTCGAAGATGGGTAGCTGTAGTGCCACTACCGGCACCGGCGCATCGCTGAGATGGAGAGTTTCATTGATCTTCAAGGGGATGGGGCCTACCCCGGTGCCGCTCAAAGGCACCGGTGCAGGCGTTTCATTGGGATCGTTGTCGACAACAGTCACAGTTGCGGTGAACGGAGTGATGCCTCCCACCAGCGGGTCGACGTAGCTATCGGTCAGAGGCGTGAACTCGACCGAAACAGTGCATGTAGCCTGCGGCGCAAGCGTCGCGTTTGTGCAGGTGGTGGCGCTGATCGTGAACTGGGTTGGATTCGTCCCGCCCAGCGTCACGGTGGAGATGGCCAGCGGCAACGTCCCTGTGCTGGTAAGCGTAAGGACTGTTGGAGCGCTGGTCGTATAGATCAACTGCGTGCCAAAGGACACACCGCTCGCGCCTGCGCCGAAGGTCCCGGATGCCGTGCCTCCCACGCCGACCAGACCTGCTGAGGCAACACCAGTGTAGCTGCCCTGTCCGGGGTCGAAGATGTAGTTCACCTCGAACGTATCGCCCATGTCTGTTCCCACAATGTAGGGGGTGAAGGCCACGGGGATCGTGCAGCTGCTGTTGGGCTCGAGGACCGCCGGGCAGTTGCTCGTAAACTGAAAGCCCCCGTAGCTGACGGCAATGATGGACATGCCGGTGATGTCGATGGCGTTGGCGGTGTTGTTGCTCAGGGTGAGGTTCGCTGGAGGTGACGTATCGCCCACCACCGTGGTGAAGCTTAGCGGCGAAGGGGTGAGTGTCACGAGACCGCTGCCGCCTGTACCAGTCAGGTTCAGCGTCTGCGTCAGGGTTGTGCTGGAGGGTGTCTCGAAGAGGCTGGTGCTGGCAGCGACACCGCCCGAGACCTGCGGGGTGAAGACCATCGACAGAGTGCAGAAGCCGGCCGGGTCCAAGGGAATGCTGGCCGTCGCCGTTGCCAGCGAGCAGTCCTGCCCGGAGAGCGCTGGCGTTGTTGCAAACGGCGAGCTCAAACCGCTGAAGTAGACCTGTAGCGGGTTCGCGGAGGCTCCAGCGGGTGTTGCGATATCGCCGTTGAAGAGCTGCACGCTCTGGGTTGCCGACGGCGTCAGCAACGGCGATGCACCGAAGCTTACCGGCACTGGCAAGGCGCCTGTGCTATCGACAAAGCGCACCCCATCGGTCTCCAGGATGTAGAGGCTGCCTGTGCCATCCACGACGACGGCGACAGGAGCGTTCAATCCGCCAAGGGTCGCCGGGCCGCCATCGCCGGGACCGGTGCCGGTGCCGTTGTTTCCGCAACCGCCTGCGAGGCTGCCCGCAACGATGATGGCGCCGGGTGGATTCACGCTCGCCGGTTGCGGCTGCTTGTAGACGATGCAGCCGGCCGTGTAATACAGCGTGTCGGATGCGTCCAGCGCAATCCCCCCGGGAGGGACGCCGGGGGTGGGAATATTGGCGATGGTCTGCGCCACGGCATCCACGCGCCACAGATTGTTGCCGCTGAACACATCGGTGATGTAGACATCCCCGAGGGAGTCCACGGCAACCTGCTCCGGCTGCTCGAAGAGAAAGCTGGTGGCCGGAGTCGAGGAGACGGGCCCGGTGACCTCGCCGCCGGGATAGCCCTGCACGCCCGGCACGCCTGCGATGGTACGGATGACGCCGGTACCGGCCTGCACCTCGCGCACGATGTAGTTGCCTGTGTCCACGATGAAGAGATCGCCCGCGCCGTCCACGGCGATGCCCTGCGGATTGTTCAGCAGCGCCTGGGTCGCCGGACCGCCATCGCCGCCATAGCCGGCAACGCTGAGATTGCCCGCCACGGTGGTGATGGTGCCCGTGGCCGCATTCAGCATGCGCACGGCCGAGTTTGCGGAGTCGGCGATGTAGAGGTTGCCCGCCGTGTCCAGCGCGATGCCGAAATTATTGCCAAGCGGTGTGCCCGTCGTACCCGGCGCGCCCGTGTTCAGCGGGATGCCGAAGTGATTGCCAAGAGTCGTGGCTGTCGCAGCCACGGCATGGGGAGTTCCCTGCGTACCTCCGGCGCAGTCCTGCTGTATGCCCGCAACGGTGGTGGTCGTCTGCGACAGCTTGTCCACGCGCAGTACGACGCAGTTGCCGGTGTCGGAGATATAGATGTTGCCGGCGGCATCCACTGCCAGGTTCGTCGCGACGCTGAAGGCGTTGCTCCCCACGGTCATGTCGTTGCCCACGATGTCGGTGATGATGCCCGGCACCAGCACCGGCAGCGGCTTCGTGCCGGAACCCACCAGCCCGAAGGCGTACTGTTCAAGCGTGCCGTTCTCCACATCGCTCACCAGCAGCGGGGCCGAGCGCGCCAGCGGCGCGGACGCACTCGCATTGCCCGGCAGTTTGGGCGCGAACGTCACTGGTATAGTGCAAACTGTCCCGCTCGGATTCGGCGTGCTGCCATCGACCACGCAGCCCGTAATCGTACCCAGGGTGAAGTCGCCAAAGCCCGGCGCCAGTGCAATCGTGTTGAACACAACGCTATTGCCGCCAGTATTGATGGTGATAGCGAAGTCTTCCGTGACGCTCTGCCCCACCGGCGTCAGCGGAAACGTCATCTGCAAACCACCATTAGCGGTAACGCTGGTGTTCGGTCCTCCGTTCAAAGAAAAAGAGAGGACCGGGGCAGTACCTGTCCCTTGGAGGGTGATGCTTTGCATGGCGTTCGCTGCGTTGAACGTGTCGTCGGTCACAACAGCCGATGTCACAAACGTGCCGGCCAACGCAGGCGCAAAGCTGATGCTCATATTGCAGCTTGCTCCCGGCGCCAGCAGGAAGCTGCCAGTGCAAGTAGAAGGGACGCCCAGGCCTGTACCCAGAGTGAAGTTCGGGCCCGCGCTCAGGCCGGGCGGAACGGCGGCCAAAGGTTCGTTGCCGGCATTCTGTATGGCGACCAGCTGCGGGCTGTCCGTGCTGGTGTATGCCACTTCGGTGGAGGCAAAACTCAAGGTAGGTGGCTGCGATCGCGGGAGCTCGAAGACCTGCGCGCTCCCGAAATCCGTAAAGAAGACATTCCCGGCTCCATCCACTGTCAAGCCGTAAGGAGTATTCAGGCCGCTGGCGATCGGGATCGGGGGAACACCAGCCGCTGGCAATTCAAGCACCTGGGACGTCCCGGGGTTTTCGAGTTGGCTGATGTAGATCTCTCCGGCGGCATCCAGCGCCACACCCGTCACCTCATACAGTCCGGTGTACAGTGTGGTTTGCGCACCGTCTGACGCCCGCACCTCTACCACCCGATCATTGCCGGTGTCCGCGATGAAGACGTCGCCGGCTGCATCCACCGCGACGCCAGCGGGATATTGGAAGCCTTTTCCCACCGCTACCTTTGGGCCGCCACTGGCCGCGACTTCCGCTACGCCAGTGCCAGCGTCTGTGATAAAAACATCGCCCGCCGCATCTACGGTCAACCCAGTGGGGTGGACGAGCCCGCTGGCGATCGTGACCTGGGGGCCGCCGCCTGCCGGCACCTCGACCACGTTGCCGCTCGAGAAGTTCGAAATAAAAATATCGCCTGCGCCATCCAACGCAATACCGACGGGGTGAGACAGTCCGCTCCCGATTGCGATCGGGGGGCCACCACCGACGGGTATTTCCACGACCCCGCCGGTGAGGTTGGTTTCGCCGAAATCCGCGATGAAGACATTCCCCGCGGCGTCCACCGCCACGCCAGCGGGACTGTTGAACCCGCTGCCTACCGTCGCCTGCGCCACTGACCCAAAGGCAATCGCAGGGCCGTCACCCACACCGTAAACGAACTCAGTGCTGACCAGATGCTGGGAGCTGTCCATGAGTTGGACCGCACCCATGCGCAGGCCAGGAGCCAGCGGGGCAAACTGCACCTGGACGGTGCAAGCAGTCGGGGCCGTCAGGGACCCTGTGCAAGTAGTGCCGGCCAGAGTGAAATCCAGGTTGGGTATTCCTTGCGTCACGACCTTCACCGCACCAATCGTCGTGCTGGACAAGATGGGAAAATTCAGCGTCTGCATGTTGCTGCATGGAGTCGGAGCACCTTGCCCAAGCGGACATACGTTAGCGTTGCCGAAGTTCTGCGGGCTAAGTGTGTTCGCCACCACCAGCGAAACGGCGGCGGTTTGGCTGGTTGTGCCGGACACCCCGGTTACAGTAATCGTATAGTTGCCGGGAGCGGTGGACGCGGCGGCGGTGACCGTCATCGTCGAGCTCCCCTTGCCGCTGATCGACGGCGGACTGAAGCCGATACTGACGCCGGCGGGCTGTCCCGACGCCGACAGGGCGATCGACGCATTGAATTCCGCACTGACTACGCTATCGACGAGGACCGTGGCCGAAGCGCCGGGGCTGACCGAAACCGCGCCGGGCGAAGCGGTCAGTCCGCTGAATACGGGAGCCACGCCATAGTTCGCGAGCGCATTGAGCAGGCCGGCCCCGTTCGGGCTGCCCCAGCCGGTCGCCAGATCATAGCCGACCGTGGCCTGATTCGGTGTCGCTCCATAGCCCGTAATTCCCGTGGTGATGTCATGGAAATCGTCGTTATAACTCGAGCTTGCGCCAATGGCATAGAGGGCTGGATTGATGAAACCCACTGTGCTGTTGCCGTTGGCAACCGACTGCTCATTGACCAGCGCCAGATAACCGGCCCAAATGGGCGCGGCAAAGCTGGTTCCTGCGATGACATGACATGCGCCGTTAGCGCAGACGGCGATGTTGAGGTCGGCATCGGCCGAGACGTCAGGACCGTCGCGATAGACCTGCGAACACTGGCTGCAACCCGCCGCCGCGGCTACCTGCCACGACGGAATCGGAAAATGGTCCGGCGCGATGCCCCCGCCTCCACCCTGCCAAGGGGTCTCAGATTGCCACGGACCGGCCGCCGAACTTGTGACCAAAGTTGTTCCACCCACAGCCGTTACATAGACGTCTTCCTGGGGAAAAACAAGCTGGAGGGAACTCCATGGGCCGTGATCTCCAGCTGCTACAAACAGGTTCTGGCCCTGCGCTGCGAACTCCTCAAAATAAGGATCGTCCGTGAGCGGATCTACGGGACTCCAGAACCACGAGCAGCTCAGTTGCGCGTTGAGCGGATCGGCCGTTGCCATGGCATTGAAGATGGATGCATCGTTGCTGCCGATGTACATCACCAGGCTGGACAGCCCCGGGGCCAGGCCGAGGGACTCAATCATGTCGCCGGTAGGTTCGGTGTCGTCGCAACCGTCCGACGCGGGACAATCCGTGGGGGTGCCGTCCGTGGAGAGCAGCGTGATGGGAACATGATTGGTTTGTCCAGCGAAGGTAAAGTATTGGTTCAGGTCGTCCAGATTTGTGCCCTGAAGTTCGAACAAACCCAGCGTTTGGCCGCTGCCAGTAAGCGTTCCACCGTAATAGGCGGCGCGCATGTCGCTGCCCAGAAAAAGGCCGCCGGGTGCGGAGCCGGTATAGACGGGCGGCGGGTCGTCCGCATACCTGTGCATGGAGGGTTTCGGAATCGAATAGTTTTCCAGCCCCGCGACGTGCCACAGGGCAAACGGCAAGTCTGTAGTGGGCTCCCGGTCCGGTGAGAAAAACGTCCGGTCCTCCGTTGGGTGTTGATAGATACCCATGGTCACGTTGAAGGCATGCTCAATGGCTCCTACGTTTCCTTCTACCGCCAGGTTTAGACGGTTGCGAGAGGTGTTCACGACGGTCAGGCCATTCTCGGCAGCGAACTTCGTCACGGTGTCATAGTCGTCTTGAGTGGGTCCATATTGCTCTGCGAACTGCTCTACCGTGAGGTAATGCCGGTAGGCCGGTTTGGAAGGGTCGTAGACATCCTTAAGGAACTGACCGAGCACCGCCTGATTGCGCAGCGGCAGGACCATGACCAGGCGCATGGTCTGGTTTGCCGGAGGCCTTCCGACCAGCCGCGCCTTACCGTTGATCACCTCCTGACGCACATGGTGGGTCAACAGCGGTCTGGCCTGCGCGGTCTGCGCCGTCAGCGGAAGGCCAGCGCCGGGGAGAGCGAACGCCAGCGCCGCCGCTATGAGCACCGCTCGTTGCCGGGTTGTGAATGCATGGGGATTGCCGCCCGTCATGGCTGTTCTCCTGGGGTCGTTCGGTGCGCTGATCCGAAGGGCTAGGAGAACGAGATCGTGACGGTGACCTGCACGATCTGGCCAGAGCTGACGCTCAAGGGCGAACTCAGAAGCGTAGAGGTGAGTGGACCGGCGTGTGCCGAAAAGTAAAGGGCGGGGTTACCGGCGGCTACGGCGGCACTCTCGCCACTTATGTTGCACGACGCCGGACTGGTGTTTCCACTACGGGTTGAAAGTTTGCCCGTGAAGGACTGATTGTTGTTGTAGACAAAGCCAGGGTTTGCAACAGGTGCGGCAACGCAGACTGCCATCAGCGTTTGTACCGTTCCGATCGTCGTCTGGCCTGTGACCACCGAGTAGTTCCCTGAGAGGACCCAGGTCACCGACGGCGCTAACGTGAGCAGCGTTGTCAGGCCCGTTTGGATGACATTGCTCGAAGTACCAGCCAAATAATTGCTAATTGCAGTGTCAAAAAACGACGATGCCGTTGTCGTAAGGCCTGCGCAGGCAGGGCCTCCAGCTGAAAAGAAATAGCCACTCATACAGAGAGTGGTTGGATCTGCGAGCGGTGTCACGTTGTTGCTGAAGATGACTGCCGGGTCTCCAGCAGCAACACCGCCGGCGAGCAAGAGTCCAAGGATCTGGTCGCCCGAAATATCGGCGCCCACTGTGGTGAGAGAGTTCTCAAACTCCCTGCGTTCGCCGAGCGTGCCGTCCGCGTTCTTCACCTGCAGCACCCAGTGGCCATGCACCTTGATGCCCTGGTGGCCGGGCTTGTCCGGCTTCGCTGACTCGTCTTCCTCCGCGGACTTGGCCGCAGGACGGGCCTGCACAGCACCCGGCAGCAGCGACGACAACGGCGTCGATACGAACTTGCTTGCGTCAACCGCGCCCGTCGCCCCACCCACCGTCGAAGCCTGCTGCGCCGCACCAGCCTGCGCTAGCATCAGGCCCATCGCCAAGCCACACGCGCCCAAACGGCGCATCGTAACTCCGTCACTACCCTTCCTCATCGTCTTCATACCGCACCTCGCTTGAAATGAACTTCGTCCTTCCAATCTGTTCGCGCTGCCGTACCTCTATTCCAGCTTCGTTGTCGCAGGCAACTCCAGACCTGGCGTCTCCGTGGCCTGCGTTCTGCCGCCGCGATGCTCACCGGAAGGGACCGAAATCCACTCCCGCTCCACCGTGATTTCGATCTCGCGATGGACGACCCTGCCTTCTTCCCGTACCGTCTCCGTGGCTTTCACCTTGCGGTGCAGGAATTTCATCCGTTAAGCTCCTCAGTAAGACCTGCCGCTGTTCGGCTTGATTCGTTCTGGGCTTGATTCCACCGCACATCGTTCTGAAATGTCCTAAAATCGCTCTGGGAAATTCTTAAAATTTCTAAGGCCGGGTTATGCCTTTGCCTTTCAAGGGTTTGTACCGCTTCGACGAATTCGAGATCGACCTCTTCCGGCACTCGCTGACGCGGAACGGCGTCCCCATTCCCCTCTCGTCCAAGGCATTTCAGTTGCTCGGCTACCTCGCGGCCAACCCGGGACGAGTGGTGACCAAGGACGAGTTGCTGGAGGCGGTGTGGCCGGGGTCGTTTGTCGAAGAGAGCAACCTGCCGGTATACGTCTCCAGTCTGCGCAAGGCCCTGACGGACTGCGCCGGTTATATCGTCACGGTCTCCGGCCAGGGGTATAAATTCACGGCCCGAGTGCAGGTTGAAGAACCCCGCGAACTGACATCCGCCCGCCCGCTGGAGGAGGTTGAAGCACGACCGATTGAGCAACTTTCGGTGCTGCGTGAGACGACCCACGTCCGAATCCGCGAGACCTCATCGCCCATCCTCGCGCTACCCGCTCCGAAGCCGCTCCTCCGCCGCTGGGCTTTCTGGTTCCCGGTCACTGTGGGGCTGATTCTGAGCGCTTGCGCAACCTATGCCGTCTGGAAGTACAGGCATCGCAACGAAGCGCCGCCGCTCGTGGTGTTGTCGGACTTCGAAAACGCAACCGGCGATTCTAACTTGGACCGGGTTTTGGACGGCGCGCTGGAGATCGACCTCAAGCAGTCGCCCTACCTGAGCTTTCTCTCCAACGCACAAATCCAGCAGACCCTGGCGGAGATGCAGCACCCGAAGACCGCGCCTTTTTCTCCCGAGGTTGCGCGCGAAGTGTGCCAGCGCAACAACGCGCAGGTATTGCTGCATGGCTTGGTGGCCAAATTCGGACAGCGGTATCTGTTGACGCTCAATGCCATCGACTGTCAGAGCGGCGACGACCTGGCAGAGACCAAGAGCGAAGCATCCATCGCCGACGACATCCCGCACGCGATCGATGTCGTGGCCGCCGATATGCGCAAGCGCCTGGGCGAATCGCGCGCGTCGATTCGGCAGTACAACGTGCCGCTCTTTCCAGCAGCCACCAACTCGCTGGAGGCACTGCGGCGATACTCCGACGCCACCAATTTGGGTCTGCAAGGAAAGTACGGCCAGGCGATCGAGATGTATCAGCAGGCCATTCAGCTTGACCCGAAGTTTGCGATTGCCTATGCCTCCATGGCGAGCGCCTATGGGAACCTGGGCGACCATGATTCTCAGGTAGCGAACCTGAAGAAGGCATACGCCCTGCGCGACACCGCTGGGCAGCACGACAATCTCTATATCAGCGCAAGATACGCAGAGACCGTGACCGGCGACTTGAACGAAAGCGTTCGCAATTATCAGGTATGGGCGACGATCTATCCCAGGGACGCAGCTCCCTGGTCGGCGCTGGCCAATGCGTACACGCAACTAGGAGAAGACGAGTTGGCGATCGATCCGGGCAGGCGAGCGCTGGCCCTCGGCCCGGGTCTGCCTACGGCGTATGTGATCCTCGCCCGCGCCCTGATGCATGCGGGAAGACTGGACGAAGCCAAAGCTGCCTGCCAGCAGGCCGTCGCCAAGGGTGTGGCCGGCGGCGATTTGCACTCGCTACTGATGGAGATCGCCGCGGCCAGCCATGACGCCAGC
>Ga0302310_10001748_pt1 | contig 18120 bp, 11 predicted proteins | sample III_Palsa_N1_2_FD_200451 | JGI IMG/M metagenome (GOLD analysis project Ga0302310, IMG submission 200451) | Peat permafrost microbial communities from Stordalen Mire near Abisko, Sweden - III_Palsa_N1_2 | ecosystem: Environmental > Terrestrial > Soil > Palsa > Peat permafrost | place: Sweden...
ACGCGCTCTGGCAATGCTGGGGCAAGCCGGTATCCCTGCCGGACATGGCCTTCAGCGTGCAAGGCGAGATCTACATTTCGTGCAACCTCCTCTACAAGGATCCCGCTGACGATGCGAAAAGCGACGCCTGGGTAACCGGCCACATGAAGCAACTGGAGGATCTTGCCGCCGGATCCTTCATCAACGACGAGAACATGATCGGCCGCAACGCGCGCTATTTCTCCGAAGAAGCCACGCGGAAGCTAGCGGAGCTACAAGATCGCTACGATCCGGACCGAGTATTCGTTTCGTTCCTGACCGCGTAAAGGCCAGATGCAGACAGAAGTCTTCTTTTTGTGAACAAAAAGAAGCAAAAAAACTTTGTCACTTGGACGTGCCCCGATCCGCCGGCGGTGCGCTCCCAGTGACAAAAGTTTTTTGCTTCTTTTTTTCAAAAAAGAAGACTTCCTCCTTCACTTCCACCTATTTACCAGACAACCGGTCTAAATAAGCGAAAGTCGTCCGCAGGATCTCCTCCAATTTATCTTTCGAAGCGCCGGTAAATCCGTGTCCCAGCCCTGGGAAGATCAGCAACTGCGCCTGCACTCCCACCGCCTTCAGGCGATCGTACAACTCCTGACTTTGCGCCGGATGGACCAGCGGGTCGGCGCCGCCCTGCATAATAAGCGTAGGCGGGGCCTCAGCCGAAACATAAGTCACCGGACTGGCTGCGGCCAGCGCGGCCTCGCTACAACCACTGGCGGGGCAATGAAGCAGCGCGGAAAGCCCAGGCGAGGGCTTCAGACCCGAGAGATCGGTGGGACCGAACCAATCCACCACTCCCTGAACCCGCAGATCAGCCGGCTCGGTCGCGCTTTCTGTACCCGCCAGCGCAGCCAAATGCCCTCCGGCAGAAAGTCCCCATATATAAACCCGGTTCGGATCGATACCCCACTCCGAAGCATTCTGCCGCAGGAACCGAATCGCGGCGTGCACATCGTCGATTTGCGCGGGAAACGGAGCCTCAAGGCTGAAGCGATAACTAACTCCCGCCACAATATAACCGCGAGCCGACAGCCGTGCCAGAACCTGGGTCCAATCGCCATAGGTCCAATCGGCCCGCGGATTGCCAATCTCCCAGCCACCGCCATGCACCCAGATCACCAGAGGCAACGGCCGCGCGGGTTTCACAGCAGACGGCACATAAACATCCAGCTTCAACGGCCGATAACCAGGGATAGTTTCATAAGTAATATCCCCCAGCATTTCCGCCCCATTGGCAAAATGCAGAGCCGACGCCGAACCAGCCGCAGGCAACGGAAAGCTGAACAATTGAGGAACCGTAGGCGGCACCGAAAGCGGCGCTGCCCTGGCCGATGCAAAAAGGGCCACGCTTACCAATAGCAATTTGCGCAGTTTCATTGAGTGCCCCTTTGATTCGCGCGAACTGTAACCATAAAGTCAGCGGCAGAACAGGAAGCGCCTTCTTTTTTGAAAAAAAGAAGCAAAAAACTTTTGGCCGATTGGGGCGGTGCAATAATCGCTGCCCTCGCGGCTTGACAACGGGCAACGAAATACATAAATGAGTGAGTAGTCACTTAAAGAACCCCCCCATGGCTCGCCCTCGCAGCGAAGACAAGCGTTCCGCCATTTTGGCCGCGGCGACCGAGCTGGTAGCGGCGCAGGGCCTTGGCGCGCCCACCGCAAAGATCGCCAAGCAAGCCGGCCTGGCGGAAGGGACGCTCTTCACGTACTTCGAAAACAAGGACGACCTCATCAACCAGCTCTACCTGGAGATCAAAACCGACCTGCGCGACGCCATGATGGCAAACTACCCCGCCCACCGAAGTCTCGCCGATCGTGCCCGCCACATCTGGGATCGCTACATCGATTGGGGTGTCGCCTTCCCCGCCAAGCGCAAGGCGCTAAGCCAACTGGGTGTATCCGGCCGCATCACCACCACCACCACCGATGCCAGCCGCAGCGCCTTCTGCGAGATCGAAGCCCTGATGCATGAAAGCCTCGCCACCGGCCCGCTGAAAGACCAGCCGCCGGCGTTCGTGGTCGCGATCATGGAGTCGCTCGCTGAAACCGCGATGAGATTTACCACCAGCGACCCAGCCCAGGCCGAGCGTTACAAGCAAGCCGGCTTCGACGCCTTTTGGCGGGCCATCTCGATGAAATAACCCCCAACATTTTTGCCCACCCAATGAGTGATTGCTCGCTCGTTCAACCACTTCCGTCCCCCACAGGAGTTCCGCAATGTCCAACCTTCGACCTGTCCAGTCACGCCGCGACTGGCAATCCGACAATTTCCTTTCCCACGGAGGCTTCCCGATGAGCTGGTCCACCCGCGACATCCCCCCGCAGCAGGGCCGGCTCGCCGTCATCACGGGTGCCACCGGCGGCATCGGCTACGAAACCGCGCTGGCCCTAGCCGGTGCTGGCGCCGAGGTCGTGTTGACCGGCCACAATCCCACCAAGGGCGCGGCAGCGCTAGCGAATATCCGCACCCAGTACCCTCAAGCGACCATCAGCTACGCCGATCTCGACCTCGCCAGCCTGGCATCAATAAAAGCCTTCGCCGAGCGTTTCTCCGCCGAACACGAAGGCCTCGATCTCCTGATCAACAACGCCGGCGTAATGATGCCCCCGGTCCGGCACGAAACCCAAGACGGGTTCGAGCTCCAATTCGGCACCAACTACCTGGGCCACTTCGCCCTCACCAACCATTTGCTGCCGACCTTACGCCGCGGCCGGAAGACTCGCGTCGTGAACGTCAGCAGCGGCGCGCACCGGCTACGCGCGGCGATCCACTTCGATGATCTGCAATGGCAGCGGTCCTACAAGCCCTGGCAGGCCTACGCGCAATCCAAGCTCGCCATGCTGATGTTCGCGTTCGAGCTACAACGACGCAGCGATGCCAACAATTGGGGCCTGATCGCGAACGCCGCCCACCCCGGCTACGCCCGCACCGGTCTGCAGAGCGCGGGCGCGAGCCTGGGCCGGAAAACCCCCTCCTTGTTCGAACGCATCTCGCCCTTACTGGAGCCGCTCGCCTCCCAATCCGCCGCGGCTGGCGCGCTACCCACGCTGTTCGCCGCCACGTCGCTCGAAGCCAAGCCCGCCGGCTACTACGGGCCGCAGGGTTTCGCAGAAATGAAAGGCCCAGTCGGAGAAGCCCGCGTCGGCAAAAAAGCCCAAGACGCCGCAGTCGCCGCCCGGCTGTGGGATGTCTCGGAACAGCTCACCGGCGTTGATGGTCACAGCACGCGAAATCAATAAGTCGTAGCGAGAGGAAGGAAGCATCTTTTTTGAAAAAAAAGCAAAAAACTTTTGTCAATATGGATCGGAATCCACCGTCGGCGGACGGGTAGATGCAAATCCCTAATTGACCAAAAGTTTTTTGCTTCTTTTTTTCAAAAAAGATGCTTCCACTTCTGACTTCAATATTCGAACTGATAGCTCAGCCCAACATCACTCCCATCCTTACTATTCCCCACATCGGTTTCCAGCTTCAACTGCTTGGTAAGGTCGATCCTCACCTCGGCCGTAGTATCGCTGGAACTCGCGCTCTGCTTGGCCCCAATAAACACCCCACGCGCCACGTATCGCCCACCCTCCAGTGTCGGCCCGGTATTGGCATCGCCGCTACCCACCGTCAGCTGATCGAGTCCAATCGCCTTGCGCGCAGTCTCCAGCGGATCGTCCAGCCCCACATTCAGCCCTCCAAGCGAGGCCAGCGCCGACCCGATCTCCGCGATCTGGAACGGACTCAGCTGCGCGACGCTGGTGGAAAACAGCAGCTCCGACATAATTTCGTCCTGCGGCAATTCCGGCACGCTCGAAAGCGTAATCGTCGGCTTACTGGCATAACCCCCGACGGTAAGCGTCGCCGTAATATTATTCGACGTATTGGACGCAACGAAATTGAGTGCCGGGTCATAGCCATGCCCGCCATCAAAGCTCACCGTCCCCCGGCTGAAATCGAGCGTAGTCCCCACCACGGTATAGCTCCCGTCCCGCAGATCGAACGCGCCGGTAATATACGGTTTATCCAGATCGCCGGCGACATGCAGATCCCCCGTAAGCTCGGCATAAACTCCGCGCCCGCGCACGAACACGACGTCGCGGGTCCGCACATGAACCGCGAGCGTCATCGGCAATGGTGGTGGCACCGGTGGCAGGGTTACTCGCGGCTGCGCGCCACCCGGCCTGATCACCGTAATGCTCGCCACCGACACCGGCATTCGCTCCGGCAGGCGCAACGCCGCGCGATCGATCAACAAATTCCCGGTAGCGGAGGGCCCCCCGTCCACCGACCCTTCGAGCGCAAGACTGCCATCGATCGCAGCACTGATCCGATCGCTGGTGAACACCTGAGCGTTGTGATTAACCAGTTCGATCGCTATCGGATAAGGCGCGGCCAAACCGACCGTACCGGATGCAGTGATCGTGCCATTCCCGGCCTTGGCCGAGAACTCATCAACACGCAGCGTCCGGCCATCGGCGTTCAAACGAGCCACAATGCCCGTGACATCAACGCCAAGCGGATAATCCTGCAATTCGCCGTCACGCAGCGAGGCGGTGCCCGCGACCGCAGGTGCATCCGGCGTGCCTCGTATCGTGGCATCGAGCACCGCCAACCCCTTCACGCTGCGTCCTTGTGCAAGCAGGATTGGATCGAGCACCGCCAGATCAACCCGCCCATGGGTCACGAGATCGAGCGCCGCCGGCGAAGCATCACCGGTGAGCGTAACCAGGTTACCAGCCTCGGCCAGGTTCCCATCGATCATGGCGGAATTGCCGGCCACATCCGCCGTCATCACCAGGTTCGCCGGCGCCAAAGCTCGCGCCGGACCGCTAAGATCACGCAGCCCCGACCCGCTAACACGCACCTGACCGTTCGGTTTCGCGAGCGTGCCGCCCAGCGTAGCGTCGGCCTGCACCACCCCTGCGAGGTCAAGACCCGGCGCAAAAGGTTTCACCAGCGCCGGCGTAACATTGCGAACCGTGACCTGAAGCGCGAGCCCCGGCGTCACCCGTCCCGCCACGCTCAACGTTGCGGGCTTGCCTCCCGCGCCGACCGAAAGCTGCAACCGATCGACCGCAAAACCCGCTCCCCACCCAAGCTCAGCCGGCGCATCAAGGTGCACCGTTTCGCCTTGCCACTCCGTATCAAACCGGGTCAGCTGCATCAGTCGTCGCGTCAGATCGAGCGTGGCCGCCGCGTTGGTGACCAGCGCAGGCCCCGGCAAACCGTCGGTAGTGGTCCGAAGTCCAAGCGCCAACGCGGCCGGCCGCCCCGCGACGGTCAGTTTAATTCCGCTACTCGTCTTCCCGGCCACAACCCCCGATGCTGTCACAGTGCCATTAACATCAGGCGTCCCCACCGGATTCCTGATCTCAGCAGTAATTCCAGCGCTGGCGATCCGCGTATGTGCGACCGTCAAGCCACGCAGCTTAACGTCAACCGTCGCGACCTGACCGCCCCGCCCAACTTTCGCGTGCACGGCCGCCTGCAGGCTGCCCGCGACCGGCTGCCGCAGCAGCGCCGAAAAATCCCCCAGCCGAGACACCGTCAGCGTCACATCCCCGGTAGGAAATCTACTCCCAGGCGGCAGCGTCGCCATCCCGCGGGCGTGCAAGCTTCTCCAATCCGCCTGGTTGATATCCGCCCGCAGGGTGCCGTCCGACGCACGTTCCACCCCCGCATCGAGCGCGACAGGAGCACCCGCGAACTGCCCTTGCGCGGTAACCGTGCCCACCGGCGCCGTGAGCAGATTATTCAACGCCAAATGCATCGAAAGCGCCGCCGGCTTTTGCCGATCGAGCCCCACATCAGCAGACACATCAGCGATCGCGGCAAGCCCATCCCGCGTGCCGGACAAACTCCCTTGCGCCTGCAGCGTGCCATGAAGCCGAGCATTGGCAACCCGCAGGTCGGACAAACCAGCCTGCCAATCGAGAACAAGCGTTCCCGCAATCTCGGTGCCGCTCACCGAAACAGTGAGGGTTTTGCCCGTGAACGTAAGATGCGAAAGCGTAACATCATTACCGCTGCGCGACCCAGCAACAGAGAATTTGGCCCCCTCGCCCACCAGCGCCCCCAAGGTAGCCTGGTTCGGTGGACCCGAAGCGATACCGACCGTCCCATCGACCCTGACTTTGCCAACCCCGCCCCCGGTCTCGACGCTAAGATCGAACGCGGTCTCGCCCTGCAGCGCCAAATGTTCCACGGCCGCGAACGGCGCAAGCTCGGGCACCGTCACATGCGCGTTCAGGCTAGTCTTGGATCCAAACGACCCCTGACCCGTGACGTTCAGCAACGGATGCGCGAGCGCAAAACTGGCGACCCGTTGCGGCGACAACGCAGCGTGAAGCTCGATCGGCGCGCTCGCGAACAGTTTCGCCGCCGCCCCCGGCACCACGAGCCCCGCAAGTGTGGCGTCCAGCCCGACTCCTCCCCCAGAACCAGAGATCACGCTATCGAGCACCCCAACCCCAGCGCCATAGGCGCTAAGCCCGACGATCCTGAGGTGCCCAGACAAATCAGGTGCCAGCAACGGGCCGCTAAGATGGGCGCCAAGATCGATAGACCGCCACGCCAACTCAGGCCCTGGCATCATCGCCGGCGCCTTGATCGTGACATCAAGATGCGCAGCAGTGCGCGCTTTCAGATCGACCACCCCCTCGGCCCCGGCGACAAGCGCGCCCGCGGTCGCCTGCAAGCTGACCCGATCCGCCGTCAACGGCCCGTCCAGGTTCCCCGCAACGTGCACCACACCAAGCGCAGGAAGACCCGCAAGATTAGCAAGTAGCCCCCTAGCAGGCTCATCCAGTTCAAGCGCCAAATGCGGCCCCGCGGCATCGAGCACCAGATGCAGCTCGTACCGCCCCGGCTGATCCTCCCGCACCACCACCAAATCCGCCCGAGCCGCCGCCAAGCTTTCCGCCCGCAGATCGCCATCGAGCGTGAGCACAGCTTCATGTCCCGCCAGCACTCGCGCGACATCGAGCCTCCCGACGTGAATACGATGAACTTCGACCCGAGGAAAAAACGAACTCGAACTCGATGACGTCGAAGCCCGTGGCACCGGCCTCCGCAGCACAGCAATTTGATCCGCCGCCAAGTCGGCAATACTGACCCTCCCAGCGAACAGCGCCAGCGGCGACCAATCGAGCTGAACCTGATCTGCCGTAGCCCACGCCCCCGCCTCATCGCGCAGCTCAAAATGTGCCAGCCGCAGTCGGTCCGGCATCCGCCCGGAGAGCCCGGACATCACCACCGCACCGCCCGAAAACTTCCCCACCACGGCCGGCAACCACGACGGCGCGCACAGCAGCCCAACCCAAACCACCAAGGCAATTGCAACCACCACGCCGGCGACGGAGACCAGAATCCTAACTGGGCGTCTCATCTTAAAATAGTCAACCAAGTCAAAACGTTGAAGCGAAGGAGAAGTCTTCTTTTTGTGAACAGAAAGAAGCAAAAAAACTTTGTCAATGGGAGTGCGCCGCCCGGCGTCGGTGCGTTCCAAAGTGTCAAAAGTTTTTTGCTTCTTTTTTTCAAAAAAGATGCTTCCTTGCTTCGCTGCTACTTTTTGATTTCACTTGCTATCCGCACATCAAAACGCCTGTCCGATGCCAATGTATACTTCCAGCAAAGAATCCCCATGCTGCCGGTTCAGTGGCGTCGCGACATCGAGTCGGATCGGCCCGATGGCACTACTATAACGAACCCCAAGCCCCGCGCCGAAGCGTGGCTCGCCCACGAACGGCGCCGTACTGGCCGACACCTGCCCCCCATCCACAAACACCACGCCCCCAAAGTTACCCATCAGGTGCTGCCGAAATTCGATCGTGGCGGCATCGATCGCGAGCCCCCCCACCGGGTTCCCATCCGGAAACCGCGGTCCAATCGACTGATACGCATACCCGCGCACCGTAGCGCTACCACCGCCATAGAATCGCTGATCGGGCGGCAGGTTAAGCAAGCTTGCGCCATCCGCGCTGCCCACCAGCCCGCGCAGCGCCAGCACGCTATGCCCCGGCACGCCGAGGTCGAAATATGTCGAAGCCGTAGTCTGCGCAATCACATAAGGCACATCGGCGCGACCGAACGAATACGTCGGAGTAAGCGACACCGACGCCCGCCACCCGTGTGTAGGATCGAACGCGGAATCGGTGTTGTCGAACGCCAGCGTCGCCGGGACCGCCAGCAACTCATAATCGGTCGTGACCCCATTCTGTTCCACCTGTTCGGCGGTGGTGGTAAATCCGACGCTGACACTCCAATGAGCCGAAAGCTTACGTTTCAGCGTAACTCCGGCGCTCACCCCAGTGCTGTCATAAGCCACCAAATACTGACGAACAGCGTCGACATCGTAGGAAAGGCTCTGATCGCGCCGGCTAAAATCCGGAATCAACCATTCCGCCCCCACATCATATCCCGGCGAGTTGGTATCCGATCCCCCGAGATCGGTAACGTCCGCGTGCAGGTTAAGCTGCTGCCCCGCCCCCAGCATATTGCGATCCGACCACGTAACCCCCGCCGACCCGCCAAGATCGGTGGAGTACGCAACGTTCAAGCTCACCAAATGTTTCTTGGCCTCGACGAACTTGAACGTAAGCGGCAACTCGCCCCCCGCATCCAGCGTACTCCCCAGTTCCGCAAAAACCGACGTAAAAAGCCCCGTAGCGGCCAAATCCTGCCGAGCATTTTCCACAGCACTTGGGCTGAACTGGTCGCCTTGGTGCACCAGCAGCCGTCGCCGGACATACCCCGGTTCGACCCCCCGCAAACCGCTGAGTGTAATCGCTCCAATCCGAACCTTCGGCCCGGCGACGGCGGTAAATCCCACATCCAGAGTTCGCGCCCCGGGGTTCTCGGTGGCCAGAGGCGCCGAGACGGTAGCAAACGCGTACCCATCCTCACGCAGTGCATTCAGCATCCGATCCTGCGCCGCAAGAATCCCCGCGGCAATCGCCGGCGCCCCCGCCCCAAGCGGCGCAAGTTTGGCCCGCACATCCGCCGGCACATGGCCCGCAAGCGTAACCGCGCGCAAATGAAACAGCGGCCCCGTCGTGATCTTGATGATAACCGGGATCGGCGCTGCCTGGCTGGCCTGATCGAGCTGTTCGGGCAGCGAAGTATCCCCGACATCCCGCCCGGCAACCGTAATTGCAACCTGGCCCTCGTAATATCCCTGGCTTTCGAGCGCCGTAGGCAGCCGCGTAAGATCCCCCTGAGCGCGCGTAATCAACGCAAATCCCCCGACCGGCGCCGAGGCCTGCAGCGCGATCAGGTTCGAGGATGCCCTAAGCGCCTGATCGAGCTCCGTGTTGCCGGTAGCCGCAAGTTGCACGCGATAGGACGCCGCGGCGCACGGAGCCGACAATACCACCAGGAGCCAGAAGGCCCCTAGGGACCGTTTGAGATACGGAAGACACGACATTAAGGGGGAAGAAGCATCTTTTTTGAAAAAAAGAAGCAAAAAACTTTTACACATTTGCCTCGGAGCGCACAGTCCGCGGACGTCGCACTCCAAGTGACAAAGTTTTTTTGCTTCTTTTTGTTCACAAAAAGAAGATTCTTCCTAACTTACCTTGATGGGTTCCGTGCTCTCCTTCCACCCCGCCGTATCCGCCTGGTTCGACAAAACCTTCACCGTCCCCACCGCGGCGCAGGCAGCGGCGTGGCCAGCGATCCAGGCTGGCCGGCACACCTTGATCGCGGCCCCCACCGGCTCCGGCAAGACTCTGGCGGCCTTCCTCGCCGCGATCGACGGCCTGGTCCGCCAAGCCGTTGCCGGCTCGCTCAAAGACGAAACCCAGATCGTCTATGTCTCCCCCTTAAAGGCGCTTTCCAACGACATCCGCCGCAACCTGGAAGCCCCTCTCGCCGGGATTGAAGCCGAGCTCCAAGCGCTTGGCCTACCTCCAGCGCAAATCCGCAGTTGGGTCCGCACCGGCGACACTCCCGCCGCCGAGCGCAACCGGGCCCGCCGCCAACCCCCGCACATCGTCGTCACAACCCCGGAATCGCTCTACATTCTCTTAGGCTCCGCCTCCGGCCGCCGCATGCTAGCGACCACCCGCACCGTAATCGTCGACGAAATCCACGCCCTAGCGCCCAACAAGCGCGGCGCCCACATGGCCCTCTCGCTCGAGCGCCTCGAAGCCCTCTGCGGCCACCCTCTGCTTCGGATCGGCCTCTCCGCCACCCAAAAGCCAATCGAGACCGTAGCGCATTTCCTCACCGGCACCGGCGTCTGCGAGGTCATCGACACAGGCCACATTCGCGCCCGCGAGCTCGCCCTCGAGGTCCCCGGGTCGCCTTTGGAGTCAGTAATGTCGGGCGAGGTCTGGACCGAAGTCTACGACCGCCTGGCAAGTTTGGTGGAACAGCACCGCACCACCCTAATCTTCGTCAACACCCGCCGCATGGCCGAGCGCGTAACCCGCCACATCTCCGAACGCGTAGGCGAGGAACACGTCGCTGCCCACCACGGCAGCCTAGCCAAAGAACTCCGCCTGAGCGCGGAGCAGCGCCTAAAAAACGGCCAACTCAAAGCCCTAGTCGCCACCGCCTCCCTAGAGCTCGGCATCGACATCGGCGAGATCGACCTGGTGTGCCAGCTAGGCTCCCCCCGCACCATCGCCGCATTCCTCCAACGTGTCGGCCGCTCCGGCCACGCCGTAGGCGGCCTCCCCAAAGGCCGTCTCTTCCCCCTCTCGCGCGACGAGCTGGTCGAATGCTCCGCCCTGCTCGACAGCGTCCGCCGAGGCGAGCTCGATCGCCTCCGCCTCCCCGACCAACCCCTGGACGTCCTAGCCCAACAGATCGCCGCCGAAGCCGCCATGCAGGAATGGGACACCGACGCGCTCTACGCCCTGATGCGCCGAGCCTTCCCCTACCGCGACCTCAACCGCCCGGATTTCGACGAACTCCTAACCATGCTGGCCGAGGGTTTCACCACCCGCCGCGGCCGGCGCGGCGCGCTCATCCACTACGACGCCGTAAACCAAAAAATCCGCGGCCGTCGCGGCTCAGCTCTCACCGCCCTCACCTCCGGCGGCACCATCCCCGACCTCGCCGACTACCAAGTCCTCCTCGAGCCCGAAAACCACGTCATCGGCTCCGTAAACGAAGACTTCGCGGTAGAAAGCATCGCCGGCGATATCTTCCAACTCGGCAACACCGCCTATCGCATCCTCCGCGTCGAGCGCGGCACCGTCCGCGTGGAAGACGCCAAGGGCCAACCCCCCAGCATCCCCTTCTGGCTAGGCGAAGCCTTCGGCCGCAGCGACGAGCTTTCCGTCTCAGTCTCTCGCCTCCGCGCCGACATCGAAACGCGCCTGAAAGCCCTCCAAAAACCCGACCAAATCCTCCATTGGCTAATCAACGAAGTCGGCATCGTCGAGCCCGCCGCCCTCCAACTCCTGGAGTACCTAACCGCCGCCTACGGTGCTTTGGGCTGTCTCCCCACCCAAGACCGCCTAATCTTCGAGCGTTTCTTCGACGAAGCCGGCGGCATGCAGTTCGTCATCCATTCCCCCTACGGCAGCCGGATCAACCGCGCCTGGGGCCTGGCCCTCCGCAAGCGTTTCTGCCGCAAGTTCAATTTCGAGCTCCAAGCCGCCGCCACCGAGGACAACATCGTCCTCTCCCTAACCCAGGCGCACAGCTTCGACCTAGCCGACGCCGCTCGCTATCTCCATTCCGCCAGCGTCCGCCCGGTCCTGATCCAAGCCCTGCTCGACGCCCCGATGTTCATCACCCGCTGGCGTTGGGTCGCCGCCGTAGCCCTCGCCCTGCCCCGCTTCAAGGGCGGCAAAAAAGTCCCCCCGCAATTCGCCCGCATGGACGCCGAGGACCTGGTAGGCGCCATTTTCCCCGACCAGATCGCCTGCGCCGAGAACCTGGTAGGCGAGCGCGAAATCCCCGACCACCCCCTGGTCCGCCAAACCCTCACGGATTGTCTCACCGACGCCATGGACATCGACGGCCTGGAGCACCTCCTGAAACGCCTGGAATCCAACGACATCCGCCTGGAAACCCGAGACCTCACGGAACCCTCTCCGCTCGCCCTAGAAGTCCTAAGCGCTCGCCCCTACGCGTATCTCGACGACGCCCCCCTGGAAGAGCGCCGCACCCAAGCCGTAATGGGCCGCCGCTGGCTTGCCCCCGAGCAAGCCACCGACCTAGGCCGTCTCGACCCCGAAGCCATCGCCCGCGTGCGCGAGGAAGCCTGGCCCGAAGCCGCCAACCCCGACGAGCTCCACGACGCCCTAGTCTGGCTAGGGTTCCTCACCGCCGAGGAAGCGTCAGCCTCAAACCAATGGTCCGCCTGGCTAGACGACCTCGCGAAACAAAAGCGCACCACGCGCCTGGAACTTCCCACCACCACCCTCTGGGTCACCGCCGAGCGCCTACCCCAATTCCAAGCCCTCTGGCCCGACGCAAAATCCCACCCCGCAATCACCGCCCCCGCCGCCTACCAGCGCGCCTGGACCCAAGAAGACGCGCTCAGCGAAATCATCCGCGGCCGCCTCGAAGGCCTGGGCCCGGTCAGCGAAGGCGCGCTCGCGACCTCAATCGGCCTCACACCCGAAGACCTCCAGATGCCTCTAACCGCGCTCCAGTCCGAAGGTTTCGCCATGCGCGGCCGCTTCACCGGTTTCACCGAGGAATGGTGCGAGCGCCGCCTACTCGCCCGCATCCACCGCTACACCGTGAAACGCCTAAGGGCCGAGATCGAACCCGTAGCCGCCCGCGATTTCCTACGTTTCCTATTCGACTGGCAGCGCATCTCCGACGAAACCCGCATGCAGGGCCCAGAAGCGATCGAGGCCATCCTAGACCAACTGGAAGGCTACGAGGCCGCCGCCGGCGCGTGGGAAACCGAAATCCTCCCCTCTCGCATCGCCGACTACGAGCCCGCCTGGCTAGACATGCAGTGCCTCTCCGGCCGCATCGCCTGGGCGCGCCTACGCCCTTCCGCCCCCCGCCTGATCGGCCCCGACCGCGGCACCGGCCCCCTCCGCAGCACCCCCATCACCCTGGTCGCCCGCCGCCGCGCCGGCCTCTGGGCATCCCTCTCCCCGCCGTCCGACGGCCAGCACCTAACCCCCGGTGCCCGCGCGACACTCGACCAGATCCGCGCGGAGGGCGCCTCATTCTTCGACTCCCTGATCGAGGCCACCGGCCTCCTCCCCTCCAAACTCGAAGACGCCCTAGCCGAGCTGGTCGCCGCCGGCCTGGTCAACTCCGACAGTTTCGGCGGCCTACGCGCCCTGCTGGCCCCCGCCTCCAAGCGCAACTCCGGCGCGATCCTGCATCGCCGCCACGGCCGCTATTCCGAGGAGATGCAAGACGCCGGCCGCTGGGCCCTGGCCCGCGGCGCCCCAGCCACGATCCAGCGTGACACCGCGATCGAGCACCTGGCCCGCACCCTCCTCCGCCGCTACGGCGTAGTCTTCTGGCGCCTGCTCGACCGCGAAGCCCCCTGGCTCCCGCCCTGGCGCGACCTCCTCCGCGTCTACCGCCGTCTGGAAGCCAGCGGAGAAATCCGCGGCGGCCGTTTCGTCGCGGGCTTCTCCGGCGAGCAGTACGCCCTCCCCGAAGCCATAGGCATGCTCCGCGAAGTCCGCCGCCGCCCTCACGCCGGCGGTTGGATTTCCCTCTCCGGCGCCGACCCCCTAAACCTCGCCGGCATCCTAACCCCAGGCCCGCGTCTCCCCGCCCTCACCAACAGCCGCGTCCTATATCGCGACGGCGTCCCAATCGCGCTGCTATCCGGCGGCGACGTCCAATTCCTCGGCGACATCCCACTCGACCAGCAATGGGAAGCCCGCAAAGCCCTCCTCCGCAGCCCCAAACGCCTCCGCGCGGGCGCCGCCCCATCCGCCGCTGCGGGAGCCGCGTGAGGAAGCATCTTTTTTGAAAAAAAGCAGCAAAAAACTTTTATCCAATAGGGCCGGAGCACACAGCCTTCAGTCCTGCGCACCCCATTTCCTAATTGACAAAGTTTTTTTGCTTCTTTTTGTTCACAAAAAGAAGATTCTTCCTGCGCCTTAACCTATTGATTTCACGCCTGATAATATGATATCGGCGCCAATGGGGAGTAATCAGCAAAAGCTTTTGTCAATATCTACCCAATATGGGCGACCCGTGGTAGGTTACATGTAACTCTACCGGAGACTACACATGGCCTCGGCACCAAGCGCCAAGTCTTCCCGCATCAAGGTGCGTGAGCATCGCGAGCGCCTGCGGGCGCAGGGTCTCCGGCCCATCCAAATTTGGGTGCCGGATGTGCGCTCCCCCGCCTTCCGCTCCGAGGCGCATCGCCAGTCGTCCGCGATCGCCGCAAGCGCCCATGTCGCCGACGACCAGGCATTCATCGACGCCGTCTCGGGCCCCTTCGACCAATGAGGCGCAGCGCGTGAAGCGGGGCGAGATCTGGACCGTCGCCGGCGGCAAGGACTACGCGGGCAAGCCGCGACCCGTCGCCATCCTTCAGGACGACAGCTTCGACGCCACCGCCTCCATCACCATTTGCGCCTTCACCACCGACGGGACCGAAGCCCCGCTATTCCGCGTTCCGGTGCAGCCGACCGAGCGCAATGGCCTGCCCGCGGCGTGCCGCCTGATGGTAGACAAGATCACCACGGTGCCAAAGACCAAAGTCGCTGCCCAAGTCGGCAAGCTGGACGACGAAGACATGCTGCGGCTCAACCAAGCCGTGCTGGTGTTCCTCGGCCTGGCAGTCTCTCCAAGAATCAAGCAAAACGTATAACCAACAATGGCGCACGGCGCACCAACGGCTAGAATTGGATCATTCCGCCCGGACGGCGGGATCGGCAGCTTTACGATTATCGGGAGACGTGCATGGCTAAGCCAATCATGAACCTCGACGAGGTCGAATTCGACGACGTCGAGGAGAACGGCATCTACACCTCGAGCCGCGGCACGATCAGCAAGCACATCGGCGCGAGAGACCTCGGTTACAACCTGACCATCCTCCCACCCGGCAAGGTTCAATGTCCTTTCCACTGCCACCACGGCGAAGAGGAAATGTTCTTCATCCTGGAGGGCGAAGGCGAGCTCCGCTTCGGCGCAGAGCGTTTTCCACTCCGCCGCCACGATGTTATCGCCTGCCCACCTGGCGGCCCCGAGGTCGCCCACCAGATCATCAACACCGGCACAACGACGATGCGCTACCTTTCGCTCTCGACGAAGGTCGAGCTGGAAGCAGTAGAATACCCGGACTCAAACAAAGTAATGATTGCCACCGGCCAACCCGGAACTTCGCGTCTCAGAAAAATATTCCGCGCCGAGAACACAGTCGATTATTACGATCGCGAGAACAATTGAACTCCAGCCAAATGCCCTTCCTGCTCGCAAAGTCCGCATTGGGTGGGCGAGCCCTTGCGTTACCCACCTCCCTCAACGCAAGGCAAGGAAGGAAGCATCTTTTTTGAAAAAAAGAAGTAAAAACTTTTGTCAACTTAGTGCGTCGCAAGAACCCTCGGTCCAGTCTCCGAACCAAACGAACAAAAGTTTTCCTGATTACGCACCACCCTCAGCGATTCCGTCATCGTAGAGGTAACGCTCATGAAGTACCTTCCGTCCGGAAAGATGGTAAGTAAAATCAATAGGCTGAGCTGCAGGAAGAAGCTTCTTTTGGTGAACAAAAAGAAGCAAAGAAACTTTGTCAATTAGGGGTGCATTGTCTTGCGGGGGTGCACTCCGATCTAATTCACCAAAAGTTTTTTGCTTCTTTTTTTCAAAAAAGAAGACTTTCTTTCTCTCTTTCATTCCGTCTGATCTCATCTCGCCCCAGCTTCAGGCCGGTCGATATCACGTGACGGAAGAAGCATTTTTCAAAACCAAAGAGCCAAAGAACCTTTGCTAAAGGGCCCCCCCCCGTCCCTACGCCGCCCGCACCTCCTTAAGGAACGCTCCAACCTGGGCACGCAATGCTTCACTATTGCGACTTAAATCGCCCGCCGAGGCGAGCACTTCCGAGGCGGAGGCGCCGGTTTGCCCCGCTGCTTCGCTCACGCCGGCGATATTGGAGCTGACTTCGGCAGTCCCTTTCGCCGCCTCCGCGACATTGCGCGCGATCTCGCGGGTGGCGGCGCCTTGTTCCTCGACTGCCGAGGCGATGGCCGTCGCGGTTTCGCTTACGCGGGCAATGCGGGTATTGATGTTCTGGATCGAATGCACCGAAAGCCTGGTCACTTCCTGGATGGCGGCTACTTGGGCAGAGATTACTTCGGTTGCCTTGGCGGTCTGGCTGGCGAGTGCTTTTACCTCGCTCGCAACCACGGCAAACCCCTTGCCGGCATCACCGGCGCGCGCCGCTTCGATGGTGGCGTTGAGTGCCAGTAGATTGGTCTGGGATGCGATGTTGTTTATCAGTGTCACAACCTCGCCGATTTTGCGCACCGATTCGGAGAGGCCTTGCATCTGTTGGTTGGCGCCGTCCGCCTCGGTGACAGCTTCGCTGATCTCACGGGTCGAGAGCGTAACCTGCTGCATGATCTCGGCGACCGAGGCCGATAGTTCCTCCGTCGCGGCGGCCACGGTGTTGACGTTTTGGGTGGCTTGTTCAGACGCCGCGGCGACAGCGGCGGTTTGACGTGAGGTTTCCTCGGCAGTGGCCGCCATCGCCTGAGCGGTCGCCTGGAGTTCGGTCGCCTGGGCGCTCACGCCTTCCACGATGCCGCCGACGCGTGTTTCGAATTTCCCGGCAAGCTCGACCATTGCCTGGCGGCGATCGGTCGCCCCTAGTTTCCTGATATCCTCCTGTTCGGCCCGCAACCGGGTGGTCTCGATCATATTGGCCTTGAACACCAAGACCGACTTGGTCATGTCGCCCACTTCATCCTTGCGGTTAACGCAGGGGATCTCGACCGAGAGATCATGCCGGGATAGCGCCTCCATGACCGACTTCAAATGTCCGATCGGTCGCGCCAATCCCTTGATGCCGATCCATAACGCGGCGGCCAGCGCCATCAGAAGACCTGCTATCGCCGACCCGAGCATGATGCGAATGGCGGAGCCGGCCTGATCGTTCAGATCGGTGGAAGTTTGGGCGGCGTAAGCGATCAAATCGTCGGTCAAGGCGCGTTGTTGCTCGAGGCCTTTCTTGACCTCGGGAACGCAAGTGGCTTGAAGTTCCCCGTCGGATTTCACGATGCTGTCGGTCGATGTGTCTGCGGCAGATGCGGTGTTGATCGGATCGCATACAGCGAACACCTGCTGCATTTCCGTGACCGTCGATTGGATGGCGTCGGATTTTTCCGGTAGCGCCTGCGCCACACTTGCCATCAGGGCGAGATATTGGGTTTTATCGTCAGCGGCTTCCGCGGTAAGGGCGATGTTGCCCGCGTCTGTCGTTTCCGCCGCGATTTGATACGAGGCGGCAAGATAGGATTCGGCGTCGCGTCCGGCCCTCGCCGATTTCACCGCGCTGGTGTCTACCCGGCTGATCAGATCGGAAAAAGCACTATCTGCGCTCGTCATCCGGTAAACCGCGTAACCGGCGATGCCGGCCGCGACCAGACCCAACATCGCTACGATCAGAACGATCTTGGTGGTGATCCGCATATTATCGATGTTCAACATCTACGACCCTAAATGAATGGCCCTCGGGCGCGCGTTCTTCACACGTGCCGGCAAGGCCCGGAGATCCAGACAATGAAATGGCAAGCTTAAAATTCCGTTGAAACCACGAGTGCCGGCGTCAAGTTTGACTCTTCTTCCACCGTTTCGCTTTACGGCTTTCGGCCCAACTCCCGCATGGATCAGGATTGCGGTAACGAGCGCCGCTCAGATGCGCTCGCGGTAGAATTCACTCTCAACCTCAAACCTTGCATCACTCTTGCATCACCCCCCGGCGCTCGCGCCCGGCAGACCCCAAAATCTTGCATCACGTTGCATCACCCCGAGTGCTCCCTCGCCCGCGCGTGTTTTCACGCCAAAACCACCCCTCAAACTCCGAGCCGTCTGCTACGCAAATCGCCCCAAACTTAACACTCTGGATCAGGTTTAGGACCTTTTTTTGGGTAGTGGGTCCGTTTGAAGTCTGTACCGTCCCGCTCCCCCACCCGGCCACCCATTAATCATAC
>Ga0302310_10001750_pt1 | contig 18110 bp, 16 predicted proteins | sample III_Palsa_N1_2_FD_200451 | JGI IMG/M metagenome (GOLD analysis project Ga0302310, IMG submission 200451) | Peat permafrost microbial communities from Stordalen Mire near Abisko, Sweden - III_Palsa_N1_2 | ecosystem: Environmental > Terrestrial > Soil > Palsa > Peat permafrost | place: Sweden...
TGGCGCGACGTCGCCTGCCCTAGGAGGATGCCGTCATCGCGTTGATGTGGTAGGCGTCCCCCAAGCCTTTCCTATGTTGAAAGTTTTATACAATGTGTATAAACTTGCCGAAACAGCAATGGCGGAACGTCTGGAAATGAGCCACTTGAACGAGTTCGACTTCATCGTCATCGGCGCCGGCATGGCCGGCGCCTCGGTCGCCGCGCCCCTCTCGCGCAACGCCAGGGTTGCGGTGCTCGAAGCCGAACAACACGCAGGCGTGCACTCCACCGGTCGCTCCGCAGCGCTCTATTCCGCGCTCTACGGCAACGCCGTGATCCGCGCGCTCACGCGGGTCAGCCGGCCGTTCCTCTTCGATACGCCCCCGGGGTTCTCTGAAGTGCCCTTCGTAGTGCCGCGCGACACGCTCTACTTCGCGCGCCCCGACCAGGCGGCGACGCTAGCCGCGTTCCGGGCTAGCCCCGACATCGCCGCCGCCACTTTCGAACTCACCGGCAGCCAGGCCCGGGAGCGTCTCCCAGTGTTCCTGCCCGACTACCTCGGGAGCGCCGTCGTCGACACCGGTTCGGCCGACATCGACGTCGATGCGCTGCACCAGGCCTTCCTGCGTCAAGCGCGCACCAACGGCGCCCAGGTGTGCTTCGATCATGCTGTCAGGGGCTTGAGGTTCGACAAAGGTCGCTGGTTCGTCGACACCGCAGTTGGCACGCTGTCGGCCCCCGTCGTGATCAATGCCGCCGGCGCCTGGGGCGACGAGGTCGCCCAGCTCGCGGGCGTGGCGCCGGTGGGCCTCGAGCCGCGACGGCGCACGGCGGTGTTGGTCGACGTGCCGGAGGCACACGCCGCCACAGCCGCGTCCTGGCCTGCTGCGATTGACATCGATGAGACGTTCTATTTCAAGCCCGATGCCGGCCTCATGTTGCTGTCTCCGGCCGACCAGCATCCCAGCCCGCCGTGCGACGCCCAGCCGGAGGAACTCGACATCGCGATCGCCGTCGACCGATTCGAGCAGGCCACCGGCGTGCAGGTGCGGCGCGTGCGCCATCGCTGGGCCGGTCTGCGCGTGTTCAGCCCGGACGGCGTTCCCGTCGTCGGCTTCGACCCCGTGGCGCCCGGCTTCTTCTGGCTTGTCGGCCAGGGTGGCTACGGCATCCAGACCGCGCCAGCGATGGGCCGCGCCGCCGCCTGCCTGGCGACGGGCCAGCCGCTGCCGGTCGACATCCAGGCCGCCGGCGTCACGCCCGCAATGCTGACGAAAACACGGTTTCTCTGAGCTGTACCACCTGACTGCCGGCCACCGCTAGCGATTCCTGTCCGATCATTGTCCGTTCCAGAGGAGACTTGCATGAGTGAATCCACCACCCCCGAGACCACCGCGGCCAAGACCGGCGTGGCAGCCCTCGACGACATCTTCCAGGTCGCCAACAAGGCCGACGCGCCAGGCTTGGTGGTTGGCGTCGCCCAACACGGCAAGCCTGTGTATCGGCGCGGCTTCGGCCTGGCCAGCATCGAGCTGGCCGTCGCGAACACGGCGTGGACACGCATGCGCATCGGCTCTACCAGCAAGCAGTTCACCTGCCTCGCAGCGCTGCTGCTTGCGGAAGAAGGCAAGCTCGACATCGACGTAGGCGTACGCGCCTACCTGCCCGAACTTCCCGAGCTTGCCAACGAGCCCACGCTGCGCCAGTTCATGTCGCACACCGGCGGCTATCGTTGCTACCTCGACGTCGGCTTCCTGAGCGACGGCATGGCAATCAAGCCCAAGGGCGTTGCGCTGGCCACGCAGGTTCGACAGGCGGACGTCAATTTCGCGCCGGGCGCGATGATGATCTACAACAACGGCGGCTACCACATGCTGTCGCTGGTGATCGAGCGCATCAGCGGCATGCCGTTCGAGCGGTTCCTGGAAGAGCGCATCTTCACGCCGCTGGGCATGGTCGACACCCGCTCTGTGCCTACCGACTTCGAGATCAACCGCAACATGGCCACGCTGCACGTGGCCCAGCCGGACGGGAGTTGGCGGCGCGGCATTTTCCCGACGGAGGAATTGCGCGGCGAGGGTGCGATGATCTCGACGATCGACGACATGCTGCGCTGGCTCGCCCACTTGCGTGGCCCGCACATCGTCGGTACCGACGCCTCGTGGAAGCAGATGACGACGACCACGCCGCTGTCCAGCGGCATGCCGAGCCCGTACGCGCTCGGGCTGATGGTGCACGACTACCGCGGCGTCCAGGTCATACATCACGCCGGGGGCGTCATCGGCGGCAGCTGCCAGATGATCACCGTGCCCGGCCACGCGCTCGACATCATCATCATGAACAACGGCGCACTCGTGAAGGTCAATGAGCTGGCCAACAAGGTGATCGACGCCATGCTTGGCGACGAGGCGCTCGGCCCCGTCGAGAAGCGTGCCTCGACCGAGCGCTTCAAGGCCGTGCTGGGCAAGCGCTACCTCTCGCCCGAAACCGGCCTGGTGGTGGGCTTCGAAGACACCGACGGCAAGCTCGGCCTCACGCTTCTGAACAGCCCGCCGGGCCCGCTGCGCGACGAAGGCGAGACGCTTCGCCTCGGCATCGAGGACATCGCGATGGGCCCCTTTCTGCTGACGACGGCCGCGCTCGCCGACATGGCGACGGCGCCGCCAACGATCGACCTTTTCGAATCGGGCTGGAAGCGCCGCCTGGAGCTGTTGCCCGACGCGCCGCCGGCCGACGCAGCAGCCCCGCTGGAGGGCCGATACCATGCGCACGACCTGGGCGTCGACGCCCAGGTCATGCGCGATGGGGACGCGTGGAAGCTTCGCGTGGCGGGTGACTTCGGGGTCAACGACTTGGCGCTGACGGCGATCTCGGCCGACGTGTTCGCGCTATCGCATCCGGTGTTTCCGCAATTGCGAATGGTTCTGGGTGTGGACCGCCGCGACGGCGTGGTCGACGGTTTCCGTGTCGATTCGGGCCGCACGCGCCGCATGCGCTTCCAGCGCATAGGCGCATGAGAGAACGCGCGATCGCCGGGCGTTCTGCAAAAGTGCGATTCCTCGCTACTCTGCTAGAGTGCGGCGCATGAACGCCAATGATCGCCTGCCTGGCGCAAATGCAGAATCACCGGGCCTGGCCATTCGCGCGTTGCGGCTCGGCAAGGGCCTGACGCTCGCCCAGGTGAGCGCGACGACAGGCCTCGCCATCTCCACATTGTCCAAACTGGAAAAAGGGCGGGTGTCGCTGTCGTACGACAAGCTGACCCTGCTCAGCAAGGGCCTGGGCGTCGACATTGCGAGCCTGCTCGAACCGAAGCTTCATTCCCCCCCGCCCAGCCCGGGGCTGGGTAGCGGCCGGCGCGTGGTGCAACGCGCGGGTGACGGGCAAATGATCGAGACGAACAGCTATCGCCAGTTGTACCTCGCTACCGAGTTGTTGAACAAGGCGATGACACCCATTGCCGTCGAAATCCGTGCGCACACGCTGGCGGAATTCAAAGAGGAGTTCGGCGGGCTGATCCGCCATTCGGGCGAGGAATTCTCACTCGTGCTCGAAGGCGAGCTCGAGTTCCACACCGAACTCTACGCGCCGCTTCGCTTGAAGGAAGGCGACTCGGTCTATTTCGACAGCGCCATGGGACACGCCTACCTCAAGGTCGGCGATGCTCGTTGCCGCGTGATATGCATCTGCTCGACGCGCGGCGACGACGCGATGACCGACATGTTCATCAGCGCCTCCGAGCGCCTGGGCGGACCCGCCGAGGTGGACACTCCCGCGGCACCTCGCCCTCGCCTGGCCGTCAAACGCGGCGCGCGCTGAATCTCCGGGGCCGGGCCCATCGTGATCGCGCAGCTGTCGTTGACGAATTACTGGGTGCAGCTGCTCGCATGGCCAGCGGTAGTCGAGCGTGCGTGAGCGGCCGTGGATAAAGTCGAGGCGTCCACGTCGTCGAATGTCTGCTAGACACCGGTGAGCTGACGTTCCAGTCGCAAATTTCGACTTCTCCTACCACTGCGAAGTTGCCAACATTGGTCTGCCGTCGAGTGCTCGCGGCTCAGCGGCACACGAGCCCCTCATCGCGCGATTCGGAGGCCGGCCAGCTTGCCGGCAAGCCGACGGTCGTGACCGTCGGCTGCTGGCCGACATGCGACTGTCGCACATGGAACGGTCGCAGTTCAACGGCGCGGCCCTCGCAGAACCTGCCCGCCCTGTTTCAACACAGCCGCCACGACCCGCCCGCCGGCGTCACGTTCGAATTCGACGATGGCACCGACTTGTGCAATTTCGATGCGATCAGGGCCGGTCGAGGTCGCTACGACGCCGGGCTGCCCGGTGCCCTGCACCATGAGATGGCCGTCTTGCTCGAACACGCGCAAGCTGAATTGGCGCGTTAACTCGAATTCGCCCGCCCAATCGCGCCAGGCGGGGTTGGTGATGACAGGCGCGACAGTGGCCTCGGAGCCGAGGCGATGTGCTTCAAGGACGCCGCCGCCCTGGTGCCAGGCGAAACGCAGGATGGGCGCATCGTTTTCAGCTCCGAGCAAGGGCGTGAGCAGTGCGGCGAAGCCGGTGGGATAGAAGTCGCCGTACGAATCGTGCCGCAGTTCGAATGCGGCCTGGCCTTGCGCTTGAGCCATCAGGCGACCGTCGCTGGCCTCCCAGATGCGCATTGACATCGGCCCCAACTGGTAGTCACCGACGAGCGAGTGGCGCAGCGCGGCCGGGGCGGCTGTCGCCTGTCGCGGCGCTTGCACGGGGACGTCGAGGCCCAGTAGCGACAGGCCAATGTCGCCGAGCCCTCCGAAGTCGGTCAAGGCCGTGTCCGCGAGCAGCACGACAGCTCGGTGTTGCACCGGATCGAGCGCCACAAGCGCCGAGAACCCGCCGGTGCCCCCTTCGTGCATGAGGAGGTCATGACCCTGGATGCTTTGGTGCACCCAGTTCATCGCGAAGCCATTGGCCACTGGCTGCTCCGCGCGCCGCATGCGCGCGATGACGTCCTCGGGGCCATCGCCGAGCCCGGCACGAGCGTAGCGTTCCATGTCCGCCAGGCTGGCCTTGACCATGCCGACGCCAGCGAGGTTGGGCGTGATCGTCCAGGCCGAGGTGCGCGTGCCGCCCGGGATGTGACCCTGTGCGGAACGTTCGACCACGCTGTTGGAGATGAAGGCTGACATCCCGAGGGGTTTGAACAGGCGGTCGCGCAGGGCCGCTTCTAGGTTGCCTCCTTCGCTGCGCGCCACAGCCAGCGACATCACCATCATCCCGAAATTGGAATACTCGGGCTGGCTACCGATTGGCCGCTGGAACTGCACCTTGCCGAGTGCTGCGAGCAGTTTGTCCTCGGTCAAATCTGCGTACGGGTTCGCCGGGTCGGCCGGTTGCATATCTGGCGGCAAGGCAGGCAACCCGGCGCTGTGGGTGAGCAGGTCGCGCACAAGGATTTGGCGGTCTCCCTGGCGCGGAACCGCCGTGGCCGCCGGCAGGAATTTCTCGATTGGGTCGTCGAGCGACCAGCGCCCACGCTCGATGAGGTCCGCCACGAGAAAGGCCGTCATTGTCTTGCTCACAGAACCGATCTCGAACGCCGCACCACTCGCCGGCGGCCCGTCTTCCCGCGTCCCCGCTCAGGTCTGGCCACGCAAGACCTTATCGCCATCGATGACTACGGCGGCAATGCAGGCGCCGCTGCGGTCGCCGGTAAATCGCGCGGCCAGGCGTTGCTGGAGTCCAGCAGCATCCGTTGGAATCGCAGCAGTCGCTGCCCAGGCCGAGTGGATCACGCAGCCGATGGCGAGCGTCAGAATCATCTTGGTGCTCATACTCCTCGTTCCTGCAGTCGGAACGCCGACCCTTAGAGAGGACAGTTCCTTGCCGATCAACTCCACGGGCAGGTACCCGAGACCTGCCGTTCGCGACCGGCAGCAAATGGCCGACATACGTCCTCGAGGGCTGCGACCTGGCCGGGCGCCGCGTCCTCGGCCCTCGGGCGACTGCGATGCGCAGCATACCTGCCCGTCGACACCGTCGGCCGAGCAGCAGCGCCCGCCCGTAGCGGAAATTGAGACTTCGCGATTCACCGCAAAAAAGCTGCCGTTGGCTCAGATTGCGTGGGTCTAGCGCCTCAATGCGTCGTTGATCTCGCCACGATCAACCGACGCTCCGCGACGACGGCATCGACCTCGAAGTAGTTTGAAGGACAGGCACTGCCTGCATCCGCGAGCAGGCGACTCGCCGGGGCCACGTCGTCGCGCATGAGCAGTTGCTCCGCCGCGTAGTAGTCGGCCTCGCACCGGCGGCCGGCCCTCAGCCTGGGCGTCTCGCCAGCGTCCGCCTCGGCTAGTGCGGCGTCCAGTGTCGTGCGGCCCAGCAACAAGCTCACCAACGTGTCCGTCCACACATGCGGCTGGTGGGGCGCCGTCAATGCTAGCTCGGCCCGTGCCGCCGACTCGCCGGCCGTATTCGCGCGACCACGCAGCACGTACAGTGCGATCGGCTTGTAATCGGAAGACCATATGGGCGAAACACTGAATTCGCGGCACGTGTTGAGCGCCTGCACGAACTGACCAGAGAACCACTGCATCCGGGCCAGCGTCGCCGCGACGGGCGCATCAGATTTCAGCGCCAACGATCGGCCGAACTCGCGGGCGGCGCCTGCGAAATCGTGCAGGTCGCTGAGATTGCTGCCCACGTTGTTGAACGCCTGCGCCTGTTCCACCTTCTCGAGGCCGAGCGCGTTGATGCGGTGATCGTCCGCCGCTGCCGCGTCGAGGCGTCCAAGCGCGAGATTGGCCTGTGCGCGCCAAGCGAGCACGAGCGAGTCGCCGGGCATTGACTTAACGCCGGCGTCGAACTGGGCCAGCGCCCGCTCAAGATCATGGGTTCGGTAGAGCAGCACGCCGTATTCGCGATGACCGGGCCCATCATCCGGCGCAAGCTCGATGGCGCGCTCGAAGTCAGCGGCGGCGCGGTCGACCTTCGCTTGCGCATTGAAAACCTGCGCGCGTCGGTAGTACAGGATGCCTTCGCTTGGATCAGCCTGGATCGCGTGGTCAATGTCGGCCAGCGCATCGTCGTACTGGTGGTTGAAGAACCGTGCCCAGCCGCGTGCGCCCAGGGCCAAGGCTAGGTTCAGGTTGTCCGCCGCCTCGATCTGCAGGGCCTGGTCCGCCGCCGTGGAAGCCTCGTCGAAGCGCAACAGGTTGATCAAGGCTTCCGCGCGCCAGCCCAGCGCCAACTGGCGAAGATGCGGCGCCAGCGACGGATTTGCCAGGACGAGTCCGGAGTCCGACACAACCGCGGCCACGTCTCCCAGCTTGAACTCCGCTTGCACGCGCAGGAACCGCGCATTCAGGTCGTCTGGATGCGCGCTGAGCACGACGTCGAGCCGGCGCCGCTGCTCGTCGACAGGCTGAGCCTGCACATCTCGCAGCTCATCGGCGCTCAGCGTACTCGGCTTCTTGATCACGTCGGGCGCCGGCCCGAGTTCTGCATGCTCCGGATCCACCGAGCCGGGCCGCACGGCGCAGCCGGCGACTAAAGCGGCGGCGAGCAAGGTCGCCCAGGCGGCCAAGCGGCGCATCCTCATGATGTTGCCCCAAGGGTCGATAGGGTTCGGCACGTCATTCTTTTGAGGTCATCCATGATGGGTAGCGTACCCGAGAGCAGACCTTCACGAACGCCCGCTTCTGGCCGGCCGCTGCCTGAAAGCGATCGGCGTGATCGTAACCTGCTGGCCGGCGTCAGAACTGCATCCACAGCGTGCGTCATCGTCGCAAGAGCGACCTATCATCCGAATCCAGAACGTCCCGAATCTGGTTGCCGTCCAGCAACACGATGCAGCCGGGTGGCAGGAGGAGTGTTTGCATCAGGATCGGCTTGTGCATCAGTAGTTGGAAGACGTAACCGGAGCGCAGATTCGGCTGGCTGTTGTGCCCATTGGTGAACCCAACGAACCAGCCGGAGTCTTGCTTGTCCGGCCTCGGCTCAATGCGCTCCGCATAGAGCTGACCCGACTCGAAGACGCCGTTCGCGTAGACGATCTTGTCGTGAAACGAGACTTCGATCGGCGTCACGCCCAGCATCTGCACCAGCGCGGTCTGCGATTCCAACACGCGCAGGAAGACGCTCACATCGTCGCGCGTCTCTGCGAAAGGATTACTCGTATAGTCCGGCTCGCAAATGACAATTTCGCCAATCCGCTCCTGCAAGATCAAGAACGACCATCCGAACCGGATACGCGCTCCTGCTCGGAGTGTCATTCCTTCGGTGTGCTGTTCCTCGAGTGCAGCGAGCAAGGCGTCTGCTTGGCGCTTCAGGCCGTCTTCGAAGTTGACGCGAACGGGCTGGCCGGAGAAGTTCTTGACGAGGGTCGCCATGCGGTTGGTCTTGTTGAAATGTGTAGCCTGGTGTTGATCGTCTCGTAGCTCAGAAGCCGACTCTCGCGAACTTCCGCTCGTGGCCGACAGGCGCGATACGGGTGGGCCTCAAAACAGCCGCAAGACTCGACCTTCACCGACGAGTCGTTCGCCCTCCATGACCGCGAAGGTCGTTCCTTCGGACAGGGCGCCGTAGCTGACATCGTACGGGAAGCTCACTGCGACGCCAACCAGGACGCCCGGTGAAACGGGTTCTGACGGGCCGCGCGTCACGACCACGCCAAGGTAGTCGCCGCCCCGCGCGACGAAGTGCGGGCGGTAGGTGCCGGGTTCGATCAACAGAGGCGCGCTGCGCCCGCCTTGCTCTGCGGTACGAAAACAAAGTTCGACCTCAGCGCCGCGTAGTACCTTCATCACGATTGCCTTCCTGGAAGCCGCCAGTCGCGAGCGGCCGGTAGTGGCCGGTTGTTGCGCTGTAGCGCGCGGAACGATCGTTACACCATCGACCCGACACAGTCAGTCGACTTTCCGCGCTGGGAGCTGATGATCATTCCCGCCATTGCGCCTGCGAGGTTACGACAAGTCGAGCCAACTCCGAACGTCGAGTGCGCTCATGTTCGGGAACGAGCTTTCCCATTGCATTCGGATCATGCGCTGCGGGCGGCCCGAGAAACTTATGCATGATGTTCTGTCCATACATGCCGCAATAGTCCCAAGCGGCTCGCTGTGCAAGCTCCATTGGGTTGTCTTGCGGGTTTCCCTTTGCCAGGAAAGGTACTGCGGCTTCCGAGCACTCATCCCACTGCAGCAATCGAGAATCGAGTTCTGCTTGAGTGATCCCATTCATCAAGCCGTCCCATCCCGGTGTATTGATAGCCCCAATTCCCTCGCGCTTTGCGCGCGCCAACTCGAGCATGACGGCGACGGCTGCGGGGCTATACATACGATCGAGACCGTTTGCCAGTGATTTGAAATGCTCAACGTCCGCTAGTTCAACGACCTTGCTCTTTTCGTCGCGACACGCTGAAATAATTCCCGACGCAAGATCGCTCGCGCGAAGCCGCCTAGGGTCTCGGGCTTGAGTATCGACGTTGCTGACGATGCAATCAGACCAAGCTTTCTCTGCAGCTCTGGTCAGTGGCGCATCCGGATCGCGTTCAACCACATCCGTGAACGGGACAAGCGTACAGCCACCACACGTTGCGATGGCTATCAGCGCCGCTAGGCACCAGGCCGCCGTCTTCGAACGTTCCACCTTCACCCCCTAGCCGATTGCTTCATCGAGAAAAATCGACCTGTCCCGGCCGCGTACTGCGGCGTGCCTGACAGCCGACCGTCGTGACGGTCTGGTTTTGGCCGGCACCACTGGTCATGGACCCACGCTGGGCTCCTCCGAAGCAGACCACTGTAACCGTCAGGTCTTGGCAGACATGCGCCTTCGGCGTCGGTGGCCGGACTTCACCACGGACTGTCGATCGGCGTCAGACCGCCGGGCTACCAGCATACCCGTCGCGGCAAGCATATGATCCGCGACGGTCATTGCCATTCGACAACCTGCTTCGAAATCGAAATGCTCCCCCTCGAAGAGTCAATTGCTCCACTGCTGAAACTGGCCGGCTTCACCAAGAAGTCAAGGACATGGTGGCGTCAGAACAAGGAGACCATCCAGGTCTTCAACCTTCAGAAGTCGTCTGCTGGCACAGGATTGCTGTTCAATCTTGGCATCTATGTCAGGCTCCTGGGAAATGAGTGCAACCCACCAGCGGGCCGCTGCCACATCCAAGCGCGCCTCGAAGGGGTAACTGGCCAACAAGAGGCTGCGATCATTCTGGCCGCGTGGGCTGGCTCTTCAAAGACCGCAGAACTCACGCCGATCGTGCTTCGAGACGGTGTTGGCTGGCTCGATAAACTTTCGACGGTTGCTGGCATACGCCAACATGTGGGATCAGGCTTGGCCGAGCGCATTCTTGTCGTCGATGCGGTTCGGGAACTCATTGCGGAGCCCGCTTGACCGTGTGATACCGAACTGGGCTGGCGCGGCCTCGGTGGACATCCGGAAACCGGACTTGTGTAACAGGCCGGTATTGGCCGAGATTTGACTCCGCCTAGAAGGGGTCGACTCCAAGCCCGAATCCTCGTTCAAGGTACTCCGCGAGCGCAGCAGCATCGGCACCGTTGCGCATCACCGCAGGTTCAAGCAGCACCATGATGGAGAACGAGCCACCGCGCGGAGCATGGATGACGTTCGCGACCCTCAGCTGAAAGGAGAACCCGTCGATCCTGGGCAGGGCAATCGCGGGCAGGCTGATTAACTGGGCGAACGAGACGATCTCGCCTTGCCTTGGAAGCACTTCAAAGTCGAGTTCGCCAGAGGCCACCCCGAATGAAGCGGTAGGGGACCCAAAAATCGAGAGATCCGCCACCACGCCGGCGAACGCGTGTGGTCGGTGCTGCGTGAACCCAGCGTCGAGGATGAAGACGCGCGTCGTGAGCACCGCGAGCTGCAGAGGCTGACGCACGAGCGCATCGCCCACACGAACCGCATCGGATCACTGCTGGTGATGCACAACCTTCGCCCAGGAATCGTCATCGGCGGGCGCGATTGGTCGAAGTGGTGGGACGCGCATCAGGAGCAAGTGCCGCCGCTGCTGCGTTCGGAGATCGAGCGTGAGAACGCGAGGTTGAAGCTGGTCAAGGATCAGGTTCGGGCCATCGAGTCGGCACACCGCAAGGAGCTTGCTGAGCGCAAGCACCCGATGGTGAATGAGCTCGCTCGACTGCGGGCCATCGGCGACAAGGGCGCGTGGGTGTTGGTCAAGGAGATCTTTGGCTGGCGCAACTTCTCCAACCGGCGCGAACTGACCGGCTGTGTGGGCCTGGCGCCGACGCCGCATGCGAGCGGTAGCATCGACCACGAGCAAGGCATCAGCAAGACAGGCAACCGACGAGCGCGCTCGGTGCTCATCGAGCAGGCCTGGAGCTGGGTACGCCTGCAGCCCGGCAGTGAGCTCACGCAGTGGTTCAACCGGCGCTTCGGAGGCTCGGGAAAGCGGATGCGTCGGGTCGGGATCGTCGCGCTGGCCAGGCGCCTGGCCATTGCGTTGTGGCGATACCTGAAAGACGGCGTGATCCCAGCCGGCGCTGTCCTGAAACCTGACACGGGCCACGCCTGACCGCTCACCTTGCCACGCAGAAATGAGCAGCAGCATCTCGATCAAAGGTCAACGCGCCCGTAGTGTCGGCGGGTCACCTCATCGTGACCGTCCGCAAAGATGGGGCGCGTCGGTAACCGGGGATTGCCAGTGCGCCTGGCGCGCATGCAGCATGTGGTGTTGGACCTCAGAGTCCTGCACGGATAGAAGCTTGCCCGAGCAGTTGCTCGAGCTCTCGACCGTCCCCGACCTCGGATCAGGAATGCAGCCGAACCGCGAAGGAACCTCGATCGGATGTCATCCTCAGGTGCCGCCTTGAGTCCCTCCGCTTGACAGAACAGTCCTCATAGAAGCCGACTTTCGGATATCGTCCGCCAACACCGGTAGTCCGGCCAGAAGCCACCGTCACTGGCGACCGGTGTCCGGTGGTTCTGTGGGCGCTCATCAGTCCCAGGCACAAGAGGCGGGTTCGTCGCCGGAAAAATGGGGCAGTGCTCCATCAAGCCGACCAACAGTCGATTTCGCGCAGCTTGTTCACACCATAACGACATGAGACATCCAATCAAAACGCTATATTTTCTCGCCTCCATCACGATGGCCACCGCGCACGCAACGCAGCCGTTGGCAGAGGCATCGATGGACGTTTCATCAGGCAGGCCAGTCGTCACAATCGCTACCAGCCAGGGTGCCAGCCTGAAACTTCTCGTCGATTCGGGCGGCTTTGGAGGAATCGCATTGATTCCGGCGGCGCTTTCCAGTGCGGCGGTCGAATTTAGCGGCCGCACGGTCGAATGGCAGGACGCCCAGGGCCATCGCTTTTCCTCGCGCCAGTTCACGGAGAGTGACCTCCGCATCGGCGAAAAACAGATCGGCCCCATAGGCGGCTCGGAGCTTCTAGGCTCGTCCAAGGAACTGCCCCACGACACCGTGGGATACCTGGGCATCGACATACTCGACAAGTTCATTGTCAAGATGGACTACAAGTCCGGCGTGCTCTCGCTTTACCAGGCCAGCGGTCGAAGCGCGTTCGCAGATGTCTGCGGCACGTCTTCCTTTCCTGCGACATTGCGCAATGGCGTCGTGGAAGTGAGAGCGCGCACGGACGATAGCGAACTGCTGCTTCAGCTCGACACGGGTTCCTCGCTCACCTTCATTCATCCCGACGTAGCCGAGGCAAAGGCACCGGCAGACAATGCACGCCAGCAGACGGTACGGCGGTTCTCCCACTTCGCGCTCGGTGGCCACGACTTTGGGCGACAAGTACTCGACCTAAAACTCTTCAATGCGCCGGCCGTTGATGGCGTATTAGGTAGCGACTTCTTCGTCGGTCGGACGCTCTGTTTGGACTTAGCTCACCAGCAGGCTTCGCTCGACTAAGCGAAGCAGAAAACCGTAGAGGTTAGGGCGACTTTCCGGCGCGGCTGATGCATGCCGCGCTTCTGGATTTTCGCTTTGGGGTGTCAAAGCTGAAGAGTCAGAAGACTGCTTCGGGTGGGAACGGCCACACAGGCATCGGCCTTAAACGTCAGCCATGCGCCCGACAGCGGGCCCTCGCCAGCTGTCGGGTCAAGATGCCGTGGCTGGTTGCTTACGGTGCACTGTTGCGAGCGATCCGAGTTCAAGCCGCGCCGATCCTCCCTGCAGCATCAGGCCTGCAACGGCCCAAAGCCCCTATGCCGAAGCCAGGCCGGATCGGTCACTTGCACCGCGTGGCTGCAGTCGTGGGCACAACCCTTGCCGACTTTTTTAGCCCACGGCTCTTCGTGGACATCTACCAGCAGGAGAGATCCATGAATGCGATCTTGAAATTGTCGTCGGTGGCCATGATTGCGGCGTGTATCGCCGGCTGCTCGGCCATGGCGGCCCGGTCTACTTCGGAATCCGGCACCTCGACCTCCAGTGCATCGAGTAGCACATCCCCCACCACTGACGGAAGCATGTCGAGCAACGGCGATGCGATGAACAACTCCGCCGGCAACTCGTCAATGAACGGCTCGACGTCAACGAACACCCCTGACTCTAACGCCGCGAACAGCAGCATGAACAACAGCAACGATGCCGCCAGCACCAGCTCACAATCGAGCGGCACCGACGCGTCGCTTCATCCGCGGGCCGACCGCAACTGACGCCGCCAGTACCGTAGGAAGAGGGGGCCGCAGTTTGGCGGCCCAGTGATGTGCCTCAATGTGTCTCTGAGGTCATCATTAGCATCGCTGAGCAGGCCCCCGCGCACCGCCACGCAGCCCAGATGAGCTCGTAGCTGAACGGCGTCTGCCATCCCGGCGAGCACGCGCAACGAAGGGCTGGCGACTGGCTCAGTGGCGGAACGGACGTGGATGAGTTTGCGCAGCAGGGAACCGAGCACGGCAGGAAGAAGCTCGACCAGCGCTGGAGCCCACTTGTTACCGGCGCGGCGCTCAATCGCGCCGCTCGGACGGCGACGACGACGACGACGCATCCAGCTTGCTCGACCAGGTGGGATTCAAACTCATGGCGACCTCTGTCGGCATGTTGATACCCACATCGGCAATAACCGCCATTCCCAAGCGTCTCGCCACAACAAGCCGCTCGCTGCGCCCGGCAGGTAAGCGAGGCCCGTGGGCCCTCTGTTCAGATTGCCGGCCAATGAGCACGATCGCCTGATCGAGCGCGCCTGCGATGGTGTGCATCAACGCGGTAATGCACATCATGAACGATCGAGTCACACGAGGCGCACGTCGGCGGCGCGACCACTCTCCGGAACTCAAGCGCGAACTGGTTGCGCGAAGCCTGCAGCCGGGCGCCTCCGTGTCGGCCATCGCGTTGGAGGCTGGCATCAACGCGAACCTGCTGTTCACGTGGCGCCGTGCACACCACGCAGCAGTGAGCCAAGCCCCGTGGTCGCCGGCGCAGGCATTGCTGCCGGTAACGATCGAGGCGCCGCAAGATCCTGAGTTGGCGGCAGCAATGCCTGCGCTGGCGGCGGCCGCGGCTCGCGCCAACACCGGCACGATTGAGATCAATATCGGCGGCGCGCGCGTCCGCCTCTGCGGGGCCGTTGACGACGCGACTGTCCGCTGCGTCCTTCAGTCGCTGCGCAGTGCCGCATGATCGGCGCGCCGCCCAACACGCGCGTGTGGATCGTCGCCGGCCACACCGACATGAGGAAGGGCTTCGACGGCCTGGCCGCAATGGTGCAGACCGCGCTTGCGGCCAACCCGTTCTGCGGGCACGTCTTCGTCTTCCGCGGTCGGCGCGGCGACATCCTCAAGGTGCTGTGGTTCGACGGCCAGGGACTGATGTTGCTGTCCAAGCGCCTCGAGCGCGGGCGCTTCGTCTGGCCGCAGGCAACGTCTGGCAGCGTGTCGCTGACGCCCGCGCAGTTGTCGATGCTGCTCGAAGGCATCGACTGGCGCATGCCGATGCGCACGCACGAGCCGGAACTCGCTGCCTGACCACTGTATGAACTCGGCTCGGGTGCGGACCCGATGGGCGAGACTTCTCCGGCCCGGCACAGTAGATCCCTGTGACGACCACTCCGAACCCAGCCCACACCGTCGATTCGCTGCTGCGAGTCGTCCAGGCGTACGAGGCGGAAGTGGCGCTGCTCAAGCTGATGGTCGACAAGCTCAAACTGCAGGTGCTGCGTGGCAATCGTGCCCGGTTCGGAGCGACCAGCGAACAGCTGAACAGCCCTCAAATGGCGCTGCTCGAAGGTCAACCACTGTATGAACTTCCGGCGCCGAAGGCACCCGTGAAGAAGGATGCTGCCAACGGCGCCGAGGTTGATCGCAAGCTGCCCTCGCATCTGCCGCGCGACACGAAGACCTATCGCCCCGAGACGACCCCGGCGCATCACGATGCGAGCGGTCAGCAGTGCGGTTGCACCGCCTGTGGTGGCCGACTTCGTCGCATCGGCCAGGATGTCTCCGAGCAGCTCGAGTACGTTCCGGCGCACTTCAAGGTCATCCGCCACGTGCGACCGAAGCTCGCGTGCGTGGCCTGCGAGACGATCTTCCAGGCGGCCGCGCCGAGCCGGCCGATTGCGCGTGGTGTTGCCGGCCCAGGGCTCCTCGCTCATGTGATGGTCTCGAAGTATTGCGACCACATCCCCCTATATCGGCAGAGCGGTATCTACGCTCGCGATGGCGTGGTCATCGATCGCTCGACGATGGTCGGCTGGATCGACCAGGGTGACGCCTTGCTCGACCCGCTGGTGGCCGCGCTCGGTCGCTACACGCTGGCGAGCGCGAAGATGCACGCCGACGACACGCCAGTTGGCGTGCTCGACCCGGGAGGCGGGCGCACAAAGACAGGCCGGCTGTGGGTCTACGTGCGCGATGACCGCCCGGCTGCCAGCCAGGATGCCCCGGCCGTCTGGTTCCAATATTCACCCGACCGCAAGGGCGTGCACCCGCAGCAGCACCTGAAGAACTTCAAGGGCATCCTGCAAGCCGATGCCTACGGTGGCTGGGGCAAGCTCTACGACAGTGGCCGCGTCACGGAGGCCGCTTGCTGGGCTCATGCACGACGACCGTGGTGGGATTTGCACCTGAGCCTGGGGCGAGCGCCAGGTACCGTGGCCGAGCAAGCGCTCAAGCGTATTGCCGCGTTGTACGAGGTCGAGACCGACATTCGTGGGCAGCCGCCCGACGAGCGACGACGGCAGCGCCAGGCGCGCGCAGGCCCCCTGCTCGAGGAACTGCACGCTTGGCTGACAAGCATGGTGGGCCGCGTGTCGGCGAAGTCGGAGATCGCCGCCGCCATCGGCTACTCGCTCACGCGCTGGAGGGCACTGACCCGCTACGTCGACGACGGTCGCATCGAGATCGATAACAATGCTGCCGAGCGTGCGCTGCGCGGCGTCAGCCTCGGCCGCAAGAACTACTTGTTCATGGGGTCGGACGCGGGCGGCGAACGTGCTGCAGCAATCTACAGCCTCGTGGAGACGACCAAGCTCAATGGGCTCGATCCCGAGGCCTATCTGCGCGAAGTGCTGACGCGCATCGCCGACCATCCCATCAACCGCATCGACGAGTTGCTGCCGTGGAACATCGGTCGACACGCCGACGACAAACGAGAAGCCGCCTGAGCATGGCAACCAAGGTACAACGGATCAAGACCTCCCCGCCGATCCTGCAACTGCATATTGAGTTGCGCGGCACGAAGCCCAAGGTCTGGCGTCGCGTGCTGGTGCCCGCGACGATCACGTTGGCCAAGCTCCACCTGGTCATCCAGGCCGCCTTCGGATGGGGCCACTCGCACCTGCACGAGTTCATTGCCGGCGATGGTCAACGCTACGGAACGCCTGACCCGATGTATGACGATCCGGGCTCGGTCACCAGCGAGAGCACGCGACTGACCATCGCCCTGAACCGATCTACGCTGAGCTACGTCTACGACTTCGGCGACTACTGGGAGCACCGCATCACGGTCGAGAAGAAGCTTGCGCCCGATCCGCTGCTGGATCTGCCGTTCTGCGTCGGTGGGGCGTGTGCGACGCCGCCCGAAGACTGCGGCGGCGTGCCTGGCTACGCTGACTTCGTCAAGGCGATGTCTGATCCGAATGACCCGGAGCGCGAGCACCTGGCCGAATGGATCGGCGTGGAGACCTGGGATCCCAAAGCGTTCGACTCCATCGAGGCCAACGACAGGCTGGCACAGATCAAGCTCTGACCGGCGTCAAGAGGGCTCTGAGCCATCGCTTACCCCGGCAGTGTGGTGCCGTGGACTTCAAGAAGACCATGTGCGCCGCGTAGCGGCGAGCGGTGACTCAGCGGGCATACGTCCGCCGGCTCAACTTCAGGCGGCTACCCGATAGGGTCGCCAGCTACCACGCTTCATGGCGGCATGAGGCGGTGGCAGTGCTGCCGGGCCACGATTGCGGCGCTATTGAGCCGTTCGGGGCCATCAAGAAGCGCGCCGCTGACCGCCATGTGAAGCCGCTTCACGTTTCAGGATCGCGCGTTGCCGCACTTGGGCAAGACCCGCGAGCGTGTTCGCAGGCCTGACTCCACCTTCAACGCGGCGGGGCCCATCCCATCTAAGGAGCATCTCATGCAGAACAATCAGGACAAGAACGGTAAGAACCCCCAACAAGGTAGCAGCGACAACCAGGGCGGCGACAAAAACCATCAGCAGAATCAATCGGGCCAGCAGAATCAGGCGGCGGGCCAGGACAGCAAGCAGGCGCCTAGCGGGGGCTCGAACCATCAGCCGGCAACGAGCGGCGGCCAGAACCAGCACGGCAGCAACATCAAGTCGGGACAACAGGATCAGTCCGCTCGCCATGGCCAGCAGGGTGCTGATTCGACATCCGAGAAGCAGCGATCGCAGCAAGGCAGCGATCACAAGAAGGGCTAACGCCGTGGCGGCGCCGGCGGTGTGCCTGCGTCCGTAACAGTTTGCGCAAATAGCCGAACCTCGTTCGGCCATTTTTCTCCTGATGTGACCAGCGACGCTTCCCTACAGCCGCCCGTCGCAGATAACCGGACCTGGCCGACAACGGGCCGCGTGCGCGCCCTTAGTCGCCAATGAATTTGACGTACACATGCGCGCCTGTCGCGCGCCCCAGGAATGAAGACAGCGCCTTCAACTCGGCGAGGCGCTCGGGAGGACAG